>Ga0137459_1000018_pt1 | contig 47219 bp, 54 predicted proteins | sample EasRivERMGT700_2_FD_104908 | JGI IMG/M metagenome (GOLD analysis project Ga0137459, IMG submission 104908) | Soil microbial communities from meander-bound floodplain in the East River, Colorado, USA - East River MetaG ERMGT700_2 | ecosystem: Environmental > Terrestrial > Soil > Floodplain ...
CAGGACGGCGGCGAGCTCGTGCTGGGTGGCATGGACCAGGGCCGGCGGCTCTTCTCGACGCAGTACCACATCGTCTACGTCAACGAGATGACCGAGCTCACCGAAGCTGAGTGGATGTCGCTCCACCGCGCGCTCCGCCGTCCTGGCGGGCCTGGCTGGCATCTCCTGATCGGGGACGCCAACCCCGATGCCGAGTTCCACTGGGCGCACAGGCGCTTCCCTGACCCCATGCCCCACGGGCTCAGGCGGGTTCGCCAGGGTGGGCGCGAGCGGATCCTCTCGTGGCACAAGGACAATCCCGCCATCACGCCCGAGTACATCAAGCGGCTCGACCAGCAGATGGTCGGGCACATGCACGACAGGCTCTTCAAGGGCCTGTGGAGGACGGCCTCCGGACTCGTCTACGGCGGCTACAACCCCTTCGTGCACCTGCAGGCGATCCGGCTCCTGTGGCCGCGGGACGCCTTCGGGAAGCCCATCCGCGGCGAGACGGTCACCTGCCAATTCACGTCGCTCCAGTGGTCGACCGAGCTCACCTGGTTCGCGGGCGGCATGGACTTCGGGCACACCAGCCCGGGCGCCATCGAGATTGGGGGCTTCGATGCCGAGCGGCGCTGCGTGCGCGTGGCTGAGGTCTACCACACGAAGAAGGACCTCGAGTGGTGGGCAGAGTGGGTGGCGGACCTCTGGTCCGTCTATCGCATGCGGTTCCTGGCGTGCGACTCAGCGGACGGGAGCTCTACCGGCCCTGGTGCTATCGAGAGGCTCAACGACCACCTGCAGAAGCGAGGGGTCCCCCGGATCGCCAAGCCCGTCCAGAAGCCGAGACGGAAGCTCACGATGCTGAACGCGGTCCGGGAAGCCCTGCGGCCACGCATCTCCGATGGCTTCCCGAGCCTCGTGTTCGGGCGGGATGCCCTGCGCTGCAAGCCCGACCCGGCCCTGCTCGATCAGAAGCTCCCGATCTCGCTCGAGCAGGAGATCGTGGGTCTCGTCATCAAGACGCCACGCGAGACCGAGCGCGGTGACGTCCAGTTCGAAGAAGAGGATCCCGCCTGCCCAAATCACGGCTGTGATGCGCTAGGGTATCTCCTCCTCGAAGCGTGGAAAAAGGACCTGAGCAAACGGAAGCAGGAGCCCGTGCGGCTCCTACAGGACGCGGACCAGATGCTGTCGGAGACGGCGTACGACCTGGCACGGAGAGAGCGACGCGGGCGCAGGAGAGGCCGCGCATGAGCCTGCGAATGCGAGAGGCCCTGCGCCAGCCCAGGCGATGGCAGCCCGTAGGCGCGATTCAGACGAAGCCCAGCGCCACGCACTGGCTGGAGCGCAGGCCGTGAAGGGAAGCCCGCCCCGCAAGCATCGCCCCGGCTTCGGCTGGCCCGTCGACCTAGCGAAGGACGACCAGGCCAACTGCTCGAAGTGCGGCGCTCCGATCTACTGGGTGAACATCGAGACCAAGGCCGGCGCGGTGAAAGCACATCCCCTCTCGGAGGCGCTGGCGACCCGCGACGGTGAGCAGGTGTACCTGGCTTCGCACTTCTCGGATTGCCCCGCCGCGCAGAGCTTTAGGCCGCCCGAAGTGAAAATGGGCGCAGGAGGGAAGCCGACGTGACCATTGATCCGATGGAGGAGGCCAATGTGGGTCAGGTCTTTACTGAGAGATACGACCGATATAACGGCCAGAAGTTCCTTCGGCCCGCGTTCTACCCCGACGCGGAAATCTCTGTCACGCTGCCTGTTCCACACGCCAAGCCCCCAATCTTCATGGCCGCGCTCTACGTCGACTTTGGCGATGGAGGCTGGACGTGCAGCGCAACGGGCCGCTCGCCTCGCGAAGCCTGCGAGGCCCTGCGAGACGTGCTTTCGAAGACGACGCATTGACCCCCTCCAACCGCCAGCCTGGCGCCGACCGTTGGAACTTTTTGCTCCCCACGAAGCGAGGCCTCGCGACACCACGCCGCGAGCTCCTTCCTGGAGCGGTCACCGTGGTCGTCAATGGCGCCATCGCCTGGACGAAAGACAACCGGGCCGAGGTCTGGGCGACTGATACGGTCGCCAGCCAGGTGGCCAAGTTCCCACCAGGGCTCTCTGTCTGGGGGCCCCTGGAGAGCGCCCCCGCCTTCAAGGCCGCGTGCATCCCATTCCTCCCGCTGAAGCCCAACGCGGTCATGGGGCCAGGCAGCGTGCCTCGGCCCGCGGACGCCTTCTTTCTCTCGCTCGCCTTCGCGCTCGAGAACCTCGGGGCGAAGCGAGTGCGTGTCTTCGGATCCAGGGACTGGAACAGGCCGGATGTCAGGTGGAAGAGGTGGGCGCTCGCTCGCATCCAGCGTCTGGCGGGGGCCCAGGGGATTGAGATCGAACGCGCCCCTTAGAGCTCCAGCCCCTCTCTGCCGCCCGGAGGCGGACGGACTCACCCCCTCCAGACCCCCTCCTATCCTCCCCGTTGGGGAGGCTCTGAAAGAGGGGTGACCCCGCCGACGCCGCTTGATTCCCTACGGGCGTGGGCCGTGATCCATCAGGCCGTCAGATCGACCTGGTGGGCGCTCCGAATCCGGTGTGCTGACGCGGCCAGTGAGCGCGCCAGCAGCAACCTCGAGGGCCAGTCTCACGCATGAAGCGACCGGCATGGCCCTGAAAACCCGGGGCAACCCTTGCGAGACGCTCTCGCTTCGGTCACCGTGGAACGCACTGGCTTTCATTCAGGCGCTGGTCTACCGCCGCCAAGTCGACCATGCTCGGGGCCCGACCTTTCCGCTTGCGGGAAGACCGGGCCCCGAGCTTTTCTTGAGGACTGGCCTGTGATCTCCTTGGCGCATGGAGCACCCCCACCCGTGCTGTGACCCTGGCTTCTGGATGGCGCTCGAAGCGCGCCTCTCCGGGATCGAGCGCACGCTCATGGGCGGGCTCACGCCAGCCCAGGTGGCGCTCCTGAAGGCCGAGCTCGCGGCCCTCGCCGGAGAACTTCGCGGCTCTCGGATCCTGCTCGAGCTCGCCATCAAGAAGGCCAACCGTTCAACCCGCCGACCTGTCCCGAAAGGAAAGATCCCATCATGACCAGCCCCCTCCTCTCCGTCCTCGCCGAGGAAATCACCCAGACCCGTGGCGTGATGGCCTCGGCTACCGAGCTCATCAACGGCTTCGCCCAGCGCATCGCCGATGCCATCACCGCAGCGCTCGTGAACGGCGCCACCGAGGCTGAGCTCGAGCCCTTCCGACAGCTCGAGGTCGAGCTCGAGGAGAGCCGGAACGCTCTGGCCGCTGCTGTCGCCGCGAACCCGCGGTAAACAGCCGGGCAGGCCCTTTCCGCAAAGCGAGCGCGCGGTCAGACTGCGCGCTCGCTCGTTTCCTATCCCATGCCCTGAAGGAGATTCTGACCAATGGCTCTAGAAAAGCTCTGCCTTGAGGCTCTCGTCAAGATGGACGACGGCCGAATCCGAGAAGCGTTCGAGCAAGCCCTGAAGCGTTGCGAGGACGACTGCCGAGACCGGCCGATGCTCAAGAAGGATCGGACCGTGACGTTGGAGGCGAAGATCGTGCCCGTCGCTGATGAGGAGGGCGCGCTAGTCGAGTGCCTCCTACAGCTCCAGGTGAAGGACCAGCGCCCGGTGCGCTCCTCCAAGGTCTACCACATGAGCGCGGCTCGTCAGGGCCTGTGGCTCAACGAGCTCTCGCCTGACGACGCACGTCAGATGACCATCGACGGCCCCGAGCTCCAGGCTGTGCCCGAGAAGGAGGTGGCCGATGCTCGCTGAAGCCATCGCCAAGATCGTCTCGCTTGCCCCCAACATCGCCGAGCTCGAGGTGCTGCGCATTCCCGAGCTTCCGCGCAAGGTGTTCGTCCGCAGCCCGGGAGGCGAGGTCAGGGAGTTCGAGCGCGAGCCCACGCCACGCCACGCGAACATCGACAGCCTCGAGGATCTCATCGCAGCGCTCGTGGATCGGGCCATCGCCCAAGATCCGGAGGTGTACCACACCGCCAACGCCGTGATTGTCCTACTCGATCGCACGCAACGACACGAGCAGATCGGCATGCCCCTGTTTTTCAGCCAGAGATTCTCCTGGCTCATGGGCACGGATTACCGGTCAGGCTCTCCGCGCGAGATCGTGAAAGCTCTCCAGCGCGGCCTTGGATCGTCCGCGCCCTTTCCGGTGGTGGACGCCATCCGGCGCGTCAACTTCACCCGCACGAACGCGGGCGCCTCAGTCGTCGAGCACGGCAAGGAGTCGCTCGGCCGTTCCGTGGAGGCTGTCGTCCAGCAGGCCGACAAGATCCCGGAGCGCTTCGTGGTGCGCGTCCCGGTCTACTCGAACCCGGGCCTCCAGGCCTTCCAGGCCGATGTCTGGATGGGCCTCTACCTCGACCTCGAGGGGCAAGCCATCGAGATCTGGCCCGAGCCCGACGCGATTCAGGCTGCCATCCAGACCGCCCAGGCTCGTCTCCACGAGGCCCTCGTGGCGGCCGAGTTCTGGCCCAACCCCGGGCCCGCACCGGTCTTCTACGGCACCCCCTGAGCCATTGAAGCCCGAGGGCCCAGGGCGCAGACTGGCCCAGGCAATCTCCAAGGCCCGGCCGACTCTTCCACACCGGATACGGCTGGGCCCCTCACCTCCTCCCTCCCGCGGAAAGGTCCGCCATGGCACACGAGAAGAACTGGGTTCCAGGGCCACCGACGATGAAGAAGAACCTCCCCGGCATCAAGATTCCGAAGAGCGCCGAAGGCACCTCGTTCCGGCGCAACGCCGGAGGGAAGCCGTCCACCGTGGGGGGCGGCACGATCAAGAAGAGCGGCGCGCTCTCCTACGGGAATGGCAAGCCCCGCTCGAGCTCCGGCGGCGCACGCGGCTCGACCCGCCACTTCGGCGAGTCGGTGGGCAACTCGGGCGGGCCCGGCTGGCGCGGCCCGAGCGGGCCCATGAGCTCGATGGGCTTCCGCGAGAAGGCGTAGGGCTCCCCATGCGCACGCAGAAGGGCGGCCTCGCGCGCTTCAAGCGCCAGGCCAGGTACGGGGTTGCCAACCAGGCGCGCTACGAGGCCGAGCAGGCCGCGCAGCGTGAGGCCATGCAGGAGCGTCTCGCCTCGCAGCGGCGCGAGCGTCAGGCGCGGATCAAGAAGCCCAAGCAGGTCGAGAGGGGCATGAACGCGGGCACGATGGGCCGCTCTCGCCTGTAGGGAGCCCATGCTCGTAGCTGCCCGCCGGGCCTCCGACATGCTGGAGGAGGAGATCCGCCCCGCGGAGGAGTGGATCGAGGGCTTCTTCCAGGACTGGGATCAGCGCATGGCGCGCTACCACGGTCCAGGCTGGCGCGGCTATCAGGCGGGCCTCACGGCCGACGGCGACGGCGAGGAGTACGACCCCGAGAACTTCGCCTACGAATGGATGAGCCTGCGGGCGGCGCAGCTCGTCCTCGGGAACCCACGCTGCCGCTGCTCGACGACCCGCTCCGGGCCAGAGCGCGAGATGGTGAAGGCGCACCAGCTCGCCCTTAACCGCTGGATCCGTGAGAGCGAGATGCGCACGCTCAACGAGAAGCTGGTCGCGGACTACGGCTTCCACCGCGCGATCTGCCTGACGCTCCCGAACCAGGACGATCAGTACTCGGATCTCGACGACCCGCAGGGCTGGCCCAGCGCGAAGCGTGTCTCGCCCAGGCGCTACGTGTACGACGTGCGCGCGATCGAGAAAGAGGAGGAGCTATGGCGCGGCCACAAGACCATCCACCAGAAGCACGAGCTCCTGGAGCGCGCCAAGGAGAGTCCCGAGGAGCACTGGGACGAGAAGGCCATCGAGGGGCTGACCGAGGAGTACATGGTCGACCAGATGCGCGGCAAGGGCCGCGGGCGCGAGGGCTCAGCGCGCCGGCACGAAATCGTGCTCTACAACATCTGGATGAGGAACTACAAGCCCACCAAGGCGGACCGGAAGCGCCATGGTGATGAGGCCTGGGACCGCGAGCTGCGCTTCGGCGCGTGGCTGACGCTCGGGGTGGTCGACGTCGGGGAAGGGAAATCCAAGTCGGGTTGGGTGCGTGCGCCCTACCCCTACTGGGGTCACCAGCGCGGTCCCTACGTCGTGATCGACGCCTATCCGATCCCGGACGAGTCGGTGGGTCTCGCCCAGATCTCCGCGGTCGCGGAGCAGAGCCGCGAGCTCAACGTGCAGGCGCGAGCGCTCTCGCGCGCCATGCGCAAGTACAAGAAGGGCATCCTGGTCGATGCCTCCGATCCGGAGTTCGAGGAGAAGATCAAGGACTTCGAGGATCACTTCGTGGTGGGTCTCGACGGGCTCGACGACATCGACAAGAAGGTGAAGGAGATCGAGCTCGGGGGCGCGACTCAGCAACACCTCGTGCACCTGGACGTCTCGCGGGATCGCCTCAACCGAAACGGCGGCATCACCGACATCGAGCGCGGCCAGACCCAAGCGGGGGTCACGGCGACGGCCGACAAGCTGGCTGAGGAGGCGAGTGCGACCAAGGTTGGATTCGATGCCGTCAAGTTCATCGAGGGGATCCGGCACATCCTCGAGAACATCAGCGTCTACCTGGCGCTCGACGACACGCGGACAAGCCTCGGCACGGAGGGCGCGCGCGTGTTGCGCGACCCCGAGACGGGCAAGCCGGTGGAGGAGGCCGTCTACGTGGGCGGCATCAGCTCGAAGGCGGAGGCGCGCTGGTTTCGGGCGCTCTCGCTCGAGATCGAACCCTACTCGATGGGCTCGACCAGCGAGATGCTGGAGCAGCAGCGCACGCTCCAGCTCATCAACCTGATCGCGGTTGTCCTGCCCATGATGGCCCAGTACCCATTCATGCTCTGGGATGAGTTCCTGGAGACGATCGGGGAGATGATGCACACGCCCAACCTCTCGGACTACTTCGATCCCGATGGGCTGAAGCAGTACCAGGCCCTGATGCTCCAAGGGCAGCAGATCGAGGCGAAGCAGGGCATGGGGATACCGCAGGCTCGCCTCTCGCGTGACGTCTCGATGCTCCTCGGTGGCCGGCAGGCGCTCCCGAGGAATGGCAACCTCGTCTCAGCCTTCCAGGCCTCCCAGCGGCGCGTTGCGCAGTGACCGATCCGCTCGATCTCTGCGCGCTATGCGGCGAGTCAACGGAGTCGAGCCCTTGGATCGTTCTCAATCGCTGGATCATCGGGACAGGGGTCGGTAGGGCGATGGTGGAAGCCCTGAACAAGGACGGTGAGTACCTGTGGGAAATGCTCCCTGAAGGAGCCGCTCAGGATGAGTTCGCCTCCGGCCGAGTACTTCACTGGCCGATCTGCGCAACCCAGTGGATTGATGCGAAGATGGCCGAGACCGCAGTGGAGCTTCGTCAGTGACCCATAGGCTCTACGCCTACGCCCATCCTCTCGATCCAGAGGCGAAGGTCTACCGCTGGTTCCCGAAGGACGGGGCCCCGGCCACGGTGCTCGAGCAGGACGTCGACTTCGAGCTCGTACCGGACAAACCGCGGGACACCACCCAGGCCTTCAAGTGCATCCGCGAGGGCTTCCGGTCCATCTCCTTACCCCGTTGGTGGCCCTACGCGAGGCACCACGACAAGGGCGGGGCGTGCGTGTTCGAGAGCGAGACCGAGGCGCTCGAGGCCGTGAAGCGCGCCAGGGACGCGGGCGAACCCGTGAACTGGGATCGCTAACCCACTCCCGCCCTTGACCGCCCCCAGGTAGGCTCCCTCCCATGAACTTCCGCCCCGTCGGTTCGCGCGTGAAGGTGAAGCTCATCTCCAACGAGACGCTCAGCCAGGGCGGCATCATCGTCCCGGGCATCGAGCTCGTGGCTGCGATGGAGAAGAAGGACGAGGGAGGCAGCCCGAACGAGAAGAAGTATCTCCAGCTCATCGAGGTGCTCGACGTTGGCGACGGGCGCCTTGATCCGACGACGGGCGCCTACCGCGGCAGTCGCTTCAAGAAGGGCCAGCGCTGCCTGATGCGCGTAGGCCTCTCAGCTCAGGTGCACATCGACCACATCCCGGGGCGCGTGAACGAAGCCCTGGTCCTCGAGGACGTGCTCGTCGCCGTCGAGGAAGAGGCGCGCGTGCCCGCGCCCATGAGACTCGCTCCCACCAGCTAGGGCGCGGAGAGTTGTTCCTGCTCAGCCAGACCAAGGACCAATCCCATGCCGCAACCGAAACCTCTCCCTGACCATTCCCAGCAAAGCCGTCACCGCAACAAGTACGAGGTGACGCTCGCTCGCCTTGCCTCGATGTCGCCCGCCGAGCTGCGCACGCTCGGAGCCCAGCTCCAGGCCCACGAGGGCGGCGAGTACATCATGAAGCTGATCCTCGGCGGGTACGAGGCGTACACGAAGGCTCCGAAGGCGTGAAGCCCCGTGGTGACAAGCTCATCAACCGGGTGGCTGCAACCGGCCCCTGCAACTACCTCTTCCAGGGCCGCTTCTGGCTCCTCGAGCCCGGCAAGGTCTACGGCACGCGGCTGGACAAGGCGACGGGCGTGCGCAGGATCGTCGTTCTGGTGAGCTGATGGCCGCGCCAGAGCCACCACCCGCGGCGTAGGCTCTTGCCAGGGCCCCTGGCGGCTGTGTAGACCGTTGGCCCATGCCCAAGGTCAAGAATCGCACAGGTCCGCCCCAGGGGCGCCAGAACGGCCGAAGCGTAGACCAGGCGGTGAGCGACCTCGGGAGGCTCGCCTCAGACGATCGCGGCTCCCAGCGCGACGTTGTTCCCCGTGGAACACCGCTCGAGGACGACGCCGAGCGCCAGGAGCGCCGAGAGGGGCCCGACGCCGACGTCTACGAGAAGATCATGGGCAAGAAGGCTCCAGGCGCGCGCAAGCAGATGCAGCAGCGCGATGAGCGCCGGCCGGGACTCGAGCTCGATGAGGAGGAAGATGAGCTCGATGAGGAAGAGGAGACAGAAGAGATCAACGCCCGGGACGCCGAGGATGACCTCGAAGGCCCGGACGAGGACGATGACGCTGGGGATGCCGAGGCCCCTCGCGTCACGAAGAAGCAGCTCGAGAAGGCGCGTAACGCCCTTCGTCGAGCTGGTGCCCCGGCCTGGGCGTTCGATGAGGAACCCGAGAGGGTCCTCGAGCTGGCGCGTTCCTACTCCGGCTACCAGTCGAATGCCGATCGTGCTCTACAGTCGAAAGACGAGACCATTCGCGCCTTGTCGTCCGCCCTGAGCGGTGGCGGCAAGGGCAAGCAAGCGGGTGCAGCAGGCGAGAACCCCGAGACAGAGACTCCCTCGGAGGAAGACCTCGTCCGTGCTGCTGAAGGACTCGCTCGCTCGATGGGCGTCGAAGCCGACGAGGGCACGAAGAAAGCCCTGGTGGAGTTTGGCCGTGCGGCGCGCAAGGGCGCGGGCTCGTCTGCTGAGAAGCAGGAGCTCGATCGCCTTCGTGGCACCGTCGCGGACATGCTCATCGACCAGGGCATCCGCGGTGTCAGGCGTCGCTACGCCGAACACCTGTCCGACCCTGACGCACGCCAGCGACTCCGGAAGCGCATGGTCGCACTCGACTCCGAAGGCGGATTCGGGAGCGACATCGGCCGGCTCGCTCGCGAGGCAGCGCGCTCCCTGTGGGGCGATCCTGCGCGCGCCAAGGAAGGACGAGCACGCGCTCGCAAGAGCGGTGCACCTGTGACGTCATCGAGGCGTGAAGAGCGCCGGTCGAAAGGGCCCGAGGTGGGGACCGAGGACCACGACCGCGCTGTTTTCAGGGCGATCACCAAGGGTGAACGCTCGCGCTTCGCTGTGCGCCGCTAGGAGCTACTTCAGCTCTCACAACTCGCTTCGTTCCCCAATCCCCGAAAGGAGGACGTGGTACTACCATGTCTTCAGGAGTCGCGCTCGCCAACTTCCTCGACTTCGTCGAGGGAACCACGAGCACCTACATCAACGGCCCGATGGGCCTGGTGATGGAGGCTGTCAAGAATACCTACTGGTTCGGTCGGCTCATCCAGGGCCAGCGGGCCAAGAAGAAGATGATCTCGGGCGGAGCCAACCTCCGTCACTCGACGATCTTCCAGGACTCGGGCTCGCTCGAGACCTACCTGCCCGGTGCCTCGCACCAGTGGCAGAACGTGCAGCGTCTGCAACGAGTCCAGGTCGAGTGGCGCTACGCCATGGCACACATGTCCTGGGTCGAGCAGGAGATCATCAACAACGAGATCGTGGCGTATGGAGACGACGAGGCTCGCTTCTGCGAGTTCGTCAACATCCGGAACGAGAAGGAAACGATCTGCTGGGCGTCGATCTGGAACGGTCTCGAAAACCTGCTGTGGCAGGTGCCTTTCCCGGAAGACATGGAGAGCGCGGACGGCACCGAGCCGTTCTCGATTCCGTTCCACATCAACGAGGACACGAGCGGCCTCTTCAATCCCCGCACCGTCGCTGCCTTCACCACCAAGCAGGGCCTCTCGCCGACAGCGGCAGCGGTTGCTGGGCGGTATCAGCCGCAAGTGGCGACCTACAGCTCCGCTGGCGTCGGCGTCACCGACAACAACATTGTGGTGGCCTTCGACAACATGTCGGAGCTCCTCACCTACGAGCAGCCTCCGACCATGCAGCAGTACTGGGAAGATCCCCGGTACAACAAGCAGATGATCGTGACGACCCGTCGCGGGCGTGCGATCTACAAAAACCTGCTGCGCCAGTTCCAGGACCACTTCGTGGCTGGACCGCAGGACCCGGCCTACCCGGATCCGCAGTACTTCGGCATCCCGATCCAACGCGCTTCGACCCTCGAAGGGCTGGCGCTCTACGACACGGGAGCGAGCACGCTGGGCGATGAGTTCAACGCCACCAACGATGGCCCGCGGTTCTACTTCCTGAACGCCGAGTACCTGTACCCGGTGTTTCACGCGCGTCGGTACTTCCACAAGTACGAGGTGACCAAGCACCACAACGTGCCTGACACCTGGGTGCTGCCGATCGCGATCTGGTTCAACACCATCTGCACCAGCTATCAGCGACAGGGCATCGTGTCGCCGAGCACCTCGGTCTACACCTCGTAGGGCAAAGGAGAAAACCCAATGTTCCTCATCATGCCCACGGCTTTCGGGGTGGGATTCCAAGTGCCCGACGTGTCGGTCAAGGCGTTCGTCCGTGGTGGTTCGAAGGTGCTCGGCCAGGTGGTCGAGTTCGACTTCGCCAACTCGGACGCCGCGGTGCTCGACAACAACATGGACGGCGGTAGTGACAGTGGCTTCGCCAACGTGATCGCCACCACGGTCCCATCCGCCACCACGCGCAGGAAGATCTACGGCATCGTGGAGGGCCCCGGTGAAGGCAGCCAAGCCGGAGCCGGGACCACCGTCGCGGACGACGCTCTTGCGGTCGTGAAGATGTACGGGCACACCCGTGCCCTGGTCTTCGACGCGACCGGCGCTCTCGCGAAGGACGATGACCTGTTCGTGATCGCTGGGGCTTCCCCGGCGAGCGCCACGGGTCTCGTCGATCGTGACGCGACCTTCGTGGTCGAAGTGGAGTACCCAATCGTCGGGAAGTGCCTCGAAACCGTCGCTGACGCGGATCCCGCGATCCTCGCCAAAATCTGGTTCTGGGGCGGCCTCCCGTTCGGGATCAATCAACTTCAGACCTGACAACTCTCCTGGTGGGGGCTCCGGCGCCATTCCGATCTGGCATGGGAAGCGCCGGGGCCTCGCCAGCTCTCCCTCGCGATGACGCAGAACTCAGTTTTCTTCGATCACATCCGGAGCGTGCTGGGCGACGAGCCCTCGGCCGGAATGAGCGAGGGGGAGTACCTTCGACTAGCGGCTGACTGGTTCTCAGCCGCGCACGCCTGGCAGTTCCTCCAGCGCCCGCTGCGCCTGGATCTCCGTGGAGCGATCTCGATCATAGGCGCCACCTACACCCACGCCACACGGCAACTGGTGAAGGCTGGAGGCTTCACGGACCACACCCACGTCTCGGGCGATCGGCTGACGGCCCTGGGCGGGACGGACGTCGAGCTCCGCAGCTACGAGGTCGCACGCAAGCTCGACGACGACACGCTCGTCCTGTACGGAGACGGCCTGGGGGCTGACGCGGACGGAAGCGCGGATGTCGCCTTCAAGCTGCCGAACGACTCGATCGGGCTCCCGAGCGACTTCATGGCCTTCCCGGGCCAGCGCCCGCTGCGCAGCACGAGCGACGTGGTTCGCTCGATCGAGTTCACCACGCGCGACGTCCTGACGGGCAGGCGCGCGTCCATGGTCGAGGTCGATGGCGGCTGCACCTTCCTCGCGGTCATCACCGAGATGCCGAACCGCGTCACGAAGAACACGGACCCCGTGCTGGAGATCTTCCCCGGGGTCTCAGCGAACCAGAAGGACTCGTTGCGAGGGTACTACCGCGCTCGCCTGGTGATCGACCCAGCGGACGACCAGGCCGTCGTGCCTCTGCCAGCGAACCGCCCTGCGCTCGAGCTCGCGCTCATCAAGGCGTGCCGGGCCTTCGCGCTCGGGCTCGAGGAGGGCGAGGAGATCGGAAAGCCCTCCCTGGAGGAGCTCCTGGCGCGTCTCACGATCTCCGACATCTGGAAGGCGGCGAGGAAGCAGGATGGCCTGCAGCAACCCACCGTGGGGCCACTGCGGGGTGGGGTGGGCGACCGTGGCGGGTACTACAAGCGCAGCCTCGCGTCCGAAGTCGACGGCCCAGTTTGAGCCATGGCTGAAGAAGACGAGTTCGAGCTCCAGATGCCCCTCGGCGGGGTTTCAGACGATCTCGCCTTCAGCCGGCAGGACCTCGGGACTACGCGCGAAGCCTTCAACGCGCGCGGCCAGGACCCGAAGACCGGGCGCGAGCGCATCTCGCAGCGTTCTGGCCTCTCACTTGCCAACACGGGGCAGCTCGACGGCTCGAACCGGATCCTCGAGATGGCCTCGGTCGTCTTCGACACCCGGAATCTCACCTATGCGGCCCTCACAAGCGAGGCCGAGGAGTGGTCGACCGTGGGCCCGAAGAAGGAGACCGTGCGCCATGGAGTGACCGACAGCCAGGGCTCGATCTACTTCACCGACGGCGCGTCCGGTATCGCGAAGCTGAACCCAGATGGTGAGCTCGTCTGGCAGTTCCCGCTGCCCGTCGCCGACAAGGGGCACTCGATCCGCTTCGTCTACGTGGACGACCTCTTCGACGTGTATGTGGGAGTCTCGAGCACGGCGGCGACCCTGACGCCCTTTGGCACGCGCCCAGACCTCGGCCAGTTCTGGAAGCTGACCCAACTCCCCGACGACGAGGTGGAGCTCGCCTGGGAAGTGCGACCAGGCGCGTACGTCGAGGAGGCCAAGGTCTACCGGGACAAGCTCTACACGCTGCAAAACAACCCCTCGATCGGGAAGGCCTACATCCGGGTCTACAAGGATCTCGATGCGGCGGCACCGAGCCTCGCACAGGAGTGGCGAGTGCCGTGGCCCGCGAATGGGATGGACCTGAATGAGGCTGGAGACGTGTTCGTCGCGAGTGCGCGTGGCGGGTCCATCGTTAACTTCCTCATCGGCAACTTCCATCGAGTGAATCCGAAGTGGCCAAGGACCTCCACCGGCGGACGCCCTCTCGCACCCGAGGTTGTCGATTGGACGCCCTACGATCTCGACGACTTCGAGAGGCGGGTGTGGTCCTGGTTTATGGCCGAGGACATCAGCGTGTTTGACGTCTTTGGGGCGCTCGCGCAGGACGTACCAATTCAGCGCTGGCCGGATCGCTCGGGCAAGAATCGCCACCTGTACGAGCCCTCCTCGATCGGGAAGAAGCCGCCGACGCTCGCATTCAACGCTCTCGGCACGCGCCCCGGGGTGCGCTTCGATGGGACGCAGGCGCTCGTCTCGCTCGCCAACAGCTCGATCAAGAAGCAGTACGCCGACACACAGAAAACTGTGTGGCCTGCTTACGAGGGCTCGATGTTCCTGTCGATCTTCGTGGTGCGCCCGGAAAAGCGCGACTCGGGAAATCCATTCTATATCTTCGAGCAAAGCAACACGGCGTCTGGCGCGAGCGACCACGTCATCGCGGCGAACCGCTCCGACGGCAACACGATCCCTGGCACCTTCCTGTCGGGCGTGATAACGCACTTCGCCACGACGGCAGTCGGGGACCCTGGCCGTGGCACCAACGGGCACCCCAAGGAAGCCTCCTTCGACAACGACCACGACGCGGCGATCATCGCCATCCTGTGGGACGGTGGGATCACTCCGGGCGACACGACGAAGACGCGCTCACTCTTCCAGCTCAACGGAGCGCCAGTGGACCGCTACGAGGGCAAGGGCAACACGACAAAAGACCCATCAATCCTCGGCTCGGGTACACAGGGCGGCGCGATCGACGATCTGTCTGGCGATGTACTCGCGATCTTCACGCTCGACATGATGGATCGCGACAGCACGGCGGAGCCCAAGGTCCTCACCCACGACAAGCTTGAGGACACGGATGCGGATGTGGACCAGACGGACAACGAGCTCACCAAACTCGTCGGCTACTTCGCCCACTACTTCGGCCTGTCGCACCTGCTCCCGCGCGAGACCCAGAGCTATACCCATCCCTACGGCTGCCAGACCGAGACCTTCTTCGGAGGGAATGTGGTCGACCTCGTGTGCGGTCCACCGCCGGATGGCGACCTGGGCGCGTGGGGGCGATCCATCCGGGACTTCTGGTGCCTCACGAAATGGTCCCCGACGGGCGATCTCGTGTGGACGCTCAATGGCGAGGAGCCCGATCCACTCTCCTCTAGCAACGGCGTGGTGGGCGTCGGCTACGGTGTGCGCGTCGACAAGGACGGCAACCTGTTCTCGATCGGGCCCACGACCACCTTCTGGGACAATACGCCCTCGACGAATCGGTTGCTCAAGGTGATCGACAAGGGCACGACCTTCAGCCTCGCCGCTGTGGATGGGGCGTGGGGGGTGGCGATCGCCTCGCCGACCTATCTCTACCCGCGCATGGCGGTGGATCCGACCGGCAACGTCTACGTCCCGGTCGACGCCGACTCCACGGTGCAGGTGTTCAAGGGCACCGATGGCACGCAACTGCACACCTTTCAGGTGGGGGACCCTGTTGTGCCGTCGGCGGTCGCGATCGACCCGAGGATCCCTAACTACGGCGACGACATCGCCGTTTCTCGCGCTCGCTTCGTGTACGTCTTCGGCGGCGTGGGGACGGCGAAGGATCATGGAATCACCAAGGTTCGGCTGGTGGCCGAGACCCCGCTCAGCGGCTCGCCGCGTGAGCACGTCCACCTCGGGATCTCCGCGGGCGGGCTCATCAAGACCTTCGCGGTCGGAGGCGCCTCCTACGCCACGCCCTCTGGCGCCGCGGGCGCGCTCTCCACGACGCCCTTCTACGTCCAGTCGGTGCCAGCCTTCGAGAAGGTCTACATCACCGATGGGGTCTCGAAGATCCAGGTCTTCGACCCACGCGAGGACACGGTCGCTCCCCTCGAGAGCACGACTCCCGGGGGCGTCCCGCACGGGGCCAAGCTGGTCGAGCTCTGGCGCGGCCGGCTCTTCTGGGCGCGTGCACCTGGCCTGATCGGGGGTGCCTTCGACTGGGCTGCTTCGCGCGTGGCTGAGCCCACCGACTACAACAACTTCCCGCCCTCACGCGATCCGGCTTCGGCGATCGCGGGCGAGAACTCGGCCGGGCCTGGCATGTGCCCGGACATCATCAACACGCTGATCCCGCTCTCGGACGACTTCCTGCTTTTCGGGTGCGATCACTCGATCTTCATGCTCTCCGGGGACCCGGGCGACGGCGGGCAGTTCGACATCGTCTCGGAGGTCACCGGGATCGCCTTCGGCCGGCCCTGGTGCAAGGACCCCGAGGGCAACGTGTGGTTCATCGGGAGCCGGGGCGGGCTCTTCGCGATCGCGCCTGGTGGGAGGCCCATCCGCGTCTCCGAGCGCAACATCGACGAGCGCCTCTCCAGGATCAACTTCGAGACCCACTACGTACGCCTCGCCTGGAACGACCGCGACAAGGGCGTCCACATCATGCGCTTCCCGTTCGGGACGCCGGGCGACCCGGTCGAGCATTGGTTCTGGGACAAGAAGCGGGCAGCACCCTGGCCCGACACTTTCGGCACCGAGACCGAGCCCGACATCGAGCCCACCGCGATCTACGTGGTCGACGGGGACGACCCCGATGACAGGCTCGTCCTCCTCGGTGGGCGCGACGGCCGGATCAGGAAGTGGGACGTGGACGCCAACGACGACGACGGGACCGCGATCGACTTCAGCGTCCTGGCTGGCCCGCTGGCTGGCTCAGAGGCCGCGCGCGAGATGCGTTTCGTGGGTCCGCGCGTGGTGCTCGCGAGCGACCAGGACGGGGCCATCTACCAGCTCTACGCGACCGATGATCCCGCCATCCTCGGGTCGCCGCGCGCGAGCGGGATCCTGCACCCGGGCCGGAACCCTTTGAAGCGTGCCAAGATGCGCGGCTCGCACTGCTTCGTCCGGGTCCGGAACTCGGTTGCCGGCCAGCGCTGCGCGATCGAGTCCGTGCACATGCGCGCCCATCCTGCGGGCCAGAAGCGGGTCAGGAACACGCCATGAGCCGCGCTGAGCGACGACGGGCGAACCTCAGGGGCTCTGCTAGGCACAGCAATCTGATGGCAGATGGGCGCGGCGACCCCCGCGACCACCGTCGGGAGGGGAGCCGGCTGACCGACAATGCCTTCGACCCCACCTTCTTCGAGATCGACACGGACGGACGGCTGACACTGACGGCTGGCGCGGCCACGGGCGCCGCAGGGACGGAGCCAGGCCGTGGGCTGCGCATCGGGACGGACGGGAAGCTCGAGGTCTTTCTCGGCGGAGGGCTGACCTTCGACGCCGGCAGGGGCGTCTCGATTGCGTTCAGCGAGCTGGCCGAGCTCACCGACAACAGCGCGGGCACGGCCAGCGACACCCTGGCTGCGATCCCGGACCCGGTTGACGCTCCAGCCACGGCGGACGACCTCCGGGAGGACCTGGTCGCAAACGTGCTCCCGCCCCTGCGCGACGCCTTGGCCTCGCTTGCGGCCAAGCTCAATGCCATCCTGGACACGGCCACCAACACAGTGAGGACCTGACCCATGGGCGGCATTCTCGACACACTGCGGGGCGAGGGCACCAAGCGCTTCCGCCATGAGCAACGCCGCTTCATCGGCCAGGAGCGGGAGAGCGACAGGCTTTTCGGTGACGCCTCGATCGCGGCCTTGCAGCGCGGCCAGGCGGCTCAGGTGGGCGGCTACGACCAGGCGATCTCCAAGGCGAGCGACATCAGCCGGGGGGCCAGGCGGGACGCGATCACGCGCTCCAAGGAGCTCGAGGGCACCCTCACCGCCAGGATGGGCGCGGGTGGCAAGTTCGGCACGACCGCGCTCGACAACGCCCGCATGGGCCTTGCGAGCTCGCTCACGCGCGACCTCGAGGGCATCGACGCCGGATTCTCGGGGCTCTTCTCGGAGCTCGCGATCGGCCGCGGAGGCGCCATGGCTGAGGGCGAGAACCGCCTGGCGGCCTTCCAGCAGGGTCGCTCCGAGCAGGAGAGCGAGCTCATCCGGATGCTCGCGGGGACAGTCCGCAAGCCCCAGGGCGGCATGTTGAGCGGGATCTATGGTGCCGCGGGAGCCGCCCTTGGCGCGGCGTATGGAGGCCCGGCGGGCGGCGCGGCGGGTGGCGAGCTCGGATCGGCCTTTGGGGGTTCCCTCGAGCGCCAGTAGGCCATGCCCTACATCGAAGGAAAATGGGGCCGGATCGGCCTCGAGCTCGGTGAAGCCCAGGAGCGCTACAAGCGCGACAAGCTCTACCGCGAGGACAAGGCGCGCGCGATGGCGCAGACGCAAGAGGACCTCGAGGCGAGCCGTGAGGCCGGCACGGAGATGCTCGGCCAGATGGAACAGGAGCAGGCCGCCGAAGCCCCGGGTGCACTCGAGCCGGGGATGCAGGGCCCCTACTCGGCGCAAGAGCAGCAGGTGCACGACCGCTTCGCGATCATCAAGTCGATCGCGGGAAGGATGAGCCCAGGGAACCGTGAGCAGTACCTCGACGAGCAGCGGGAGTTCCTGAAGACGCGCGCGCTCGGCCGGGCGCGCAAGAAGGTCGCCGAGGGAGTGCAGGACCGCTTCACGCGAGGCGGCTTCAACTTCCTGGACGAGACCGAGCCCAACGAGGCGATCGCTGGAAGGGTCGAACAGCTCATGACCCTGCTCGATTCCGACCAGGTCGATCCCCTGAAGGCGGCCGAGATGGAGGGCCAGATCCTCGAGGTGGTCCGGAAGGAGAACGAGCGGCGCCTCGAGATCCAGCGCGGGGACGCGGTCATCGGCGACCGCCTGTCGAAGGCCGTCGCGTCCGGAAACCGCGATGCGGCTCAGAAGCTCGAGACCGTGCGCGCCATGTGGGGCACGCGCGAACTCGACTTCGATGACCTGACCGATCGGATCTTCGAGGCCGAGAATGGCAGGAAGACCGCACGCGCCTCGCAGCCCAACGCCTACGACGTCCGCAAGGAGGCCATGCGGCTCGTGATGTCCACGGGTGAAGATCCCACGCCCGAGAACCTGCAGAAGTACATCGACCTCCTGACGCCGCCCGAGCCCAGGCAGAGCTTCGCGCCGCTCCAGGCCCTCACGAAGCCGATCGGGTACTCGACCCAGTTCGAGCAGCGCGGTAAGAAGCCGAGTCAGGGCGAGGTGGTCCGCGGTGTCGCCCAGAAGGCAGCCGAGAAGGGCAGGGTGGCCGCTGGCGGGAAGCCTGGGGCCGCTCCGCCCAAGGGGAAGGCGCCTGCCGCGCCTGCCGCCAAGGCCGACACCAAGAAGGCCACCACCGGCGGTGGAGGCCGCTCCTGGAAGGCCGTCCCGGCTGGCGAGCAGAAGCGTGCCGTGAGCGCCATCCGGAAGGCGATGGCCTCCGGGGACGACCTCGCCAAGCTCGCCAGCCGCCTGAAGATCGACCTCGAGAGCCTGCCCGAGGAGGTCATCAAGGAGCTCGTGGCTCAGGCCGAGAAGCCGATGGGGCGGATGAGCAATGCCGAAGCAGGCACCTTCCCGTAGCGTCCTGGAGCGCCTCCAGGCTGCGCAGGGGGGCGCCGCTGCTGTCGAGGACCCGGAGGAGCCGCAGGAGGGCGGGAGCGTCCTGGAGCGCCTGCAGGCCGTCCAGACAGCCAAGCCGCTCGAGATCGCCCAGCAGGTCTCCTCGAAGCTCGCGCGGGGCACGCTCGAGACAGGCCTCGGTGTTGTCGAGAGCGCTGGGATCGCCACCAAGCTCCTCGGGGCGGAGGACGTCGGGCAACAGGCACTCGACTTCGCCGCGACCGTGCGGGACGTCGCTCACCAGGCCATGCCCGAGGTCGAGCGCCTGCGGGACTCCTTCCTGCTCTCGACCGGGCCCGAGGCCCTGGGCTCGGCCATGGGCTTCGCACTCCCTGGCGCCTGGCTGAAGGCGGCTGGTGTCCCGACGGCGCTCTCGACCATGTCGCTCGGTGCGGCGGTGCAGTCTGCAGCGCAGTACGAGGACGCGCGCCTCTCGGGCGCGAGCGAGTCCGACCAGTGGAAGGCCTACCTCCTCGGTGGGGCCGTCGGCCTCTCCGAGGCGATCCCGCTCTCGCGCATCCTGGACCGCGCGGACAAGGCGAGCGGTGGGGGCCTGAAGGAAGCCCTCATCCACGCGCTCGTCGAGGGTGGCGAGGAGTTCCTCCAGGAGTCGGGCTCGACGATGGCCTCGAACATCATCGCGAGCCACATCCTGAAGTATGACGAGGACCGCGAGCTCCTAGAGGGTGTGATCGAGAACGGCACGGGCGGGCTCTTCGCCGGAGTGATCCTCTCCGCGCTCGCGACAGCTTCCGCGCACTCGCTCACCACGAAGAAGGGCAAGGCGGGTACGCTCGCCGAGGGTGAGGAAGAATCCGATCTGCCCGAGGTGCAGCCTGGAGCCGAAGGTGCTGCGGGCGCCCTACTGCCGGAACTGCCTGCGGGCGTACCAGAGGGAGCGCCTGCAGAAGCTGAAGCCGGAACGCCGGGAGCTCCTGAGGGTGCGCCAGCACCTTCTGTCGAGGTTGCGCCGGTCGGGGCGGACCTGGGGCCCGTGCCTGGTGTGCAAGGCTCCGAAGGTGTTGGCGTTTCACCTGAAGGAGGCGGAGCTGGAGCAGCACCTCGATCTGGTGAAGGCGCACGGGCACCTGTTCCTGCACAAGGGGCAGCCGAAGGGGGCGCTCCCGCTGTGCCGGAAGCACCACCAGGCGAAGCTACTCCACCGCCGGTGGCTGGCGCGCAGCGTCGGGCTCGGCTGAGCGACTCGGTCGAAGCGCTGCGCAAGGTCGTCGGCGAGATCCGTCGCTCCGAGCAGGGCGGCGAGGATGACGTGCTCGGGGCGCTCGAAGAAGCGAAGGCCGTCCTGAGGCAGCGCAAGGAAGCCGGGCAACAGACCGACATCGACGCGGCCCTCGAGGAGCTCGTCCAGGCCGAGGAGCGCGGCGCCGAGATGAGGCTCACGGAGGAGGGCCGGATCCCGGTGGAGCCTTCGGAGCGCGAGCAGGCTGGAATGGCGCTCACCGCGGCGACGATCAAGCACGCCGAGACGCTACTCCAGGCCTTCGACTCCGCCAAGGGCCGCGCTGCCTTCGAGGGCGCCGAGCGGCGCGGAGCGCAGGAGGCGCCCAATGCGAAGGAAGAGGAGAAGCCCCTCGTCTACGAGCACACCGAGGACGTGGAGCCCGAGGCTCACGCCCTGATCCCGCCAGGCTCAGAGCTTGGGCCGGTCGAGCCTGTCCCGATCGCAAGCGTCGTGCGCAAGCAGGCCGAGCGCTTCCGCTCCGGCATCGACGAAGAGCGCGTCGAGAAGCTGATGGCGGCCATGACCGACGGGACCTCGAAGCTCCCGCCCGTGACGCTCTTCGAGGACAAGGACGGAAAGCTGCACGTCATCCAGGGCCACCACAGGATCGCTGCGGCCGAGAAGCTCGGCTTCGAGGATGTGCCGGCGCGGGTCGTCAAGTCGAAGGCCAAGGCCGAGACCAAGCCAGCCAAGGCGGCAGCCAAGCCAAAGGGTGCCACGGCTCGTGACGCGATCCGCAAGGCGGAGACGGGCAAACCCTTCAAGGCCACTCTGATGCGAGGCCAGGGGAGGGAAACCTCACCCTACTCGGAGTTCGTCCCCCAGGAGGCGATCCTCGGACCCGGGCGCTACACGACGCCTGATCTAGAGCACGCAAAGCACTTCGGCCCCAACGTGACCGAGCACGAGGCGGCGCTCGGGAACCCACTCGTGATCGACGATGACGCGCAATGGCGCGCTCTCACGAAGGCGGCTGGATGGCCATTCCCTAACCCATTCGGCGGCGATGTGGCCAAGGTCTCGGCAGAGATCAAGGACTTGCGCCGGTTGCTCGAGTCGCGCGGCTACGACGGCGTGATCGTCCGTCTGGCCGAGGACGACTCGACCAAGACGATGCGGGATGTCTTCGGCGAGGACCAAGTGCTGGAGTTCGAGGCAAAGGCCCCAGCTACTGAGGCCGCCCCGAAGAAGGGCACTGCCGCTGAGCGCGCTCGCGCCATGGTCGCCGAGTTCCAGGTGCTCACTCCGGAAGTCGAGAAGCCCGCTGGCACCGAGGCCGACGAGCAGCGCCTGAAGGCGATCGAGCACAACATCGAGCTCCTGAAGAAGAAGAAGCGCCGCCAGCGCTCGGCCTCGAGCGTCGGTGAGACCCAGAACGCGATCCGCTCGCTCGAGAAGGACGCGGCTGATGCGCGCCGAGCGATCGAGCAGGGCCGGCGAGCGCGCGAGCGCTACTACGCGAGCGTCAACGAGCGCACCTTCGCGAAGCAGCTCAAGCACACGCCCGCCATGGGGATGCACCCGCCGAGCCTGCCCCAGGCGCTGGTGCGCATGGTGGACTTCTCGGCGGAAGCAGCGCCCGAGGCTCAGGCGCGTGCCAGCGCCGCCATGGACTCGTTCCGCGAGCTCGTGGAGGAAGCCGTTGGGAAGCGCGAGCTCCCGAAGGAAGGCATCGGTTCGCTCGACTGGCTGGTGGGCGAGGCCTTCCGCTTCTACCGAGGAGGTGGCCTTGGCCAGGACATGGTCAACGAGGCCGCTGCTCGAGGCAGCATCCAATCGGCCGTGGACCAGATCCTTGGCTATGGCGTCAAGCAGGCCGAGGCGCGCAGCGTCAATGCCGAGCTCGAGGCCGCCAAGAAGGCGCGCGAGGAGGCCTCGAAGGGCTCGCCGCTCACCTACGGAATGGACGGCGCCCCCGGACACGTCCCAAGCAACGCGACCTTGGACGAGAGGCGCCGCTACGCTGCCCAGTACCGCGCCGCGGCCGAGAAGCACAAGACCGCCAAGCTCGAGAAGGAGAAGGCCGACGCCTTCGCTCCGATCGAGCGGCTCGAGAAGCGGATCCCATGGGCACACTGGCGAGCGGACCAAAAGAACCCGGTCAAGATCTCGGTCTGGGAGGGCGACAAGGCCGCACGCGACAGCGGGTACTACACGAACGGGCGCGTGCTCATTCGCTCCGCCGCTGTGGATGCGAACAAGACCGAGAAGGCCGTGCTCGCTCGGCGCTCCGAGGCCTTCCAGGGAATCGGTGAAGGCGTCTCGGTGGCCGGCATGGATCAAGTCTGGAAGGCCGGCCTCGAGGGTGCGACCGAATTAGGCACCTTCGGCGACATGCTGCCTGCGCGCGAGGGCACGGAGGACACGCCCTTCGTGGTCGTGTACCCGACGCCGATCGACATCGCGCCAGGGGCCTCGCTCGGCAAGCGCACCGCGCCGCCCGTCTTCCTGAATGCCGACTATGTCGCGCTCGTCCTGAAGGCAACCAAGGCTGATTCGGTCTGGCTCCCCGATGGAGGGAACCGCCCTGCCGTCTTCAAGAAGGGCAAGGAAGCCGTCGCGCTCGTGATGCCGATCTCGCTCAGCGATAACCCGATCGCGCCGTTCCTGGGCACGTCTCCGCTCGAGGTCGGACGGCTCATCGCCGAGCGCAAGAAGGAGCTCGAGACGCGCTACCCGACGCCCGCCGAGGATGCCGGGATCGTCCAGGAGGACCCCGACATCGAGGACGAGCCCACCGACGGGAGCGTGTCACTCGACCCCGGCGAGCTCCCGACCCAGATGCAGGCTGGCTACCCCGCGGATCCGATCCTGGGTGGTGGTGCCAACCTCGGCACCCCGATCGGTGGCAGGCTCTACGGCGCGCTCCAGCCGCCACCCAAGCCAGGGAAGCTCGTCAGCCAGCCCGACATCATCGAAGCCCTCTCGAAGGTGGTCGAGGCCACGGGCGGGAAGACCCCAATCCGCTGGGGGCGCCTCGGGATGCGTGGCGCGCGCGGCGTCTTCAAGGTCGGGCCCGAGGTCATCCGGGTGAGGACGGCCAACAACGTCGCGACCGCCACTCACGAGGTGGGCCACGCGATCGAGAAGCACATCCTCGGTTTCAAGAAGGGCGGCAACTGGAAGAAGCCTCTCGTCTCGCCTGAGATCCAGAAGGAGCTCGTAGCACTCGGGAAGGCACTCTACGGGCCCACGAAGCCTGCGGGCGGCTACAAGACCGAGGGCTTCGCCGAGTTCATCCGGCTCTACACGACCGAGCCCGCGAGCGCGCTGGCACGGGCGCCGAAGCTCCATGCCTGGTTCGAGGCCGAGTTCATCGGACCACGCCCCGAGGTCAAGGCGGCCATCGAGCGCGTGCGCGAGCTCACGACGCGCTGGCGTGCCCAAGGCTCGGTCGCGCGCGCCACGGCCTCCATGGTCGAGCCAACCAGCCTGAAGGAGAAGGCGAAGAAGCTCCGCGCCAAGGTGACCATGGACACGGCGATCGAGCTCTTCGTGGAGGCTGGGCGGCCACTGAACGAGCTCGCACGCGAGGCTGAGAAGCGCCTCGGGCGCCTGCTGGACCCGAAGGAGGACCCCTTCTTCCTCTTCCAGGCTCTGCGCTCGACGCACTCGGCTCGGGTCAAGCAGATGGTCGAGAGCGGGATGGTCAACCTCGCGGGCGAGAAGGTCGGGCCGCCCCTCGCCGACATCCGCCCGCTCGTTGGTGGCCGCTACCGGGAGTTCGTGCAGTACCTCTGGGCGAAGCGAGGCCTCGCGCTGCTCAACGACCCGCGCGGCGCGCGTGAACCTGGGCTCTCGCGCCAGGATGCCGAGGAGCTCGTGAAGACCTACGACTCGCCGGCCTTCCAGCGCGCCGCTCAGATGGTCTATGACTTCTCGGACGGAGTCCTGAACTACGCCGCGCAGGCCTCGCCTGAGTTCGCGGACATCGTCGAGAAGATCCGCGACGTCGACCCGGGCTCGTATATCCCGCTGCAGCGCGAGTTCGACGTGCTCGACTCGCTCTGGGGCGAGGCGAAGAAGAGCCGTGGCATGGGCGGGGCTGGCAGCGTCGCGAAGAAGCTCAAGGGCTCGGGCCGCCGGATCAAGAACCCGTTTCCAGCCCTGCTCGCAAACGCGGAGCGGACCGTGCTCGCGGCTCACCGTCGGATGGTCTTCGACGCGGTCTTCAAGCTCAGCCAGGTCGAGGGTCTCGGGCATCTCATCGAGGAGGTGCCGGTCGACCAGGTCCCCGTTGCCTCGGCCACGATCGAGCAGCTCCTTGAGCGTTTCCGCCAGAAGGCTGGCATCCCGAAGACCGAAGGCGGGGTCGAGCTCAAGGGGGCAGGCCTGCACGAGGACACTGACCTCAGCGACCTCCTCGGTGAGACCCTGACCTTCTTCGCGCCTGCGCAGTTCCCGAAGGGCCAAGACCCCGTCATCCCGCGGTGGCGCGACGGCCAGGTCCGCTGGTACCGGGTGCACCACAAGCTGGCCTCGATGCTGGCCGGGATGGACGTCTATCGCCTCCCGAAGGTAGCCGACCTCGTCCTGGGCGTGCCCGCGCGGATGTTCCGGCTCGGGACGACCGGGCTCCGGGCCTCCTTCGGGCTCATCACGAACCCCATGCGCGACTTCCAGGTGCTCTGGCAGAACACGCGCAGCTCGGCCTGGGCCCCGCGGCTCTTCTTCGAGTGGGTGAAGCAGACGGCCCTCGCGGGGCTCCACCACGCGACCGGGGGCGTTGTGTCTGGCCCGTACCTGCAGGCCTTCCTGGACCTGGGAACCGAGATGGCGCAGCCCATGGGCCAGGACATGGACTACACCGCCCGCACCGCGCGCCGGCTCTTCCAGAACCGAGCGGTCCGGATCGTCGACCCGCGCAACCTGCTCGACTTCGTCCGGAACATCCTGCAGTTCCCCGAGACCGGGGCGCGCGTCACTGAGCTGAAGCTCCTCGCGCGAGAGATCGGCTGGACTCCTGGCCAGCCCATGACGATCGACCAGTCGCTGCAGCTCCTCCTGGCCTCGAAGCAGAGCACGGTCGACTTCACGGCCGCGGGCACCTTCAGCCGCGTGATGAACCAGATGGTTCCCTTCCACAACGCGCCCATCCAGGGCATGCGCGCGAGCGTCCGCGCTGCGAGGAAGCGGCCCGGCCGCTGGCTCTTCCGCGGGCTCCAGATGACCGCGGCGACGCTCGCGCTTTGGTGGTGGAACAAAGACAAGGAGTGGTATCGCGAGCTCTCCGCGCGCGCCCGGGCGCTGTACTGGGCTTTCCCGTTCACATGGAACGGACGCGAAGAGCTCGCCTTGATCCCGCGCGCGCAGGAGGGTCCGCAACTCTTCGGCTCCTTGCCCGAGGCCCTGGCGGACTCTTGGTATCGCCAGGACCCGAAGACGGCCACCGAGTTCTTCGGCAGTCTCTTCGAGACGCTCACGCCCAACATGTGGCCGGTCATCCCCGAGGAGATCTACGAGCAGGCAAGGAACCGCGATCGCTTCTGGGACATGCCGATCGTCCCGACTGGCGAGCTGCGCCGGCCGCCCGAGGAGCAGGCAGGTGAGTACACCAGCGAAGTCGCGAAGTTCTTGGGCGAGCTCTTCAAGGTCTCGCCGCGCAGGATCGACCACGCCATTCGCGGGGCCTTCGGTGGCGTCGCGACCGACGTCATCGACGAGGTCGGCCTAGGGGGCACAGCTCCGAAGGCCAGCGGCGAGGTCTCGGACACGCTGGTCCTCGGCCGGCTCTTCCAGCGTGGCGGCCCGCTCGGCGTGCGCCCGCGCTCGGTGGACGTGCTCTACGACGAGATCGAGAAGGCCGACCAGGTCGCGGGCTCAGTGCGCCGGAAGGAAGAACCCCAGGAGCGCGCGCGCCGGCTGATGCTCGAGGACGCAGGCCAGGCGGTCTCTTCGCTCTCCTACGTGCGCAGCCAGACCACCGATATCGACCAGCGCCGCGAGCTCACCAGGAAGATGGTGGAGGTCAGCCGCCGCGCCGTGCAGGATGCGGCTCGCGAGCACGTCGTTCGCGGCCCCATGCAGCAGGAACGCAAACGCGCCGAGCGCGCCGAGAAGGAGCTGAAGCGCTGATGGCTACACCCAAGCTGAAGGAGATCAGGCTGCCGGCTGGTGACGTACGCGCCATCAACATCGGGTGGTACAGGAACTCGGCCGAGCTACAGCTCGACTGGCACTCCTGGATCGACGAGGGTTTCGACGGCGTGCGGATCATCGGGGCCGGCGTCGACAAGACCCTCGTGGTCGGCAACATGTACGACGGGACTGCTGTCGCGATCGGACGGCATCCTGGCATAGTTCAACTTGAAGCCATGACGATCCACGCCGGCTTCTCGATGGGGGTCCAGGCCGGCGAGCAGAACCTCGCGCGCGTGCTCCAACCCAAATTCCAGGTCCGCTACAAGGGCGTGCGCGGCTGGGTGCCTCCGCCCATTCCGGGCTTCCAGCGCACCAAGTGGTTCGACTTCTCCTACAACGCGGACAAGTCCTTCGAGGACACGGAGATCGACGCGACGCTCGCGTCCGAGCACGCGAGCTACAACCACGGCTTCGCGAAACTGGGTCTCTTGGCGCGACGCCTGCACATCAGCGGCTCGGGCTCGCAGAACCTGAAGGTGCGCAGCGACGCGACCGAGACGGCCTACGCCGGTCCGGCCTGCAAGATCCGCCTCGAGAACTCGATCTTCGAACGCTGGTTCCAGGAGTGGGCTGACCGCGGCGGCGGCGGGTTCGTGGCCGAGGGCGGCGCCAGCATCATCGAGATCGAGGGCTGCTTCTTCCGCGGGGGCGGCAACCTCTCGCAGCACGCGCGCTGCATCATGATCTCCTCCGAGGCGAACTCGTACGACTGGGCGACCGGGCGCGTCGGGATCGGGCACGGGAACGGTCCGGTGTCGATCAAGAACACGGCGATCTCCGGGCGCGCGCCCAACCTCTGGGGCAACGAGCTCGTGCGCTGCGGGCGGAACGGCGGAACGCAGCTCTCTGCGCCGGCCTTCTTGCTCGAAGCCTCCGGTGGCTACGGGCACAACATGATCGTGCAGCTCGGCCAGATCCCGAAGGGGAAGGCCGTGATCCGCGGCTGCAACACGCCCGAGATTCGTGAGCGGTGCTCGCAGATCAGCATGAACGTGGCCGAGGAGGCGACCTATCCGTCGCCCACGCGGCTGATCCCGTTGTCGGAGGACCTTTCGGTATGACCGAGGTCCCGCTGAGGGAACACCTGGAGCAACGCCTGGAAGCTGTGGAGCGCCTGATCGGCGCGCGGCTCGACGCGATGGATCGCGCCATCGAGCTCAGCGCCTCGACGCTGAACGAGCGGCTTCACGCCTCCAATGGCCGTGTCGAGCAGATGCGCGAACAGGCTGCCCACTTCGCGCAGAAGATCGAGGTCGTCGAGGTTGCTCGCCGCATCGGGCAGCTCGAGCAGGACCGTTCGCAGGGTGAGGGCCGCGAAGTTGGCAAGCAGCCGCTCACGTCACTCTGGCTGATCGTCGTGGCGTCCATCATCTCGGCGGTTGTCTCCTACTTCACCGGGAAGGTCACGCCGTAGCCGTGACCCCGTCATCTTTGGCAAGATGGGCGCCATGAAGCCCTACCTCCTGTGGTGTCTCGGCCTCCTCGCCATCCTCTCGGTTGTGGCCTGCCAGGCCGCCGGAGACCAGTTCGAGCCGCTCCGTCAGGCGATCGACCAGGCGCGCTCCTCGAAGAGCGAGGGCGGGTGCACGATCACCAACAGCGAAGCGGATCGGATCGCTGAGGCCATCCCGGGCCGTGGCTTCGACTGGCTGCAAGCCTTCACCATTGGAGGCTCCATCCTTGGAGCAATCCTGGGCGTGAAGGTGCTGCCTGGTTCGGTCCTGAACGGGCCGTGGGATAAGCCCGAGCCTGCCTAGCGAGATTCCAGCTTCTCGCGTAGCCTTGGGTGCGTTCCCCTGACCAAGGACGTGCCCGATGGAGAATGCTGGCGTTTACGACGGGACCGCTCTCCCGTTCATTCCCGCGCCCACTTACCACGCTTGTCGCTCGAGGATCTCGCGCGGCCAGCTCTGGACGCTGCACAGGAAGAGCCCCGCTCACCTGAAGGCCGAGCTCGACAATCCGAAGCCGCCCACTCAGGCCATGCTCAGGGGCTCGGCCATGCACACAGCCGTGCTCGAGCCCGCGCGCTTCCTCGTGGAGTACCTCGTGCCGAGCGACGTGGTCCTCGCTTGCGACAGGCGCACGAAAGACGGGCGAGCTCTCTTCGATGAGTGGCTCGGCAGGGCCAAGGCTGAGAAGCGCATCCCGCTCGGCTGGGATCCGGAGGAGAGTCGCTTCTACCGTGATGACGTCGTCACGGTCCTGACGGTCGCTGAGAAGCTCGCGCGTGATCCCGCGCTCTCGCGGCTCTTGCGTGAAGGCGAGGGCCAGACCGAGGCCACCTACTGCTGGGACGAGGACCGCTCGCGCTTCCGGATCCGCTTCGACCGCGTCAACCGGACTCGTGCGGGTTGGGTCGCGATCGACCTCAAGAGCTCGAGCGACGCGCGCCTCGGGGCGATGCAGCGCAGCCTGGTCGACTACGGCCTGCACTTCCAGGCCGGCATGTACTCGGACGGCTTCAAGGCCTGTCGAGATGAGGAGCTGCGCGGCTTCTACTTCCTCGTATACGAGACCGAACCGCCCTACGCGCACGCCTTCTTCCGCTCTTCGGAGGACGTGCTCGAGGCTGGCCGCTTCGAGTACCGCGCTGCAGTCGCGGCTTTGCGCCTCTGCCAGGAGACCGACCAGTGGCCAGGGTACGAGAGTTTGGGCATCCAGGAATTAGGGCTTCCGTCTTGGTACAAATAGACCCCGAGGAGTGGCGTCCGATTCCTGGGGCGTCGCGATATGAAGCAAGCTCGCATGGGCGCGTGCGGCGCGCGCTAGGAACCGGCGTAAGTAGTGGAGTCGTGCTGCGCCCATGGCGCGCCAAGAGCGGTCACTTGAACGTATCTCTCGCGCGCGGCGACGGCAGATTGCCGTGGCGGCAAGGCGTACACAGATGCGTGGCGCGCGCCTTTTTCGGAGCGCCGCCAGACGAGCGTTGCTACGCCAATCACTTGAACGGGAACCCCGCAGATAATCGGCCAGAGAATCTCGTGTGGGCTACGCCCTCTGAGAATGCCAGGCATTCGTGTCGAATCCTGCGGCGCGGCGGCGTCGGTGAGGCACATCCGGGCGCGAAACTGAACGTTGTGGCCGTCCGTTCCATTCGAGCCGCGCTGGACTCTGGAGCCTCGCTACACAGCCTCGCTCGGGCACACGGCGTCACGCGCCCAGTCATCAAAGGAATTCGCGCCCGCACAAGTTGGGCCCACGTCGACCCTGAATGGAGACACCGTCAATGAGCACCACGAAACAGCCCGCCACCAAAGATCCTGCGCCCCGCACGCTCGCGACCGTGAGCGGCGGGCTCAACGCCTGGCTCTTGCAACAGCGCACCGAGCTCGCGCGTGCACTCCCGCGCATGCTCGAGCCCGATCAATTCATCCGGATCGCCCTGACCACGGTCAAGCAGGACGAGTACCTGATGGAGGCTGACCCGATCTCCTTCATGGCGGCCGTCTTCGAGGCCGCTTCCGCCGGTCTCCTGATCGATGGGACCCTCGGGCACGCCTACCTGGTCTCGTTCTACAGCAAGAAGCGGGGCTGCCGGCTCGTGCAGCTCATCCCTGGCTACAAGGGCCTGATGGAGCTCGCCCGGCGCTCGGGCGAGATCGCCAAGATCGAGGCGCGGGTCGTCCGCGCTGGGGACCGCTTTCGCTACGCCTACGGCATCCACCAGGTGCTCGAGCACACCCCCACGGACTCGGACGACACGCTCGAGCGCTGGACGCACGTCTACGCGATTGCCTGGTTCAAGGACCAGAACACGCCCCCTCAGTTCGAGGTGATGACGTACAAGGCCGTGATGGCGATCAAGAAGCGCTCCGCCAGCGTCGTGGCTGGACGCTCGAGCCCCTGGGACACCGACGAGATCCCCATGGCTCAGAAGACCGCCATCCGCAGGCTGATGAGGCTCCTGCCCCTCTCGACCAGCGATCAGCGCATCGTCGAGAAGGACGAGGCCTTCGATGCCGGGATCCGGGAAGCTGAGTTCGACATGCGCGCTGCCGCGCCCTCGACCGTGGAGGAGCTCTCCACGCCTCGCCAGGCGCCTGCTGGCCCTCTGGATGAGCTGAGCGGCGTCGAGAAGGACGCCCATCCCACGGGCGAGCCTATTGCGTCTGGAGAAGAGCGCGCCCCCCCGGTCTCAGGCAAGCCAGGGGCCCCTGGCCCTGGGGCTGGGGCGGGCGGTTCTTCTACCTGGGACCACGAGACCATGGGCGACCCCCCGCCCGACCTCGCCCCGAAGAAGGGGAAGGCGAGCATCTGAACGAGGGGCCTCGCCGCGTCCGCCCGGCTCGTGCATTCGGCTGGGAACCATCAGACGCGGCCGGTTCCGTGGCCCGACCCTCTGCGATAGCTGGCGCACCCAACCTCCTCCCTCGGGGTCCGCTTGGCATTGCAGGGTGGTCGGGCCTTTTCCTTTCAGGCCAAGAAGAAAGGGCCGACGCTCCCGCGGGGACCGCCGGCCCTTCTTGACCAAGGTTGGAAAACCCTGTTGCCCTGGCAGAGGCTAGGCCACCAGGACGAAGAGGAAGCTACGCGAGGATCCGGATCTCGACAAGACGCACGCGCGCAACTCCTTGAAGGAACAGGGCCGAGAAGAACTTGCGTTCGTCTCGGCCCTTGTTCGGTCTGCTTGGCGGCGGTAGACCTGCGCCTGTGAACAAGGCCGACGCCACGGTGGTCGATGGAGCGCGAACGCGCAAGACCGCCCCGGGTTTTCAGGGCCATGCCGGTGAACTTCAGGGTTTCCGCCTAGGGAGCCCTGTGCAGAGACTGGCCCTCGAGACGATCGCTTGCGCGGTGGCCTTCCGCGCCGGCCGCTGCGTAGGTGTGCTTCCGGGCTAGGCGAAAGCCGACCCCGGTTGTTCGGGCGGACAGCGACACGAACACGAGGCCCGGGATGAGCCCATTCTCGACCCTCCAATCAGCGGAGGGGAGGGGGTGGTCTGAGCTAGGAGCGGAATGCAGCATTCAGGGAACTCTGGGCCCTCTGGGGATTTCTCATGGGTAGACGTAGGAAGAAGAAGAAGCAGTCTGGACCGGCGTGCGCCAAATGCGGCGCTGTGTGCGCCTGGGAGCGCACGTCCTCGGGGCGGTGGTCCCTGATGGACCGGGGCGGTGGGCCGCACTGGAAGACGTGTCAGGCCACCCTAGAGCTTCGCCATGCGATGGGTCGCCAGCGCGCGCTGGAACTCGACGGCGTAAGCAGAATCAGGCGTGAACCATGAGCGCGAAGCGCGTGTGCCCCCACTGTGGACAAGACCTCCCTAGAGGCGACCGCCTACCAGGCGCCGACCCCGAGCCGAAGAAGCCCGAGCAGGTGCCTCTCCCGGCCGTGCTCGATGATCCGGAGTTCCGCGGGGAGTTCCTCACGTACTGCCGCCACCGTGCACAGGGCTGGCCGAGGGAGCGCTGGACGGTTGTGGCGGCCGAGCGGAAGCTGGCCGCTCTGGCGAAGCTGGGGAGAGCGGAGGCGATGGGCTGGGTGCGGTTCGCGCTGGAGCACGGGCTCAAGAACATCCAGGAGCCGTTCGAGCGCGGCCGGAACGGAGAGGCCCGGCCCTCGAGGTCGAACGAGCAGCTTCTCCGAGAGGCTGGGCTCCTGTGAAGCTCGAGGACATCCGGGACGCCGCTCTCCGAGAGTGGGTGACCGACTACGTCGCGAAGAAGCTGACCGAAGCGAAGAAGAGCGCGGGGAAGGCGGAGCAGCTCCGCTCGGTGTGGAGGCGGAACACCGAGGCCCACTGGGCCGCCTGGCGCGAGCTCATGACGTTGCGCCCACTGGCGCGCGAGCGCTTCAGTCAGACCGAGGTCGACGTCGCCGTCCAGCGGAGGCTCGCTTCACTCCCAAGGACCGGAGCCGGCTACGCGGCCCCCTACAGCTACGGGCTCGAGGTCGCCGCCCTGCGCGAGCTCCTCGGGCCACAAGCTGAGCCGCCCCCGCCTGCGCCAGTCAAGAAACCAGGGCGGACCGCCGAGCTCGACTTCGGGGCGCCAGCTCGAAGCTCCTTCGACGACTGAAGACCCCCTTGCGGCCCTGAGGCCCCCCGGTAGGCTCTAAAAGCATGACCAAGGCTAAGGCTAACGATCCTGGGGATCCCATCATCTTCATCTGGCTCCTGCCGGATGTGGTCGCGTTCAAGAGCGAGGGCTCCAAGGTGAGCAAGCTCTTCCTGATGCGCGCGTGCGCGGTGATGGTTCGCGTCGTGGCCCAGCTTCGCCACCAGGAGAGCGCGCCTGAAGGCAAGCGCCTGAAGAAGCGCGACGTGGGCAACATCGCGACCGAACTCTTTAGTGATGCGGCGGAAGAGATCCCGCTGACCACGCAGGCGCAAACGCACCGTGCGGACGTGGCGCTCGCGCCTTATGGAGACGGAGCGGTAAACGCCTGGATCTCTCCACTCGCGACACGAGCCGAGCTCGAGCGCGCGACGCGCTTCATGCTGCGCGCGGCCTTCCGAGCGATGCTCGAGGCGCGCGTGGCGCTGAAGCCCAACGAGTTCCTGTGCTGGCTGATCGAGCTCTCGAGCGATACCGCGGTGGGCGTCGTAGCGCCATCGGAGAGCCCTGAGTGAAGGTCAGGGAAGACGCTCCGCACGCGCAGGCGATGAAGACGCTGCTCAAGCTGGCAGAGGAGGCGAACCCGCTGCCCAAGGGGACGCGCGTGACGAACGAGGCGCGCTTCTACGCTGAGGCGCGGCGCTGGGTGCCGTTCCTGGTTGGGCACTACCTCGAGAGCGTGAAGGCGGCGAAGCCGTGATGTCGATTGAGTTCACGGTCTTTGGCCGCCCCGCGACAGCGGGCAACAAGACCGCGTTTCCGTTCAAGCGCAAGGATGGCTCACTGGGCGTGCGCGTGACCGAAGGCCGCCGGCCGGAAGCGCGCGACCACGCAGCCGCCTGGCGCGTGGCAGTGCAAACCGCGGGCGCTCATGCGATGAGCGGAGCGGGCCTCTTCGCAGGCCCGCTCGAGCTCCGCATCCAGATCGTGCGCACGCGGCCCAAGAGCCACTACGGAGCGAGCGGCGCTTTGAAGGCGAGCGCGCCCGTCTATCCGACCACCAGGCCCGACCTCACGAAGTACGAGCGCGCCATCGAGGACGCCTTGACGGGCATCGTGTGGTGCGACGACTCGCAGGTCGTGAGGAAGCACACAGGGAAGCTCTATGGCGACTCCGACAGGACCACGGTTACGGTCACCCTCATCGACTCCGGCCAGACCCCAGCGCAGCCAAGCGCAACCGCTTCCGAGAGTTCATCGGGTGGGGGCGCCGTGCGACTCGGCACCCCGGGCGGGTTGGTTACGGGTCTGGCCGGTCTTACTAACTCGGCGGCTTGCCCCCAAACCGCACAGGACGCGCTACAGGAGGCCCTTGGCTGGAATGACCCCGAGGTCAAGTTAGGGAAGATCAACGCCCCAGCGGGCAGCCCACGCAGCGCCAAGGCCAGCGAGCAAGCATGAACAACCCCAAGCTGTGGAAGGGCCTGCTCGCCGCGATCGGCTTCAACCTCGTTGTGGCCGGCTCGATCTGGCTCTTCCTCAACCGTTCTGGCGCCGGTCCAGAGGTTCGGGCGGACACTCTCTCCCGATTGCCGCCCGAGCCCAGGCCCTACCCTCGGCCGAGTGTGGAGCCCGTCCATGACGAGGCCGGCGCCAGTCTTCTTGCTCCCGAGCTGGAAGTTCCCAACCCCCCCAAGGTGGGGCCTGTGAACCAAGAGAACCAGCTTGGGAGCATTCTCGCTGACTACGACTTCGGCACCAGCGCCGAGGCCATCGCGTGGCTGACCATCGAGCCCTGGGGGCAGCCTGACTTCTTGGAGCTCACCGAGGAGGAGGCGCACGAGCTCCTGGGAACGGACGACACGATGGGTCTGCACGGCCCGAAACTCGTGACCTCGATTGCCGGCCCGCTTCCAACGATGGAAGACTGCGAGCGCGCGGCCAAAAACAACGAGGTCCGCTTGAGCCTCCGGTACGCCTTGATGTGGAACAAAGTCGTGATCGAACTCGGCAGCGCACCGGCCGCGGCGCGCTCTCGTTTCTTCAACTCCGCCCTCGAGGGAACTGTCCGGAGCAAGAACGACGCCGAACTCGCGCTGATGCAGGACCTCGAGCATGCAACAGGGGTCACAACGTGGGTGCTCTGGTGGCGCCTGTGGAAACGCTGGGAGTCTGGATGAGCACGGCCTTGACAGCTGAAACACCCGGAGCATGGTGCCCCGGGCGAGATAGGAGATAAACCATGAAGCGACTCATCATCGCCTTCGCTCTCCTGACTCTGACCCCCGTGGTCTCTGCTCAGATCCGCGACGGCCAATTCTTTTCGGATGGACAGGGCACGACAGCCCGAGCGAGTGTCGCCGACACCAACGGGTCCGCACCGGGCGGAGTCGTGGTGCAGATCGTCGACCATACCGGCTTTACGAGCGCGGTCCCCGCCTACGGCGACGGTCCCACAGCCGGAGAGTTCGCGCCCGTTCAGACCCAAGGTGGCAACTGGTACAGGGGCAGATCCATCGGTGACCCGACCTACTGCAACCTCCAGAAGAAGAACTCGGAAGGCAAGTGGGTGAACATGAAGAAGATCAACAAGCCGAGAAACTGGAGGAAGCCGAGGACCCCGCAGCGCGCTGAGGCTGGTGGCGGCCTGCAAATTGGCGAAGAAGGGACATCGGTCCCGATGCCCCTGGCGCCGAAGCCTCTGTGACCATGGACGACAAGCCGGAGGCGCAAGCGTCTCCAGACGCGACCGGCATAGAGGCGCCCGCTCTGGAGGTCGGGCCCTCGGGCGTCGGCGCGCCTCCGGCCTCCCACGCGCCCGACCTCCTCATCCTTGAATGGATCGGAGGCTATGAAGACAAGACGCAGCCGGTCGAAGTGCCGCCGTTCGTGCTCGTCGCAGCAGCCCGCGCCATCCGCGAGCTGCGGGCGGACTTCGATCAAGTGTCCAATGTCGCGAGCGGGTGCGTGTTTTGTGACTCGCCTTGGCTCGAAGCCGCCCGCGCGAGGTGGGCGAAGAAGGAGCCGCATGCTGACGCCTGAGAAGCTCGCCGAGATCGAGGCCGACGTGCTCGACGCGGCGGAGGAGGCGGGCAAGTGAGGTATCTCTCAGTGTGCAGCGGCATCGAGGCCGCGACCGTCGCGTGGCATCCGCTAGGATGGACGCCGGTAGCATTCTCGGAGATCGAGCGCTTCCCGTGTAGCGTCCTTGCGCACCACTACCCAGACGTGCCGAACCTCGGAGACATGACAAAGATTGATGACCTACCAACAGTCGACGTTCTCGTGGGAGGCACGCCCTGCCAGTCCTTCAGCGTCGCTGGCCTCCGAAAAGGCATGGCGGACCCGCGTGGAAACCTGGCCCTCGTCTATCTCCGACTGGCTGACAGAATGCGCCCCCGTTGGATCGTGTGGGAGAACGTCCCGGGCGTACTGTCGTCGAACGGAGGACGGGACTTTGGCGCCTTCCTCGGAGGGATTGCTCAGCTCGGGTACGGGTTCGCCTACCGAGTGCTGGACGCTCAGTTCTTCGGATTGGCCCAGCGACGGAAGCGCGTGTTCGTTGTCGGCCATCTTGGAGACTGGCGACGTGCCGCAGCGGTACTTCTTGAGCGCGCGGGCGTGTGCTGGGATCCTCCGCCGAGCAGAGAGGCGGGGAAAGACGTTGCCCCAAGCCTTGCGGCTCGCACTAGAGGAGGTGGCGGGCTCGGCACCGACGCAGAGTGCGGCGGAGCATTGATCGCCGACACGGTCCGCTCGCATCCGCGACCGGGCAGCAATTCGCTTGGAGCCATCACGCACGTGCTCTGCGCCGAAGGCCACGATGCGAGCGAAGACGGCACGGGACGAGGAGTTCCGCTCGTGGCGCGCGCTCTTACGAAGAACGGATGCCTCGACGGCGAGAGTGAGACCTTCGTCGCCTGCGATCTCCAGCAAGCAACCTCGCCCGACCATCGTGGCAGCCCGACTCCTGTGGCGCCTTCGCTCAGCGGACAGATGAGAGTCTGCGCCTTCAACGCGCGCCAAGATCCGGACGTGTCGGGCGAGATCGCAGCGCAAATCGGAGCGAAGGATACGGGGCACGCCATCGCGTGGAACCTGAGAGGCCGCGATGGCGGCTCGCTGCCCGAAGTCGGAGACGTGAATTTGCGCGCGTCGTCGGGCGGCTCGTCGCGCTCGTATGTTGGCATCCGCCGCCTCACCCCGCGCGAGTGCGAGCGACTCCAGGGCTTCCCGGACGACTACACGAACATCCCCGGCGCGTCTGACTCCGCTCGCTACCGTGCGCTCGGAAACTCGATGGCCGTGACGGTCATGCGCTGGATCGGTAAGCGCATCTCATGACGCTCACCCCCGCCAAGCTCGCCGAGATCGAGGCCGCCGCGCGGAAGGCGACGCCGGGGCCGTGGCGACACGGCGGCACGTGCGAAGTCCATGCGGCGGTTGCATCCATCATCGCTACCTGTAGCAATCGGAGCACGCGAGACGCCGCCTACCTCGCCCTCCTCGACCCCGCCACCGTCCTGGCGCTCGTCGCCAGCGCGCGGCTCCTGCCGCTAGAGAAGCCGTGACCCGTCGTCTGACGTGATCCTGAGCACCTGGAACCGCGTTTCGCCGCAGACCAGATCTGCTTGGTCATCGACCTTAGCGCCTATGGCCTCCATGAAGTAAATCTCTCGGTTGCAGTCGCAACCGTAATTGCCATCCGTCCAGCGGTAAAGGTCGATTTCCTCCCATTCCTGGTCCGAATGCCACCTGGCTACGCGGCCGTCCGCGGTTCGCTTTATCTCTACCGTGAAGCCCAAGCCTAGCCCTTCTTGTGCGCGCTCTTCGCCTGCTTCGCCTCGCGCATCCGCTGCATGTGCTCACGCCTCGGGTTCGGAGGGATGACGACCTCGCTCTGGGGGAGCCTCTTCATTCCCTGCGGTAGCGGTCCAGGTGCGCCCTCGAGCTCGCCAGGGTCACCCCACTTCGGATCCCAGCGCTCGTGCCCATCGGTCTCCTTCTCCCCGGCGTGCGCGGCCTTGATGCGCTCATGTTCGTTGATCTTCCCGAGCTTGGTGCGCTCCTTGAGCGTGCGCGCGGCTGCCTGAGCAGAGCGCGGGGCCGGGAGATCGTCGTCACCCTCCTCGTGGTCGACCGTGGGCGTGGCGCCCGTCTTCATGGGGTCGGGGAGCCTGGGAAGCCTCCGCACCTGGCGCGCCTCGAGCTTCCGGAGAGCGCGTTGCCATTGGCTCTTGGCGTACTCGATGCCCTTCCTCAGGGGTTCCGTCCGGCCAGGCGAGCCCTTCTCGAGCCCCTTCACGTACGCCTCGAGCAGAGGCCACAGCATCTTCTGTTTCGCGATCGGGTCATCCTCGAACCAGAAGGCATCTGGGAACGAATAGCGCGCGTAGTTCCGAAGGTGGGGCATCTCCTTTTCGTGGATGCCAGCGAAGGCCATCTCGCTGCGGGAGAGGACCTTGGTGATCGGGGTCTGGACCGCTCGCATCCGCTGGGTCATTCGCATGATGGAAACAGGCTAGCCTCGGGCAAGCAGGATTTGCAGACCAAGGTAGAATCGTGGGTGCCAGCGCTAGTGTTGGCCCCTCTGACCAAGGAGACCCTGATGAGCGACGCCCAAGAGTCCTACGAGCGTGCCTACGCGCAGCACCGTGAGACCCACGGGCCGCATGGCGCGAGACCTGAGCCCGCTCTTGACGCGAGGCTTGAGCGCATCGGCAAGCTGGCCGACCTAGGTGCGCGCGTGCTCGAGATCCTGGCCGAGCGCTCTGCTCTGCGCGTGTCCAGGCAGCACGGTGGCGTTCTAGAGCTCCATCGCAAGCTGATGGGGGAAGGACCCGCGTACCTGATGACCGAAGGCGAGATGCGGATGTTCCAGGATGACGAAGCGGACCGCGTGGTGCTGCAAGCGCAGACTGTAGACATCATCGAGCACGCAGCCCGCTCGCTCGGGCTGCTCGACAACGCACCTACCAGCGGAGACGCACCGTGACCGCGATCTCCCGCGCCGCTCTCGCCGCCGTGCTCTCCGGCCCGCGCGATGAACGCTACTGGGCGATTCGCTGGCAGTACATGCACGGCGACGGGTTCTTCGACGCGCTGCTCCGCGCTGCGGAGCACGCCGACCCGGAGAACCTCGCGCGCATCGAGCTCGGATTCCCGGAGATCGCTCGCGCCGTGCGCTCCTGGAAGAACGTGGAAGGCTGGGCGCAGGAGGTCGAACGGTGGGCCGAGTCGCTCGTGCCCAAAGACGGCCTGTCTCGTCGCGAGCCCCACTGCGAGCCGGGGGGAGAGGTCTTCAAGCCGTGAAGTTCCTCGCCTCCTGCGCCCTGCTCTCCGCTTGCAGCCAGCAGCTCACCTACTCGGGCTCGGACCTGGGTGCGGTCACGCACATCCGCGAGACCGATGGAACCGCGGTCCTCATGGTCTCGAGCGCTGAGCCAGGCGGTCGCCTCTCGCCAGGCGAGCCCGTCCAGGTGCTCTACCTGGACGCTGGCCGGGCGCTGATCGTCCAGGAGCCCCAGGTGCTCGAGGTCGACGGCGAGGCGCTGGCCACGCCACCGGAGGCCGCTGAGGCCCTCCTGTGCTTCGAGCCAGCGAGCCCGCCCGCCGGCGGAGGCACCTTCGGGTACGGCGGCGGCTCGAGCTCTCCACGGGGCTGGCCGTATCGCCTGGTCACCCTGGACGGCCAGGCTCGCCCCTGGAGCCGCTTCGTGGACTTCACCGCGCGTGCACGCTCACGCACCCAGGCTGACGCCCTCGCCCTGCTCTTCCTCAAGGCTCCATGGCAGCAGGCCCCGCCCCAGGGCATCACCGTGGGCGCCTACGCCCTCGCCAGGGCGGAGCAGCAAGGTCTCTACCTGCTCATGCTCTCGCTCGATGGGCCGACCTACGCCGCCGTGCAGCTCAACTCCTGGAGCCATCAGGGCCTCCCAGGCATGCGCCTGGGCTACACGGCGCCGTGGTGGTGCGTTATGGCCTACATCCCCTGGCCAGGCTTCCAGTACCGCCCGCGCCTCGGAGGCTCGAATCACATCGAGTTCCACCTCCTGAATGGCACGGGCACGCATCACGAGGGCGTCCTACAGCTCGAGCTCGGGCCTTCACGATGAAGCGCCACAGCGGCCCCCGCATCGAGATCGAGGGCGTCCGCATCGTCGACACCCTCAAGGCCTGGTGGCTCGAATGGTGGGAACGGCGACCCGGCTCCGACTGGCGTGTCCGACACCTCCTTCTGGCATGGAAGGACGACCACGGGCCCGCCTGATTGCTGATGGGTGAAGGGGACGCACTCCCCGAGAGGCGGGCGCCCCGCTGAGGCCATGGACGGGCTTCGGTGTGGCGCCCGCTGCTTCTTCTGAAGGGGAGCGCCAGCAGGGCCAGGCCCCCCATCGGCACCGGAGCCGCTGTCAGAGCTGTCAGTGTCAGAACTGTCAGAGCAGGAACCCATGGCGGCGGAAGCCTCGTTCGGTGATTGCTTCCCCCGCGCCCCCGAGTAGGCTCGGCGTCCGACGGGTCGAGCTGTCCCCACGGCTCGCTCCGCCATCGGTTGGCGCCGAAGCATGTGCATCCATGCGGCTACCCTGGTACTCGAGGCCCCCTGCAGGCGACGGTCTGCGGTGAGTGGAGGCGCACCAGTCTCTCTGGACGGTGCGAATCCCTGGGCAGGGCCGCACGCTCGAGCTCGAGCGGCGAGCTGACTGAGCTCCTCGCAGAAGCGGGAACTCGAAGGGGCCTGAAAACCCCCGGCGCCGACCGGCTTTAGGACAACGCGCGCCCGTGGGCCGGCCTTTGCGGCTTGACGCGCGGCGGTTCTGGAGTGTACGCCTGGCGCACCAGGCCGCCTGGTTCCGCGCGGCGTGAACGCGAAGCGTCGTGGCCTCATGAGCAAGGCAAAGCCCGTCCCGATCGAGCTCCGGAACCCAGAGCTCGGATCGCCGGCTCACGAGCGGCTGATGCGCGCCGGCGCCCACGAGGGTATGAGGCGCAAGCTCGGCCGGGCGCCTACGGCGACTGAACGGCGGATCGCGTGGATGAAGGCGCGGAGGGACATCGTTCTCGCGCGCGTGCGGCACGGCGTCGAAACGATCGGCTGATAGAGCGGGGAAGTGGCTTGCTTGCCAGGGGCGCTTTTTGGCCTCCTGTACGGGATGAAAACAATCCTCGCCCCGCTGCTCGTCGTCCCGGTGCTGCTCGTCGCGGCCATGTGCGGGGGGCGCGGGAGGCTACCTCCGCGAGCGCCGTAGGGCCGGCCTCTCGTGTCCAACGAGATCATCATTCGGGACGTCGCCTTCACGCTCCCGAACGCGACCGGGAACTTCACGATCACGGACACGGGCGGGCCACCAGGGCTGACGCCCAAGGCCTGCATCATCGTGCTCTCGGGGGCCACGGGAACCGGCTCCGAAACAAACCCTGCGCGCTGCTCGATCGGGCTCACAGACGGGACGAACGCCATCGCCATGGGCTGGATGGCGGAGCACGGCGTGATTGCCGCGAACGCCGACACAGGCCGGCGCAGGGCCAACAACAAGATCCTCAACATCCCGGTGACGTCGAGCGAGGCGCTCGGGGTGGGCGCCACCTTCGTCTCCGTGGGCGTGAACGCCCTCACGATCAACGTAGACACGGCGAGCGTGCTCAAGGGCTTCGTGCGCTTCATCTACGGAGCGCACTTCACCGCCAAGGTCACGACAGTGACGAGCGCGGCGATCATCAATACCGCGGTGAACTCGCCCTCCCTGGGCCTCCAGGCGGATGGGTGCTTCCTCACCAGCGCCCGAACCGCCTGGAACACGGACGCGGGCCTCGCCAACACCATCATCTCGATAGGGTGCGCTGGGCGCTTGCCTTCGATCACTCAGGCGTGCATGAACGTCTGCGCCGGGGACCGCATCGACCCGACGAGCGTAGGGCAGAAGCCTCGGAACGACCGCGCTCTCTCGATCGTGATCTCGACCGCGGGCGTCATCACCGAGGCGGTCGCGATCGAAGTGACGGCCTTCAACGCGGACGATATCGAGTTCACCACGAGGGACCTGGGTGAAGCGATCGGGATCGGGATCCTGGCCTTCTCGCTCAACGGCGAGAAGTGCTTCGCGGACCTCGCCGTCCTCAACTCGGACACAACCGGCGTCTCCTCGTACACGACGCCAGGCTTCAGGGCGCGCGCTCTCTTCTTGCTCGGGCAGGCGGGCGCGACCGCGAACACGCTCGACACCACGACCGGCGCCATGAGCATCGGGGTCTTCTCGCCTGCTACCGGGTCAGCAGGTGGGTCTTTCGCCAAGTGGAACTCCGCGGACAACCAGGGCACCAGCATCACAACGTGCTCGATCGCGGAGGACCAGGCCGTGCACGTCGAGTCCAAGTGGGCCGCCCGTGTGGTGCGGATAACCGCGACCGGCTTCGACTACAACGTCCTCGTTGCGGCTTCGGCCGATCTCCCCACCGTGGTCTTCTCGGTCGGGGAGCAGCCGCCTCCCGCGGTCAAGCGGCCGGCCCTACAGAGGATCCTCCAGGGGGTTCGGCAGGTGGGTCGCGTGTTCCGCGGCCTCCCCCTGACGCGGCCCGTGCGGGGCGGGGCGGTACGGCCAGCACCAGCGGTCCAGCGCGCCCCTGCCAGCCAGCCAGCGCGCCTGCAGGCCGCGAAGCCTCCGAGCAGGGTGCACACGAGGAGCTCGAGCTTGGGGCCTGGCGTGGCCTCTCCGCGAGCGCCGGGCGTGCAGCAGGTGCGCCCGCACGTCGCGAAGCCTCTCGGGAGGGTGCGCACGCGGGCGCCCACCTGGATCAGGCTCTTCCAGTTCTGGGAGGTGCAGCGCCAGGCCATGAGGCAGAGGCTCTTCCCGAGGAAGAAGCTGCCCGTGCCTCCGGTCGTGGTCACGGAGCGCTTCGAGGGCTACCCGAAGGGCGCCAACGCCTTCGCAGGCAGCCAGCTCGGGGACGATGCCACCGCGGGCTCGCGCAAGGGCTCGACTCTGTGAGGCACAACCGCTAGCGTCTCGGGCGTCCAGAGCCCCTACAGGAGCCACCCACGATGGGACGTCGTTACACCACCATCATCTCGCAGGTCACGTTGCCGGCGACCAACGCCTTCGACGTCTTCGAGCTGACCACGCCCGCGACGTGCATCACGAAGATCAAGGAAGTGGTGATCGGGATCGACGGAGTGGCGGACTTCGGTGACACGAACGCGGGGGGCCTGGACGTGCGCTTCCTGCGGGGCACGGGCACGACCAACAACGGCTCCGGCGGCAGCACTCCCACGCCTGCTCCGCATGAGACTGGCGACCCGGCGGCGGAGACCACGATCGAGGCGGCCAACACGACCGTGGACTCGACCGCGACCCTGACGACCCTGCGTGAGGAGCCCTTCAACATCCAGATTGGCTACCGCTACACGCCGCCCGAGGGCCTCGAGTTCGTGATGGCGCCCTCGGAGCGCTTCATCGTGCGGCTCCCGCGCAACAGCACGAACGAGCTGACGACCTGCCTGTACGCCTCGATCACGTTCGAAGAGATCGGCGGCGCGTAGGCCGCGAGGCGGGATAGCCGCCCGTGGTCGAGCAGATCGCGGTAGTCCACTTCGACGCCCCCCTCGCGACGGGGGACTTCGACATCACGGACCCGTCCATCACGGAGACGGTCAACCTCGCGCTCTTCATCTACTCAGGCACGACAGCTCTCGGGACTGACGCGGACGGGTGCATGCTCGGCATGGGCGCTTGCACGCCCAACGGCTCCGACTCGGGGCATCAGAACGCGAGCTATTGCACGCACGGCGACAACGCCTCGCTGAACGCGCCCGACTACGACACGCTGCGCGACACTGGCGACGCTTCTAGCCATTGCATCGTGGTTGTGAACCAAGCCTTCACCATCGTGAGCAATGCGGCCTTCGTGAGCACGATGGCGGGCGGCGTAAAGATCAACTTCAACGTGGCCTCGGCTGCCGTCAAGGTGACGTGCATCCTCTTCGCGGGCTTCTCGGCCGGAGCGGTCGGATCCTTTTCAGGCGAAGGCCCGACAGCGGAGCTGGTCGGCATCTCGCCCCACTTCGCACCTGACGTGCTGGCGCTATTCGGCGGTGGTGGGACGCTAAACACGGCCATCAACGACGCACAGGCCAACCTCGGCTTCGCGACCAGGGTGCAGGCTGCCGAGCGCTCGATGTTCGTCAACTTCGACCAGGTCGAGCCAACCGACATGGACGGCATCGTGTCGAGCGACGCCATGGCCACGGGGCACCAGAACCAGACCAGAGCGGTCGAGTACATGGACCTCGACTCGTGGAACTCGGACGGCTTCACCTGGCGCGGCGATCGTGTGGCCGGTCTCCCAAGCCCCTCCGCCATGTACTGCGCCCTGAAGGCTGCAAGCTCTCAGGTGAAGATCGCTTGCGCCGCCATGACGGTGGCGGGTGCCACGGGCCGGCAGGACTTCAACCCCTTCGGCTTCACCCCTGACATCGTGGTCGGGATGCTGACGCCGCTGACGGCGCTCGACAGCTACACGAGCGGGGCGCTCGCGGGCGCGGCGGCTTTCTTCGTGACCGGGAAGTATGGCAGCCGGGCCGCCGCCATGCATGCCGAGAACGCGAAGAGCGGCACAGGCATCAGCTTCAACAACCGGAACCGCCAGGAGAACGTGGCGCTGCTCGGCTACAACCACACCGGGACGGTGGTCCAGCGCGCGACCTGGGCGGGACCGAGCGGAAACGGAGGCTTCGCGCTCAACTTCTCGGTCGCAAGCCAGGCGGGCTACATGGTGGCGCTCGGGATCCAACTCGCCCCGACCTCGCTGGTGGCCCCGCGCAGGCCCCAGGGATCGGCCAGGGCCAAGCAGCGCCGCTCGCCCCAGGCCAGGGCCGCCTTCACCCGGCGGGCCCGTGGGACCTTCCTGCGGCTCCTGCAGTGGTGGGAGGTGCAGCGCCGGGGCATGTTCGACCGCCTGCACCGGCGCTCGCTCCCGCCCAGGGCTGGCGTCGTGATCGAGCGCTTCGAGGGCGAGACCCGCGGTGACAACGCCTTCGCCGGGTCCCTGAAGGGCGCTGACGCCGGGGCTGGATCCCAGGTCGGGGACACGGGATGATCGGGCCATGAGCTCGCCGCGCGTCTACACGCACAAGGTCTTCGAGGGCGCGGACTGGCAGCCCCTGGACCTCTTCACCTACGGGGACGGGGAGCTCCCGATTCACTCGGAGATCACGGACATCGACATCCGGATCTTCAAGGGCAACGACCCGACCGTGATCCACGAGTTCCTGGCGCTCTCGCCCGGCAACGGCACGACAGGCCCCATCTTCAACACGCCCCTGCTCGATGCCGGGTGGAAGCAGGGCCCGCCGGGCTACAACTTCAAGCGGCGCATCCAGATGAGCGTGCTCGAGGCCGTGCCCATCGTGATCGAGCCCGGGCAGCGCTACCGCGTCGAGATCATCCTGAACGGCACGCCCGAGGGGCGCCTGATCTCGGTGCACGAGTACCTGGTGCGGGACTTGGCCAGCCTCCCGGAGTAGGCTCGGAGCCGGGCACCCGCGCGACCCCTGGCCTCACGTTCGTCTTGATGGTTCATGTTTCCCCGGGCCGGCACGGGGAGCCGATCGGCGGGCGCCGGCACTTCTTCTCCCCCATGCCCACGAAGAAGCAGAACCAGAAGCGCGACCAGCGCGGCCTCCAGCCGCCCAAGGAACCGGAGCTCGTCCCGAACGACGTCGCCCTCGAGCGGCGCAAGACGAAGAAGCTCGGGAGACCCCAGCGCAGCCAAGGCACCATTCCGACGCAGTACCAGCTCACGATGCTGGAGAAGGTGCTGGCGGGGGGCAACCACTTCCAGACCGCCTGCAAGGCGGCTGGCATCCCCTGGAAGGTCTTTGAGGGTTGGAAGGACATGGGGTATCGGGGAGACCCGCTCTACCAGCCGCTCCTCGAGGCGATCGACCGAGGCGAATCCGCCGCCGAGATGCTGGCGCTCGCGATCGTGGTGGAGTGCGCGCAAGGCTCGACCATCGAGCGCGAGATGAACGTGAAGGGCGGGAAGAACAACTCCAGGGGCTGGCACGAGAGCGAGACCACAAAGCAGAAGGACTGGCGCGCTGCAGCTTGGATCCTCGAGCACCGCTTCAGCGAGCGCTTCGCCAAGCTACGCAGGCTCCAGCATTCCGGTGGGCTGACACACCGCCAAGTCATCATCGTTCACAACGAGGACCCCAGCCTTGAGTTCACCGAGTGGGAAGAGAAGAAGGACGGAGACCCCGAGCTCGAGGCAGCTGACCCTCAAGCAGATGCAGACGCGGAGGGCGGAGAGCCGAGAGTTCCAGAGTGACCGGGAGCTCGTGCACGGGCTCGAGCTTCTCGAGCTCGCCTTCCGCTGGGAGCAGGAGCTCCTCGAGGAATGTAGTGAGCGCGTGTACCAGCATGAGCGCGCGCTACTGCCAAGGCAGAGGGAAGCGGCTGAGAAGGTGATAGGCAGGCGCACCGCGGCCGAACACGGCGAGGAATGAAGGCCGCCCCGCCGCCCTCCGAGAGGTATCACGCGCACGGAGCAGCGGTGGTGCTGGCGAGTTGGCTGGAAGGGAAGGAGATCCCGCCCGAGGAGTGCATGATCGTCGGGCCCGCTGGATGCGTTGCCGGCGAGACGGAGCTCTGGGATCCGATCGCTGGCGAGGGCCGGCGCATCGACGAGCTTCAGCGTGCGCAAGAGCGACCGTGGGTGTCCACGCTTCACGGCCCGGTGCGCGCGCACGCGCCTTTTGTCAAGGGCTTCGCGAGGCTCTACCGCGTCGAGCTCGCCGGAGGCGCGTCTTGCCTGGCAACGGGCGACCACCTTTTCCTTTCCCGCGCGGGGTGGATCCGTACCGATTCGCTCTCGCCGGGCATGGAACTCCTGTCGTCGTCGCTCGAAGGTGCTCCCCGTTCGTCGAGAACAACCGCAGATTCGACAGCCGGTTGTCCCAGCTCTTGCCGTTCCGGTGATCGACGACCTCTCGTCGCGTCAGGAAGCGCCCGAGCTTCTTCTCCATCAGGAGCCGATGCTCGCGCACGTAGCCATGCCGATTTGCCTGAGGGTGGTCCGGCATCAGCACGAGCCAATAGCCGTCCTTGTCCTGCATGCGGCCTCCACGCCACGCCGGATTCAAATACCCAGCGACCGGCCGCGCCATCGGGTGTGCTCCAGGAGGCGCACGCCGCCAGCCTGGACGTGGGAGCGCGTGGCGCTCTACGTACTCACGGACGATCCGCTTGTTGGTCCCGACGCGACGGCCGATCGCCTCCAGGGTGGCGCCTTCTCGCGCCATCCGCGCTACAAGCTCGTGATTACGCGCGCACGCGGCTGTTGCCCGAGGAGGCATCGGTCCTGTGGGACAGGGTACGGTCCGTCCGTTTCGAGCGCAACGACTTCTACTATGACCTCCACGTCCCGGGAGCCGAGCACTATCTTGGTGACGGCCTGTGGTCGCACAACACCGGAAAGTCGTTAGGAGTTGGCTGTTTTCTCTGGGGCTTCCTCGATCGCTGGTCGAACGCGAAGGTGCTCGTGCTGCGCAAGACGCGCGTCTCGCTCAACGACTCCTTCCTCGACACCTTCGAGACCGAGGTGCTCGGCTTCGGGCACTACGCCATCGGAGACCGCACGCGCGAGCACCGCTCGAGGTACGTGCACCAGGACGGCGGCGAGCTCGTGCTGGGTGGCATGGACCAGGGCCGGCGGCTCTTCTCGACGCAGTACCACATCGTCTACGTCAACGAGATGACCGAGCTCACCGAAGCTGAGTGGATGTCGCTC
>Ga0137459_1000019_pt1 | contig 46818 bp, 41 predicted proteins | sample EasRivERMGT700_2_FD_104908 | JGI IMG/M metagenome (GOLD analysis project Ga0137459, IMG submission 104908) | Soil microbial communities from meander-bound floodplain in the East River, Colorado, USA - East River MetaG ERMGT700_2 | ecosystem: Environmental > Terrestrial > Soil > Floodplain ...
ACCCCGGCGCTCTCGCTCCGCGAGCTGCGCGCCCGCGCCCGCCGGTTTCGCTCCAACAAGGAGCTGTTCGGCGACAAGAAGTTCGGCCTGATCCTGATCGACTACCTCCAGCTGATGCGTGGCTCGCCGCAGGCGGCCAAGGCGAGCCGCGAGCAGGAGATCAGCGAGATCTCGCGCGGCCTCAAGGCGCTCGCCAAGGAGCTCCACTGCCCCGTGCTCGCGCTGTCGCAGCTCAACCGCTCGCTCGAGCAGCGCACCGACAAGCGGCCGCAGCTCTCGGATCTCCGCGAGTCGGGCGCGATCGAGCAGGACGCCGACGTGATCCTGTTCATCTACCGCGACGTCGTCTACAACAAGGAAGCCGAGAACCCGCACATCGCCGAAGTGATCATCGGCAAGAACCGCCACGGCGCGACCGGCACGGTGGAGACCCACTTCGAGGGCCGCTACACGCGGTTCGAGAACCTGTCGCAGCGCAGCGACGCGCCGGCCGGCGAGCGTTACTAGCCGGCAGGCCGCCAGGACCACGGGTGAAATGCGCCGGCACCGTCTGCGCCGGCTCCGGCGGCCGAGCTAGAATGCCCGCGTGCCGAACCCGCAGTCCGGAACGCTCTTGGGCGCCTACCGCGTCGAAGGCACGATCGGCTCGGGGTCCATGGGCGAGGTGTTCCGCGGCATCGATACCGGCCTGAACCGCCGCGTCGCGATCAAGCTGTTGTCCGAGAAGCACCGCGACAGCCCCGAGCTGCGCCAGCGCTTCGTGCGCGAAGGCCGCGCGGTCGCCGCGATCAGCCACCCCAACGTGGTGCAGGTGTTCGCCACCGGCAGCTTCGACGATCGCCCGTACATCGCGATGGAGCTGCTCGACGGCGCCGACCTCGGCACGATCGTCGAGAACCACGGGCCGGTCGATTCGCTCACCGCGGCGCACGCGGTGCTCGACGCCGCGCAGGGCCTCGCCGCCGCGTCGCGCGCCGGCCTGATCCACCGCGACGTCAAGCCATCGAACCTGGTCCGGCTGTCGGACGGCCGCGTCAAGGTCACCGATTTCGGGCTCGCCAAGCCCGTCGATCCGGGCCGCGAGCCCGCGCTGACCGCGATGGGCGTCGTCGTCGGGACCCCCGACTACATCGCGCCGGAACAAGCGCGCGGCGAGGCGATCGACGAGCGGGTCGATATCTACGCACTCGGCGGCACCCTGTACTTCCTGCTCACCGGCATCCCGCCGTTCCGCACCGGCAAGCCCGCCGAGGACAAGTACCTGAAGGTCGTCGCGCGCCACCTGCGCAACCCGCCGCCCGACGCCAAGCAGGCCAACCCGGCGTGCGACCGCGAGCTGGCCGAGCTCACCCGCACGATGATGGCCAAGAAGCCGGCCGAGCGGCCGAGCTACGACGAGCTGATCGCGCAGCTGTCGCAGATCGCCGCCCGGCTCGATCCGGCGGCGGCGCCGCTGCTCGTCGCGTCGCGCGATCGGTCGCGGCCCATCGTGCTGCCGACCGGGCTCGACCGGCACAAGGACGCCCCCGGTGACCCCGTCGCGAGGGCCGCGACCGGCACCCGGGACGCGACCGGCGGAGCCGATGCGACCGGCGCGGCCGGCGCGAGCGAGATCGAGATGCCGCGCGCCGGCCTGCCCGGCTGGCTGGTCGCGCTCACCTTCGTCTGCATCGCGCTGTTCGTCGCCGGCATGGTCGTCTATCTGCGGCGCGACGGCGAGCCGGCCGGCCGCACCGCCGGCAACCAGCCGTCGCGCGACGCCGGGGCTGCCACGGCACCCGCCGACGGCCAGCCCGAGCCGCCGACGGCGCCGCCGAACGACATGGTCCTCGTGCGCAAGCCCGACGGTGCGCCGTGGTTCTACGTCGATGCGCGGCCGGTCACCGTCGCGTCGTTTCGCCAGCTGTTCGCCAGGCACGAGCAAGCCGGTGGCGATGGCGACGCGGTCGTGATGGCGTCGTACAACGAGGCACGATCGTACGCCAAGACGCGCGGCGGGCGCCTGCTCACCAGCGACGAGTGGGACTCGGCGGCCACGACCCCGGGGTTCCGGGTCTCCGGCGACCTCCTCGAGTGGGTCGAGTCACCCGATGAGACGAACAAGGTCGCCCGCCAGCATGGCAAGTCGATCGTGCGTCCCGACAAGCCCCAGAAGGACGTCACGTTCAGGATGGCAAAGCAGCTCTGAGTTATATTGCCGGGGATAATCATGAGCGACCGAGTACAGGAGCGCCTGAGCGCGCCTCGGCGAGCGAATGGAATAACATGACCGACGTCGATCGACTGGTCGAGATCATCACGCAACGCGTCCAGGCGCAGCTGACGGCGCCGTCACGGCTCGCGCTGGTACCCCGCGACCGCGGCGCGTGTGACGACGACTCCGCGCCCGGCGAGGACTGTGCGAGCTGCGGCGTCTGCGTGGTGCGGCGGCCGTGGTCGGTGCGCGCGATGGAAGGCGCCGGCGCCATGCGCGTGGGCGCGGCCCCCGGCACGGGCCACGTCCCGGCCGATCTGGCCAAGCTCATCGATCACACCCTGCTCAAGCCGGAGGCGACGCGCGACGAGGTCGTCAAGCTGTGCGACGAGGCGCGCCAGCACCGGTTCGCCTCGGTGTGCGTCAACACCACGTGGGTGCCGCTGTGCAAGGCGATGCTCGCCGGGACCGACGTGATGGTGTGCGCCGTCGTCGGGTTCCCGCTCGGCGCGATGACCCCGCCGGCCAAGGCCTACGAGGCGCGCGAGGCGATGCGGCAAGGCGCGCGAGAGATCGACATGGTGATCAACATCGGCGCGCTCAAGTCGCGCGACTACGAGACGGTGTTCGAGGACATCTGCCGCGTCGTCAAGGCGGCCGCGCCCGCCGCGGTCAAGGTCATCCTCGAGACCAGCGCGCTCGACACCGAGCAGAAGATCATCGGCTGCACGCTGGCCAAGCTCGCCGGCGCCGCGTTCGTCAAGACGTCGACCGGGTTCGGCAAGGGCGGCGCGACCGTCGAGGACGTCGAGCTGATGCGGCGGATCGTCGGCTCCGAGCTCGGCGTCAAGGCGTCGGGCGGCGTGCGCACGGCCGACGACGTGCTCAAGATGGCGCAGGCCGGCGCCAACCGGATCGGCGCGTCCGCATCGGTCGCGATAGTGACCGAGGGCAAGGGATCGATCGCGGGGGTGGGGCCCCGCGACTCCCTGGCCCGAGGAAACCCCCGTGGGGTGACCGAGGGCAAGGGATCGATCGCGGGGGTGGGGCCCCGCGACTCCCTGGCCCGAGGAAACCCCCGTGGGGTGACCGGCGCGACCGACGCCAAGGCCAAGCCCAAGGCCGGGAGCTACTAGCTCGTGCTCCCGGTCCAGCTGATCCGCAAGAAGCGCGACGGCGGCACGCTCGACGAGCCGGAGATCCGCGCGTTCATCGCGGGCGTCACCGACGGCAGCATCCCCGACTACCAGGTCGCGGCGATGCTCATGGCGATCTACTTCCAGGGCCTGGACAACCACGAGCTGGCGGCCTGGGCGGACGCGATGACGCGCTCGGGCGACGTGATCGATCTGTCGCGGATCGCGCGCCCCAAGATCGACAAGCACTCGACCGGCGGGGTCGGCGACAAGATCTCGATCCCGCTCGCGCCGGCGGTCGCCGCGTGCGGCGTCGCGGTCCCGATGGTGTCGGGACGCGGCCTGGGCCACACCGGCGGCACGCTCGACAAGCTCGAGTCGATCCCGGGGTTCCGGATCGACCTGCCGGTCGATCGGTTCGCCGCGCAGGTCGACGAGCTCGGCGTGTGCCTGATCGGCCAGACGGCGCGGATCGCCCCCGCGGACAAGCGGCTCTACGCGCTGCGCGACGTCACCGCGACGGTCGAGTCGCTGCCGATGATCGCGTCGTCGATCATGTCGAAGAAGCTCGCCGAGGGCATCGACGGCCTGGTGATCGACTGCAAGGTCGGCCGCGGCGCGTTCATGAAGACGATCGAGCGGGCGCGCGAGCTGTGCGCGCTGATGCGCGCGATCGGCCTGCGCGCCGGCAAGCGCGTCACCTGCGTCCTGACCGACATGAACGCGCCGATCGGCCGGACGATCGGCAACGCGCTCGAGATCCGCGAGGCGATCGAGATCCTGCGCGGCGGCGGCCCGCGCGACACCCGCGAGCTGACCCACGTGCTCGGCGCCGAGATGCTCGTGCTCGGCGGCGCCGCGCGCGATCCGGCGGACGGCCGCGCGAAGATCGAGCAGGCGCTCGGCGACGGCAGCGCGCTCGAGGTGTTCCGCAAGGTCGTCGCGGCGCAGGGCGGCGATCCGCGGGTGTGCGACTCGCCCGGCAGCGTGCTGCCCAAGCCGAAGCACCGCGACGAGCTCGCGCTGCGCGCCGGCCGCGTCATGGCGATCGACAGCGAGGCGCTCGGCATCGCCGCGCTGATCCTCGGCGCCGGCCGGCGGACCACCGATGACACGATCGATCCCGCGGCGGGCCTGGTCGTCGATGCCTACCCGGGCGAGCTGATCGAGCCGGGCGCGCCGCCGCAGATCATCCTGTGTCACAACCTGGCGCCCGGCGATCGCCGGCTCGCCGAGGCGCGCGCGATGATCGAAGGTGCCTTCGTGATCCAGCCGGCCGAGCACGCCCACGGCGAGCCGCCGTCGTCGCGCATCCTCGAGGTCATCCGGTGATGGAGCCGCCCCCGGCGAGCGTGCCCGATCCCGCCGCGGCCGGCCTCTACGACCGGGTTCGCGCCGCGGCCGATGCCGTCCGCGCGCGGATCTCCGCCGCGCCGCAGGTCGGCCTGATCCTCGGCTCGGGCCTGGGCGGGTTCGCCGACGGCCTGTCGCCCGCGACCGCGATCGACTACGGCGAGGTGCCGTACTTCCCGCGCTCGCACGTCGCCGGGCACAAGGGCCGGCTCGTGATCGGCGAGCGCACCGGTGCGCGGTGCATCGCGATGCAGGGCCGCGTGCACATGTACGAGGGCCACAGCGCCGCCACGGTCGCGTTTCCCGCGCGCGTGCTCGTCGAGCTCGGCGCCAAGGTGATCATCGTGACCAACGCCGCCGGTGGCGTCAACCCGGCGTGGCAGCCCGGCACGCTGATGCTGATCCGCGATCACGTCGACTTCTTGCGCGACCACGCGCTGCGCGGATCGAACGACGATCGGCTCGGCCCGCGGTTCCCCGACATGACGGCCGCGTACGCGCCCGAGCTGCGCGGGCTGGCCAGGCGTAGCGCCGAAGCCGCCGGGATCGCGCTCGTGGAGGGGGTCTACGCGGCGATGCCCGGCCCGACCTACGAGACGCCGGCGGAGGTCAAGATGCTGCGCCTGCTCGGCGCCGACGCGACCGGGATGTCGACGGTGCCGGAGGTCTGCGTCGCGCGCCACATGGGCGCGCGCGTGATCGGCATCTCGTGCATCACGAACCAGGCCGCCGGGATCACCGGGCACGCGCTGTCGCACGACGAGGTCACCGAGACCGCGACGCGGGTGCGCGCGACGTTCGAGCGCTTGCTCGACGCGATCCTCGGCGGCCTGGTCGATCACCGCGAGCTCGCGCCATGACGGACGCCCTGCCGAGCGCCGGGGCGCTCGAAGCCCGCGCGCTCGAAGCCCAGCGCAAGGCCTACGCCCCGTACTCGAAGTTTCGCGTCGGCGCGGCGATCCAGATGAGCGGCGAGGTGTTCGACGGCGCGAACGTCGAGAACGCGTCCTACGGGCTCGCGGTGTGTGCCGAGCGAACCGCCGTGTTCGCGGCCGTCGTCGCGGGGTCGCACCGGCTCGAGGCCGTCGCGGTGTGTACCGATGCGTCGCCGCCATCATCGCCGTGCGGCGCGTGCCGCCAGGTCCTGCTCGAGTTCGCGCCCGATCCCGCCGCCGTGACGGTGACCGCGGTCAACCCCGCCGGCGAGCGCCGGACCTGGACGCTTGCCGAGCTCATCCCCGACGGGTTCTCCGGCCGCGAGCTGCCATGACGGCCCGGGACCTCCTGCCGATACCCGAGGGTACTCAAGGTACTCAAGGTACTCCATGACTCGCCCCGAGCTCGCACGTGACGATGAGGTCGTGTTTCGCGGCGGGACGATCCTGACGGTCGACGCGGCGCACCGCGTGGTCGCCGGCGACGTCGCGTGCGTCGGTGGTGCGATCGTGCACGTCGGAGGCGCTTACACGCCGCGCACCCGCGACTTCACGATCGTGGACTGCACCGGCTGCATCGTCATGCCGGGCCTCGTGCAGGCCCACGTCCATACCTGCCAGACGCTCGCCCGCGGCCGCGCCGACGACATGGAGCTGCTCGACTGGCTCCGCACCGTGGTGTGGCCGTACGAGGCCGCGCTCGATGAGCCGGCGCTCACCGCGAGCGCCGAGCTGGCGTGCGCCGAGCTCTTGCTCGGCGGCACCACCGCGATCCTCGACATGGGGACGGTGCATCACACCGACGCGGTGTTCGCCGCGGCCGAGCGCAGCGGGATCCGCGCGACGATCGGCAAGGCGATGATGGACGCCCCCGATCCGCAGATCCCGGCGGGGCTGCGCGAGTCGACCCGGGCCTCGCTCGACGAGTCGGCCCGGCTGATCGGGCGCTGGCACGGCGCGGCCGGCGGCCGCCTGCGCTACGCCTACGCGCCGCGCTTCGTGCTGTCGTGCACCGACGAGCTGCTGCGCGAGGTCGGCGCCCAGGCGCGGGCGCGCGGGGTCGGGATCCACACCCACGCCAGCGAGAACCACGGCGAGATCGCGCTGGTCCACCAGCGCTTCGGCAAGGACAACATCGTCGTGCTCGACGAGCTGGGCCTGCTCGGCGCGCATTGCTGCATCGCGCACTGCATTCACCTGTCGCCCGACGAGCGCCGCCTCTTGGCCGCCCGCGGCGCGCACGTCTGTCACTGCCCGTCGTCGAATCTGAAGCTGGCGTCGGGCATCTGTCAGGTTCCGGAGCTGGTCGCCGCCGGGATCTCGGTCGCGCTCGGGGCCGACGGCGCGCCGTGCAACAACAACCTCGATGGCTTCGTCGAGCTCCGGCTCGCGGCGCTGCTCCACAAGCCCCGCAGCGGACCGCGCGCCCTGCCCGCGCCCGAGATCGTGCGGATGGCGACGCTCGGAGGCGCCGCCGCGCTCGGGCTCGCCGATCAGATCGGCTCGCTCGAGCTCGGCAAGCGCGGCGACGTGATCGCGGTGGACATCACCGCCCTGCACACGGTGCCGACCGCGAGCCCCTGGTCGGCGATCGCCTACGCCGCCCGTTCATGTGACGTCCGTCACGTCGCGGTCGATGGCGCGATCGTCGTGCGCGACGGCTCGCTCCACACTCTCGAGGTGCCGCGCGTGCGCGACCGAGCCCGCGCCGCTGCAGCGAAGCTGTTTCATTGACAACCTGCGATTCGGTGCATATCAATCCCAAATTCACTCGGACTTACCGGACGTTCTGAGCCGTTACGCCGTGGTTTTGCTAGACGGCTCCCGGGGTGCGTGGTACACAGCCGAAACGTTCGTTTCTGGCACCGCTCGGGATCGCCGTCGGTTTTCAGTCAGGGCGATGTGACCGCGGTGCGGTTACAGGACATGCCCCGAATGGCTCCAGGGGTCTGCCCTTCCGATCCGGAGCCGTCGAGAAGACCCAAGATGTCGAGCCGCTTGTACGTGGGTAACCTGCCCTATCACGCCACCGAAGACCTCATCACCCAGCACTTCGCTGCCTCCGGAGAGGTAAAGGCCGTCAACCTGATGATCGACCGCATGAGCGGTCAGTCGCGTGGCTTCTGCTTCGTCGAGATGGCGAGCCCCGACGCCGCCCAGAAGGCGATCGCCGATCTCAATGGCAAGGACTTCGCCGGGCGCTCGCTGCGCGTCGACGTCGCCGAGGAGCGCCGTCCCGGTGGCGGTGGCGGCGGCGGTGGTGGGCGCGGCGGCTTCGGCGGCGGTGGAGGAGGTGGGGGCGGCGGACGCAATAGCGATCGCCGTGGTGGTGGCGGCGGCGGCGGCGGCGGACGTTGGTGAATCAGTCACTCGCCGAGCTGGTCCCGTCGGTCTCGTCGGCGCTCGGTGAAGCGTGGGCCAATGACGTCGCGAATGCGCTGCGCGCGCAGACCCGCGGGGTCGTCGGTGCGTGGCCGGGGACGATCCGAGAGGCGCGCTCGCGCGTGCTGGTCGGGCTGCCGGCTGCGCGCCAGCCCACGTTCGATTCCGCGGCGCTCGAGGCGTTGTCGCGGGCCGTCTACGAGGCCGCCAGGCGGTACTGGGACGAGATCTCCGAGCCGGACCTGGAGCCATGATGATGACTGATCAGCCGCGTGTTTCTGGAAGGCCGGAGCGCATCTTCGTGTCGGTCGATGCGAGCACCGGCCGTTCGACGATCTCGTTCGCGCCTCCGGATGCAGGCTCTCCCTTCCAGCGCGATGGCGACGCTGATGGGGCGCACGCGATGCGCGACGCCAAGGCGATCCTCGCCAAGTACCCGGGTGCGACGATCCACGGCCCACACTTTCACGCTGCGCCGACCGGCCGCGTTCGCCAGCGCCGCCGTCCCGGCTAGCTTCCGGCCGGCTCGGCTGGCTTCCGGCTGGCCGCCGGCGTGTGGGCGTGTGATCGCCCTCGGTCCGCACGCAGCCACGGGCTATACCCGACGACAGGTGATCGATTTCGGTCCGCGCGCCGCAAGGATCGAATTTCCACAGGAGGAGGGTACCCAGGCGGGAAATCTCCTGGGAGGAGGTCCCCCGGGCAGGTATCCTTGGATCGCCCGATGCTGCTCACGCGCGATGAGATGACGTTCGATTTTGCGGGCGCGAAGCTCGACCCCACCCGCGACCGCGAGCTGCTCGAGTGGATGTTCAACCAGTTCCTCTACGGCGAGGTCACGGGCATCCAGGTCGGCCACTGGTTGTATGACGCGCCCGACTTCGAGGCCGCGAAGTTCCTCGCGCGGCAGTCGCTCGAGGAGATGCAGCACGTCGATAACTTCCTGCGGATCATGCTGATGCTCGGCTGCCGGCCCAGGCCGGCGCACGCCGCGGTTCGCTTCCTCGCCACCGGCATGATGGGCGGCTCGTGGGCCGAGCACGTCGCGCTCGAGATGGCCCAGGGCGAGGGCTTCGTGCTCCAGGCGTTCTACGCGGTGATCGACACGCTCGATCACAAGCCGTCGGTCGACATCCTGCGCCGCGCGGTGAAGCAGGAGGAGCGCCACGTCGAGTTCGGCGAGCAGCAGACCACCAAGGCGATCGAGGGCAAGGGCTGGCTGCGCCGCCGGCTGCTCGGGCTCTCGCTCGTCTCGATGTGGGGCGTCGCGCGGCTCGCGCGCTACATGGAGCGCCGGCTGCCCAAGGATCACGTCGTGATGAAGCACCTGCCGGCGTTCCTCGCGCACGCCAACGTGTGCGCCGAGCTCCGGTTGCGCCGGATCGGGGTGCTCGATCGACCGCTCGCCGAGATCTCGGCCGGCAGGCGCACGTTGCTCGTCGCCGAGGCCTACGGTGGGAAGCTGCTCGGCGGCCTGGTCTCGCTGGTGACGCTGCCGCTGCGCGTCCTGCCGCTGTGGCCCAAGAAGAAGCGGTTGACCGATACGTACTTGCGCGACGCGCACATCACGGGCTTCGCGCTGCCGGCAGGCCAGCTCTCCGACGAAGCGCAGCCGCAGGAGCCATGACCCGGGCGCTCGCCCCGGCCGCCGGGGTCAGCGCGTCCCGTCCGAGCAGTCGAGCGCCAGCGGCTTGGGCGAGATCAACGCCGAGCCGAAAACCCGCCTGGCGAGCTCCTCATCGGTGATCGGTTGCGATATGTGGGTCTGCACGAGCATCCACCGGCAGCCGGCCGGCGGCGCCTTGGTGGCCGGATCCTCGGCGCAGCTCCTGGCGTCGCTGCCCTTGCTGTCCCGCGTGACGAGCCGCCGCTTCTCGAACACGTGGGTCACGCGCATCCGCACCTTGCCGGCGGGAACCCCGGGCCGACCCGGAATGCTCGCAATGTAGTTGCCGACCCAGTATGCGACCGTCGCGCTGGCCGGGCTGCGCCCGACCGTCCCGACCCGACGATCCTCGAGCTTGCCGTCGTATAGCTTGCCGCTGTACAGCCGGGCCTCGAGCACGTGGGCGGCGTGCCACTCATCGCCGGCATCGGGCCCGAGCACCAGTGCGGACGGATCCTGCGCCGCGACCAGCGCATCGAGGGGGGGATGCAGTACGCCGCGCCACAGCACGCCCGACAGCTCGTCCTTGAGATCGCCCGACACGACCGCGGTCTTGATCGCCTTCGGGAGCGGCGTATCCATCGGCGTCGGCGTCCAGCCGAACGACAGGTGCTCGAACACCGGGACCCAGCGATCGCCGTCGTGCGCGTACAGCGCGGTGATGCGCAGCGGGATCGTCGCGATCCGGTGGCACATCGGGATCCGCCACGACAGCTCGTCGGACATCCATGCGGCGGTTTGATCCGCGGCGAGCTGGATCTCGAGCCGCTTCGAGCGCACCTCCGCCCGCTTCGAACGCGCCTCGGCCCGCGGCGAGCGGTCCAGGTCCAGATCGAGCGGCCACCGGCTCGGCGCCCGCGCGAGATCGCCGGCGATGTAGACGTCATCGGGCCCGGCGCCGATCCGCGCGGTGCCGACGTTCCGATTGATCATGCCGGAGTCGCGCTCGGGCGGCTCGTCGCGGTCGTACGAGGTGAGGATGTCGTCCTGCAGCTCGCCGATGAGGTGCGCCAGCCGGGTCGCCTCGTCCTCGCTGCTCCCCGCCGGGTCCGAGGGCGGCACGACCGGCTTGCTCGGGGCGCTCGGGCAGCCGGCGACCAGCCAGGGCAGGAGGACGATCAGCCGCCTCACTCGCTCGCCCCGAGGTCCGCCGGGGTGTCGACGTCGCACACCACGCCCGGATCGTCGACGTCGACCGCGACGAGCTGCCCGGCGCGCAGCACGCCGCGGGCGCCGCCGGGCTCGTCGCCGCACGCGGCCAGCGCCGGCCACAGCGCTCGACCGACCAGCGGCGGATGCCCTCCCTTGCCGCGGTAGCGCGGCTGGGCGACGTTGATCGAGCGCGGAAATGCCCCGCCGGCCGGCGGATCGATCATCCCAGGCATCCCAGGCATCCCAGGCATCCGGGCGGCGCCGAAGCCATCGATCAGCCGGCGCAGCGTCGCCTCGGCGACCGCCGGGTGATCGACCGGCCACAACCAGGCCGCCGACGCCGGACCGTTCGCGATCGCAGCAAACCCGAGCGCGACCGAGCTGGCCATGCCGCGGTCGGGCGCCGGGTTGACGCGGACCCGCAGCCCGAGCTGCCGCGCGTGCGCCGCGACGTCCTGCCCGAACGGCTCGCCGACGACCACCACCGCGTCGACGAGCCCGACCGCGCGCGCCGTGGCCGCGATCGTCGCGAGGTAGCTCTTGCCACGGTACGGCAACAGCGCCTTGGCGACGCCGCCGAGCCGGCGCCCCGCACCCGCGGCGACGATCACCGCGGCGACGCCGATCACCTCGGACATCGGGGCTCCCGTCGCTCGCCGAGCCGCGCTCCGGCGGTCATTGCGCTCATCGGCCCTCGTCGACGCGCACCGGCGTCCACTCGGCTGCGGCCGGCACGCCGCGCCGGCGCACCGCGACGAGCTCCGCGGCGATCGCGACCGCGATCTCCTCCGGGGTCTCGGCGCCGACGTTGAGGCCGATCGGCGCGCGCAACCGCGCCCAGCGCGCCGCGCCGCGCTCGCCGTCGAGCAAGCCGCGGGCCTCGAGCCGCTTGCGAAACCGCCCGACCTTGCCGCGGCTGCCGATCATCCCGAGGTAGCCGAGCTCGTCGTGCACGATCAGGTGCTCGAGCAGCCGCTGGTCGATCGCGTGATCGCGGGTCACGATCAGGGCGAAGTCATCGACCGAGAACCCGCCGACGCGGCGCTCGATCTCGGCGGCATCGAACGACTCGATCGTCTCGGCCGCCCAGGGCGCGGCGATGTCGGTGGCGCCGGTCGCGCCGTCGTCGCAGACCACCACGCCGAAGCCGAGGCCGGCGAGCAGCGGCCCGAGGTGCCGCGCGACGTGGCCCAGGCCGATCACGATCGCGCGCTCCGCGGCGCCCAGCCGCTCGAGCAACACGCCGGCCCGGACGATCGGATGGTGCGGCCGCGGATCGCCGGGGCCGGGCGGGCGGACCGCGAGCGGCGCTCCGTCGATCGGCGTCGCGAGGATCTTCGGCGCGCGGCTGGCGCTCACCACCGAGATCGCCTCGCGCGACGGGGCCGCCGGCGTCAGCACGACCTCCATCGACCCGCCGCAGCACATCGCGAGATCACGCACCAGGTGCTGGCGCACGACGCGCGGCGCCGCCCCCGCCGCGACCTCACGGGCCGCGCCGGCGACCAGCTGCTCGATCCGGCCACCCCCCACCGTGCCCCACTGCTCGCCGTCCTCGGCGACCACCATGCGCGCGCCCAGGTGGCGCGGCGTCGAGCCGTGCGCGCCGATCACGCAGGCGATCGCCACGCCGCGTCCACCATCGAGCGCACGCAGCGCCTGGGTGAACACGTCGGGCTTGCCCATCGTGGCTACTATGCCCCAGCCCCGGAACCTACGCCCTGGGCAAGCTCATCAAGTGGGCGATCAGCTCGCGCAGCCCGGCGCCCTCCGGCAGCTCCGTCAGGTAGGCCGGCTTGTCGGTCAGCTCGTCCCACCACGCCTTGATGTTGGCGACGCCGACCGAGGACGGGAACCCACCGAACATCGGCGCGTCGTTGAGCGCGTCGCCGGCGAACACGTACGGCGACAGATCGCCGGGATCACCGCCGAGCACCTGGCGCACCACCATCCTGCACGCCGACAGCTTGTCGAAGTGCGGCGGCCCGAAGTTGACGTGCACGCTGGAGCGCACCGCGGTGAACCCCGCCTTGCGCAGCATGTGGACGACCACCTCGGCGTCGTCCTTGGTCAGCGAGACCTCTTCGTTCCAGTCGATCGCGAGATCGACCTCGCGGTACTTCGAATCGCTCGACAGCCGCGTGCCCGGGACCTTGGACATCGCCTCGACGGCGGCGTCGTTCATCCGCCGCCGCCACTCCGGCAAGCTCGCCTGCGGGACGCCGTACAGCTTGTGCTGCCGGCGGCCCTCGCGCACGAACGAGACGCCCCCGTTCTCGGTCACGACCGCGAGCACCGGCAGCATCTTCATGAACGCCTGGCCCCAGCCCGCCGGCCGCCCGGTGACCATGATCACCGGCGTTCCCGAGGCGTTCAATCGCTCGAGCGCCTCGTAGGTCGAGGCCTCGATCCGCTCGCCCGTCGTCATCGTGCCATCGACGTCGGAGAACAGCGCGCGCACCGGGCCACGCAGGTCGGACAGAGGACGACTCATCTGGGCCGGTTCTTAGTGCGAACCACGCGCCATGTCCACCCGCCGGAGCCTAAGCGATCAGGCGAAGCGCGACGTCCTCGTTGCCCGACGTCGCGGGCGCCGCCGCGTGGACCGGGACGCGCATCGAACGATCGCGCTGGCGCGCGAGCCAGTCCTCGAGGTCGCCGCTGTTGAGTCGAACGATGCCGCCGACCTTGAAGACCGGAAGCGGATCACCGGCGCGGCGTGCCATGTACCTGCACCAGCGCTCCGAGCGACCCAGGGCCGTAGCGATTCCCTTCCAGGTTTCGACAAAATTCGACATACCATTTCCTCCGTGCCGGCAACCTGTGCAGAGCCTGTGCCGAGGTCGGACCTTTCCTCTAACCCATCGAATACACTCGGTCCATAGGATCACCACGGCGCGTTCCGCTTGATGGACTCCTACCACCCATGAACAGCAACCGACGCAAAAGCTGACACAGTTGTCGTGAACTTGCCGCACTGTTCGGCAGCCTCCGGCACAGGGCATACGGTTCGGGCAATCCGCGAACCATCGAAGATGATTACTAGAGTTGACGCTGGCCCGCGGCGCTTCCGGGCCCAGGCAAGGTGACGGGCGCAGCGGAACGAGTGGCGGTGCCGGCGCTTGCCCAGTATCCTTGGTGCACATGCGCGGACTTGTGCGGCGTTGCGCCGCTGTCGGTGTCCTCGCGTACGCCGCGGCCGCGTACGCCCAACCGACCGAGATCTTTCCGGTGTCGAAGGTTCAGCGGGGACAGACCGGATATGGGCTGACCACCTTCGCAGGGACCAAGCCCGAACGCTTCACCTTCGAGGTCGTCTCGGTGGTGAGAAACTTTCTGCCCAAGCAGGACATCATCCTCGTCAAGTCGGACGATCCCAAGCTCACCGTCTCGGGGTTCTGGCAGGGCATGTCGGGCAGCCCGCTGTATCTCGACGACAAGCTCGTGTGCGCGTTCTCGTATGGCTTCCGCTTCAACAAGGTCGCGCTCGGGGGCTGCACACCGATCGAGTACATGAAGCGAGAAGGCGACGCGTTCCGGCGCGGCAAGGCCGTGCAAGCCGCCGGCGGCACGTACAAGACGGTCCAGCCGATGGCCGCCACGCTCGATGACTGGCGGCGGCTGACGCCGACCGTCGACGCCGCCGCCGCGATGACCGCGCTCGGCCCGCTGCGCAAGAGCTGGCTTTCGTCGGCGCCGCTGCCGTCGCCGGTGCAGCGGCCGGCGTCGGTCGATGATCAGGCGATGACTGCGGCGATGCCGCTGTCGATCTCGGGGTTCTCGGCGCCCGCGTTCGGTCAGCTCGAGAAGCTGTTCGGCGACACCAACATCGTCCCGGTGCGAGCGGGTGGCACGACCGGCGGCAAGCTGGAAGGCGGCCCGGTTTCGTTCGTGCCCGGTGGGCCGCTCGCCGTCGAGCTGATCCGCGGCGACATGAGCGCCGCCGGGATCTGCACGGTGTCGTACATCGAAGGCGACAAGGTGCTGTCGTGCGGCCACCCGATCTTCCAGACCGGCGAGACCTACGCGCCGGTCTCGACGGCGACGATCCACGCCGTGGTGCCGTCGGCTCAGAGCGCGTTCCTGATGGGCACGTCGATCAACGAGATCGGCTCGCTCGTGCAAGATCGCCAGGCGGCGATCGTCGCCGACACCGGCCTGCGCACGCCGACGATCCCGGTCGACATCGCGATCACGAGCGGGACCGACCGGCATACCGAGAAGGGCACGTTCCACGTCGAGATCATGAACAACAAGTTCCTTACGCCGTCGCTGGCCGGCGCCGCGGTGATGAACGCGATCAACTACTACCTCCCCGATCGCGATGACGTCACCGCGCGGATCGAGTCCCAGGTCCGGATCAAGGGCGCAGAGCCGATCAACTTCGTCGACTACGTGTACGCCAACGACGGCGCGGCAAGCGTCATGGGCGCCGTGCGCGGGCTGCGCGTGCTGGTCCCGCTGCTGCTGAACCCGTACGCGCCGGTCACGATCGAACGCGTCGAGCTCAAGGTCGATCTCCGGTTCGAGGCGAACTACGGCGAGATCAGAGAAGTGAAGATCCCGACCTCGGACCTGGTGGTCGGGCACAACCTGATCAAGGTTCTCATGAGCACGTGGGACGGCAAGGACATCGTCGAGGACGTCCCGGTCGAGGTCCCGGAGGGCCTGGCCGGCGCCATCGTGCAGCTCGAGGTCTGCGCCGGCGACTCGGCGAAGCTCGATGCGCCTCCGCCGGTCGATCTGCCGTCGCTGCTCCGCGCGTTCCGCTCGCTCTTGCCCGGCACGATCTGGGCGGTGACGCTGTACCCCGCGGATGAAGGCGTCGCGCTCGACGGCAAGCTCGTGCGAGACCTGCCGCAGAGCGCGCTCGACAAGCTGCATCCGCAGAGCCACACGCAGCGCGCGCAGCTCTACAAGCCGATCTCGCGGACCAGGTCACCATCGAAGCGCGTCGTCAACGGAACCTCGTCGACGCTCGTCCACGTCCGCGCTCGCTAACCGTCGACAACCGTCGACAACCGTCGACAACCGTCGACAACCGTCGACAACCGTCGACAACCATCATCGCACGTAGCTCTGGGGGATCCGTGAAGGCACTCCGCTTGTCAGTTGTCGCCTGCGGGCTCGGGCTGCTCGCCCTGCCCGCCGGCGCCGTGGTCACCGCGACCTGGGGCGTCGAGACCTATCCGCAATGGGACGCCGGAGACGCGACCAGCGCGTTCATCACCTCGGCGGGGGAGCTGCGTCCCGGCTGGGACACCAAGCGCACCCCGCTCGAAGGCGACGCGGTGTGGAGCTCGCTCAGGCTCGCCGATGGCAGCGTGCTGCTCGGCTCCGACGCCGGCGGCGCGATCGTCCGGTTCGCGGGCGACGCCGCGAACAAGCTCGTCACGCTGCCCGGCGCGATCGCCGTGGTCTCGCTCGCGCAGACCACCGACGGCACCGTGTGGGCCGGCGCGATGCCGGGCAACAAGCTGTGGAAGATCGACGTCGCCGCCGGCAAGGCGACGCCGACCGCGGCGCTCGGCAAGGACAAGGACGTCGAGACCGTGTGGTCGCTCGCCGCGGTCGGGAACACCGTCTACGCGGGCACCGGCCCCTCGGGCAAGCTGTTCGCCGTCACCGGGGGCGCCGCGAAGGAGGTGTTCGACACCGACGACAAGCGGATCACCGCGCTCACGGTCACCAGCGACGGCGCGGTCTGGCTGGGCACGAGCGATCGCGCGCTGGTGTTCCGGTTCGATCCCAGGCTCGGAAAGGCGCGCGCGATGGCCGACTTCGCGGGCAACGAAGTCTCCTCGCTCGCGGCGTTCCGCGACGGCGTCGTCGCCGCCGCCAACGACCTCGCCGAGCAGCCGCCGCCGACCGGCAAGACGCCGGCACAGATCGAAGCGGCGGAGAAGCCGAACGCCGCCAAGGGCCAGGCCGCCAAGCCGCCCGACGTCGGGTCCAAGCCCGGCGCCGACAAGGAGCCGGTCCCGGTGACCGATCTCGGACGCAAGGGCGCCAAGAAGGGCAAGGGCGCGCTGTTCCGGGTCGGCAAGGATGGCCGGCTGGACCAGCTGCACGCGCTGACCCAGACGTACTTCACCTCGGTCGCGGTCAGCCCCGACGGCGCGGTCTACGCCGGCGCCGCCGACAAGGGGCGGATCTACATGGTCGACACCGACGACGCGGTGGCCACGGCGTTCGATGTCGACGAGCGCGCCGCGTCCCAGCTGTGGTTCGACGGTAGCCTGATGTCGTTCGCGACCGACGACGCGGCCGCCGTGTACCGCTCGACCGGCCGGGCCTCGCAGGCGCGCTACATGAGCGACGTGTTCGACGCCAAGGCGGTGTCGCGGTTCGGCAGGCTCAGCTGGGCGGCGGCCGGCAAGGTCAAGCTCGAGACCCGCAGCGGCAACACCGCCAGGCCCGGCGTCGGCTGGAGCGAGTGGCAGGCGCCGATGCAGCTCGGCAAGCTGGGCGGCGGCAATGAAGGCGGCAAGATCGCCAGCCCGGTCGGTCGCTACCTGCAGTTCCGCGTCGCGCTCGAAGATGACGCCGCCCGCGTCCGGCGCGTGACGAGCTACTACGTCCCGCAGAACCAACCGACCACCGTCCAGGACGTCACCGTCGAGATCGCGACCAAGGAAGCGCTCCCGACGCTCAAGGACTCCGCGGCCAAGCCGCGCAGCCCGATCCTGAAGGTCAAGTGGAAGATCGAGAACCCCGACAGCGACGACACCACCTACGCGCTCGAGGCGCGCCGCGACGGCGAGGCCAACTGGCGCCCGATCCAGACCGGCAAGACGCCGCTGACGCAGACCTCGTGGGAGTGGAACACCGAGACGTACCCCGACGGCTGGTACCGGGTGCGGGTCACCGCCTCCGACGCCGCCGCGAACTCGCCCGATCGCGCGCTGACCTCGAGCCAGTCCACCACGATGTTCGCGATCGACAACACGCGCCCGGTGATCGAGGCGCTGGCCGTGACCTATCCCCGGGCGCATGCACGGGCGACCGACGCGCTCAGCACGATCGGAGAGATGGCGTTCTCCGTCGATGACGGGCCCTGGCAGCTCGGCGCGTGCGCGGACGGCCTGTTCGACGACCTCACGGAGGACTTACGGATCGAGATGTCGGCTGGCCTGCCGCGCGGCACGCACACGCTGGCGGTCCGGGTCGCCGACGCCGCCGGCAACGTCGGTTCGACCTCGACGACGTTCGTCGTTCCGTAGCGTTCTTGATCTGGCGGGCGGCAGCGTCTAGAGTCGCCACGTACATGGAGTACGCGCCGTGACGTTGGTGGGGGCTCCGACCCGACGGGTCTTCCTCAAGCTCGTCGGTGCGCTGCCTGCGACGGCGCTGCTCAGCTATGGCTGTGGCTCGGACGGTCCGCGCTACCTGACCGACACCGAGCGCCGTGTGCTCGCCGCGTGCGCGAACGCGGTGTTCCCGCCCGACGACAGCGGCCCCGGTGCCGCCGACCTCGGCGCGGTCGACTTCATCGACACCCTGTTGACCGCGTTCGAGCACGACCCGCCGCGCCTCCATGCCGCGGGTCCGTTCTCCGGCCGCACGCCCTACCCGGCGGACGATGGCAGCGCCTCGAAGCGCTTCCCGCAGGATCAGTTCCTCGAGTTCCTTCCGTTGTCCCGCGTGCAGCGGGCCGGCTGGCAGCTCCGGCTGTACGGCTCGCGTGGCACGCCCGGGGGCGGTCCGAATGACGAGGCACTCGGGCCCGTGATCGGCCTGCGCGATCTGCTGCGCGACGGCGTCGCGGCGGCGATCGCGGCGTTCCCGATGCCGATCGACAAGGTCGACGATAGCTTCTTGCAAGGGATCTACGACTACGTACCAGACGAGGCGCGCACGCAGATCCAGCTCCTGGTCCTGCAATCGCTGTTCTCGCTCCCCGAGTACGGCGGCAATCGCGACGGCGGCGGATGGCGGATCCTTCATCACTACGAAGGCGACAGCATGCCGTTCGGCTACAGCTACATCGATCCGGCGACCGGGCGCATCCTCGATCGTCCCGGGGCACCGGTCATCGGCCCCGAGACCACCCCCGACCCCGAGCCGATGGACGACCAGATCATCGGGCTGTTCGACGCTGCCTCGGCGGTGCTCGGCGGAAAGCGGTTCTATTGACTGTGACCGCCCAGATCCTTGGCAATGCGGCGCTCGATCGGTTCGACGCGCTCGTGATCGGCAGCGGCGCGAGCGGCGGCGCGATCGCGGCGATGTTGTCGCGTCATGGCCAGAAGGTGCTCGTGCTCGAGGCCGGCCCGAACTACTTCCCGGGCATCGACCAGGACTCGCCGACCCAGCCGCTGCCGCTGTTCGGCAACGACGAGCTGAAGCTCCTGCATCGGTTTCAGATCCAGCCCGATCCGATCGCCGAGCCGCGGACGTTCCGGCATCAGGTCTCCGATGGCGATCGGCTCGCGGTGGGCGACTACGCCAACTTCGCCAAGACCGTCGGCGGGGGCGCGACGCACGCCGACCTCAAGACCCCGCGCTTCATGCCCGATGACTTTCGGCTGGGCACGATCCTCGGCGCGGCCGCCACCGCCGGGGGCGCCACGTTTGTCGACTGGCCGGTTTCGTACGACCAGCTCGAGCCGTTCTACCTCTACACCGAGCGGCTGATGGGTGTGCAGGGCGCCGTGGGCGTCGATCCGCAAGCCGGGCCGCGCAGCGGTCCGTACCCGATGCCGCCCGGCGCGCCGATGTATGTCGCCCAGCGCGTAGCCGCCGGTATCGCGAGCTTCGGCTACACGATGTTTCCGTGCCCGACGGCGCTCAACTCGGTGCCCTGGGATGGCCGCCCGGCGTGCAACGACTGCGGGTTCTGCCAGAGCCACCCGTGTGCGATCAACGCCAAGGGGACGCCGGGCGTCACCACGCTGCGCAAGGCGCTGCTCACCGGTAACTGTCAGCTCTGGCCGGAGACCCGCGTGGTGCGCTTGCTGGCCGACGGCGCGGGTACCACGATCACCGGGGTCGAGGCGATCCTGGCCGACGGTACCCGCCGGACGTTCACCGCCGATCGCTACGTGCTCGCCGCCAACCCGGTCGAGGACGCTCGCTTGCTCTTCCTGTCGGCGACCGCGGGCCAGGCCCTGGGGAATTCGAGCGGCCTGGTCGGCAAGAACCTCATGCTCCACCATGGGGTCAACGTCGTCGGCATCTTCGAGGACCAGCTGCACGGTCACCGCGGCCGGGGCTCGACCCACGCGTTCACCGACTTTCGCGTCCCGAGCGATCGCAGCCGCCCGGTCGGCGGGATCGTCGTCGTCACGACCGTCCCCTACCTCATCCAGCAGGCGCTGACTTACCGCGCCCAGTTCGGTCAGCTCGGGGTGAAGGGCGCTTTGTTCAAGAAGATGCTGCGCCAGGCCCGCCCGCGCGATCGCCTGCTCAGCCTGTCGATGTACGGCGAGGACGCGCCACAGCCGACCAACACGGTCGACCTCGACCCGGCGGTGCGCGACATCGACGGTATCCCGGTCGCGCGGCTGACCTACAAGCCGCACGACTACGAGATCTCCGCCGAGAAGTACTACGTGCCCACGATGATCGACATCCTGGGCGCGAGCGGCGCCCGGTTCGGCGCACAGGCGCCCAACGGCGATCCGCCGAGCTCGGGCCACATCATGGGCACCTTACGGTTCGGGGCCAATCCGGCGACCAGCGTGTGCCGGCCCGACGGCAGGTTCCACGATATCGGCAACCTGTACGGCACCGGGGCGTCGCTGTTTCCGACGTCCTCCGGCTTCAACCCCACGCTCACCATCACGACGGTCGCGACCTACGTGGCAGCGTCGATGGTGTTTCCAGGTTCCCCGGAGCGTGGACTCGGTTAGGGCCGGCGTTCGGTGGCAGTCCCGACAATCCCAGCGATGGACTGAAAATTAGTATCCATACTACGTAGCTGTTCAGTATACCTGACCGGATGAGCTGTATTCCACGATACGATCGGGCCAGATATGAACGTCGCCTCGTCGAGGCGCTCGTCAGCAATGTCGTACAATTTCCCATCGAGCCCTACAAGAACGGGCTATCGAACCATGCAATCAGCTAACGAGTCGCCCACGTATTCTGACGTGATCTGTCAAACAAAAACTAACCAGATAAATCACGACATCTTCTCAGCGCGTTCCGGCTTGCCAAACGGATCACTGTGATAGGGTCGTGGCCCTTCGGGAGGTCCTGTGCATTCCAGATTGCAAGCTCTCTTGCTTAGTCTTTCCATCGTCTCCGTCGGCGAACATGCTGCGTCGGCTCAGCCTGCACCGCCGGCTGACAAGACTACGGACGCTCCAACTGATAATCCGATTACCACTCCACCGACACCCCCGGTCGACCCGCCGCCCGTGACGCCGCCGGCACCGCCGGTGATCGAGACCGGCACCATCTCGGGCACGATTCGATCGCCCGATCTCGAGGCCCCGCTGTCCGGCGCGACGGTGACGATCGAGGGCACCACGATCAGCGCGACCAGCGACGAGGCAGGTCACTTCACGCTCAACGCGCCTCCGGGGCAGGTCACGCTGCGCGCCGACTTCAACGGCTTCCGCACGGTCCAGAAGCAGCTCACGGTCACCGCCGGCAAGGCCGCCGACGTCGACTTCCCGCTGTCGCTCGATCAGCTGCTCACCGAGGTGGTCGTGGTCGTCGGCTCGCGCACGCCACGCACCAACGTCGAGACCACCGCCCCGGTCGACGTCGTGACCGCCGAGGAGATCGCGCACGTCGGCAAGACCGAGACCGGACGCATCCTGTCCACCTTGGCCCCGTCGTTCATCTCGACCCCGCAGACGATCTCCGATGGCACCGATCACGTCGACCCGGCGGCCCTGCGCGGCCTGGGACCGGATCAGGTCCTCGTCCTCGTCAACGGTAAGCGACGTCACAAGAGCGCGCTGTTGAACGTCAACGGCACGTACGGCCGCGGCACGGTCGGCACCGACCTCAACGCGATCGCCGCGGGCTCGATCAAGCGCATCGAGATCCTGCGCGACGGCGCCGCCTCGCAGTACGGCTCCGACGCGATCGCCGGCGTCATCAATATCGTCACCAAGGACTATACCGACCTGCTGGACGTCACCGGGATGACCGGGATCACCGGCAGCAGCGACGGTGGTCAGCTCAAGGGCTCCGCGAACTACGGCTTCAAGATCGGCAAGAAGGGCTTCCTCAACATCACCGGCGAGTTCCTGAAGAAAAATCCGACCAACCGCGCCGGCACGTACACCGGCAACGTGTTCACCTCGGCAACAGGGGCGAACTACTACCACGATGCGGCGGACCCGATGAGGGTCGTGGACAACCAGATCATCGCCGACCGAGGACTGACGCGCGATGACTTCAGGATGCGGATCGGCGAGGCCGCCGCGGAGGACGCGATCGGGTCGTATAGCCTGGAGCTCCCGATCGACGACGCCTCGACGTTCTACAGCTTCGGCGATCTGGCGCGCCGCAACGGCAGCGCGGCGGGCTTCTATCGCTACCCGAACCAGACCACCCAGAACGTCTCCGCCTTCTATCCGAACGGCTTCCTGCCCCAGATCCACAGCAACATCAACGATATCGGCGTCACGATCGGCGTACGCCGGAAGGGCGACTGGAACGTCGACGCCAGCCTGACCCACGGGCAGAACGCGTTTCAGTTCAACATCGAGCGCTCGGTCAACGCCTCGCTGGGCACCAGCAGCCCGACGTCGTTCGATTCCGGCACGCTGAGCGCCCAGGAGACAGTCGCGGACCTCGACCTCCTCCGCAAGATCGAGACCAGCGCGGTCAAGTCGCTGGCGTTCGTGGTCGGGACCGAGGTCCGGAGTGAAAACTACAAGATCACCGCCGGTGACCTGGCGTCCTACACCTTCGGCGGAGCTCCGAGCATCGACAGCCCGGCGAAGATCACGGCCCCCGGTGCGCAGGTGTTTCCGGGGTTCCAGCCGTCCAACGAGGTCGATCGGACGCGCAACAACGTCGGCGTCTATACCGGCCTCGAGACCGAGGTCATCAAGGGCCTCAACGTCGACGTCGGTGGTCGCTACGAGAACTACAGTGACTTCGGCAACTCGTTCACCGGCAAGGCCGCGGCGCGCATTCCGGTCGGCAAGGTGATCGCGTTTCGCGGCGCAGCCAGCACCGGGTTCCGCGCACCCTCGCTGCAGCAGCTATGGTTCAGCAACGTCTCCTCGCTGTTCCTCGCGGACGCGATGGGGAACCTGGTGCCGAACCAGGTGCTGACCGCCAACAACGCGAGCCCGATCACCAGGAACGCGTTCGGGATCCCGAAGCTCAAGCAAGAGACGTCGACCAACCTGAGCGCCGGCGTGACGCTCCGCCCGTTCGAGAACCTCTCGGTCACCGCCGACGGCTACTTCATCCGGCTCAAGAACCGGATCACGTTGACCAACCAGTTCGCGGTCGGCAATACGCCGGCCGGCATGGACGTGGCCGCGATCCTCGCGCCGTTCCCTGGGGTCACCGCGGCGCAGTTCTTCGCCAACGCGGTCGACACCGACACGATGGGCGCCGATATCGTGGCCGACTACGCGATCGATACCGGGACCGGAACGGTCATCCTGAGCGGAGCGGCCAACTTCACCAAGACCGAGGTCAAGGATGTCCACATCCCGGCGGGGCTCCAGCGCGCGTTCCCCGGCGACGACGCCGCGCAGCTGAACACGTTCTTCTTCGACCGCCTGGCCAGGAACCGTCTCGAAGACTCGGTGCCGCACGTCAAAGGCAACGTCGCCGCGCGCTACAACTTCAAGCAGCTGAGCGCGCTCGTTCGCGCGAACTACTACGGCCAGGTGCGCTTCAAGCCCCAGATCACCACCGATTCCCAGACGTTCAGCGCCAAGACGCTGTTCGATGCCGACGTCGGCTTTCAGTTCACCAAGAACATGCAGCTCGTGGTGGGCGGCGACAACCTGCTCAACACGTTCCCCGACAAGAACAACAAGGTCAACAACATCAGCTCAGGACGCTTCGTATACAACCGAAATGTCAGTCAGTTCGGGCTGAACGGCGCCTTCTACTACGCCAAGCTTGAACTTACGTTCTTCTGATATCATGCGCTCCGATGTCCGCGCGGCAAGATGGTTTCGTGAAGACCGCTGAGCCGATCGCTCCCGAGGAGTTCGGACCGTACATCGTGTTCGAACGACTCGGGGTCGGGGGCATGGCCACGGTCCACCGCGCGAAGAAGCGCGGCATTGCAGGCTTCGAGCGCGGCGTTGCGCTCAAGCGCATGCTGCCGCACCTCGCGGACGACGCCGAGTTCATCAACTCGTTCGTGCGCGAGGCGAAGCTGGCCTCGCTGCTCGTCCATCCGAACATCGCGCAGATCTACGACTTTGGTCGGGTCGGCTCCATCTACTACATCGCGATGGAGCACGTCGACGGCTTCGACGTGCGCAAGATGCTTCGCTACAGCAATCGCCACAAGGAGCCGCTGCCGCTCAACGTGGTGCTGTCGGTCCTGTGCGAGCTCTGCGACGCGCTGGAGTACGCGCACACGTTCGTCGACGAGCACGGCCAGCCGCAGGGGATCGTCCACCGCGACGTCTCGCCGTCGAACCTGATCGTCGCGCAGAGCGGCCACCTCAAGGTGATCGACTTCGGCATCGCCAAGGCCAACGTTCGCCAGCTCCACACGGAGAGCGGCCGGGTCAAGGGGAAGCTCGGTTACATGTCCCCAGAGGCGGTGACCGGCCGGTCGTTCCAGCCGGTCTCCGACGTGTTCTCGGCGGGCGTCGTCGCCCACGAGCTGCTCACCGCCCACCCGCTGTTCTCCGCCAAGACCGACTACGATACGTTGATCCGGATCCACGAGGCCGAGATTCCGCCGCCGTCGCGACGCAACCCCGGCGTCCCCGCCGCGCTCGACGAGGTCGTGCTCGCGGCCCTGTCGCGCGACCCGGAGCGCCGGCTGCAGACCGCCGGTGCGTTTCGCGAGGCGCTCGAGTACGTCGCCGAGCAGGCAGGGGTGCGGTTCTCCGCGCGCGACGTCTCCGAGTGGAGGACGAAGATCGCCACCACCGAGGATCCGTGGGGCTCGCGGACGTCGTTGCCCAACGTCTCGGGTGCCGTGTCCCGCGCGTTTCCGTTCCCGGACTCGCGCAACTCGCTGTCGGCGCCGCATCAGCGGCCGCAGCCCGATCCCGGTGCCGGCCAGCACCGTGCACCGCCGGGCCAGCGCTCCGGTCGCATCACCGGCCAGCACTCCGAGGTGGGCGCCGATGAGGAGAAGTCGGTCGCGGATCTCGCAGATCTGACGTGGGGAAGCGACATGCCGCAGTCGTCGGGCCACCAGGTCCCCGACCAGGCCGTACCAGCGCTGCCACTGCCTCCGGAACCGCCGCAGGCCCCCGTGGTGTTGCCGACCATCGGTGCGTCGATCCAGGCGCATCGCCGCAACTCGAGCGCTCGCATCGCCCTCGTCGTCCTGTTCATGATCGCCGCCGGGCTCGCGGCGTATCAGTTCCTGCTACGGCCGAAGAAGCCGGTCACGCCGCCGGCAGCGCCGGTCGCCTCGCTCAAGTTCATCGTCCAGCCGGCCGACGCGATCGTCGAGATCGGTGGCAGGGAGGCCGGCCACAGCTCGCCGTTCGAGGCCCAGATCGAGCCCGGGGTGTACTCGGTCTCGGTCCGACGACAGGGGTACAAGCGCTGGTCCACCGAGGTCACGCTGCGCGACGCCGAGAAGCAGACCGTCCGGGTCGCGCTCGAGATCGGGATGGCTCACCTGAGCGTCACGTCGCAGCCCGCGGGGCTGGTCGCGCAGCTGGACGGCAAGCCGCTCGATCAGGTCACACCGCTGGAGCTCCAGACCACCGCGGGCCCGCACCAGCTCACCGTGACCAACGCCGCGGGCCTGACCTGGGCGCAGGACTTCACCGCCGAGGTCGACGGAAAGTACACGTTCCACGCGCCGCTCACCGCCACCAAGCGCCCCACCGGGGCTCCGACGGGGTCGAGTATCCTCCCGCCGGCGCCCGGAGCGCCCACGGTGCCCACGGTCTTGGCTAACCCCACGCACCCGGAGCGCGATCGCACAAAGCGGCCCGGAAACATCACGACGCCACGTACGAACCCCACCAAGGACCCGGGGGAGACCGAGCCGCGCGTCGCCGAGCCCGAGATCGAGCCCCCGCCCCCGCCCCCGCCCCCGAAGGTGCTTCCCGTCGATGCGGGCGTACCGCCGGCGGTCACGCCCGAGCCGCCGAAGCCCCCCCCGGTGGTCGCGGCGACGCCCAAGATCACGCCGGTCGTGGCGGCGAGCGCGGTGACCAAGCTGTCGGGCGAGATCCCGACGATGAAGGTCAACGGCATCACCGACAACTACGCCGACGTGCTCAGCAAGATCTGCATCGACGACCACGGGCGTGTCACCTCGGTGAAGGTCATCAAGGCGATCCCGGAGATCATGGACGAGCTCCAGCGCACCCAGTTGACGTGGCGGTACAAGCCCTACGTCAACAGCGCCGGTCAGCCGTCGCCGGCCTGCTTCGCGCTGTCGTTTCGCGTCGTGTTCAAGCGCTCGAACTGACCGCAGACAGCGTCGCCAGGCAGCGGCACCTCGCGCCTGACGGCGCGCGGCCATCGCGCTCGACGCGGCGGCGCAAACCGGGCCGCGGGACATCCCGCAGATCAGGCGTGGGTCAGGCGCGTGCCGCGCGCTGCGAGGCGGCGGCGAGATCGAGCAACTGCGGCAACGAGTACGAGTCGAGCTTGGCCAGGTAGTCCTTGTCTTTGCCCTTCTTGGTGGCGGCCCCGATCACCGCGATCAGCTTGTCGCGATCGCCAAACTTCTCCTTCAGCGTCTGGGTCGCGCGAGACAGGCGGAGCAGCTGGGCGTTCGACGCGTTCTTGAGCTGCGACTCGAGGGTGCCGGCATCCTGGTCGGCCCGGGTGATCACCGACGCGATCGCCTTGGCGAGCGCCGCCTTCGAGCCGTGCGCCGCAGCGACGCGCGCCTTGGGATGACGCGGCCCGACGTTCACCGGGGCGGCCTTCGCCTTGGGTGCGGCCTTCACCTTGGTAGGCACCTTCGCCTTCGGGGCTACCTGCTTTACGGACTTGGTCTTGTTGCTCGCCATGATCGTCTCGATTCGTTTACTTCGGTCCGGAACCGGACCCCGGGGTCGGGGGCGCAGAATCCTGCGCGGGCGTGCTGCCTCCGTCAAGCGCAGACAACAGCAGATTCAGGTCCTCGACGGTAAGCGGTGCGCGGAACTGCACCACCTCGTGATCGACGGTGACCGACAGCTTGCCGACCACCGAGCCGAGCGACTTCCATTGCGCGGCGGCGGTGAGCAGCGCCATCTCGCCCTTCACGAAAGATCCCAGGTTCTTGGCATCTTCTGGCTTGCTCATCACGACGCTCAGCTGGAGGTTCGCGCCGTCGGAGAGATCGGCCATCGCGGTGTACGCGACCGGTCCGCTGGTGAGCTTGCCCTCGGTGAGCTGCACCAGCCCATCGCGGACGCGCGCATCGGTGCGGCCGGCTGCCCACAGCGCCGAGCCCTGATTCACGAGCGTGAGCCACTTCGTGAGGTCGGGGTTGTCGGGGGCCTTCTTGCCCGTGCCGAGCGCCTCGGTGACATACGCTTCGTTCGAGCCCAGCACGATCGTGTCGGGCTTGCCGTACGCGAAGTACATCGCGCGATTGCCGTCCTTCGCGAGGTACAGCGTGCGTCCGAACACGGCCTTGCCGGTGACCGTCCCTCCGCCGCCACCGACGAGCTTACCGACGCAGTCCTTGAGGTCGACCTCCGGGATCGATCCGATCACGACCATGATCACCGGCCCGGTGCCCGGCTGAGGGCCCGGGTGCGGCCCGATCGCGAGCATCACCCGCTTGACCTGCTTGATAAGATCGATCTTGCAGTCGTCCTTGAGGTGCTGCCAGCGCTCGGACAGCGTGGGGTTGCGCCCCAGCAGCTGGTCGACCGCGCGCTCGATCACCGGTGAGCCGGCCAGCTTGGCGATGTCCGCGCCGAGCACGGCCTCGGCGGTCGCGGGGACCGCGGCGAGCCCGGTCAGCTCCGGCGGTGGGCCGCTCGGCCCGCTCGCCTGCTTTCCGCAACCTGCCCCGGCAACCGCCAGCGCAGCGACCAAGCACAGCGCGCTACCCAGCCTGCGTGTCATGCACTTGCCTCGCAACGCCTGGCTACGGTCCACCCATGCCGCCGCCGAACGCGCTGAGTAGCCCCTTGGCCTGCGCGATCAACGCGTCGAGCTTCTGGCTCGACAGCGCGATCGAGAACTTGACCTCCTTGCCCTCCGGAGTGACGTCGGCCTTGTCAAACATCTTCGCCGCCTGCTGGGCCTGCGACTTGGCCAGCTCCGCGAACTTCGTGGCGTCGTCGGGAGTCGCGAACTGCACGCGCAGGTCGAGCGTGAGGCCGTCGGTCACGTTGATCGAGCCGAACACCGCCGTGGCCTTGACGCCGAGCGCCGCGCCCTTGTCGAGCATCTTGCCGCTCAGCAGGAGCCACAGCGATTCGCCGGGGTTGATCTTGCCGAACATCTCGAGGAACGGCTGCGAGCTCTTGAGCGTCTGGCCGCTGGCCTGCGCGGCCGCAACGCTCGCCGCGTTGACCTGCTCGCCGAACACCGCGAGCGCCGTGGTGTCGTTGACATACTGCATCGCGACCTGCGGGCCGCCCTTGGTGTTCTTGAACACGACGACGTCGCCGTCATGCGACAGCTCGGTGCCGTCCTTGGCCATGTCGTCCTTCATGGTGTCAAGACACGCCAGCGCCTTGGTCTTGTACATGCCGTGGACCACGGCCACGCCCTCGGGCTTGCCGCCCGCGGCACCCTTCATGCCGATCGAGATCGACTTGACGGCGGTCATCGGATCGATGCCGCACTTGGTCTTGAAGTCGCTGATCCTGCGCATGGCGTCGCCGGTCATCAGCGCCGGCTCTACGAACTTCTTCCACAGCCCGCTCTGCTGGACCTGCGAAACATTGATGCCGAGCACGACCTCCGAATCACGCGGGATCAGTGCGAGATCCTCGCCGAACACGGCGTTGCCGGCTCCCGACTTCCCTCCGCTCTTGTCTGCCGCGGGATCGTCCTTCTTGCACGCGGCGACGAGCGCTAGCACAAGCCCGAGCACGACGACGGACCAACCATGGCGAATGCGAACCATCGGGTTTCTCCTGTAGCATCCAGGCTGGACGCCGCCGGGGCTTATAACATCATGTTATAGGGTCCGCCATGCCCTGGTTGCGACATCGCCTCCGCGACGCTGACGTGTGGGCAAGGGTCGATGCGAACGCCGCCCTCATCAAGGACGCCGACGGCCGCGTCGAGATCGTCTACAAGGCCGCGCCGGGGGCCAAGGTGTACCGCGCGGGCGCCCGTAACCTCACACCCGCTGCCGGCAGCGAGCCGGTCGAGATCGACGCCGGTGCGCCGGCCGAGGCCAGCAAGCCGCCCGGCAAGTCCTCGCCGCGCGAGCTCGAGGCACCGGCGAACGCGATCCACGTATGGACCGACGGCGCGTGCAGCGGCAACCCGGGACCGGCCGGGCTCGGCGTCGTCATCGTCGGCGACGGCCCGAGCCAGCGCGAGATCAGCGAGTACCTGGGCGACGCCACCAACAACATCGCCGAGCTCACCGCGATCCTGCGCGGCCTCGAAGCGGTGAGCGACCGGACCCGTCCGGTGATCGTGTACTCGGACTCCGCGTACTCGATCGGCCTCTTGACCCAGAGCTGGAAGGCCAAGAAGAACGTCGAGCTGGTGGCCGAGCTCCGCGAGGTGTGCCGGCGGTTTCCGGACCTGCGGTTCCAGAAGGTCCTCGCCCACTCCGGGATCGCGCTCAACGAGCGGGTCGATCAGCTCGCGGTCGGCGCGATCAGTCGGCGCGGCAATAGCGATCGCCGGGTGTAGCGAACGCCGTCTATGCGCGTCTACGCGCGTCTAGGCGGTGCGCTGGACGTCGGCGGCGACCTGAGCCAGCGTCGCGAACGCCCAGCCGGCGGCGAGCTCGTCGAGCAGCTGCTCGAGCCGCGCGAGCTTCTCGGCGATCGGGACCCTGAGATCAGGCTGCCGCGCGACGAGCTCGCCGGGGATGCCGTCCTTCTCCGCGTCGGCGAAGTCGATGCCGTGGAGCTCGAAGTTCCAGAACGCGCGGCGCGCCATCGCCTGGACGATCCGGCGGCGGAGCACCGCGGGGGCGACGATCAGCGACGTCCCGATCGCCGGGATCCGGGTCCACGGGGTCACCGCGACCGGCAGCTCGACGACCGGCGCCTGACCGCGGCGCCACGGCCTGGCCATCGCGGGGCGATACGGGTCGGCGGGCGCACCGAGCGCGCGCGGGTTGGTCATCACGGCGCCGCTCGGCCGGCCGGCGAGCGCGAGCACCGCCATCACCGCGGCCTTGGCCGCGTAGTAGCCCGGCGCGGGAAACAGCGATGAATCGTAGCGGTAGCCGCGGCGAGCCAGGCAGTCGAGCATCGCCGGTGACAGGTCGTAGCCGGGGGCGCGAAACCCCCGCGTCGGCTTGCCGGTGATCGCGCGCAGCACGCGATCGCAGCCGTCGAGCTCGGCAAACGCCTCGGCCGGCGCCAGCCGCGCGAGCTCGTAAGGGTGCGAGTACGAGTGGTTGCCTAGCTCGTCGCCGTGCGCGGCGAGCGCGCCGAGACGTGTGGCGTTGACCACGCGGGCCGCGCGATCGGGCAGCGCGAGCTCGCCGTCGGCGTCGCGCCCGACCACGAACCAGGTGACGTGGATCCCGCGGGCCGCGAACAGCCTCGCCGCCCGCGGCAACGCGCGCTCGAGGACCACGTGCTCGAGCTCGATCGGCGGCGCGCCCAGGCCGTGGATCCGGTAGTAGCAGGCGATGCCGTCGAGATCGATCGAGATGGCGCACGTCCGGGGGCGCGGTCCCCGGAGGCCGCCCGGGCGCGTCATGGCTTGCCGCCGAACCGGATGACGTAGGTGAGCTTGGCCATCCCGCGCAGCACGTTCGGGACGCGCTTGACGAGGTTGATCGCCGGCGGGCGCTTCTCGTGCAGCCGGACCGGGATCTCGATCACGTGGAGGCCGGACCGGGCGGCCCGGATCACGAGCTCGCTGGCGAACAGATCGCGATCGATCACGCAGGCTTCCACGATCGGCAGGAGCGCGCTGCGGCGGAACGCCTTGAGGCCGTGGGTATCGGTGCCGCGGAAGTCGAGCGCGACGCGCAGCATGCCGCTCATCACCTTGGTTGCGGCGCGGCGAAGCAGCGGCCGCTCGTCGCTCGCACCCTTCATCGCCTTGCTGCCGATCACCATGTCGCAGTCGTGGTGGCGGAGGTGCTCGAGCGCGCGGCGGTGGAAGTCGAGATCGCAGAGATCGATCTCCTCGCAGATCACGATCGCGCCGCGCGCCTCGAGGATGCCCTTGCGCAGCGCCTTGCCGTAGTTCGGCTCGCCGAGCGAGAACGCCCGCACGTCCGGCCGCTCGTCGGCGAGGTGCGCGGCCAGCTCGGCCGTGCGATCGCGCGAGCCGTTCTCGGCCAGGATGACCTCGAACGTCAGCTCGGGTGCGTGCAGCGCGTGGCGCACGCCCGCGAGGCCATCGAGCAGCTCGGTCACGGCCTCGCGCAGGATGCCCTCCTCGTTGTAGACCGGGATCACGATCGAGACGTCGGGCGCGGGCGCGGACATCGCTGCCTGTGTATCACGCTGGCTGGACGAAGCGCTCGGTCTGACCCGCGGTCATCACGAGGACATGGTCGCGCACGCCCCGTCGCCTGGCGAGCTCGACCAGCCAGCGCGCGGGCTCATCGAGCCGCTCGTACGACAGCGCGAACGCGCCGTGGTGGATCGGGATCATCATCCGGGCGCGCAGGTCCTCGAACGCATAGAGCGCGTCCAGCGGCGACATGTGGCGCCGTCGGAACGACGCCGGCAGGAACCCGCCGATCGGGAGCACCGCGAGGTCGGGCGCGAACCGCGCGCCGGTGTCCGCGAACCCGGAGAAGTAGCCGCTGTCGCCGCACAGGTAGACGCTCGGGCCGTCACCGCGCAGCACGTACGACAGGCCGTGTGAGAGCTCGCTCTCGCCGTGCGAGGTGGCCGCGGCCATGACCTGGACGCCGCGTAGCTCGAGATCCGCCCCCGGCGCGAGCTCGATCACACGCGCGTAGCCCAGGCTCGAGATCGCGGCGGCGGCGCCGGCGGGCACGACCACGGTCGCGGTCCGCGGCAGGCGGCGCAGCGTCGGGAGGTGCAGGTGGTCGGCGTGGCGATGCGAGATCAGGATCAGGCCGACCTCGGCGAAGTCGGCCGGCTCGACGCCCGGCTCGACGGCGCGGCGCACCCCGCCGATCCAGCGCCCGAGCATCGGATCGAAGGCGACCGCGAGGCCGGGGTAGCGCACGATCACGGTGGCATGACCGCCGAACGTGACCGCCGCCTGGCCGGCCTCGATCGACGGCACCGGCTCGCGGATCGCCGGACGCGGCGAGCGAAACCACCGGGTCATCCAGTGACCTACCAGGCTGGCATACCGGCGCACCGGCACGTCGCGGTGCAGCCGGCCGAGCTCCAGAGCGCGCGTGGTGACGTCTCCCAACGATCTGCACTGTCGCTGGGCTGGCCGCGTGACGCAAGTCGACGTACTTTCAGGGGCGGTGCCGTTCGCCCGTCTCATCGCCGCCTGGCTCGGCCGCTGGCCCGTCGCGCTCGCGGCGTGCTTCCTGCTCGCGACCGCCGTGCTGCTGCCCCGGCTCGGCGGGCCGGGGCTGTGGGAGCCGCACGAGCGTCAGGTCTCCGATCGCGTCGCTCCCCCGATCCTGCCACCGCCGGCGGCGAGCGCCGGCAAGCCTGCGCCGCCCGCGCCGGCTCCCCTCGCCCCCGCTGCACGGGACGCCAAGGACAGCTGCGTGCGCGCGGTGCCGCAGAACGCCTCCGCGCGCACCCTGACCGCCCGCGCGATCCAGTGGGGACGCGACACGATCGGTGACTCCGACGGCGGCAGGCGCCTGCCGATCGCGCTGCTCGGCCTGCTCACCGTGCTCGCGGCCGCCGGGACCGCGATGCGGCTCGCCGGTGCCCGCGCGGGTGTGGTGACCGCGATCGTGGTCGTCGCGATGCCGCTGCTCACCCTGCAGTCGCGCATGCTGACCTCCGAGATCGGCACCGCGTGCGGCGGGTCGCTGATCGTGTATGGCCTGGTGGCGCTGGGCCAGCTGTACCCCGGGCGCACCCGCTCCGACGCGCCGGCCGGCAAGGTGATCGGCAAGGTGATCGGCAAGGTGATCGATGCGCTGGTCGCGGGGGCCGCGCTCGCCGCCGGCCTCGTGCTCGGGTTCTACGGCGGGGGTGTGCTGCTCGGGCTGATCGTCCCGCTCGGCGCGGTGGCGGTCGCCGGCTCGCTCGGGGCCCCGCTGGTCGCCGCGATCCGGCGCGGACAGCCGATCGCGCCATCGATCGTGGCGGTGCTCGCGACGCTCGCGGCGCTCGGCCTGGTCGGGCTGCTCGCGCACCAGCTCTACGATCTCAAGCCGCTCTATCCCGGGCTGACGCCGCCGCCGGCGCGCGAGGTGCTCGGCAAGGCGATCATCCCCAGCGGCTGCTACTCGTGGGCGCTCGGTGGGATCTGGCGCCCCGAGGACGATCTGCGGTTCATCTACGACTCGACATTCGAGCAGATCGCCTACGGCTCGTTCCCGTGGGGGCTCATCGCCCCGGTCGCGATGGCGGCGCTGCTCGCCGGTGCCGACCCTCGCCGCAAGCTGCTCGGCGCGGTCACCCTGGCGTGGGCCGGGGCCGCGTGGGTGGCGGGCGAGGTGTTCCAGCGCAAGGTCGGCTTCACGGTGTACGCTGGCTTCCCCGCGCTCGCGATCGCCGTCGGCGCCTGGCTCGACGGCGTGCTATCCGGGCGCACGCACGGCGACCCCGCGGCGATGCCGCCCGGCGCGAAGCTGATCGCGCTGTTCGCGCTGCTCGGCATCGTCGATCTCGGCAAGGACATGCAATCGTTCACCGAGCGCCTGACCTCGCTGTTCGTCGGCACCGACGGGGTGACGTATCCGATGCAAGCCAGGCTCGGGCTCCTGCCGACCAAGGCGTGGGTGCTGATCCTCGGCGGCGTGGTCGCGCTCGGCTTCGCGTTCGCGATGGGCCTGTGGCGCGGCGGCGACACGCCGCGCGATCGCTGGTACCAGCGGTTCGCGACCCGCAGCGCGATCGCCGCGATCGGCGCGACGATCGTGCTCGCGGCGTTCTGGACGTCGATCTGGCAGCCGCGGCTCGCGCTGCACCTGTCGTCGAAGGCGATGTTCGAGACCTACGAGGCGCTCGCCGGGCCGGGCGACGAGCTGGTGGTCATGGGCGACCTCGGCCAGGCGCCGTTTGCCTACACCCGCAAGCCGCCGCAGCCGGTCCCGGACCGCACGCAGATCATCGCGGCGCTCGCGCGTTCCAACCGCGTGTTCGCGATCGCGCCGCAGACCGAGCTCTGCGCGCTGCATCGCGAGGTCGCCGGCAAGCCGTACTTCGTCGTCGACGACCGTAACCAGCGCAGCCTGCTGCTGTCCAACCGTGTCGACGGAACGACCGACAAGAACCCGCTGCGCACCGCGATCGTGCACGAGGAGCCCAAGAACATCCGCGTGCGGCCCAAGGGCAAGGTCGTGTGGGACAACCGGATCGAGCTGCTGGGATGGGACCTCCCCAAGACCGTGGCCCGCGGGAAGCGGTTCGACGTCACGCTCTATTACAAGATCCTGTCGCCGGTCGGCGGCGCGTGGAAGACGCTGATGCACTTCGATGGTCCTTCCGGACGCGCTGGTAATGGCGACCACGAACCGATCGGGGGGCGATGCCCGACCTCCACATGGCAGCTCGGCGACTACATCATCGATCACTTCACGACGAGCGCAGGCGGCGCGTTCCCCGGTGGGGTCTACGAGGTCTGGCTCGGGTTCTTCACCGGTGCAGCGCCCAACTGGAAGAACATGACGGTCAGCGAGGCCCCCGGTGACATGCGCGATAACGTCGATCGCGTGAGGATTACGACCTTGGGCCTCGAGTGATCTTGGCGTTGACCACGGTCGCGACTTGAGGCTATGACGACGGCGATGGGACCGAAGGTCAAGGGCGACGCGACCGCGGCGATACCGGTGCCGGTCAGCGACGCTGAGCGACGCCGTGCGCCGCGCGTGCTCGTCGATCTCGAGGTCGACTACGCGAGCGAGGAGAACTACCTGTTCGCGTACATCACAGACATCAGCGCGACCGGGATCTTCGTGCGCACGACCACGCCGGAGGCTCCAGGCACCCACCTGAACCTGAGGTTCTCATCCGACCACTCGGGACACATCGAGGTCGAGGGCGAAGTGATCTGGGTGAACCCGTATCGGCCAGGCACCCCGGACAACCTGCACCCCGGCATGGGGATCCGGTTCCTCAGCCTCGATAACGAGCTGCGCGATCGTTTGCTCGCATTGATCCGCCGGTTCGCGTATCTGTCGTGAGCGCCATGTCGATCATCTGCGGTACCGATCTCTCGCACGCCTCGCAGGGTGCCCTCGATGTTGCCCGTGCGCTCGCAGCCCAGCGCGGCGATCGCGAGGTCGTGCTCGTGCACGTGGTCGACGGTGAGCCCGGCGACGCCGAGCTCGCCGAGCTCCGCGCGCGGCTCGTGATACACGCCAGCGCCGGCACCGGCCCGAGCGTCCGCGTCGAGCTCGTCGTCGGGCCGCCCGATGAGGTGCTGGTCGGCTTCGCCGAGACCTGCGGCTCGGACCTCCTCATCATCGCGGCGCGGTCGCGCGACGAGCGCTCCGCCTCGCGGCTCGGTACCACGGCGGCCAGCGTCATCGCGCGGACCCACATCCCGGTGATCGCCGTGCGCGATCCGGCGCCGTGGCTCGCGTTCGCGAGCGGTGCCCGGCCGCTCAAGATCCTGCTCGGCATCGACGACTCGGCGACCTGCGATCTCGGGGTGCAATGGACGCTGGCGCTCGGCACGCGCGGACCGATCGACGTCGTGCTCGGCGCGATCTACTACCCCGACGACGCCGCCGCATACTACGGCCTGCCGGCGCAGGGGCCGGTCGATGCCGATCCCGAGATCGAGCGGCTCATGCAGCGCGACCTGATCCGCCGGTTCGCGGGCTCGGCGGCGTCGGTCTCGCCCCGGATCACCGCCCGCGCCCGCCGCGGCCTCGGCCGGATCGGCGACCACATGATCGAGCTGGCCGACGAGGAGCACGTCGACGCGATCATCGTCGGGACCGGCCAGAAGACCGGCCTGGGTCGCCTCGGCTCGGTGTCGTCGGTGATCGTCGAGGACGCGCGCCAGTCCGTGGTCTGCGTGCCCCCCCAGACGGTCGTGATCACCCAGACCGTGCCGGTGCTGCAGCAGGCGCTGGTCGCCACCGACCTGTCGCAGTTCGCGAACCGGGCGGTGCCCTATGCGTTCGCGCTGACCCAGCCGGGCGGCGAGGTCCACCTGCTCCATGTCGTGAAAGAAGACGACAACGCCGAGCTCGACGAGGCCGAGCTGCTCCGCAACCTCGGGGCCCTGACGCCGGCGGGCGCGACGCAGCAGGTCCGCACCCACATCGTCCGCGGCGATGATACGGCGACCACGATCGCGCAGTGCGCCGCGCGGTTCGGCGTCGACGTGATCTGCATCGCCTCGCACGGCCGCTCGGGCATCACGCGGGCGCTCGTCGGCTCGGTCGCCGACCGCCTGCTGCGCGTCACCCGCTTGCCGGTCCTCGTGCTCCGCCCGGCGTGACGTGGCCGGCGTGACGGCCGCCGTGACATCGATCGAGCGGGGCCGTCCGCGCGGTCCGGCCACCTCCTGACGAGGTTCAGCGCAGCTCGCGGCGGGAGCGAAGCTTCAACAGGCCGCGGACCTCGACCTGGCGGATCCGCTCGCGCGTCAGGTTGGTGATCTCGCCGATCTCGTCGAGCGTCTTGCCCCCGGCCTCGGCGATGTCGAGCGCGCAGGTGTGCTCGAGCTCCCACGGCTCGCGGTCGGGGAAGTTGATCTTGATCGAGCCGGTCTCCGGGTTGATGTCGAGGTAGAGGTGGTGCTTGCAGGCGACCCACGGGCACGGGCGCGCCTCGGCCCCGCAATCGGCCCGCGTCCTGGGCCGGTCGAGCTCGACCGGCGGATACATTGCCATCCCGAGCTCCAGCTCGACGAGCGACACCCGCTTCATCGCGATCGTCGTGCCGCGCGGCCGGGTCCGGCGATGACGCCGGACCTTCTGGCTGGTCGCCGGCGCGCCCGTAGCCGCGGCGGCCAGAGAGGAATGGCGCACGGGACCGCGCACGGGATCGCGCACGTGCGTCACGGCGTCGTCGTCGAACTCATCGGCGGCGCTCCTTCGAGCGTCTTCGCCTGGCATCCGGTCGCTCGCAGTCATCGCGCCCCCTTGCCGCGACCTGGCGCGCCACGGTGAATCGACCTTATACAAGTCCGGATTGACTTGTCACTTGCGTGATGTGAAAATCCGAACAGAAAAAATATCGGCGTTTTCATCGCCCCTCCCGCGATCCTGTGCGATCGATCGCGGCGGATGCCGCCCGCCCACTCGCCCACTCGCCCCGCGACGCGCGCGACGTGGGGCGGCGCGCGACATGGGGCCGGCCGCCCGGCGCGTGGACCGCGGTCGAGCGAGCCCCACAAGCCGCGGCCGGCGCTGTCGGCGCGGCACCCGGTGCAGATCACCGCGCGCGTGGTCCCGGCGGCGGGCCGGCTACGCCGGCGGGCGGCGTATCACGCGATCCGCCGCGCGGTCCGGACATCCCTGGGACGCCACGACTTCCGGATCGTCGAGCTCGACGTCCGCGCGACGCGGCTCGAGCTCATCGTCGAGGCCGACGACCAGCCCGCCCTCGCCCGCGGCATGCAGGGGTTCCAGATCGCCGCGGCGCGCTACCTCAACCGCGCGGCCCGGCGCCGCGGGACGGTGTTTCCCGATCGCTACCGCGCGCGGGCGCTCACGACCCGCCGGGCCGTGCGGCGCGCGGTCCGCGAGCTACCCGCACGCGAACGTACCTGCTCGCCCCAGACGTGGCTCCTCAGGATCGACGGGACCACCGGCGGCCGGCGACGACCACCGCCGCGACCGCCGCCGCCACGCGTCAGTTCGTGAACTGATCGAAGCTCGCGCGGGCACGCTCGATCAGCGCGGCCTCCGCGTTGTACTCCGCGAGCGCGATCAGGATCTCGCTGGCCTCGCCGCGCGCGATCGCCTGCTGCCACGGCACGCCGGAGCAGCGCAGCCACGCCGACTCGGCCTCGTGGCGCAAGGCGGCGCGGAGCTGCGGCGGCAAGAGCTCGGGCGGCGCGCCGATACCGACGACCCGGCGCAGCAGCGCGCGGCGTTCGCGCTCGCCCGGCGCGAGCCGGCCGGCGACGAACGTCAGCATCGCCGCGACCGCCACGAGCACCAGCGCCGGGCCTCCCAGCCACCACCAGCGCGACGGGGCCGCGATCGCCGGCGCCCCCAGCACGACCGCCGCGAACCACAGCGGCTTGCGCAGGTACCCCAGCACCACGCTCTTGCGCTGGAGCAGGATCGGGATCCGTTGCTCGGCGCCGCCCCGCCGCGTCACGTACACCGAGTGTCGCGGCCACAGCGGCAAGCCGATGCAGTAGAAGCTCGTGGCGATCGACTCGTCGACGGAGCGCTCGATCACGCCGAAGTCGTCGCTGGTGATCCACGGCGCGGGTTCCACCCGGGCAGCCTACCCGACCCGGTATGCCCAGGCGTGATCGCGGCAGCCGGAAGCCGCGGTGAACGATCAGCCCCACCCGAGGCTCGAATCACCGGAAGACGCGGTCAGCGGAAGCCGCCGAACCCGGTGGCCGGACCATGCTTCCAGAAGCACTCCGGCTGCGTGACCCCGACCGCGCAGGCAAGCTACGGCTCGAGCACGCCGGAGCGCTTCGGCGGAAACAGTCGACTGCGGAACTGCTCGATGTGGTCCGCCCACGCGCGAGCGCTGAGATATGAGCGTCCTGCCAGGGCCGGTGAACCTGGTCGAGCAACGCAATTCGCGTCGACTCGACCTCGCTGTGGTTCGCCGGCTTGCCTCGAAATCGCAGCGTCGCGCGCGATCCGGATCGCCTGCGTCACGGCGCTCTTCGCCGGATCCTCTGGGAATGGATCGATCGGTGGGGCCAGGCGCTCAGCACATCGCGCCGCAATCGCAACCTGCGTCCACGGGCCGGGAAGCCCGGCTCCGGTGCTGGGAGGGCGCCAGTCGAGAAACACGCGCGCGCACGTCGCGTCGACGCGACGCAGGAGCGCAGTTTGATCCGGATCGCCACGCCCGGCGTCACGCTCCAGCCGTGCCCACCACGCGAGCTCGCGATCGCGTTGTGTTACATTGCCGGATAGATAAAGCGCTACGCGGGTTTCCTCTCGATTGGGATCAACCCACGACAGCAACTCCGCAATGTCTCGGCTCCGGCGCTCGATCACAGCGAGGAACGCTTTCCGGAACCAGCTATCGAGTGCGGCGAACACGGCTGCCGGCGTGTCGATGAGGTACCGCCCAAGCCCAGGAACGCGGATCATCGAACGTGGATCGTAGGGGACCTCCGGCGCGTCGGCTTTATCGCATGCGTGAGCGAACTCACTGCCTATCCACGCGGCGCAGAGCGGAGCCACGGCATCGGTGGGGAGAGAATGCTCGGTCCTGAGAGCGTGGCCGTCTGCGATGAGTGTTTCGAGCTCCCAGCTTTTCATCGTCCTCGTGCCACCAACGAGGCCGGTCACGCGCAACTCCGTTCCGAGCGAGATCACGATAGGAAGGAGGCCCATAGAGCGTGAGTCCGGGGCATCGAGCAACGCACACACCACGGGAACGCCGTCGTTCTGCGATGCCCTTTCGCGCGCCCTCGCCGCCCAGACCATGGAAAGCCCCATCGCTAGGACCCGCCTGCCAGCATGGTACGCACCTGTGGTTCATGAAAGTGCGAGCCTTCGCTACTGATCGAACCAGGCAGGATCCGCAGGCTGCCGGGAACGGGGTACCCGCTATCCCGAAGTGCGTTGACCACCTTCTTCCCGCCCTCCGGGCTCATAGACACCGCGGCGATGTCGGTAACGGTGGGTCCGTCGCCGACTCGAACTTCCCAGGTCCACAGCCTGCGGTCACGGGGAGGAGGCGGCGGAAGTATCAACTTCATCTGCGAATGCCTTGGCCCAGGTGGCGATCGACATTCCCATGAATGAGAGGTCACGAAGCGCGGTCATTGCTTCGGTAGGGCTCAGCGCGGCGAATGCCCCATAGCGTCCAGCAAGGCCCCCCGAGTCACACTTCGTGACACCGGTGAGAGTCCGGAGCCACTGACGCTCGATAATCAGTCCAATCGTTCCGAGTTCCGGATTCAGGTCTCCAACGTAGGCATAGATCGGGCGCGCATCGGGAGAAATACCGAGGGCCTTCTCTGCGGCATTAACCGCGGCTGGATCGGCGGGTTGCCGGGCTGTTAGCCGTCGACTACCCAGCATAATCTCCAGCGCTTCTTTAACGCCATCCGGACCGCCGCGGAGAGCGTGTCCAAGGCGTATGTCATCAGCAGCCGACATCTTCAAGACGGTAGCATGAAGGGCCGGCACCAGTTCGACGATCCGAGCGCACCCGCCAAGCGGCGGACCAGTGTGCGTCAGCGGAAGCCGCCGAACACGGTGGCCGGACCATCCTTCCAGAAACAGTCCGGCTGTGTGAACCCGGCCGCGCGCAGCTGGTCGAGCTCGACGGCGAGCGGGTAGTAGCGGTCCTCGCCGGCCCACTTTGCGAACAGCGCGTCGGCCGCCGGGCGCGCGATGCCGTGGCTCGCCATCGCCGCGGCCCAGCGGTCATAGATGTAGCCGTGGGCGGCGCCGGCCTCGTGCACGGTGACGTCGGCGACCAGCAGCACCCCGCCGGGGCGCAGCGCCTCGTGGATCCGCGCATAGAGCGCGCGCTTGCGATCGAGCTCGGGCACGTGATGGAGCGCGAGCGACGCCACGACGGCATCGCTCACCGGCAGCGCGTCGTCGAACGAGCCGCGGCGAAGCTCGGCGCGGACGCCGTGGCGGGCGACCCGCGCTCCGGCGACCTCGAGCATCGCGGGATCGATGTCGAGGAACTGGACGCGGGCGCGCGGAACGCGATCGAGGATCGCCGCGCCGAGCGCGCCGGTGCCCGCGCCGAGGTCGATGACGTACGGCGCGTCCAGCGTGCCGACGATCGCGACGATCGTATCGATCATCGCTTCGTACCCCGGGATGTAGCGGCGGATCTCCGCGTCGTACTCGCTGGCCGCGAGCCCCAGGTGGGTCGCGACGCGGTGCTCGGGCGTTGCCATCGCCGGTCATCTTAGCCGACGGCCCGGCGCCGTCCAGTCGGTCGCCTCGGGCTCCCCGGCGAGCCGCCGCCGCGAGCTCCCGGTTACTCCTCGTCGATGCCCGCGGATCCCGGTGCGCCCTCGGCGGCATCGCTGGCGGGCGGCCCCGGGATCCGGAACTCCTCGCCGAGCCAGCGGCCCAGATCGACCCAGTGGCAGCGCTCGCTGCAGAACGGAAACAGCTTGCTCGGGCGAGCAGGGTCCTTCTCGACCCTGGCGTGACACGTCGGGCACGTCATGCCGGGGCTCCCAGGCCGAGCGCCGCGCTCCTGGCGTCGAAGTACGAGCGGCTGATGCCGAGGTCGTGCGCCGCCGAGTCGCGATCGCCGGCGTGGCGTCCGAGCGCGGCGACGATCGCATCGGCCTCGGCGGTCGCGATCACGTCGCGCAGCGCGCGTGCCACGCTGTTCGACGCCGAGGAGCCACCGGCGACGCGCGACGACACCATCGACGGCGACAGCTCCCGGGCGTCGCCCGCGAGCACGAGCATGCGCTCGATCTCGTTCTCGAGCTCGCGGATGTTGCCCGGCCAGGGATACGCGACGAGCCGGGCGAGCGCACCCTGCGACAGCCGGGGCGGCGGGACCGCCTCGGTCCCCTTCGCGGTTCGCCAGTGCTTGGTGACGAAGAACTGCGCGAGCCGCGGGATGTCGCTGACGCGGTCGCGCAGGGGCGGCACGGTGATCTTCAAGACGTTGACCCGATAGAACAGATCTTCGCGGAACTGCTTGTGTGCGACCATGGTCGCGAGATCCTTGTGCGACGCTGCGATGATCCGCACGTCGACCTTGACCGGCTTGGTGCCGCCGACCGGCATGAACGTGCTCTCCTGCAGGACGCGCAGGAGCTTGACCTGAAGCGCGGCGGACATGTCGCCGATCTCGTCGAGGAAGAACGTGCCGCCGTCGGCGACCTGGAACAGGCCCGGCTGATCCTTGACCGCGCCGGTGAACGCGCCGCGGACGTGCCCGAACAGCGCGCTCTCGAGCAGGTTGTCGTTGAACGCCGAGCAGTTCTGGACGACGAACGGCTTCTTCGCGCGTGGGCCGTGGTAGTGGATCGCGCGCGCGATCAGCTCCTTGCCGGTGCCGCTCTCGCCCTGCACGAGCACGGTCGCCTCGCTCTTGACCACCTTGCCGAGCAGCTTCACGACGTCGCGCACCGCGAGGGCGTCGCCGACGATCTCGGTGAACGGATGGAGGAACGTCGTCGGCGCGACCACCGCCGGCTGCGCGCGCTCGACGGCGGCGGCGGCCGAGCTGACGAGATCGCGCACGCGCACGAGGTCGCCGTCGTCGAGCGCCGGCACGCTCGCGGCCATCGTGCTCGCCTCGGCGGGCGAGCCGACGATCGCGCTGAGCCCCTGGGCAACGCTGTCGATCGAGCTGGCCGAGGATCGGGCGCCGCTCGCGTAGACCACGCCGGTCAGCCCGTGCGCGCCGTAGACCGGCGCCGCGACGATGAACAGGCCGGCGTGACACTGCTGGATGATCGGCTCGCTTCGCTTGGTGGCGGCAAACCCGGCCGCGATCCCCGCGAGCGCGGCCTCGCACGCGCCGGGCGCGGCGCCGTGGATCGTCTCGCACACCGCGTGCGACTTGCGGACGTAGCCGCTGCCACCCGATTCGGATAAGCCGAGCTCGAGGCCCCACCACCGGCGTAGCAAGTCGCGAGCAATCGCGACGTCAGGGAGATCGTCGAACGTCAAACCCACCGGGCATCACTATAGCGGCGCCGCGTCACCTGGACCAGCGCCCGCCGCCCACGTCGGTCGCACGTTGGTCCCGCGCGAGCTTGACCAGATGCGCAAGCAAGGAACGCTCCGCAAGCACCCACAGCGCGCGCGGCGTATCGCTGTACACCTCACCGACGAGCTCCGTGAGCGAGCGCGGCTCGTCGCGGAGCGCCGCGGCGACCCTGGCCTCGCGCATCCTGCGGTGTGAGAGGTATTCGCGCAGCTTGGCGTGGCCATCGGGGATCGCCGGCCCATGCGCCGGCAACAGCGTCATCTGGGGCCACGCGAGCAGGCGCTCGAGCGACGCCAGGTAGAGCGCCATGTCCCCTTCGCTCGGATCGATCAAGATCGTGCCGACGCCTGCGACCATGTCACCTGCGACGATCGCGTCACCCACGGCGTAGCACAGGTGGCCCTCGGCGTGCCCCGGGGTGCCGATCGCGGTCGCGCCGTACACGGTCTCGCCGTCCTCGATGGTCCGGCTCACCTCGACCCAGCCGGCGAGCCGGCGTGCCGTGGCGGCGTGCGCGGCGATCGGGACCGACCAGCGCTCGGCCAGCGCGGTGGCGCCACCGACGTGGTCGCCGTGGTGATGCGTCAGCAAGATGGCGGCGGGCGGCAGGGCCTCGAGGACCCGATCGAGGAGAGCCTGCTGCTCGGGGTAGGGGCTGCCCGGATCGATCACCGCGACCGGGCCCGCCTCCGGTCCTACCAGGTACACGTTCGTATGGGTGGCCGGCGGGAGCGTCGGGGTACGCAGCGCAAGCACGCGAATCCCCGGCGCTACTGGCGTCGGGCTCGCCGGGACCTCCACCGCCAACGTAGGGACCAACCCGCGCACCTGCTCATACAGCGCATCGACCGTTGGTTCAGCCATCGATCCCCCAGCAGGTTCGCAAAGAGGATGACCCGGCGGCGTGCATCTCGTAGACTATAGCGAGCGACCCCATGGTCAGCGTCACGGCACGCAAGATTCGCGAGCTAGGTACCGAGAGGCCTTCCGGCGCCAACGGGCGGCTGTACACGGGCTACCTGATCTCGTACCCGTACATCGGCCGCGGCATGGTGATCTTCCGCGATCCGCACGGCCACCGGATGATCACGACGCCGGTGAAGCGCGTGCTCGGCGAGCCCGGCGGCAAGATGATCTACGTCGAGACCGAGAACAGCGTCTACCGGCTCGAGATCCACGGCGAGCCGCTGTTCCCGATGCGCGCCGCTGGCGACTGACGCGCCGCCGTCGCGATCCGGGGGAATCGCGTTGTCGGTGCTGCGAGCCGCGAACTCGCCCTGCCGGCGCGCTCGCAGGTCTCGATCCTCGTCAATGGTCGCCAGGGGCCGCCAGGGGCCGCCAGGGGCGCGCCAGGGGCCGCCAGGGGCCGCTAGGCGGCGACGATCCGGTCACCGAGGTGCTTCACGTCGGCGGGCCCGAGCGTGTGCGCGAACAGCATGGGCAGCTCGACGAGCTTGGTCGACGTCCGCTTGCGGAGCTCGGCGAGGTAGCGCTCGTTGAGCTCGCGGCGATCACGCGACAGCCCGGCGTGCGCGGTGAGCTGGGCGAGCGGCGTGGTGAGGTTGGCCTGGTCGGCGGTCAGCGCCTCCAGCACGCGGGTCACCGGTGCGCCCGGCGGGAAGTGACGCGGGAACACCTGATTGACGAGCAGCTGCTGCGGCACGATCCCGAGCGCGATCAGCTTGACCTCGAGCTCGAGCGCCTCGTTGACCGGCATCTCCTCGGCGAGCGTGACGAGCACCGCGGCCGTGCGCGCCGGATCGCAGAGCAGCGCCTTGACCGTCCTGGCGTCACGGGTGAGCGGCCCCTCGGGCACGGTGTCGACGATCACCCACGGGACGCGCAGCATCGACACCGAGTGGCCCGACGCCGGCATGTCGAACACCACGCTGTCCCAGACCGGCTTGCCGCGCTTCTCCTCGGTGGTGTGAAACCACGCCTTGCCGAGCAGGGCGTAGTCATCGAGCCCCGGGATCGCGCGGAGGAACGCCTTGGCCACCCGGTTCTCGAACACCATCTCGTAGACCGACTGGAACCGCAGGACCATCAGGCCGTACTCGGCGAGCGCGCTCGCCGGCGTCGCGTTGACCGCCCACAGGTTCGGGGCGAGCTGGCTCGGGGTAGCGCCGACCGGCGGCTTGCCGAAGTAGTGGCCGAACCGATCGTTGGCGTTGGTCTGGTAGAGCAGCGTCTTCTTGCCCTGCGCCGCGCACGTGCCGGCGATCGCCGCGGCCACCGTGCTGCGCCCGACGCCACCCTTGCCCACGACCAGGATCAGCCGGCGGTCGAGGTTCATTACTCCACCTTTGCGCCGGCCGCCGGCGCCTCGGGCTCGACCATCACCGCGACGCCGCTCGCCGACGCCGAGCGGTAGCCGAGCATCTTGCGCAACGTCCAGATCCCGTTCTCCGGCGTGATGTCGACCTTGATGTCGACGACCTTGTCGGCCCCCAGGGCCTTGGCCGTGGCCAGGAGCATCCGGTTCACGATGTAGTCGAGGTCGACGTGCCCGGGGATCGGGATCCACAGCAAGTACGCGCTGGTCACCTGGGCATGGATCACCGCGATCGGACGCAGGCGCGGACCGACGTAGACCGTCTCCGGCTGGACCCGGACCGTCGTGATCGACGAACAAGCCGCCGCCGCCGCGAGCACGGCCGCGAGCACGAAGCGACGCAACAACATGTGCGCACGCTAACACGGCCAAGTTGCAGCCAGCGATGCTAGGATGGGCCCTCGTGCGGAGCGCAGTGACCTCGCTCGTGATGAGCGCGCTGATGGTCGTGGCGCCTGTCACGTCGCGCGCCGCACCCGCGCCGGAGGCCGGCCCCGAGGAGGCGCTCGATCAGAAGCTCGCCGTGTGGCGGTTCGACGCGCTCGGGATCGACCCCGAGCTGGTCGCCCGGCTCGAGACCTTGTTCCGCATGGAGCTCGACCGGCTCGACAAGCAGGCGATGCCGAGCCGCCGCGACATCGATCGCGCGATCACGGGCGATGCGCGCGAGTGCACCGGCGAGGAGAAGTGCCTCGCCGCGATCGGCAAGAAGCTCGGCGTCGACGTCATCCTGACCGGCACCGTCGGTCAGCTCGGTGACAACTACGTGCTGACGATCAAGGCCGTCGACGTCGCGACCGCGAAGTCGCTGCAGAAGATCCAGAGCGATCCGCTGCGCGGCCAGCCCGACGAGCTGATCGAAGGTGTCCGGGTCGCCGCGTACCGCCTGCTCGCCCCCGAGCAGCTGCACGGCGCGATCCAGGTCCAGACCGATCTGCTCGGCGCCGAGGTCGAGCTCGACGGCAAGGCGCTCGGCAAGACCCCCCTGCCGCACAACGGCGTGCTCGGCAAGCTCGCGCTCGGCAAGCATCGCCTGCGGGTCGCCGCGGCCGGCTACGAGCATCCCTACGAGGACGACGTCGAGGTCCGCTTCCAGAAGGTCAGCCCGGTGGTCGTCCGGCTCGTGCCGTCGACCCAGGTGATCGGCACGGGCAAGATCGAGCGCATCGAGCAGCGGCCGTTCTACACGCGCACCTGGTTCATCGTCGCCGCCGGCATCCTCGCCGTCGGGGTCGGCGCGGCGGTCGGCTACGGCGTGGGGCACGTCAAGGTCTGCCACTACGGCACGAACGGAATGGCGAGCGGATGCTGAGGGCGCTCGCCGTCCTCGTCGCTGGCGCCGTGGCGACCTCGGCCGCCGCCGCACACGCCGAGCGCGTCGTGGCGATCGCGCCGCTGTCGACGCTCGGCGCCGAGGACACCTCGGCCGGCACCAGGCAGCTGACGGGCCAGATCGAGGCCGCGGTCGCCGCCCTGCCCGCCACCAAGGTCGTGCGCGCCGCGCAGGTTGCCGACGCGATCAAGAAGGCGAAG
>Ga0137459_1000026_pt1 | contig 45479 bp, 24 predicted proteins | sample EasRivERMGT700_2_FD_104908 | JGI IMG/M metagenome (GOLD analysis project Ga0137459, IMG submission 104908) | Soil microbial communities from meander-bound floodplain in the East River, Colorado, USA - East River MetaG ERMGT700_2 | ecosystem: Environmental > Terrestrial > Soil > Floodplain ...
CACCGCCATGCGCTGGCGCTCGTCGAGCGCGGGGTCGAACGCCGTCCAGCGCATCGCGGCGATCGGCCGCGCCGGCCTGGCCAGGGCCGCGACGTCGCGGATGCGCGCCAGATCGGAGGTCGCCAGCGCGGCGCGCGCGCGTGCGATCGCGTGGTCGCCGCGATCGAAGGTGACCTCGGGCGCCTCGGGATCGAGCGCGTAGTCGCGGTCGAGCTCGTCGACCGAGCGGTCGAGCATGAGCCACAGCGTCTGGTCCTCGCGCCGCTCGTAGACGCCGCGCACCGCGCCGGGCTCCTCGGGGTGCTCGGCCCACAGCCGGATCGGATCGCCGGGCGCGAGCCGCAGGTTGTCGAGATCAATCGCATGGGGGACGGCCACCCGGACGCGGACGCGGTCGCCCGGCGCGGACAGCTCGTCGATGATCCGCAGGTGATCGATCGCGATCCCGAGCGCGACGCGCTCGCGGAGGATCCGCCCCGAGCGCTCGAGCGCCATCCGGGCGCGCACCGCCATCCGCTCCGCACTCCACGCGCCTGTCAGCGCATCCAACCAAGCGCGCGCGTCGCCCACCCCGCCAGCCTACCCAGTTCCTGCACGCTGAACAAATCATCCCGGTGGTCCGCCGAAATCGAGGGCCGCAAGTGCAAGTACCGAGGCAACTTGGCATGATGCGTCGGCATGGCCGAGACGATTGCTCCCGAGCGCCTGATCCGGAAGACCACCTCGATCTCGCAGCTCCTGGCGAGTCGTGTGCACGACACACCGGATCGCGAGGCCTACCGCTATCCGGTCGGCGATCAGTGGCGCTCGATGACCTGGCGGCAGGCCGGAGAGCGGATCAAGGCGATCGCGGCGGGCCTGCTGTCGTTCGGGCTCGATCGCGAGGATCGCGTCGGGATCCTGTGCAACACGCGGGTTGAATGGCTGCTCGCCGATCTCGGCATCATGGCCGGCGGCGGCGCGACCACCACGGTGTATCCGTCGAGCACCGCGGAGGAGTCCGCCTATATCCTCGCGGATTCCGAGGCCCGCTACGCGATCGTCGAGGATGACAAGCAGCTCGCCAAGCTCGTGGCGCATCGCGCCCAGCTGCCGAAGCTCATCAAGGTCATCCTGATCGACGGCGCCGCGGGGGACAAGCTCACGGACTGGGTGATCACCCTGACCGAGCTCGAGGCGGCCGGCGCGGCGCACCTGGCCAAGGACCCGCGCGTGGTCGACGACGTCGTCGATGCCACCAAGGGCGAGCACCTCGCGACGCTGATCTACACCTCGGGCACGACCGGCCAGCCGAAGGGCGTGCGCCTGCTCCACGAGTGCTGGGCGTACTGCGCCGACGCGATCGATGCCACCCGGCTGTGGGGGCCCGACGACGTCCAGTACCTGTGGCTGCCGATGGCGCACTCCTACGGCAAGGTGCTGATGGCCGGCCACATCGTGTCGGGATCGGTCACCGCGGTCGACGGCCGGATCCCGAAGCTGGTCGACAACCTCGCGGTGGTCAAGCCGACGATCATGTCGGCCGTCCCCCGCATCTTCGAGAAGGTCTACAACAAGATCATCGAGAACGCGAAGCGCGGCAGCCCGATCAAGCAGCGGATCTTTCGCTGGGCGCTCGCGGTCGGCAAGGCGGGGTCGGAGGTGCGCCAGCAGGGCAGGGAGCCCGGCGGCCTGCTCGCGCTCCAGCTGCGGCTCGCCGACCGGCTCGTGTTCTCGAAGATCAAGGCGTTGTTCGGCGGGCGGATGCGCTACATGGTCTCGGGATCCGCGCCGCTGTCGCGCGATCTGCTGGTGTTCTTCCACGCCTGTGGCGTGCTGATCCTCGACGGCTACGGGCTCACCGAGACCTCGGCGGCGAGCGTCGTCAACCGGCCGAACAAGTTCTCGTTCGGCAGCGTGGGCTTCCCGCTGCCGGGCACCGAGGTCAAGATCGCCCCCGAGGACGGCGAGATCCTCATCAGGTCGTCCGCCGTGATGCAGGGCTACCACCACCTCCCCGAGCAGACCGTCGAGGCGCTGACCAGCGACGGCTGGATGCGCACGGGCGACATCGGCGAGATCGATCGAGACGGGTTCCTGCGGATCACCGATCGCAAGAAGGACCTGATCAAGACCTCCGGCGGCAAGTACATCGCGCCGCAGGCGATCGAGGGCAAGCTCAAGGCGCACTGCCCCTACCTCAGCCAGGTGATCATCCACGGCGACAAGCGCAACTTCGTCACCGCCCTGGTCACGCTCGACGAGGAGACGACGATGAAGTGGGCGAACGACCACGGCATGACCGGCAAGCCGTACGCCGAGGTCGTCAAGACCGACCAGGCCAGGCAGCTCCTGGCGCCGTTCTTCGACGAGGTCAACAAGAACCTCGCGAAGTACGAGACCGTCAAGCAATTCACCATCCTGCCCAGGGATCTCTCGATCGACGAGGGCGAGCTGACGCCGAGCCTCAAGGTCAAGCGCAAGGTCGTCGAGAAGAAGTACGCGGGGCTGCTCGACAAGATGTACGAGGGCTCGGTCGCGGAGCTGTGAGGCCGAGGTCCGCGCAGCGCGCCCTGCGCGAACCAGCGCCCTCATGGGAGGATGAATCACCTGCAATGAGAGCGAAGAGATCCGCGTTTGATCCCGCGATGCGTCTTGCTCCACTCGCTCCTCTCGCTCTGGCGCTGCTCGCGTGCCACAGCGGCAGCCCACCGACCCCTCCCTCGACGTCCGAGCCGGGCGCCACCCACGCCGAGGGGAGGCCCGCCGCGGCGGCGGACAAGCTCGCGGCTGCCACGGGGCCGGCAGCGACCGGATCCGCGGTGACCGCTCCGGCCGGATCGGCCGCCGCGCCGTCGGCCGCACCCCCGGCCGCACCGCCAGCCAAGCCCGCCGTCGCGCTCGAAGGCACCGACTTCATCGACGACGCCAGGCTGCTCTACCGCGTGGCCGCGTGCGGCGGCGCCGACACGCCGCTGCCGGCGGTGCTGTCCAGCGGCGACGCCAAGGTCAGCGCGAAGCTCGACAAGATCGTCGAGCACCACTGCAAGCTGATCCTCGCGCGCATGGCGGAGTTCCGCACCACCTACTTCGAGAAGGGCCGCGCGTGGTTCGACGACGTCGTCCCCAAGGATGTGCCGAAGGCCGTGGTCTATCCGTTCGGCGGCGGCGACCTCCTGTCCGCGCTCGTCGCGTTCCCCGACGCCACCGAGGTGACGACGATCTCGCTCGAGCTCGCCGGGGATCCCCGGCGGCTGCGCACGCTGAGCCCGGCCGCGATCGAGCGCAGCCTCGGTGCGCTGCGCGCCGAGATCGGCGGCCTCATCTCGGTCGGCTCGAACACCAGCGAGAACCTGTCGAACCAGCAGCGCAACGATCTGCCCGGCCAGGTCAGCTCGTTCCTGCTCGGCCTGGTCGCGGGCGGCTACGAGCCGGTAGTGATGCGGTACTTCACGCTCGACGACGCCGGCGCGATCTACTACCTCGATCAGGCCGCGATCGACGAGCTCGACAAACAGGCGCAGACGACCCGGCCCAGGAGCCTCAAGCACGACTGGCTGTCGCCGACCTTCTCGCAGGCGTTCGCGAACGTCGAGATCCAGTACAGGAAGCCGGGCGATCCGCAGCCCCGGGTGCACCGCCACATCGGCTGGAACCTCGGCGACGCCTACCTCGCCAGGCACCCCGAGGTCGTCCGCCACCTCGAGGCCAAGGGCGCGGTCACGATGCTCACCAAGGGCGCGAGCTACCTGCTGTATCGCGGCGACTTCTCGGTGATCCGCGGCTACATGCTCGGTCACCTGAAGTGGATGCTGTCGGACTCGACCGGGATCCCGCCGACCTACGCCAGGCCGGCCGGCATGGTCCAGGAGACCTACGGCCACTACGAGGGTGCCTTCCTCGAGAGCGCGCAGGATAACCGCCACGACGAGGCGTTCGTCGCGCTGTGGAAGGCGCAGAAGGCGCGCCGGCTGGCGTTCCGGTTCGGCTACGTTGACAAGGACAAGCAAGCGCACCTCGTCGTCACCCGCCCCAAGCCGTAGCGGGGACGCTCCCCATTAGCGAAACTAGCGGTGTGTAACTGCGCGAATGATCGGAAGCGATGGACGTGCGGTCGTGCGCTCGAGCCGGGCCATATCCAGAACTGTCTATCCCAGAACTGCCTGTCAAGGATCTCGCCCACTTGGCGATCGCTAGTTTCGCTAATGGGGAGCGTCCCCACTCAGTTCACACGCTTGGCGCGGCCGGCCCAGTACGGCTCGCGCAGGACGCGCTTCAGGACCTTGCCGCTCGGGTTCCTGGGCAGCGCGTCGACGAGCTCGACCGTGCGCAGCATCTTGAAGCTCGCGAGGTGCGCGCGCGCGAAGCCCATGACGTCGGCCTTGGTCAGCGTCGCGCCGGGGCGCGCCACGACGATCGCGATCGGGACCTCGCCCCAGCGGTCGTCGGGGATGCCGATCACGGCGACGTCGGCGATGTCCGGGTGCTGGACCAGGACGCGCTCGAGCTCGGCCGGGTAGATGTTCTCGCCGGCGGAGATGATCAGGTCCTTGATGCGATCGGTGACGTAGACGAAGCCGTCGGCGTCGACGTGGCCCGCGTCGCCGGTGTGGATCCAGCCGTCGACGAGGGTCTTCCGGGTCTCGTCGGGGAGCTTCCAGTACGCGAGCATGTGGCCGGCGGTGTGGAACGCGATCTCGCCGGTCTGCCCGGGCGGCAGCGCGCGGCCCTCGGGATCGAGGATCTTCACCGCGATGCCGCGCAGCGGCTTGCCGGCCGCCGCGAGCCGCGGGTTCGCCGGGTCGAGGTGCTCCGCAGACGACAGGAACACGGCCATGTTGGTGGTCTCGGAGAGCCCGTAGTTCTGCGTGAACCGGCACGGGAACAGCTGGCGGGCGCGCTCGAGCAGGGGCCTGGGCATCGGCGAGCCGCCGTAGACCAGCTGGTCGACCGACGCCAGGTTCGCGGTCCGGCAGGTCGGCTCGGACAGCAGGAAGCGGATCATCGCCGGGACGAACGCGACCTTGGTGATCGCGTGGTGCTCGATCAGCGCGAGCGCGGCCGCGCCGCCGAACGCCTTCATGACGACGTTGGTCGCGCCGTTGACGAGGCCGTGGATCGCGAACCACAGGCCGCCGACGTGGAAGGTCGGCAGCGCGAGCAGCGTGACGTCGTGGGGCCGCCAGTCGATCAGCTCGTCGCCGGCGCGGACGACCTCGCGGATGACGTCGAGGAAGCAGCGGTGCGACAGGACGACGCCCTTGGGCCGCCCGCTGGTGCCGCTGGTGTAGACCTGCACGACGGCCTGGCCGCCGTCGATCGGGCGCGCGGCGCGCTCGGCCGGCTGGGCGTCGCGCCACGCGTGATAGACCGGATGGCGCCCCGGGGCCGCCGGCGCCTCGTCGAGCACGATGACCGCCTTGACCCGCGGGCACGACGCCAGGAACGCCTCGACCATCGCCGCGACCTCCGGGGTGATGAACAGGAGCTCGGCCTCCGAGTCCTCGACGATGTAGGCGACCTCGCTCGCCTCGAGGCGCCAGTTGATGCCGAGCAGCACCATCTCCGCCTTGGCGCAGCCGAACAGGATCTCGTAGGAGCTCTCGCGGTCCATCCCCAGCAGCGCGACGCGGGCCTGGCGCGCGAGGCCCGCCGCGACGAGCGCGTTGGCGACGCGATCGCTGCGCTCCGCGAGCTGGGCGTACGACACGCGGCGGTCGTCGGCGACCAGCGCGATCCGATCGGGGGTCGTGCGGGCGTGGAGGCCGGGGATGTCGGCCAGGGTCGTGATGGCGTCGTAGTGCTCGAGCATGAGGTTCACCCGTTGCGTTGTCGTGAGGATCCGAGGGCGAGCGGTCGGGCTTGATCTCGGTGCTGCGGCTGGTGTTGGTCTTGGTCTTGGTCTTGGTCTCGGTCTTGGTCCGGTTCGATCGCCGTGATCAGCGCCGCCACGAGCGCCGCGGCGTCGTCGGTGTGCAGGTTGTGCCCGCCGGCGAGGTGGAGGCTGCGCGACCGGGGCAGCGGCGCGTCGGGCGCGAGCAGCACCGGCGTGCCGGCGAACTGGCTGGCCGCGCCGTAGATCCGCGCCGACGGGACCTCGAGCGCGCCGAGCAGCGCGAGGTAGTGGTCGCGCGAGAACCAGAGATCGACGCCCATGGGGTTGCGCAGCCGGGCGTCCCATATCCAGCGCACGCCGCCCTCGCACGGCTCGGTGATCCGCTGCGCGAGCCGCAGCGATCGGCGCGTGCCGAGCCCGCCGTGGCTGAGCGTGAGCATGCGCGCGGCGGTCGGCAGATCGGGATAGACCGCGTGCGCCGGCGGCGCCGTCAGGTAGCGCAGCTCGTTCTTCAAGAGGTCGAGTGCGGCGTGCTGGGCGCGCAGGTGCGGCAGGACGGGCTCGACCAGGATCAGGCGCTCGACGCGCTCGGGGTACGCCGACGCGAACAGGCTGGCCACCGCCGCGCCCATCGAGTGGCCGATCAGGACGAACGGCCGGCTCGCCGCACCCACCGCGCCCGGGGCGCCCGTCGCGCGCTTCGCGCGGTTCGTGCCCGGTGCACCCGTCAGGCCCGTCACGCCCGTTACGGCTGCGGCGAGCGTGGTCAGGTCGAGCAGGAAGTCGAGGACGGTGATCGCGGTGCTGGCCGGGTGGTGCGCCGACCGGCCGTGGCCGCGCAGATCGACGGCGACGACGCGGTAGCCGCGCTCGACGAGGCCGACCGCGACCTCGTCCCAGCTCGCGGCCTGATCGAGCACGCCGTGCACGCAGATCACGAGCGGCGCGTTGTCCGGGCCCCACGCGCAGACGCACAGCGTCGCGCCGTCGCGCGTGGCGAGCAACGACTCGCGCACGGTCGCGAGCGGCACGGCGGCGTCGGTTGCCGCGTCGGTCGCCGCGTCCGGCGTCGCGTCGGCGTCGGCGAGCGCAGGCGCGGGCGCGGCGGGCACGGCCGTGTCGCCCGCGGCGCGCAGGTGAAGGACGTCGACGAGGAGGTGACGGCTCAGCTGCGCGAGCGTCGGGTGATCGAACAGCAGCGTGGGGCCGAGCGTGCAGCCCAGGCTCGCCTCGACGCGGCTCTTGAGCTCGACGGCCATCAGCGAATCGAACCCGACGTCGAGCAGCCGTTGCGTGACCTCGATCGCGTCGGGCGCCGCGAGGCCCACGACGCTCGCCACCTGGCGGCGCAAGAAGTCGACGAGCACCGCCTCGCGCTGTGCGTCGGGCTCCCGGGTCAGGCGGGCGAGCAAGGCGCCGACCTCTTGCGGCTCGGCCCGCGCCGCGCCGCGATCGACCAGCGCGTAGAACCGGGCGATCCCCGGGCTCGTCACGGTCTTGAGGAACTTCGTCCAGTCAACGTCCGCGACGGCCATCGTCGCCGCCGCCGGCGCGTCGTCGAGCAGGTGCTCGAACACCTCGATGCTGTCGCCGGCCGACATCCGGCCGAGGCCGAGTGACTCGAACCGCGCGCGGTTGGCGCCGCGCGTGTGCTCCGCCATCCCGCCGGCCGCCCACGGCCCCCAGTCGATGCACGTCGCCGGGAGGCCCTGGCTCCTGCGCAGCGCGGCGAGCCCGTCCAGGAACGCGTTGGCCGCGGCGTAGCTGGCCTGGCCCGGCGCGCCCAGCAGGGCCGCGATCGACGAGAACATCACGAAGAAATCGAGCTCGAGCGCGCGGGTGGCCACGTGCAGGTTCCACGCGCCGGCGACCTTCGGCGCGAGCACGCGCTCGAACCGCGGCCAGGTCTGCTTGACGAGCACGCCGTCGTCGAGCACGCCCGCCGCGTGGACGATGCCGCCGAGCGGGGCGTGCCCGCTTGCGTGCGTCGCGTGCGTGCCGTGCGTCATGCGCTGCACGGCCGCCGCGACCTGGGCGGCGTCGGCGACGTCGATGCGCTCGACGACGACCGTCGCGCCCGCCGCCCGCAAGGCATCGACGGCCGCGGCGGCGCCCGCGTCCGGATCGGAGCGCCCCGACAGCACGAGGTGCCGTGCGCCGCTCGCGACGAGGCTCCGCGCGACGTGCAGCCCGAGCGCCCCGAGGCCGCCCGTGATCCAGTAGGTGCGATCGGGCCGGACGGCGCCCGGTGCTCGGTCCTTCGCGGGGAACGTCAGCACGACCTTGCCGATGTTCCTGGCCTGCGCGAGGTGGCGAAACCCGGCCTCGGCCTGGCGGATCGAGAGCGCCTTCACAGGGAGCGGCGCGAGGCGACCCTCGGCGAGGCCGCGGACCGCGTCGGCGAGCAACTCGGCCTGGAGCGCGCCGTCGCCGTCGACGTCGACGTCGCCGAGATCAAACGAGGCGTACGCGACGTCCGGCCGGTACGCCGCCATCTCGGCGGTGCTCCAGATGCCGATCTTGCCGATCTCGACGAACCGGCCGCCGGGCGCCAGCGTGTCGGCGGTCCTGGCGATGAACGGGCCGGTCAAGCTGTTGAGCACGACGTCGACGCCCCGCCCGCCGGTGACGCGCCGGACCTCGTCGGCGAAGTCGAGGGTGCGCGAGCTCATGACGTGCGCGACGCCCTGCTGCTGGACGAAGCTCCACTTCGCCGGGCTCGCCGTGCCGTACACCGTCGCGCCGCGCGCCCGCGCGACCTGGATGGCGGCCTGGCCGACGCCGCCGGCGCAGGCGTGGATCAGCACCGTGTCGCCCGGCCGGATCCGCGCGAGCTTCTCGAGGCTGTAGATCGCGGTCATGAACGCCGCCGGGATCGACGCGGCCTGCTCGAACGTGAGGTTCGCCGGCTTGCGATGGACGAGCCGGCGATCGATCGTGACGTGGCTCGCCATCGCCGACGGCGCCATCGCGAACACCTCGTCACCGGCTGCGAGCCCGTCGTTGCCGGCTGCGCGCCCGTCGTTGCCGGCTGCGCGCCTGTCGTCGCCGTTTGTCGGCTCCGCGGCGCTGGGACCGACGCGCACGACGCGGCCCGCGCACTCGAACCCGAGCGGCTGATCGACGGCGCGGCGGATCCCGGCCGCCTCGCTGAACTGCGTGAGCATTCCGAGGCAGTAGAGGACGTCCTTGAAGTTCACCGCAGCCGCGCACACCTCGATCTCGACCTCGCCGGCGGCGGGCGTGCGACGTTCGGCCGGGACCAGCGTCAGGCGCTCCAGCGAGCCGTACGCCGCCGTGCGCAGCCGGTAGCTGTCGCCCGGGATGGCGAGCTGACCGCGGGCCTGCGCCGAGGCGCGGGTCAAGCGCGCGGCATGGCGCTTGCCGGCACGGACGGCGATCTGCAGCTCGCCGTCTGGACGGAGCAGCTCCGCGACGACCGCGTCCGCCGCGCCCGCAGCGCCGGCGTCGACGTCGACGCACGTGCAGCCCAGGGACGGATGCTCGAGGGCGATCGTGCGGCCGAGCCCCCACAGCGGGGCCTGCGCCGGGCTCACACGCTCGCCGTCGGTGACGGCCTGCGCGCCGCGCGTGACGAGCCACAGCCGCGGCAGGCGCTGGCCCGGGGTCTCGAGGAGCGCCTGGACGAGCGCCAGCGTGCTGCCGCAGGATCGTGGCAGCGCGTGCTCGAGCGGGGACGACCTGCCGTCGCCTGCGTCGTCGATCGCAACCTCGGGCGCGTCGTCGAGCGCCCACAGGTGCACGATGCCGGCGAGCGGCCGATCGCTCGCCGCCGCGCGGTCGCCGATCGCGCGAGACCACGCCGCCTTGTCGAGCGGATCGACGTCGGCCTCGCCGATCAGCGCGCACGTGTCGCCGCGGGCCTCGAGGACCGCTTGCAGCGCGACGCCGGTCCCACCGCGGTCGCCGAGCACGAGCCAGCGCCGCAACACGGCGCCTGCGATCGTAGGGGCTCGCGCATCCGTCGCGTGTCGTGCGGTCGCTTCGGTGCCTGCGGTGGCCGGGGCTCGCGTGATCGTCGCGTCTGGCGCGGTCGTTGCGTCGCCTGGGTCCGGCGCGGTCGTCGCGTCCGGCAGGCTCAGCGGCGTCCACCCGAGGGTGTAGAGCTTGTCCTTCCACGTGGCGGTCGCGTACGCGAGGGCGCGGCGGTCGACGCGCACCGCCTGCAGGCCCTCGACGGCGCACACGAGCTCGCCCGCGTCGTCGAGCAGGCGCAGGTCGGCGATGACGCGCGGATCGCCGGGCTCGGGGGCGCGCCGGAGCACCGCGTGCACCCACAGCGCTTCGGGTGCCGCGCGGCACGGCCGCACCGCCGCGATGCCGACGGGGAGGTAGACGACGTCGGCGGCCTCCCCGACCATCGCGCCGACGGCCTGGAAGCAGCCGTCGAGCAGCGCGGGGTGGAGCACGTGGGCCGCCGCGTCGTCGCGCGAGGCTCCGGGCGGCTGGATCCGCGCGAGGATCTCCGCGGGCCGCGCGTCGTCGCCGGCGAGCCGGCGGAGCTCGACGACCGAGCGAAACTCGCCGGTGTACGCCAGGCCGAGCGCGGCGTAGCGCGCGTAGAACGCCTCGACGTCGAGGCGCTCGCCGCGATCGTCGAACCGCTCGTGGACGCGCCGCGCGTCGCCCGCGGATGCCGCCTCGCCGCCGGCCGGCGTCACCTCGATCTCGCCGCTGACGTGGACCTGCCACGCCGCCGCGTCGCCCGCGGTGCTGCAGATCTGGAAGCGATAGCGGTTACCGCCGGTGTCGGCGAAGTGGGTCTGCACGACGATCGGGGGCTCGGGCGCACCGTCGGTCGTGGCCTCGGTCGGGAGCACCAGCGCCGCCGCGACCGCCACGTTGCGCAGCGTCGCCGTCGTCTCCGGGAGCTCGCGCCGGATCCCGGCCAGCGCCATCTCGACGTAGGCCGCCGCCGGGACGACGACCTTGCCGTAGACGCGGTGATGGCCGAGGTACGCCGGGCCGCCGGCGGACAGCGTCGCCTCGAACTGCAGATCGCCCGGCGGGAGCGCGGCGCTGCGTAGCCGCCGCCCGAGCAGCGGGTGGTGATCGCCGGGTGACGACATCGTACGGCTCGAGCCCTCGGCGCCGTGGATCCAGTGGCGCTGGCGCTGGAACGGGTAGGTCGGCAGGCCGCGGCGGGCCGGCGGCGGTTGATCGCAGCGACCCGCCTTGCGCAGGTCCACGGCGAAGCCGTGCGCGAGCAGGGTCGCGAGCCCCTCGAGCAGCTGCGGCCACGCGGCGGCCTTCGGGCGCAGGCTCGCCGCCGTCACGAAGCGGCCGTCGTCGGCGCACGATCGCGCGAGGCCGAGCAGTGCCGCGCTGGGTCCGACCTCGACGAGCGCCGCGACGCCGCCGGCGTCGAGCGCGCGCATGCCGGCGATGAAGTCGACCGGCGCGAGCACGTGGTCGACCCAGTACGCCGCGGTCGCGATCGCGTCGCCCGCGATCGCGCCGGTCACGTTGGAGATGAGGTCGATCGCCGGCCGGTGGTAGGTCACGGTCTCGGCGACCGCCCGGAGCTGGTCGAGGATCGGCCGCATCAGCGGCGAGTGGAACGCGTGCGAGACGTCGAGCAGCCCGCGGTTCCGGATGCCGTGCCGGGCAGCCAGCCGCGCGCACGCCTCGAGCACCGCGGTGCGCTCGCCGGAGATCACGGTCTGATCCGGCGCGTTCAGCCCGGCGATCGAGAGCCGATCGCGGCGCCGGTCGTTGATCGTCTGGTTGATCGCCTGGCTGGTCGCCTGGTTCACCGCGGCGACGACCGCCTCGACGGGGTCGCGCCCGGCGAGCACGACCGCCATCGCGCCGTCGTCGGGCAGCTCCTGCATCAGGCGGCCGCGTGCGGCGACGAGCCGGAGGCCGTCTTCGAGGCTGAACACGCCCGCGACGCAGGCGGCCGCGAGCTCGCCGACGCTGTGGCCCATGACATACGCCGGCCGGACGCCCCACGCTTGCCAGAGGTTCGCGACCGCGACCTCGAGCGCGAACAGCGCCGGCTGGGTGTACCTGGTCTGGTTCAAGAGCGCGGTGTGTGCGCCCCACAGGATCTCGCGGAGCGGCCGGTCGAGGTGCGCGGCGAGGATCTGCTCGCAGCGGACGATCGTCGCGCGAAACACCGGGTGCAGGTCGTGGAGCTCCTGGCCCATGCCGGCGTACTGCGAGCCCTGGCCGGTGAACAGGAACGCGAGCGGCCCCGCCAGCGCCGGCGCGACGCCTACCTGCACGTCCTTGCCCGGCGCGGCCCGGGTCCGCGCGAACGCGGCGAGCTTGTCGCGCAGCGCGGCCGGTGCGTCGGCCACCACCGCGAGCCGCTGCCAGAACCGCGCGCGCCCGGTGTTCGCGGTCCACGCGACCTCGTCGAGCGTCGCGTCGGGGTGCTCGCCCAGCCAGTCGGCGTAGCGCTGCGCCAGCGCGACGAGCGCGTCGGGCGTCCGCGCCGACAGGCACAGGACGTGTGCCGGCTGCGCGGCGACGCAGGCGGGCGCGGCCGCGCGCGGCGGCTCCTCGACGACAACGTGCGCGTTGGTGCCGCTGAACCCGAACGCGCTGATCCCGGCGATCCGGCGCCGCGGGCCCCGCGGCCACGCGACCGGCGCGCGCGGCACGGCGAACGGCAGCGCCTGCCACGGGATCCGGCTGCTCAGCGCCTGCAGCTGCGGGTAGCCGGGGATGGTCTCGTGCTCGAGCGCCAGGATCACCTTGAGGAGCCCGGCCATCCCGGCGGCGATCTCGAGGTGGCCGACGAGCGTCTTGACCGAGCCGAGCAGGAGCGGGCGGTCCGCGGCGCGGCCCGGGGCGAACACCTCGGCCAGCGCGCCGACCTCGATCGGATCGCCGAGCGCGGTGCCGGTGCCGTGCGCCTCGAGGTAGTCGACCTCGCCCGGCGCCACGCCGGCGCGGGCCAGCGCCTGGCGCACGAGGGCGGTCTGCGACGGGCCGTTGGGGACCGTCAGGCCGCCGCTCGCGCCGTCCTGGTTGATCGCGGTGCCGCGGATCACGGCGAGGATGCGGTCGCCGTCGGCGCGTGCCGCGGACAGCGTCTTGAGCGCGAGGACCGCGGCGCCCTCCGAGCGCACGTAGCCGTCGGCGCGCTCGTCGAACGTCTTGCAGCGGCCGTCGGGCGCCATCATCCGCGCCCTGGAGAACGCGACGGTGATCTCGGGCGCGAGGATCACGTTGACGCTGGCCGCGAGCACGACCCGGCAGTCGCCGCGGCGCAGGGCGTCGGCGGCGTGGTGCACCGCGACCAGCGCCGACGAGCACGCCGTGTCGAGCGCCATGCACGGTCCGGAGAACCCGAAGGTGTAGGAGATCCGCCCGGCGGCGACGCTCGTGGCGTTGCCCGTGCCCAGGTACGCCGTGACGTTGTCGACGTTCTGGAGCGCCATCCGGCAATAGTCCGAGGCGCACACACCGACAAACACGCCGCTCGGCGATCCGTAGAGCTCGTCCGGCGACAGCCCGGCGTCCTCGAGCGCCTCCCACGACAGCTCGAGCAGCAGCCGCTGCTGCGGGTCCATGACCATCGCCTCGCGCGGCGCGATGCCGAAGAACGCCGCGTCGAACTGATCGATGTCATCGAGGAAGCCGCCGTAGCGCGTCGACATCTTGCCCGGCGTGTCGGGGTTGGCGCTGTACAGCGCGTCGACGTTCCAGCGGTCGCGCGGGACCACGCCGGTGGCCTCCTCGCCCGCGTGGAGCCGCGACCAGAACGCCTCCGGGCTGCCGGCGCCGGGGAACCGGCAGCTCATCCCGACGACGGCGATCGGCTCGCCCTGGGCGCTGCGCAGCGTGGCGACCTCGTGCTCGAGGCGCTCGATGATGCGAAGGACCTTCTCGGATTGTTCGACGCTGGGGGCGTTGTGCACGCTGGGCGGCATGATGTGATGGCTTCCTGGCAGGGCGCGCGGCCGCTCAGACGTCGTAGCTCGCGAGCTTGCGCCGCAGCCGGTCTTCGGGTGATTCGGCTGACTCGGTTGAACCGGCGTCCAGGCCGCGCTCGAGCTCGCCGGCGGTGTGTGCTCCGGCGGCCGGCGCCGTCGTGGCTGCTGCGCCCTCCGCGTCCCCGAACACGACGCCGACGACGTACGCGGCGAGGCTCTCCGGGGTGGGATAGTCGAACAGCAGCGTCGTGCGGAGCACGCAATGGAGCTCGTCGTCCAGCAGCTCCTTGAATTCCAGTGCCCGCTTCGAGTCGACGCCCAGGCTCTCGAACCGCGAGCGCGGGTGCAGCTCGTCGCCCGCGACGCCGAGCTCGTCGCGCAGCTGCTGCAGGATGAACTCGACGACCACACGCGGCCGCGCGGCGGGGCTCGCGGCGGTGAGGCGGGCGTGGAGCCCCGGCGCGGTCACGCGACCACCTGGGTCGGAAGCGGGCTCGCCCGGCGCGCCGGGTCGGCCCGGTTCGCGTAGTTCTCGACGATCTTGGCGTACAGGTTGAGCAGGCCGTACACCGCGTCCTCGGCGAACAGCCCCGTGTCGTAGTCGAGCTCGATGGTGAGGTCGGAGTCGAGCACGAACACGTTGAACATCAGATCGAATTCGATGCGATCGTTGACCGCGGCGACCAGCGCAGGCCGGCGGTCGTCGAACCGCGGCAGCTGGCTGACCGGCTCGACGTTGAACGTGATCTCGACCGGCGCGGCGTGGTCGTCCGCGGTCGCGGCCGCCGCTCGATAGACCTCGCACAGCTCGTGATACGGCAACATCGCGTGCTGGAACATCGCCGCCATGGCGTGCTTGGTGTGGTCGAGCATCGCATCGAACGTCGCGTGCGGGGCGTCGAGCGGGAGCAGCGGCAAGAGATTCACGCACGTCCCGATCACCTGCTTGAGCTCGCGGGTCGTGCGGTTGGCGAACGGGATCCCCACGACGGGCAGGCGGGTCCGGTACGCCCGGTTCAGGAACACCTGGAAGCCGGCGAGCAGCGCGGTGAACGGCGTCACGCCGTCGGCCTTGGCCTGCGCCTTGAACCGCGCGGTGAGCCGGGCATCGACGTTCAGTCGCGCCCGCCCGCCGGGTCGCCCGCCGACGGTGTTGCGGTGCCGGACGGGGCCGAACGCGCGGCCACGCTGGTAGCTCGCGATCGCGTCGATCGCGGCCTGCCAGAACCGCCGGTCGGCCGCATACTGCGCGCCATCGCGGTAGCGCGCCTCGTGGTCGAGCCACCGCGCGTACGGCACGTGCGCCGCCGTCACGGCGTGGAGCTCCGCCGGCTGCTCGCCGTAGCGCGCCGCGATGCGCTCGAACAGCACCGCCAGCCCCCAGCCGTCGCACACCAGGTGGTGGACGCACAGGCTGAGCAGCGTGACGCCGTCGTCGAACGTGACCAGGTGCGCGCGGACGTTCGCGCCGGCCTCGGGCGCGAGCGGCGCCTTCTGCTCGCCCGCCATCCAGCGATCGACGGCGCCGGGCTCGGCCGCGCGCTCGGCCACGTGGCGGCGTGAGGCGCGTGTATCCCGCTCGGCGGCCGGCAGCAGCAGCTGCGTCCCGCGCGCCAGATCGAAGCGGTACCACAGCGCGTCGTGCGCCGAGACCACCGCGGTCACCGCGCGCGCCAGCCGGTCGGCGTCGATCGCGGCGTCGAACCGCAGCCCGAAGCACAGGTTGCATGCGACCGCGCCGTCCGGCGAGCTCCGCGCCAGCGCATGGAACCGCTGCTGCGCGGCGGACAGCGGGAGCTCCGCGGGCGCGGCGGTCTTGCCCGCGGCGCGCACCGGCAGCAGCCGGCAGGCGACCAGCTCGCGGCAGATCTGCTGCACCGCGGCCACGAAGCCGCGTAGATCCTCCTCGGTATGCGCGGTCGACAGGAAGCAGTTGCGGCCCTCCCAGATGAAGTAGCCCGCGTCGAGCACGCGGTAATAGAACAGGTCGAGGTTGCCCTTCGACGCGAACCGGAACAGCGACGCGAAGCCCTCCGCCTTGACGTCGGCGCCCTCGGCCTCGAACGCGGCGTTGAGCGCGGCGCAGAACCGCTCGGTGCGCTCGTTCATCGCCTGGTACAGCGGAGCGCCCGCGGCCTTGATGTGCTCGAGCACGGCGAGCGACGCCGCCAGGGTCAGCGGGTGCTTGGAGAACGTCCCGGCGAAGAAGATCGTCGGCGTGGCGGGTGCGCTCGCGTCGCCGTACTGCCAGAACCCGCCGTCGAGCCCGTCCATGTACGCCGCGCTGCCGGCGACCACGCCGATCGGCATCCCGCCGCCGAGGATCTTGCCGTACGCGCAGAGGTCGGCGCGCACGCCGAACAGCTCCTGGGCGCCGCCGCGCGCGCAGCGGAACCCGGTGATCACCTCGTCGAACACCAGCGCGATGTCGTGGTCCTGTGTGACGCGCCGGAGCTGCCGCAAGAACGCCGCCGGCTGCATGCTCGGCGCGCGGCTCTGCACCGGCTCCGCCAGCACCGCGGCGAGCTCGCCCCGGTGACGTTCGAGGTAGTCGAGCGCGCTCGGCTCGCAGTAGTCGAGCACCACGGTGTCCTCGACCAGCGAGTCCGGTGTGCCCAGGCTGGCCGGCCGGCTCGCCTCGCTCGACGCGCTGGTCCGCGCGAGGAAGCCGTCGAACGTGCCGTGGTACGAGTTGCGGAAGATGACGACCTTGCGCCGGCCGGTCCTGGCCCGGGCGAGCCGCACCGCGGTCATCGTCGCCTCGGTGCCGGAGTTGCAGAACGTCACGCGCGCGTGGCCTGTCAGCTCGCAGATCAGCTCGGCGACCCGGCCGGCCACCGGCGACTGCGGGCCGATCGGCATGCCGCGATCGAGCTGCGCCTTGATCGCGCGGGTGATGAAGTCGGGCGCGTGGCCGAAGAAGTGCGCGCCGAACCCCATCGTGAAGTCGACGTAGGTCTGGCCGTCGATGTCGGTGATGCGCGTCCCTTCGGCCTGATCCGCGAGGATCGGATAGACCATCTCCTTGAGCAGCGGCCGGAACCCGGCCGACACGCGGTTATCGGCGAGGACGGACCGGTAGCGCTGCGCGAGGCGCTTGGACTCCGGCGTCTTCGCCGTCGCCCGGGCGATCAGCTGCTGGATGTACGCGACCTTGTCCGCGTCGTCCTCGCGCTCGTCCTTGCCGAGCTTGACCGAGAACGCGCTGAACCGGTCGACCTCGGGCTTGCCGTTCCGGGCGCCGGGCGCCGGGCGATCGGGCGACGGCGCCGTGTCGGTGGGCGCGCGCGCCGCGGCGCGATCGATCGATGCGGGTGCCGGCTTCTTGCCGAGGAGATGGAGCTGCCGCTCCATCAGATCGAGCTGCTGCCGGACGATGTCCTCGACCAGCGGGCGGCCGGCCTCGTCGCGCGGCGCCGCGAGCGGGGCGAGGCGTTCGGGGAGCTGCGTGGGGAGGCTTTTGGGCGCGACCTGCGGCGCGGGCTCGCCGCTCGGCTCCGCCCGGCCGCCTCGCTCGTGGATGTAGCGCGCCACCTTGGCGATCGTGTCGACCTTCTCGTAGATCTCGAGCACCGTGAGCGACACCCGGTAGCGCGCGTTGATCTCCTGGAGCGCCTCGAGCAGGATCAGCGAGTCGGCGCCCATGTCGGCGAACGGCAGCGTGGGATCGATGTGCTCCGGCACCTCCTTGAGGCTGAAGGCGATCTCGCGGACGATCGACGCGATGATCCGGGAGACGTCGTCGGTGTGTTGGGTTTCGGTGGTCATGTCGGTCCCCACGGGAATGCACAAGGGGTGAAAGCGCGAACCCGGCGGAGCTGCCGGCGGGAAGCTAGAGGTCGCCCAGCAGCGCGAGCTGCTCCTTCATCACGTCCAGCTGTCGATCGATGACCGCGTGCAGCGCGTCGGGCTCGGCGTTGCCGGGGGCCACGGTGCTTCCCGCCGGCTCGCGCCAGGTGCGCTCGGCGACCGGCTCACGCCGGGTGCGCTCGGCGGGCGGTGCCGCGTCCCCCACCGGCTCGGCCGGCGACGCGGCGCTCGCGGTCCAGTAGTGCTTGCGTGCCAGGGTGCGCGCGGGCAACGAGACCACGCGGGACCCGGCGGTGTGGGCCAGCGGCGCGAAGTCGAGCTCGACGCCCAGCTCGTACAGGGCGCCGGCCGCGCGCAGCACCGCCTCCTCGCTGTCGCCGTCGCGCGTGACGCTGGACAGCGCGCGCACGCGGGCCCCGTGATCGGCGGCGATCAGCTGCGACAGCGCGCGATCGGGGCCGATCTCGAGGAACACCTGGGCGCCGAGCTCGACCAGCGTGTCGATCCCCCGGGCGAACTGCACCGGCCGCGCGAGCTGCTGGCCCCAGTAGTCGCCGCCCAGCGCGCCGGGCGGCACCACCGCGCCGTCGAGGTTGCCGATCACCGGGATCGCACCCGGCCCGACGGCGATCCCCCGGGACAGCTCCGCGAGCTGCGCCGCCGCGCCGTCGAAGATCGGCGAGTGGAAGGCGTGCCGCGTCCGCAGCGCGCGGAACCGCACCTGATCGTGCGCGAGGCGCGCGGTGAGCTGCTCGATCGCACCGCGATCCCCGCTGATCACGACGCGCTGCTTGCCGTTGATCGCAGCGAGGTGGAGCGGCGCCTCGAGCTCGCGGATCAGCGCCGCCGCCGACCCGGCCTCCAACGACACCGCGACCATCGCGCCGTCGTGCGCGACCGCTTGCATCAGCCGCCCGCGTTCGTGGACCAGCGCCACCGCGTCGGCAACGGTGAGCGAGCCGGCGACGGTGTGGGCCACGAGCTCGCCGATGCTGTGGCCGATCGCGAACGACGGTGCCACGCCGAGCGCTGTCCACAGGCTCGCCAGCGCGTACTCGAACGCGAACAGCGCGAGCTGGGCGATGTGCGTATCCGCCGTGAGGCGGTCATCCCCGTCGCGGGCGTCGTAGATCGTGCGCGCCATCGACACGCCGGCGCGCGCGACGATCGCCTCGTCGCAGCGATCGAACGCCGCCCGGAACGGCGCGACCGCCTCGTACAGCGCGCGCCCCATCCCGGCAACCTGCGAGCCCTGCCCGGTGAACACGAAGGCGATCCTGGGCGCCTCGCCGGCCGCGACCGGCAGCGGTGTGCGCGGAGCGGGCGCCTCGCGAAGCGCCTCGACCGCCTCCACGCGGGTGCGCGCGACGGCCGCGCGGCGATGCGCCAGGTGATCGCGCCCGAGCATCAGCGTGGCGGCGACCGGCTCGAGCGCGCCGCCCGACGCGGCCAGGTGCGCGGCGAGCGCGCGCGTGTCCTGGGCGAGGCCATCCGCGAAGTGGCTCGACAGCATCAACAGCACCGGCCGTCCGGTCTCCGCGGCCGGCGGCGCGTCCTCCTCGCCGACGTGGCGTGCGAGCACGACGTGCGCGTTCGAGCCGCCGAAGCCGAACGAGCTGACCCCGACGTGGCGCAGGCCCGTCACCATCGGCATGGCGCGCTCGGCGATGCGCAGCGCACCGTCGTCGAGCATGCGCACGTACGGGCGCTCGACCGGGTGCGGCGGGATCACCCCGTGCTCCAGCATGAGCATCGCCTTCAACAGCCCGCAGATGCCCGCCGCCGCCTCGGCGTGGCCGATGCTCGCCTTCGCCGATCCGACGAAGCACGGCGCCCCGGCGAACACCTCCTGGAGCGCGCCCAGCTCGATCGCGTCGCCCAGCCGGGTGCCGGTCCCGTGCGCCTCGACGTACGCGATGTCCGCGGGCGCCAGGCCGGCGCGATCGAGCGCGGCGCGGACCACGCGGATCTGGCTCTGGCCGTTCGGCGCGGCGATCCCGTTGCTGCGGCCGTCCTGGTTGACCGCCGTCGCGGCGATCACGCAGCGCACGGGGTGGCGCGCGAGCTCGGCCTCGGGCACGCAGCGCAGGACGATGACCCCGACCCCCTCGGCGCGGCCGTAGCCGTCGGCGTCGGCGGCAAACGTCCTGCACCGCCCGCTGGGCGACAGCATCTTCGCCTGCGAGAACGCCAGCGTCAGGTCCGGCGAGACGATCACGTTGACGCCGCCGACGATCGCCAGCTCGATCTCGCCCGCGCGCAGCGACTGCGCAGCGACGTGCAGCGCGGTGAGCGACGACGAGCACGCCGTGTCGATCGCCAGGCTGGGGCCCCGGAGGTTCAGGAAGTACGACAGCCGCCCGGCCAGGAGGTTGTGCGAGTTGCCGATGCCGTAGTAGCCGTCGAGGTGCTGCTTCTGTCCGGAATCGAGCGTCATGTAGTCGAAGCTGCCGGCCCCGATGAACACGCCCACGTTCGAGCGCTGGAGCTCCGCCCGCGTGATCCCGCCGTCCTCCAGCGCATCGTGGGTCACCTCCAGCAGCAGGCGCTGCTGCGGATCGAGCTTGACCGCCTCGCGCGGCGACACGCTGAAGTACTCGGCGTCGAACGCCGCCACGTCGGCGAGGTAGCCGGCGCGGAACGTCGTGATCCTGGGGCCGAGGCTCGGATCGCGCGCCAGCTTCCACAGCTCGCCCCGCGACGCGTCCGGGTCGGCGGCCGCCACGCGGCCCTCGACGAGCAGCCGCCAGTAGTCGCGCAGGCTCGCGGCGCCGGGGAACCGCCCGGCGGCTCCGACGACGGCGAGCTGGTCGCGATCGGCCGATGTCATGCGTGGCTCCATCAGGCCGCGCGCTTGAGCTCGCGGTCCTTGGCCGCCAGCATGTCGATGAAGCGCGCCCACGTCTCGAGGAGGCCCGCGAGGAACGCCTCGATCTCCGCGTAGCGGTCGGGCGTCACCGCCTGGCGGACGATGTACCAGCTGTCCTCGGAGTGATCGTGATCGACCACGGCGCCGGACGCGTCCTCGACGTGGATGCTGTGGTAGCCGCCGGAGATGTCGGTCCGGGACACGGCGATCGTGTTGGCCGCCCACGGGTCGTAGTAGGGGATGAAGCCGGTCTCGATGCCCGCGAGCACCACCGCGAGCCGGAGGTGATCGTCGAAGTTGTCGAGCAGCGTCGCGCGCGCGGCGAGCGCCTCCGGCGACGGCACGTACGCCGCCGCCGCGGCCTCGGGCTCGCCCAGCGCCGCCAACGTCTCGAGCAGCTGCCAGTAGTGCGAGAACCCCGGGTGGCCGCAGAACCCGGTCATGCCGAGCGGCGTCGGCTTGTAGCCCAGCTCCTCGAGCACGTTCAGCTGGATGAGGAAGCGCGCCGCCATCTTCGCCTTGCCGCCCAGCCGGCGCTCGAGCGTCCCGGTGGTCTGCATCAGGCGGATCAGCGCATCGCCGAAGTTCTCGGCGAACCCGGCGCGGACCTCCGAGTGCACGATCGCCATCGACGCGAGCGTGAACTCCTTGCGCGCGAACGCCGCGATCACCGGGTGGTTGAACAGCCGCGAGGCCTTGATCATCCCCTCGAGCTTGCGCGTGAACGCCTCGTTGTTATCCCAGGTCCCCGCGTCGACGGACGCGCGCACGATCTGCCGCGAGACGTCCCGGGGATTTTCGATCGGAAAGCTCATATCTCAGGTCTCCTTGTGGATGCGGGCCGCGGCGGTCTGCCGCTTGAGGTTCTCGCCCCAGCCATCGCCCTGCAGCTCGGCGGGGATCTTCGCCGCCAGCTCTTGTGCGTGGTACTCGGGCAGCAGCGTCCAGTGCAGCGCCTGCTTGAAGTGGTGGGCGGCGTGGTAGCCCGCGTTCCACGTCGCCCAGTTGTAGAACCGTCCGGTGTGGGTCCGCGAGGCGGTGTAGTCGTCGCCGTAGGGCAACCCGCTGTGGTGCGCGTACGCGGCCCACTTCAGGATGTAGAGCATGAGCAGCATCGGCACGACGAACGTGATGAGCCCCGGCACCGGCCGGTACGCGACCAGCGCGCCGACGAACCCCAGGCCCAGCACCAGGTAGACGAGGAACGCCTGGAAGAACCGCGGGTTGGTCTTGCCCAGCGTGAAGCACGACGGGTAGTGGCCAAGCGCGGTCTTGAACGCGAACTCGTGCCGGCCCATCTGCGATCCGTCGCGCCGCCGCCAGTTGAGCGTGTCGAGCTCGGGCTTGTCGTAGCTCGCGTGGTGGCCGACGATGTGGTTGAGCGTGCCGCTGAACGGTGACGAGCCGGTCTCGAAGAAGATCAGGAGCTCGAGGATCCGGTTGAGCGGCTGGTTCGTGAACGTCCGCACGTGCATGTGGTTGTGGTTGTAGGCGACCACCGACGTGCAGAACGGCAGCAGGACCACCGTGCCGGCCACCAGGAGCCAGACGCGATCGACGAACAGGTAGAGGCCCAGCTGGCCGGCGAAGATCGCGGTGATCAGGGCGGCCGCCCAGGCATCGGCTGGATAGGGAATCAGGTGCTTCCGCATGGCTTGACTCGGGGAAGGTGGGGGGAGGCGGGTGACCGCCGGTTCGGGTGGTCGCCGGATCACTCCGCCGCTGCCGCTGCAGGGCGCAGCTTGCCCAGGACGAAGCCGGCGAGCTCCTTGATGTTCGGGTAGTTCCACAGCACCGTCGGATCGAGCGTCAGCGCGTACTTCTCCGACAGCGCGGCGCTCAGATCGATCGAGTCCACCGAGCCCATGCCGAGCATGGCGAACTCGACGTCCGCGCCGATCGAGGCGACGGGCTGGGCGCACCGGCGCGCGATCCACTGGCTGAGGAACGACTCGATGTCGATCGTGGTGTCCGTCTCGATGCCCACCCTGGGGGCTGGCTGGAGACCCGGCTTGGCTCCCGGCGCTGCCGGTGCGCGCTCGGGGAGCTCGGCGAGCAGCGCGTCGAGCGAGGTGCTCGGCATCACCGCGTGCTGCTCGCGGCGCCCGAGCTCGCGATCGATCGCGTCGCCGAACGCCTGGAGTGACTCGACCCCGTCGAGCGCGGCGAACCTGCGCGTCGCGTCGTCGAGCCGCGCCCGGGCGCCCTCGAGCTGCGCGAGCAGCCAGCGCCGCGTCGCCGGGGCCGCCTGCCGACCGCACGCGGCGCCGTACAGCACCAGGTGATCGATGTACGCGCCGAGCGCCAGGCACTGCCAGTCCTCCAGCGCCGTATCGCGCGCGCCCGGCGGCTGCGCGCCGGCCAGCTGCCGTACGGCCGCGTCGTAGTGGACGCCGACCGCGGCCTCGTCCAGCACCTCGCGGAGGTACGCCCGGATCGCCGGGCGGCCGCGCAGCGCCGACGCGCCGACGAAGTGGTGGAGCGTCTCGGTCGGCCCCTCGAAGATGCGGAAGATCCGCGCGTCGCGGAACAGCTGCGGGATGAAGTTGGCCTCGATGTAGCCCCGGCCGCCCGCGAGCTGCATCGTGCGATCGACGGCCGTCCACAGCACCTCGGTGGTCACCGACTTGCACACGGCGAGCACCTCCGGTGAGACCTCGTGGCCGGCGTCGATGCGCTCCGCGACGCCGTCGATCAGCGCCTCGATCCCGCCGATCTGGTGCATCGCCTCGGTCAGCACCGACCGCGTGTGCGGGTTGTCCAGCAGCCCGCCGGTCGCGACGCGGCGCCGGCCGGCGTACTGCAGCATCAGCTGCACGCACAGCTTGGTGGCGCCGAGGCAAGCCGCCGCGATCCCGAGCCGCCCGTAACACAAGGCGTCCTGCGCCACGGTCATGCCGTGCCCGAGCTCGCCGAGCACTTGCCACGGCTCGACGGCGACCTCCTCGAGGGAGACCGTGTTCTGGATCATCCCGCGCATGCCCATCGTGAGCGCCTCGGGCCCTTGCCGCACGCCCGGGCTGGTCTGCGGCACCGCGAACGCCGAGATGCCGGCCGCGCGGCCGTGCTCGTCGACGGTCTTCGCGAACACGTTCATGAGGCCGGACCACGCCGCCGATCCGCTCCAGCTCTTGGTCCCGGTCACGCGGTGCGCCTCGCCGGATGCCCGCGCGGTCGCCTCGATGGCCTGCGGGTTCGAGCCGGCCGCCGGCTCGGTCAAGGCGAACGCGGCCAGCTCGCGCCCGCGCGCCAGCGACGGCAGGTAGCGCTCCTTGAGCTGCTCGCTGCCGAACCGGAGCACCGGCCGGACGCCGAGCACGTTGTTGAGGCCGACGAACAGCGCCAGCGTCATGTCCTTGCTGCCGAGCAGCTCCATGACCTGGAGGAGCTCGCGGGTCGAGAACCCGAGCCCGCCGTATGCCTCCGGGATCTGCATGCCGAGCAGCCCCTGGTTGCCGAGATCGAGCACGACGTACGGCGGGATCGTGCGCCGCTCGTCGATCAGGTACGAGTTGAGCCGCGTCGCGCAGTACGTGCGGATCCAGGCGAGCTTGTGGTCGACGACCCCCGCGCGGACGGCCGCCGTGGCAGGTGCGGGCTCGGTGGTGGTGGTCGCCGATCCCGGACGGACCGGCGCGGGCGGTGATCCCTCGCGGGGCCGCTCGCCCTCCCACGCGTGGAGCACCTCGAGGCGGTGCTCGAGCAGCAGCCGCCGCAGCTCGGCGCGCTGGATCTTGCCGCTGCTGGTCTTGGCGATCGTGCGGGGATCGACCAGCGCGACGTACGACGGCGCCACGCCGTGCACCTGCAGGACCGCGCGGCGGATCTGGGCCACGAGCTCGTCGCCGCGGGACGCGACGTCGGTCCCGCGGTTCACCGCCTGGATCACGGCCAGCCGGTCGTCGTCGAAGCTGAACGCGGCGCCGTAGTGGACCCGGAGGTCCGCCGACAGCGCCTGCACCGTGTCCTCGATGTCCTGCGGATAGTGGTTGGCGCCGTGGACGATGATCAGCTCCTTGATCCGGCCGGTGATGAACAGCTTGCCGTCGCGCACGAAGCCCAGATCGCCGGTCCGCAGGAACGGCCCCTCGCCGGTGTCGGTGGTGTAGGCGTGGAACGCGTCCGCCGTCGGCTTGGGCTTGTTCCAGTAGCCCCGCGTCACGCTGTCGCTCTGGACCCAGATCTCGCCGATGCCCAGCGCGGGGACGGTCGTCCACGTGTCCGGGGCGACGATCGTCACGACCTGGTCGCGCGGGTCGAGCGCCATGCCGACGTAGGTGGAGACGCGCGTCGCGTCGTCGATCCCGGGGCCGCGGGCGCCGACCGCGCCGAGCGGCACCACCTTGCCGCGGTGGAGGGCGTCGCGGTCGACGTCGAGCGTCGTCGGCGGCTCGCCGTGCGGCCCACCCGCGACGAACAACGTGGCCTCCGCCAGGCCGTAGCATGGAAACAGCGCCTCGCGCCGGAAGCCGGCGCGCTCGAACCGGCGATGGAACCGGTCCAGCGTCGACGCCTTGATCGGCTCCGCGCCGTTGAACGCGACGCGCCACGACGACAGGTCCAGCGTGTCGATGATCTCGTCGCTCACCTTCTCGACGCAGAGGTCGTAGGCGAAGTTCGGCGCGCCCGCGCACGTCCCGCGATACGCGGACACCGCGCGCAGCCACGTGGCCGGATCGCGGACGAACGACCTGGGAGCCATCAGCACCGCGTGCGCGCCGAGCGCGAGCGACTGCATGCACATGCCGATCATCCCCATGTCGTGGTGGAACGGCAGCCACGACACGAAGACGCTGCCGATGGTGTTGCCCATCGCCGCCGCGGTCATCCGGTTGTTGTGGATGATGCTCCGGTGGGGGACCATCACCCCCTTCGGGTCCCCCGTCGAGCCGGACGTGTACTGGAGGAACGCGAGGTCATCCGGGCCGACCTCGCAGGAGCCGCCGCAGACCTCGGCGCCCGCGGGATCCGCGCCGCCGTGCGCGGCGAGCAGATCCTCGACCCGCAGGGAACGGCATGCCCGGAGCCCGGCGGCCTCGGCGGCCTCGGCGAGCTGGGGACCGTGGCTCGCCTCGACGGCGCGGCTCACCAGCAGCGCCCCGGGCTGGCAGTCGCGGATCACGGCGCGGAGCTTGGCCCCGTCCTTCTCGTTCACCGGCGGATACAGCGGCGCGGCGACCGCACCGGCGGCGGCGCACGCGAGGAAGCCGACGAGGTACTCGAGCCCGGGCTCCATCACCAGGACGATCCGCTCGCCCTGCAGGTCGTCGCGGCGGAGCTGCGCGGCGATCCCCAGCACGGCCCGCTGCAGCTCGCCATACGAGATGCGCTCGACGCGCGGTTCGCGCCCGTCGCCGCGCAGGAAGCTGTACGCGTCCTTCGCGGGCTGGACGGCCGCCCAGTGTCGCAACGCGTGGACGACCGTGGACGGGAGCCGGAGCTCGTCGGCGTGCTCGGTCATGACCCCCTCGCGGGGGGCGGCCTGCGCGCGGCTCGTGGATGGCTGTTCTGGCTGCACGTGCTTCGTGACTCCGTGTGCTGCAGCCGCACGGGGCGGCCAGCGTGGATCGCGTGGATGGTTTCGTGGACTCGTGACGTTGTGTCCCGCGTCAGCGCGCGGGGAGCTCACCCAGCTTCGCGAACGACGCCGTGGCCATCGCCACCGGGCCGCTCGCGGACGACGAGTCGTGGCCGCCGTGGTCGAACGTCGGATTGCGCCGCCCGCGACAGACCGCCTCGCTCTCGGCGTTGTACTCCAGCGTGACGCCCAATGCCCTGTTGACGGGTGCGTTGTCGAACAGGCTGATCAAGAGCGCATGGAAGTTTGTCGATGCATCCGATGCTCCGGCCTCGAGCTGCATACTGCTGAGTGATACTTGGCGCAAACTCTCCGGTTTGACAAGTGTCATTAAGCCACGATTAGCAAATGTGCACAGCTGAGGTTTTGCCCGATACAAAATGATCCGAGTTAGGTAAGGGCCCGTGCCGAAACAACGTGTCACTGGACTATCGTGATCCGGTCGAGAGGTGTGCTGTCGAGCACTGAGGCCACCTCGGTAGCCGTGGTGCTGGCAGCGCACGCGCAGCCTCCTGCTGCACCTGCCGCTCGTTCCGTCGGACGCGGTCGGACAGGATCTGCGTCGAGCCGGTGATCGTGCGCACGAACCTGCGCTTGAGGCGTGGTCACCGAGCCGCTGGCGGTCGCTCGCCGCTCGAGCGGTTCGGGGTTCTACGGAGCTCGCTTCGCCGGATTGCAATACCATGCATGTATTGCGCTCTATTGTAGTGCAGTACCACCCATTGCCATGTTTTATGAGTGCCAATGGTGCGGTGGTCGGGCAGGTGGCCATTCCGGAGCGCATCGCCATGCCGCCGTCGCCGCGCCGTGCGGCGGCCGATCAGCGCAGCGCCTCGAGCACCCTGGCGATCGCCCACGCGAGGTAGCTCGCCGCGAACACGCCCGCGATCGCCGGCTCGACGAACCGCACCAGCGACGGTCCACGGCCGACGCCCTGGCGTGCGCGGCGGGCGATCCGCGCGGCGCTGCTCGCGTCGAGATCGATCCCCGGAAGCTCGCGACCGAGCTCGGCCAGCGTCGCCGCGTCGTCGTCCTGGGTCATGGCATCCTCCACGAAGCGGGGGCGTACTCGCCGAGCGCCTCGGCGAGCTGGGTGCGCGCGCGGGCGAGCCGCTGGCGGATCGCGTCGGGCTTGTGGCCGAGGATCTGCGCGACCTCGGCCGGCTGCATGCCCTCGACGCCGACCAGCAGCGCGACCTCGCGATAGGCCGGGGCGAGCGCCGCGAACGCGCGCTCGAGTGCGAGCTGGGCCTGGGAGTCCGCGAGCGCCTCCAGCGGCGATCGAGCATCGTGCGCGACCTCGCGGGCCGGCAGGTCACCGGCGAGCTGGCTGCGCACGGCCTGGGCGCGTGCCCAGCTCACCACCAGGCGATGCGCGACCGTGAACAGCCACGCGCCGAGCCGGGTCTCGCGGTCGAGCTTGCCGGCGTGCTGCGCGAGCCGGAGGAACGTCTCCTGCAGCAGATCCTCGGCCACGTCGCGGCGCCGCGTCATGCGCACCAGGTAGCCGTACAGCCGGCGGCGGTAGCCGGCGAACACGGCGTCGAACGCGGCGGCCTCGCCGCGGCGCAGGCCATCGACCCAGGCTCGCTCGCCGGCATCACCAGGACAACGCACCGCCACGCAGGGCGTGACACGAAGCGGCGCGCGCGGTTGCGCCGAGGTTTCGCTGTCACGCGCGAGCCGCCGCCGCGTCTTGGGAGCAGGAGGTCACGATGCTCGGAATGCTACGCAGCGGTGGTTTCAACATGTGGGTGCTCGCGGCGATCGGCGGGGTGATGGTGTGGACGGCGATCCGGTTCGCGCGTAACGCCGACCCGCACCGCTTGTCGATCCTGCGCGCGTTGACGGTCGCGATCGTCGTCGCGTCGATCAGCGGCTTCATCGGTGGCTTGATCGCCACCTGCAGCTTCGCCGGCACCCCGGAGGTGCTCGCCGAGCGGCTGCCGGTGCTGCTGCACGGCTTCGCCGAGTCGTGCGCCAACCTCGTGTTCGGCGGCGCGTTCGTCGTGATCACCTGGGTGCTGGTCGCGGTCGGCGTCCGCCGCATGCCCCACGGGGCGCTCTGACGGCGGGCGCGACTTCGACAACTACATCCGTAAGTAGCCAGCAAGTTGCTGCGCCGCCGAGCCGCGTGCTACGCGTGCTACGCGTGCTACGCGGGGTAGCCGAGCGAGTCGGGCAGCGCCGGAGCGCGGCCCGGTGAACGAGCGAGTGACGACGGATGACGACGGATGACGATGACCGGCGCGAGCGACAACCAGCCCAAGCAGGTGGCCGACCCACGGGGCGAGGCCCCCGCCGCGGCCGGCGGTCCGACCGGCGCGGGGCGCGGCGTGCTCTACATCGCGTTCGCGAAGTTCTACTTCATGGTCGCCGGGCTCGTGATCCAGCTCCGGCTCCCCGCGATCCTGTCGCGCGCCGCGTTCGGCAGCTACAGCCTGGTGGCGAACATCGCGTCGCTGGTCAACAACGTGCTGGTCACCGGCACGATCCAGGCGGTGTCGCGGTTTGCCGCCCAGGAGCCGGGCAAGGCGCGCCGCGTCCAGCAGGCCGGGCTGCGCATGCACGTCCGGCTCGGCCTGGTGATCGCGGTCGGCTTCATCGCCGCTGCGCCGCTCGTGGCGTGGCTGCTCCACGACATGGCCATGACCGCGCCGCTCATGCTCGCGGGCCTGATCGTCGGCGGCTACTCGTTCTACGCGGTGTTCGTCGGGACCGCGAACGGCCTGCACCAGTTCCACAAGCAGGCCGGGCTCGACATGACGTTCGCCACGCTGCGCGTCGTCGGCCTGCTCGGCATGGCGATGGCGGGGTTCGGCGTGATCGGCGTGATCGGCGGCTGGGTCGCCGCGGCCTTTGTGATCCTGTGCGCGGCGATCGTGTGGGTCGGGCTGCCCGGCAAGCTCGCGCGCGACGACCGCCTGCCGGTGCGCCCGCTGATCCAGTTCTTCGCCGGGGTGGCGCTCTACCTCGTGCTGTTCAACGCGCTGATGTTCATCGACAGCATCCTGATCAAGCGGCTGACCACGGAGTACTACGCCGCGCACGCCGCCACGCTGACCCGGGCGCTGGCGACCTCCGTGCCGTGGGCAGCACACGCGACCGGCTACGCCGCCGATCCGAGCGTCCTGGCCGACGTCCAGAACGCCTACTACGCCGCGGTCCAGAACCTCGCGCGCCTGCCGTACCAGGCGATCATCGCCGCGACGTTCGTCGTGTTCCCGCTGGTCTCGCGCTCGACGTTCACCGAGGACCGCGAGACCACGCGGCGCTACGTCGAGGTCACCACCCGCTACTCCTTGATCTTCGCGATGGCGATCGCGGTCGTGATGGCCGCCAACCCCGCCGACATCCTCGGCCTGGTGTACCCGCCCGACTTCGCGCAGCTCGGCGGGCCGGCGCTCGGCGCGCTGGCGCTCGGCAACGTCGCGTTCTCGGTCTTCGCGATCGCCGGCACCATCTTGAACGGCGCGGGCAAGACGCTGCCGGCCGTCGTCACGGCCGCCGGAACGCTCGGCCTCGCGACGATCGGCAACGCCATCGCGATCCCGATCGCCGCGGAGCATGGCGACGTCCTCCACGTCGCCGCCCTGGTGACCAGCGGCGCGATGTTCGTCGGCGCGATCGCCTCGGGCTGGGTGCTCCGCCGCCAGCTCGGCGCGTTCCTGCCGGTGGCGAGCGTCGTGCGGATCGCGATCGCGACCGGCTCCGCCCTCGCGGTCGGCCGCCTGCTGCCCGGCGCCTCCGCTGGCGGCAAGCTGATGACCCTCGTCGAGGCCGCGGCGGTCGTCGCGACCTTCCTGATCGTGCTGGTGATCACGCGCGAGCTCGGCACGCGCGATCTCGAGGCGATCAAGGCGGTGCGGCGCAAGCGCGCACCGGCCGAGCAGTGAGTCACCGAAAACTCACCGAAAGTCGCCGAATCACCAAGGGGGTTGCCATGCGTGTTGTCCTGATCACGGCCGTCGTCTTCGCGTGTGGCCTCGCGTGCGGCGCTCCACAAGTCCGGAGCGAGAATGATCTTGCGGAGTCGATCCGGCAGTTCAACGAAGGCGTCCGCTGGGAGCGGTTCTCGGCCGCGGCCACGTCGATCCCGCCGCCGCAGCGCTCGCAGTTCGTCGACGAGATGGACCAGCGCGCGAGCGATGTGAAGATCACCGACTACGAGATCGTGAACGTCGCTCCCCGTGGATCCGCCGAGGCTCACGCCCAGATCAAGCTCAGCTGGTACAAGGCGTCCGAGGGCACGGTCCACGAGACCCACGCGATCCAGACCTGGGAGCGCCACGGGAAGGTCTGGCTGATGGTCGACGAGACCCGCCTGCGGGGCGCCGAGATGCCAGGGTTGTCGGGCCCGAGCCGGAGTGATCAATTCCGGTCCGCCGCGAAGCAACGATCGGAATCCCCTTGCGGCGAGGGTCCCCCTTGCGGGGGCCCGGTGATGAAGGATTAGGACCCACACCGCCGGCAATTCGCTGACCCGTACCATGTCGAGGTAAGCTGGCGTGGAGGTGTCGCAGAGCGACTTCGTCACCCGGGGCCAGGCGCTGGTCAGCTCCGGGCAGTACCAGGAGGCCGTCAAGGTCTGCCGCCTGGGCCTGCTCGGTAGGCCGACTACCGTCGAGGGCCGCGTCGTGCTCGGACAGGCGCTGCTCGCGCTCAAGCGCTACGACGAGGTGCTCGCCGAGATGCGGGTCGCGCTCGAGCTGGATCACTCCTCGGTCACCGCGCAGGTGCTCAAGGGGGAGGCGCTGCTGCGCAAGGGCGATGGCCACGGCGCGCTCGAGGTCCTCGGCAAGCTGCGCTCCCTGGGCGTCGCCGACTCGCACGTCGCCGCGCTGCTCGGCGAGGCCGAGCGCCTGGTCGGCCGCTCCCCACCCGGCAACGCGAGCCACCCAGCCGTCGGGTTCGTCTCGCAGGACGCGGCGTTCGGGATCGACCAGGGCACGAAGAACTATCCGGCGTACCAGGCCGACGACCCGCGCATCGACATGGAAGGCGACGAGGACACCGGCGGCGAATACACCCGGCCGACCTCCCTCGCGGCCCCCGGCGCGCGGCGGCGATCGAGCCCGGTGCAGGCGATGGCTCCGGACACGCTGCCCCCGGACCCTCGCTTTGCCGATCGACGGCCTCGGGGGGGGGCTCCTCAGGGGGACGCGACCCCGTCGCCGGCGATGCTGGCGGTCGGCGATCGCTCGGGCACCGTCGAGGTCGACCCCGAGCTCGAGGGCGTGGATCTCCGCGCCGGGGAAGATGATTTCGGCGATGTCGTGGCGCCGCCGCGCAACGAGCCTCGGCTCGACGCCGGCAACGGTCACCGCGATGGCGCGCGTGGCTCGGTTCAAGCATCCACGAGGTCACCCAGGTCGCCTGCGATCGCGGTAGCGATCGCAGCGAAGAAACCGCGGCGCGCAGGCATGTTCAAAGAAGAAGTCTCCACGGTCGAGCTCGGCGACGCAGAGATGATCGAGATCGACGATCCGCGGCCCGGGGCGCGCGAACACGGCGCCGACCGCAAGGCTCCCGGGCCGGGGACCGCCGTGCGCAACGCCGTGAAGATGCCGTCGGGACCGCTCGATCAACCGGCGGCGGCGGCTCGTCCCATGGGCAGGCCGCAGCCGGCGCAGGCGCTGCAACCCCAGCTCGCGCAGCTGATCGCGAACCAGCCGCACGTCATGAACGTGATGCCCCTGCCGCCGCAGCCGCAGGTCAATCCGCGGAGCCTGATCGCGGCGGCCATGCCGACCGCCGCGGCGGTCCCGATGCCGCCGCAGATGCAGCAGCCGTACCCGATGCAGCAGCCGTACCCGATGCAGCAGCCCCACCCGATGCAGCAGCCGCCGATGGCGATGCAGCAGCCCCAGCAGCCGTACCCGATGCAGATGCCGCCGCACCCGATGCAGTCGATGCCGATGCAGCCGCCGCAGATGCAGCAACCGCTGCTGCCGGCAGGCTCGCCGCAGGCGCAGCAGTTCCATCAGATGCAGCAGCTCCCGCCTCACCTGCAGTCCAGCATGGCGGCGGCCCAGCCGACGATCGCGCTCAACCCCGTGCAGCAACAGTCGGCCGCTGCCGTCGACGCGATGTTCAACGGCCAGGATGGCCAGGGACCGGCGTGGGCGCGCGCGACGATGGTCCCCGGCGGGCCGCCTCCGTACGGCCAGGGCAGGGCGGCGCCCGACGATCCCCGCCAACCCCAGCCGATGGACCCGCAGCTCGCGGCGATGCTCGCCGGGCAGGGCCCGGGCGGCATCCCGGGGGGCGCGTTCTCGGGGGAGCCCAGCGCCTCGGCGGCCAAGCCCATGAGGACCGGCGTGCGCAGGGGGCGATCGAACCTGCAGATCCTCATGTGGGTGATCATCGGGGCCGGCGTGATCGGCGGCGGTGTGTTCGCCGGGTTCCAGATCCGCTCGATGCGGCTGCGCAAGCAGATCGCCGCCGCGCGCGACCGCGCGGTCGATCTCGCGAAGGCCGATACCTGGCAAGGCTGGCTCGGCGCCCGCGACAGCCTCTACAGCATCGCGCAGGCCTCGCCGACGCCCGACAACAAGGCGGCGCTCGCGCGTACGCGCGCCGTGCTCGCCTACGAGTTCGGCGACGACCTCGCCGACGCCAAGGCCGCGATCGACGGGCTCGGCGGCCAGCCGAGCCTGGATCTCGACCTCGCGCAGGCCTACCTCGCGCTGGCCCGCAACGACGTCAAGGCCGCGCGCGACGCCGCCGCGCGCGTCAAGCAGGAGGCGCCGACCGACGCCGCCGCGCTCTACGTCTCGGGGCAAGCCGCGCTGCTCGCGGGTGACCCCAAGGCGGCGGTCGCGGAGCTGCGCAGCGCGTTCGAGCGCGAGCCGAGGCCGCTCTACGCCGTCGGGCTCTCGCGCGCGCTCGGCGCCACCTCGGCGTGGGACGACGCGCTCGCGATCATCGATCGCGCGCCGGACAACCCCGCCGCGGTGATCACCAAGGGCTTCCTCCTGGCTGGCGGCGGCCGCATCGCCGCCGGGCAAGGCACCGAGATCCGGGCGCAGCTCACCAAGGTCATCGCCGAGGGCCAGAAGCCGCCCGCCGACCAGCCCCGCGGCGTGTCGCCTGCCCAGGTGGCGTTCGCCGATCTCGCGCTCGCCCAGGTCGACTTCGCGCGCAACGATCTCGCCGCCGCACACACCGACTACCGCGCCTCGCTCGACCTCCAGCTCAACGACCAGCGGTTCGCCGAGGATCTGATCGACACGGTGTACGGGATCGGCGAGCTCGAGACCGCGCGCAAGGCGGCGACCCTCGCGCTCGAGAAGTGGCCGGCCAGCCGCCGCGCCCGGACCACGCTGGCGCAGGTCTGGTTGGCCGTCGGCAAGCCGGCCACGGCGCTCGAGCTGTTCACCAAGACCCCCGACGCCGCGAGCTGGCCGAAGGGCCAGACCGTGCGCGGCCTGGCGCGGCAGGCGACCGGCGAGATCGACGGTGCGCGGGCGGACTACGACGCCGCGCTCAAGAAGCTCCCGGGCTTCGAGCCGGCGTTGATCGCACGCGCCTGGCTCGATCTCGCGAGCGGCGAGGTCGACGCTGCGAAGCAGCGCATCGAGCCTACATTCAACCCCAAGACCGCCACCACGGCGATGGTCGCGGTCTACGCCGCGATCCTGCGGGCGACCAACGATCCGGCCGCGCGCGAGAAGGCCAAGGCGCTGCTCGAGCGCGTCGCCGTCGGTGCCGCGGGCCTCGACGCCGCGCGGGCCCAGCTCGAGCTCGCACGCGTCGATCGCGATCTGGGGGATCTGCGCGCGGCGCGCGCGGCCTACGCCGAGGCCAGCCGCGGCGGCAGCTTCGACGCGCGCCTCGAGAGCGGCCTCCTGCAGATCGACGACAAGGATCCGGCGGGCGGGCGCGAGACGCTGGAGCAGCTGCTCAAGGAGGCCGGCGATCCTCCATCGGCGGCGTTGCTGCTCGAGACGGCGCGTGCGCGGACGCTGGTCGGCGCCCACGCGGGCGCGGCGGACCTGCTGGCGCTCGCCGAGAAGGCTCCCGGCGTGGTGCGCTGGCAGCTCGAGCGCGAGCGCGCCCGGCTCGCCCTCCGCAAGAGCGACACCGCGGGCGCGGCCCAGGCCCTGGAGCGCGCGCTCGACGGCTGCGGCTCCGATCTCGACACGTTCATCCTCGCGGCCGACACGATCTCGACCGACGACAAGCAGACCGGCGTCGCCCAGAAGCTCACGGCGCTGATCCCCACGCGCCTGCGCGGCCGGCCCGAGGCCCAGATCATTGCAGGCAAGCTCGATCTGGCGGCAGGCAACCGGCAAGAGGAAGCCGAGAAGGCCTACAACGCGGCGCGCGACGCCCTCGTGAAGGAGAAGGCGTCGCCGCGGCGGCGCGCCCAGGCCGCCTACGGGCTCGCCGCGGTCGCCTACTTCAAGCGCGACGATCCGTCGGCGTTGACCATGCTCGACCTCGTCATCTTCGAGGATCCGTCGATCTATCCGGCGTACCTGTTCGCCGCCGAGATCACCAAGCCGAAGGACCCCAAGAAGGCGCTCGGCTTTGCCCAGCAAGCCGCCGCGCTCAACCCCGACTCGCTCGATGCCTGGAAGCTGGTCGGGACGCTCGCCGCGCAGCTCGACAACCGCAAGCTGCTGGCCGAGGCGATCAGCCGGGCAGGCGAGCTCGCGCCCGGCAGCGACACGCTTCGCCAGCTCCGCCGCCTGGAATAACTCGGCGCCGGCGGCCGCCGCCGCGCAGCCCCAGGCTCACTTCATCACGAAGATCACGGCCACGGCGGCACCCGCGGCGAGCAGCAGCAGGATGATCGCGATCAGGAGCCACGGCGGCTTGCCCTCGCCGCGCTTGTGAACCCCGGTGCGATCCGGCTCGAGCATCTGCTCGAGTGACTCGATCTCGGGAGACGGTGTCGCGGTACTGGACTTGCCCTTGACCGGCTGCGGCCGGGGCGGCCGGTTCTTCGCGGGGTGGGGGTGCGGGTGCTGCTGCTGCTGCTGCGAGGACGACAGCCCCAGCTCGCCGACCCAGTTCGAGGTGTCGATGAACGCGCTCGGATCGAGGCTCATCGAGCCCTCGCTCGTGGCGGTCTGCGGCGCGCCGTTGCCGCCGATCAGCGACGTCATCTTCTGCATCTCGTCGAGGATGAGCGCGTCGATCAGCGAGTCCTTCGGCTCGGACGACCGCTTGCGCATCATCTCGACCTGCGTGTCGCGGACGAGCGCCGCGATATCGCGGGCGGTCACCTTCATGCGCCGCGAGAACAGGAACTGCGAGAGCGCATCGCCGAGGTCGGCGGCGTTCTGGTAGCGGTCATCCGGATCGCGCGCGAGCGACTTGCGAACGACCTGCTCGATCTCGGCATCGACCTCCGGGTTCAGCGCCGCGATCGATGGCACCCGGGCCTGGCGCACCAGCTCGACCGTCTGGTAGTCGGTCTCGCCGTAGAACAGCCGGCGGCCGGTGAACAGCTCCCAAAGGATGATGCCGACCGCGAACACGTCCGCCCGGTGGTCGACGTCCCGGCCGCTCGCCGCCTCGGGCGACAGGTAGCTGAACTTGCCCTTGACCACGCCGGGGTCGGTCGACTCGATCTGGCTATTGGCCTTGGCGAGGCCGAAATCGACGAGCTTGATCTCGCCGTTCTTCGACAGCAGGATGTTCGGGGGCGAGATATCGCGGTGGACGATGCCCAGCGGCTCGTTGGTCTCCGGGTGCTCCAGGCTGTGGGCGTACTGCAGCGCTTTGCAGCACTCGATCATCAGGTAGACCGAGTGGCCGACGTCGATCCGCTTGGTCTTCTGCTTCTGCCGCTCGATGAGCCCCTTGAGGTTGCACCCGTCCACGAACTCCATGACGAGGAAGTACGCGTTGTCGGGTGTCTTCGAGATGTCGAAGACCTGCACGATATTCGCATGTTGGAGGAACAGCGAGAGCCGCGCCTCGTCGAGGAACATCGAGACGAACTTCTGGTTCTTGGTGAGGTTCGGAAGGATGCGCTTGATCGCAACCGACTTCTTGAACCCCTCCATCGACTCCGCCACGCCGCGGAACACCTCGGCCATGCCGCCATGGTCGAGTCGCTCGGTGATCGTATAACGGTCGCGCATCGACGACGCTGGATACTACCAGAGGTTGTCGATGGCGGGAAATTGCAGACCAAAACCCGTCCATGCCAGCGGGCCGGCGGGCCCGCAGCCGGCGGGTAGCGGCCTACTCGCCCCCCTCATCGGCCTCGACTTGCTCGCGGGCGGTCTTGCATTCGAAGCACAGCGTGGTCACGGGGCGTGCCAGCAGGCGCTTGAACCCGATCGGCTCGCTGCACTCCTCGCACTCGTCGATCTCCCCGGCATCGAGCCGGACGATCGCCTCCCGGATCTTGCCGAGCAGGAACGTCTCTCGGTCGTGTAGCCGAAGCTGGGTAGAGTAGGTCTCCTCCTCGGTGGCCTCGTCCATCGAGTCTCGGCCGATCCGATCCCGGTCGCGGTCCATCGTGAAGTCGAGGGCAGAGTGCGCGTGGTCCGCGAGGCGGGTCAGGTCCGCCTGCAGGCGCGTTTTGAGCTCCGTGGTCTGCTCCGGCGTCAACATGCCTTGAGTCTACGAACGTCGCCGGTGCCGTCAATCGACCACGCCACCCCTGCATCGATCAATTTACTGTGCGGGCGTCCTCGCGCAGCGGGCGCTTGTGCGACACGGCCGCCTTGGCGACCATCGCCGGTCGCCGATCCGGGGGCGCTTGCTGGTGCCGGGCGACACCTCGTACGGCTCGCGGTTGCTCGCAAACCTTCCCTGCGATCGTCCGAAACCCAAACCTGCGGATCCGTGTCGTATGTCGCGGACTTCGCGGCGTGCGCCTGGCCGCACCCGACGCATTCCGCGGAATGGATCGATACCAAACGGCGTTCGTCTGACACAGCCACTGCGAGTATCCCCGAGGAGCACCGTGACAACACCCGTGAGTAAGTCTGTGAGCACACCCACGAGCACCGCGACGCGCTGGAAGCTGGCCTGTGCCCTGTTTGCGGCGCTCGCCGGCTACGGCATGTTCTCCCATCGCGGCGGCTCGAACGCCCCGGCCGCCATGGCGACGTCGCGGAGCGCCTCGATCCCGCTCGCGCTGCGTCGCCCGCTGCGCGTCAGCGCCGAGGCCGCGGGCATCTCGCGCGGCGACCTCGTCGATCGCGTGCTGCACGCGCGGTCGCTGCGCGACATCCAGACGCTGACCGAGAAGCTCGGCGCCGTCGGTGATGACCAGACGGTCGATCAGCTGGTGCCGCTCCTGAGCGACAGCCGGCGCGGCGTCCCCGAGGCCATCCTCGCGTGCTACGGCGGGATCGGCACCGAGCACGCGGTCCAGCTGTTGCTCGAGCACGCCGAGGACGATCGCCCGCAGGTTCGCGCCGCGGCGATCACGGCCCTGGGCGCGACCCAGAGCGCGCAGGCCGAGACGCTGCTGATCGCGCTCGCGCAGAAGAGCGGCGACCCGGCGCAGGGCTATGCTATCGGCGCTCTGGGCACGCTCGGCAGCGATGCGGCCGTCGTGGCGCTGGTCAAGCTCGGCGCGAGCAGCGACTACTCGGTCGCGATGTCGGCGGTGTCCTCGATCGGCTCGATCAACTCGGACACCGCGACCGCCGCCCTGCGCAAGCTCATCGACTCTCCGGACACGCGGGTGGCGGCCACGGCGCTGGCCTCGATCGAGACCATCGACGAGCCGCTGCTCACCAAGCTGACCTCGATCGTCAAGGCGGGCGATCCCCAGCTCGTCAATGCCGCGCTCATGGCCCTGGCCAAGGCCGGCGAGGCCGCGCTCCCGATCCTCCGCGCCGCGGCGATCGGCGGCTCGCAGAACACGCGGTACGCCGCGGTCGGCGCGATCGGCCAGCTCGGCGGCTCGAAGGCGACGCAGACCCTCGGCGAGATCCTCGCGAGCGGCGATCGCAACTCGGCGATGGCGGCCGCGAGCGCGCTGGCCAGCCTCGGCGGCAAGGAGGCGCGGGAGTTGCTCATCAACGCGGCGCTCGGCGATCGCGCCCAGGCCACCGGGGCGCTCGCCCAGCTCGCCGAGATGGACGGCGACGACGTCGACCAGGCCCTCATGACCGTCATGAAGTCGGGCACGAGCGTAGATCGGCGCGCGGCGATGCCGCGGCTGCTCAAGACCGGCAATCCGGAAGCGCTCCAGCTCGCGATCGACCTCGCGCACAAGGGATCGCGCAACGAGAAGTACGAGGCGATGCGGCTGCTCGCCGATTGCGGCGCGCCCAAGGCGTTCGACGCCCTGATCGACCTCGCCGGAAAGTCGCGGGGGCAGACCCGGGTGAGCGCCCTGGACATGCTCGCGCAGTCGCGGCCCGGCGACCCCGGCCTCAACCAGCTGCTCAACGACTCGCTGTTCTCGGGCCGTCACGACGAGGCGTCCTACGCCGCCAACGTGCTCGGCCGGATCGGCACCGAGGGGGCTCGCCAGGCGCTCGTCTCCGCGCTGTCCGGAAAGGACAAGGAGCTCGCCGCCGTGGCCGCGCAGTCCCTGGGCCAGCTCGGCATGACCGACTCCGTCAAGACGGCCCTGCTCTCGGCCGCGCAGTCGAGCCCGGAGGTCAAGCAGCAGGTCATGAACCAGCTCATCCAGGCCGGCGCGCCCGAGGGCCTGCGGTTCGCCGAGGACCTCCTGAACAGCAAGGATCCGAGCGGCGCGAGCTCGGCCATCTGGGCGCTCGCGAGCGCGGGCACCCCGGAGGCCCGGCAGCTGATCGAGCGCGCGCTCGACTCGAAGGACTCGGGCGTGCGGATCGCGGCGATCTCGTCGCTCACCCAGAACCCCGACGACAAGTCGACCGAGACGCTGGTCAGGCTCGCCAAGGATCAGGACGCGCAGGTCCGCGCCATGGCGCTCTCGACGCTGGGCCAGGTCGGCTCGGAGCGCGCGCAGCAGGCGATCTTCGAGGCGACGCGCAGCGGCAAGCCGGAAGACCGCATGGCCGCGATCTCCGGCCTGTCCTCGATCGACGATCCGAAGGCGAGCGCGCAGCTGGCCGCGCTGATGCGCGACCCCGACGTCAGCGTCGCGCAGACGGCGATCAGCTCGTCGTACAACGGCGGCCCGGAGGTCGACCAGGCCTTGACCGGCATCGTCAACGACCCCAACGCGAACGCGGAGCTGCGAGCGACCGCGGCGGGCCAGCTCCGCAACCGCGGCTCCGAGCTCGACGCCGCCACCGAGCAGGCCGTCACCAAGCTCGCGGGGCCGGCTGCCGGCTACGGTGGCTACGGCTACGGCGAGGCCATGCTCCGCCACCCGATCGAGTGAGCCGCCGGAAAGCCCACGCCGGTCCAGTGGCCTCGAGTTGTCTTGGTCCTGCGGCTGAGGCATCGGCAGGCGGCCGGTCACTTCGGCAAGAACACCCGGAACATCGTCCCGCTGGGCTTGGCGTCCTCCACGTCGATCCAGCCGTCGTGCTCCTTGACGATGCCGGAGACGACGGCGAGCCCGAGCCCGGTCCCGCCCTGGCCTTCCTTCGTCGTGTAGAACGGATCGAAGATCCGGTCCTTGATGTCGCCGGGAATCCCGACCCCGGTGTCGGTCACCGCGATCGAGATGAAGTCCTGCTCGGCGCTGCCCTCGAGGCCGGGGCGCGTCCGCCGGATCGCGCCGGTCTCGACCACCAGGGCGCCCCCCTCGGGCATCGCCTGCACGGCGTTGAGCAGGAGGTTGATCAGCACTTGCTGCAGCCGATCCGAGTCGCCGGCGACGCGGGCCGGCTGGTCGGTGCGCTCGAACCGGACCTTGACGTGGGCGCCCGTGAACTGGCCGGCCAGCAGCTCGATCGTCGATTGCGCGATGTCATTGAGGTTGACCTCGGCGGGCACCGCGGTGCCGACCTTGCGCCGCGTGAAGTCGAGCAGCCGCTGGATGATCCGGGTGATCCGCGCGGTCTGCTCGGCGACGATGCCGGCGTTCTTCTCGACCGCTTCCGGATCCCTCGACTTGCGCTGGATCGACCGGGCGCGCCCGGCGATCACGTTCAGCGGGGTGCCGACCTCGTGCGCGATCTCGGCGGCCAGCTGGCCGAGCGTCGCGAGCTTCTCGGTCTGCCCGAGCCGTTGCTCGAGCGCCAGCTTGGCCTCGTTCTGGCGCTGGGTCTCCCCGCGCGACTCGCGGAGCGAGAACGTCATCTCGTTGAACCGGGTCGCGATCGCGCCGATCTCGTCGTCGCGCTCCGACAGGATCACGTGCGACAGATCGCCCTTCGCGACGTCGTCGATGCCGCGCAACAGCTTGGTGATCGGCCGGCTGACCAGCCGCATCGCGAACACGCCGACCATCACCGTCGTGATCCCGACGATCAGCAGCACGAGCGTCGCGACCCGTGACAGGTCGTCGCTCGTGGCGTCGATCACGTCGGCCGACTTCGCGATCTCGAGCATCCCGATCACCTCGGGCTCGCTTCCCCGATCCGACGCCGCGCGGACCGGCAGATCGTAGTAGTACTGCCCACCCTCGAAGTCGGCCCCAGGCTTCGGCACCATGACCATCGCGTTCAGCCGGCGGAGCTGGGCGTCGCTGGCATCCAGCGCAGGCGGCGATGCTCCGCGCGCGCTCGGCAGCACCGTCACCTTCCAGCCGCCCGCGGCGCGCGTCAGGTCACGCAGCAGCACCTCGTTCGGCGTGCGGAAGGCCGATGGTTGGGTCTCGACGTCGAACCGCAGCGCCGTCGCGACCGCGCGCGCCTCGCGCTCGAGCGCCGCGCGCCGCTCCGCGCGCCGGGACCGCAGATCGAGCGACGCGTACGAGGCCGACACCAGCGCCACGACGAGCGCGGTCGCCATCGTGATCCGGGTCGCGACCTTCACGACCGCCCAGGGGCGGTACCCGCTCGCCCAGGGGCGGTACCCGCTCGCCCAGGGGCGGTACCTCCTCGCCCAGGGGCGGTACCCGCTCGCCGAGCCGCACTCCGCTCCGGTGCTCGTTCGGTCATGCGGCCATCGTCGCCGCGTCCGGCGGTGGGGAGCTGTACATCTCGGGTCGGCTCATCGAGGTCACGGGTGGTCGGCCTGGCCAACCCAGGAGATCCGTGGGCTGGCGCGTCGAGCGTGGCGTCAGTGTAGCTCGCCCCGGCGCCGAGGGGAGCACGGGCCGCAGCACAGCGTCGGCACCGTCAGTTCGACGTGCCACCGGTAGCGGTCGGCGGCACATCGACGGGCTCGACCTCGGTCCGCGAACGTTCGACGGGCGAGCCCGGCTCCGAACGCTCGCGTTTCACCCGGACCGGCGCGGCTTCGCTGGCCCCGTTGCTCCCGTTGCCGCCGCCGCTCCCGTGACCGTTGCCGTTGATATGACCGTTGCCGTTGGCCATCGCAGACGCCGGTGAGAGCTTGGCGACGGCGCGCTTCTTCTCGCCCTTGTCCTTGTCTGCGAGCTTGGCGATGTCCTTGTGCTGCGCCTCGCGCTCGCGCTCGAGCTCGCGCTCCTCGCGGCGCTTGTCCTTCATGCGGCGTAGCCCGCCGACCATGATCTCGGCGATCAGCTGGTCGTACTCCATGCCGACCGCCTGAGCGATCAGCACGAGATCCGAGTAGCCCGGGGTCAGCCCCGGCAGCGGGTTCACCTCGAGCACGTAGATCCGGCCGTCGGCATCCATCCGCATGTCGACCCGGGCGACGTCTCGACAGTCGAGCGCCCAGAACGTCGCACGCGCGATCTTCTCGATCGCCTTCTGCTCCGCCTCGGTCAGCTTCGCGGGGCACTCGTAGTAGACGTGCTCCTCCCACTCCTGCTTGACGGCGTAGTCGTAGACCGGCCGCTTGGTTTCCTTCTTGAACCGGATCTCCATCGGCGGCAGCACCCGTGGGCGCTTGTCACCGAGCAAACCCACCGTGAACTCGCGGCCGGCGATGTACTCCTCGACCAGCGCGGGCTGGCGATACCGCTCGACGCAAACCTTGACCGCGGCGCGCAGGTCATCCTCGGTATCGACCACGCTGGTCGAGCCGATGCCCTTGCTCGATCCCTCGGCGTTCGGCTTCACGATCAGCGGGAACTTCATGTCCGGCGACAACCGCTCGCGCGCCGATTCCATCACCTGGAACTTCGGGGTCAGGATGTCGTGCTGGAGCAGCACCTTCTTGCCGAGCGCCTTGTCGAGCGCGATCGCCAGGGTCGCGGAGTCCGAGCCGGTGTACGGAATGCCGAGCAGCTCGCACAGCGCCGGGACCTGGGCCTCGCGGTTGCGGCCCTCGACGCCTTCCGCGATGTTGAAGATGAGATCGACATCGGCTTCGGCGAGCACCCGAGGCAGGTCCGGCGTCGCCTCCAAATGCACGACGATGTGACCCTGGCGGGCGAGGGCGTTCGCGATCGCGATGATCGTCTCCGGCGGATCCCACTCGGCCTCGTCATCACCGTCGTGGCTGCGCTTGACGTTGTAGGTGAAGCCGACGCGAATCGGCTGCGACCTGCGCTGCCGCCCGACCCCGAGCTGGCTCGCCGTCGCCAGCCCCGAGCGCAGCGCGGCGGCGTTGAGCACCGACACGATCGTTGCGTTGTAGGTGAGCCCGACCTGCGCGGTGGCCGCGAACAGCGAAGAGCTCGAGCCGAGCGCGGGCAGCGCGTTGGCCTCGAGCAGGTAGATCCGGCCCTCGGGCGTGACGCGGTAGTCGAGCCGCGCCACGTCGCGTAGCCCGAGCGTGCGGATCACCTCGCTCGAGATGCTGCGCAGCCGCGCGGCGACGTCGCGCGGCAGGTTCGCGGGGCAGCGGTACTGCACCTTGCCGGGCTCGACGTTCTTCAGCCGGTAGTCGTAGATGTTGAACGCGCGCTCGGACGCCTGCGTCTCGAACATCACCTCGACCGGCGTGAGCAAGCCGTCATCGTGACCGACGCCCTCGACGAAGCCGACCGCGATATCGAGGCCCGCGATGTACTCCTCGATCAGCACCCCGTCGGGGTACTGCCGGAGCGCGCTCTTGAGCGCCGCCGGAAGATCCTTGGGCTCCTTGACCACCGAGGACCCGAGCGCGCCGTTGTAGATCCCCTTGCTCGAACCTTCATGGTTCGGCTTGACGATCACGGGGAACGCAAGCCCGGCGCCGCGCTCGATCACCTGATCGAAGTTGCGCACCGTCACGAGCATGCCGCGCGCGGTGTCGATGTTCGCGCGCGAGACGATCAGCTTGGTGAGCCACTTGTCCAGCGTGACCGCGTTGGTGTACGCGTCGCTGCCGGTGTACGGGATCCCGAGCTCGTCGAACAGCGCGGGGTAGAACGCCTCGCGCATGCGTCCGCCCTGGCCCTCGGCGGTGTTGAAGATGATGTCGGGATCGATCTGCTCGAGGCGCTCGAGCAGGTTCGAGGCCGGTCCGGAGACCTCGATCTTCTCGCTCTCGTGGCCCCCTGCCTCGAGAGCCGCGGCGATCGCGCTCACCGTTTCTGCACTGTCGTACTCGGCTTCCTTTTCCGTCTCGCGGACGTCGGTCAGCCGAAGGTTGTAGGTGAACGCGACCTTCATGTGGATGCAACCTCTAGCAGAGCGGTGTGACAGCCAAACAGTCAAGGGATACCCATGACCTAGCGACAGACCACCGATCGCGACCGTCATACGTCATAACTAGACATGCGCTCCCTCGCGCTCGTGCTCCTTCTTGTCCTCCTTCTGGCCGCCTGCGGTGGTGCGCCCAGGCACGAGACGCTGCCGTCGGTAACCGTGACGCCGGCGCGCGATCTCGACGGCGCCAGGAACGCCGCGTCTCCTGGCAATTTCCATGACACCAAGATCGAGGCGAGAGATCCCCGTGTGGTCGATCTCGACATCATCCGGATCACCGCGCACGCGAATGGCCCGGGTGGCGATCCCGAGCTGACCTCGGTCGCCTCGGCAGATCTCTTCAAGCAGGCCAACGAAGCTGCGAAGGCCGGCCGCCAGCGGGATGCGATCGCGACCTACCGCCAGCTGGTCAGCGAGTTCCCCGAGTCGCAGTTCGCGCCGGTCTCGCTGTTCAACATCGCCGCGGTGTACGACGCCCAAGGTGACCTCACCTCGACCGTCACCACGCTGGTCGAGCTGGTTGCGAAGTATCCCGGCGCCCGCGAGTCGATCGATGGCCACCTCTACATCGCCGCCCTGCAGGCCGACCACCGCCAGTGGGCCGACGCCGCGGCGACCCTCTCCGCGGCGCTGGCTCGCTCGAACCTCACGTTCGCCGACCGCATCGAGGTGTTCGCGCGCAAGGGCTACGTGGAGCTGGAGCAGCACCAGTACGACCAGGCGGAGGCGTCGCTGGCTGCCGCGCTCACCGAGTGGCGAAAAGCCCCACGTATCGACGACCCGTACTACATCGCGATGGCGCACTACTACCGCGGCGAGCTGCTGCACAAGAAGTTCATCGAGGCGCCGGTCCGCGGCGGCGATGACGAGATGGTCGCCGATCTCGAGGCCAAGCGCGCCCTCGCGGTCAAGGCCTACGATCGCTGGCGCGAGAGCCTCGGGTTCAAGCAGGCGTACTGGGCGACCGCGTCGGGCTACCAGATGTCGCAGATCTTCGTGGAGCTGTGGGAGGCACACGTCAGGGCGCCGTATCCCAGGCGGATCGAGGTCGCGATCCGCCCGACCTACGTCGCCGACGTCCACGCCCGGATCCGTGAGGATCTGGAGAAGGCGCTCGAAGGCCACCGCATGAACGTCGAGCTCGCCAGGGCCTACGGGGTCGACACCCCGTGGAGCACGGCCAGCGAGCAGCAAGCCGTGACAATCATGGAGCTGCTGGCGAAGGACACCGCGGGCACCTACGTGACCCCGGGCAGCTGAGGCGTGTTGCCAGGGCGATCGCCTCCCAATATAATGAGGACCGATCGCGACGGCCCTTGACGAGCTTTTGGGGCTCGTCTATACGTGCTGGCCTATCGGTCCACTCCCTGGCCGGCCTTACCCGAGCAATCCTGCTGGCGTAGCTCAACCGGTAGAGCACCTGACTTGTAATCAGGAGGTCGCGGGTTCGAGTCCCACCGCCAGCTCCGAAAACCTTAGCTTCGACCTATATTTGGAGGAATGCCCGAGCGGCCAAAGGGAGCAGACTGTAAATCTGCCGGCTTATGCCTTCGGTGGTTCGAATCCACCTTCCTCCACGGACCTCCACGGAGAGCACGGCGACAACCGGACCTTCACGACCAGTATGCGGGTGTAGCTCAGCTGGTAGAGCTCCAGCCTTCCAAGCTGGTTGTCGAGGGTTCGAGTCCCTTCGCCCGCTCGACATAGGATCGACCGACGCAGCAACGAACGAAACCAAACCCGCCCTCGTAGCACAGTGGCAGTGCACTTCCTTGGTAAGGAAGGGGTCGCGAGTTCAATTCTCGCCGAGGGCTCGGCTACGTAACCCAGGGAGATAGCCCCGTGTCGAAAGAAAAGTTCGTCCGCAACAAGCCGCACGTCAACATCGGAACGATCGGTCACGTCGACCACGGCAAGACCACGCTGACCGCGGCGATCACGAAGGTGCAGGCCGCCAAGGGGC
>Ga0137459_1000027_pt1 | contig 45159 bp, 40 predicted proteins | sample EasRivERMGT700_2_FD_104908 | JGI IMG/M metagenome (GOLD analysis project Ga0137459, IMG submission 104908) | Soil microbial communities from meander-bound floodplain in the East River, Colorado, USA - East River MetaG ERMGT700_2 | ecosystem: Environmental > Terrestrial > Soil > Floodplain ...
CATGCCCGGCACGATCTACAGCTACTCGCAGCCGATCCAGCTTCGCGTCGACGAGCTGATCTCCGGTGTGCGCTCCGAGGTCGCGGTGAAGGTGTTCGGCGACGATCTCGCGACGCTGAACAAGACCGCCGCGAAGGTCGTCGGCGTGCTGTCGAAGATCCCCGGCGCCGCCGAGGTCAAGGCGGAGCAGACCGCCGGCCTGCCGGTACTGCGCGTGATCATCGATCGGCGCGCGATCGCGCGCTACGGCCTCAACGCGGGCGACGTGCTCGACGTGATCTCGACGCTCGGCGGCCGCGAGGTCGGCGTCGTGCTCGAGGGCTCGCGGCGGTTCGCGCTGCAAGTCAGGTTCGCGCCCGAATCCCGGACGAGCGTGGAAGCCGTCAAGCGCCTGCTCGTCCGCGCGCCGACCGGCGAGCGCGTACCGCTCGAGCAGATCGCCGAGGTCCGGATCGAGGACGGGCCCGCGCAGATCAGCCACGAGCAGGGCCGCCGCCGCGTGACGATCGAGCTCAACGTGCGCGGGCGCGATCTCGCGTCGTTCGTCGCGGACGCGCAGACCGCGCTCGAGGAAGCCGACGTCGTCCCGCCGAGCTACTTCGTCGACTGGGGCGGTCAGTTCGAGAACCTCGCCGCCGCGAGCAAGCGCCTCTTGATCGTCGTGCCGCTCGCGCTCGGGTTGATCCTCGTGCTGCTCTACATGAGCTTCAACTCGATCGGCCTCGGCCTGTTGATCTATCTCAACGTGCCGTTCGCGGTGATCGGCGGCATCGTCGCACTCGCGATCCGCGGCCTGCCGCTGTCGATCTCTGCGGGCGTCGGCTTCATCGCGCTGTTCGGCGTCGCGGTGCTGAACGGCCTCGTCCTCATGGGCTCGGTGCAGCAGCGCCGCGCGGCGGGTGCACCGGCGGCGAAGGCCGCGTACGAGGTCGCGCAGCTCCGGCTACGGCCGGTGCTGATGACGGCGCTGGTCGCGTCGCTCGGCTTCGTGCCGATGGCGATCGCGAGCGGCGCCGGCGCCGAGGTCCAGCGTCCGCTCGCGACGGTCGTGATCGGCGGCATCATCACCTCCACGGTGCTGACGCTGCTCGTGCTGCCGGCCGTCTATGCGTGGCTGTTCGGACGTCGCGACTTGTCGGGACGCGCTCATCACATCGGCGCGCTCGCACTGCCGACCGCCGTCGTGGCCGATCCACCCGCGACGGATCCGCCGCCGGCTGCCGAGGCACCGGCTGCCGATCCGGCACCGGCTGCCGACGAGGACCCGGCCGATCCTCCGGCGGGGCGGCCGGCGCGCGCGGAGACCGAACCGTGACGACGACGCGGTTTCTCGTGCCGGCGATGGATTGCGCGACCGAGAAGGACGTGATCGCGAACCGGCTGCAACGCCTCGACGACGTCGAGGGGATGGACTTCGATCTGCTCGATCGCGTCGTCACGGTGCGGCACCGTGAAGGCTCCGACGCGCGGGTCGAAGCGGCGCTGCGCGACATCGGCATGGCGCCGAAGCGGCTCGATGGACGAGAGGTCGCGACCACGCGCTTCCACGTGGCCGCGATGGACTGCGCGACCGAGAAGGACGTGATCGCGAACCGGCTCGAGCGCGTCGCCGGGATCGAAAGCGTCGAATTCGATCTGATCGATCGGAACGTCAGCGTTCGCCACCGCCCCGGCGTCGACACGGTCATCGAGGATGCGTTGCGCGACGTCGGCATGGCACCGAAGCGGCTCGGCGAGGCAGGTGCGGCAACGCCTGCCTCGCCGACCGCGCGCCAGGTCGAGCGACCGAGCCTCGCGGGTGCGACCGCGTGGACGCGCCATGCATGGTTGATCGGCCTCGCGGGCGCGCTCGCGCTCGCCGCGGAGATCCTCGCGTGGACGACGTTCGCCGAGGACGCGTGGCCGGTGATCGCGATGTCCGCCGCGTGCATCGCGCTGTCCGGACCGACGACCTTCCGCAAGGGCCTCGTCGCCCTGCGCACGCTCACGCTCAACATCAACCTCTTGATGACCATCGCCGTGACCGGCGCGATCGCGATCGGCCAGTGGCCGGAGGCCGCGATGGTCACGTTCCTGTTCGCCGTCGCCGAGCTCATCGAGTCGCGCTCGGTCGATCGCGCGCGCGACGCGATCCGCAGCCTCATGGCCCTCACGCCGGAGACCGCGCGCGTGCGGCGCGGCGACGCGTGGGTCGAGGTGCCCGCGAGCGAGATCAAGCCGGGCGACACGCTCCAGGTGCTGCCGGGCGATCGCGTGCCGCTCGACGGCAAGATCACGAGCGGCACGACGGCGATCGATCAAGCCCCGATCACGGGCGAGTCGATCCCGGTCGACAAGGCGCCCGGTGATCCGGTGTTCGCCGGCACGATCAACCAGCAGGGCACGATCGAGCTCGAGGTCACCGCCGCGCAGGGCGACACGACGCTGGCTCGGATCGCGCGCACGATCCGCGAGGCGCAGAGCCAGAAGGCGCCGACCGAGCGTTTCTCGCGGAGGAGCGTGGCGTGTGCAACGCGGACATCGAGCGCGAGCTCGCGCGGCTCGAGGCCGGCGGCTGCTCGGTGATGGTCGTGTGGACCGGCGCGCAGGTCCATCAGGTGATCGGCGTGCTCGGCGTCGCCGACGTCATCCGGCCGTCGAGCGTGGAGGCCGTCAAGATGCTGCATGCCGAGGGTATCAAGCTCGCGATGCTGACCGGCGACAACCCGACGACCGCCCGCGCCGTCGGCGACAAGGTCGGGATCGACGAGGTCGACGCCGACCTGTTGCCAGAGGACAAGCTCGCGACGATCGATCGCCTCGTCAAGCAGCACGGCGCGGTCGCGATGATCGGCGACGGCGTCAACGATGCGCCCGCGCTCGCGCGCGCGACGATCGGGTTCGCGATGGGCGCCGCGGGCACCGACACCGCGCTCGAGACCGCGGACGTCGCGCTGATGAAGGACGACCTACGCGGCGTTCCGGAGCTCGTCGCGCTGAGCCGGCAGACCGCGCGGACCCTCAGGGTCAACATCGCGCTGTCGATCGGCATCAAGGTGGTGTTCTTCGCGCTCGCGCTGCTCGGCGTCGCGACGCTGTGGATGGCGGTGTTCGCCGACATGGGCGCGAGCCTCTTGGTCGCCGCGAACGGCCTCCGCATCCTTCGCTTCGAACCGAGGGCACCATGAAGCTCGCGTGCGCGTCATCCATCCTTCCGCACGTCGTGCTCGCGCACGAGCTGTGCGAATTCATTGTCATCGGTGTGGTGTGCGCACAGCACGTCTCACAAGCAAGGAAGCTCGCATGAAGCGCTTCGTCATTCTTCTATCCGCGTTGCTGCTCGCTCTGCCCGGTAGGGCTCGTGCGGATCCCGCCACGGTGACCGTGCGCGGCGAAGTGATCATCATCGAGGATCGGCTGCCTCCGAAGGTGAAGCCGAAGCCCAAGAACTACGTAGCGCAGAAAGCGCCGCCATACAGCGATCGTGCGGTCCTCAGCGACGCTTGGACAAGAGCGTGGTTACTCCTCGATGTCAGCTCGACCGGAGAGGTCATGCGCTTCAAGTTCCTCAAGCGTCCGGGCTACGACCTCGAGAAGATTGCCGCGGCGGAGGTGTTCAAGTTGCAATTCGAGCCGGCCCGCGACGCGCGCGACAAGCCGATCGCTTCGATCGTGGTGTGGAGCATCGAGTGGCCGTCGGCCGGCTGGCTCGAGAAGCTGGTCGGCACGCGTACCCGAATGCCGCCGCTCATCGGTGTGCCGCCCAAGGCCGAGGACGAACCTTGGATCGAGGCTCGGTCGCCGCTGCCATGAACGCGAGCTTCGGCGAACATTCATGTCCCAATACTTACCCCGCCGGTCGATCCCCCGACACTCGGGCTCGAATCGATCGGTGATTCCATCGGGATCGAGGTTGACCTCACACCGTCGTGCCAACACGCGATGCGCCGTGGGCGCTCGCGGCGCGATCGGCGGCGAGCATCACGAGCGCGGCGAGCAGCAGGGCGCTTGCTCCGAATGCCCCGGCCGCGGCGCGCGACCAGTCGCTCAGCGCACCGATCGCGATGCTGCCCACCCACCACGAGCCGCCAAAGACGGCGTAGTAGATGCCGTAGGCGCCGCCGCGCCGGGACGGCGGCGACAGGATCGCAACCGTCGCCTTGCCGATCGACTCGGTGGCGCCGAGTCCCATCGCCCACAACGCGACGCCGACGAGCGCGGCAGCGGTGCCTCCGACGAGCACGAGCGGCAGGCTCGCCGCGGCGAGAACGAGCGTCGCGGCGAGGACGCGCAGCCCGGAGCGGCCCGATCTGCGCGCGCGATCGAACGCATGCCCCACGAAGAGCGCGGCGACGCCGTCGGCTGCCATCGCACCCGCGTACACGACCGGGATCATCGCGTCGCCGAGCAAGGCGCGGCGATCGAGGTGAAACGCGAGCAGAGCCCAGTCGGCGAGCCCCAGGCCGACGAGGGAGACGCCGATCATGTAGAGCGCGAACGGCTTGCCCAGTGTTCCGTAGGAGTCATTGGCCTCACCAGTTGCGCGAGGCGGTTGCGGCGGACTCCACCGCCATTCGATTTCGTGAAAGCGTACCGCACGACGCCGCGCTGGTCGAGCTTGCCTTGCGTATGCTTGACTGGATGGGGCGGACTTGGCTCGCGTTCGTGCTTGCAGCGGCGTGCGGTGACAACCTCGAACCGCCCGATGATCCGCTCGCGCTCGCCACGCTTGTCGACACCAATCCCGATCCCGCGATCGTCGAGGTCGAGCTCGTCGCGACCGTGGGCCGGTTCGAGTACGTCGCCGGCGCGCCGACCGAGATCTGGGCGTATCGCGACGGCGCGGTCACCGGATCTCGACCGACGATTCCCGGCCCGTTGCTCGACGTGAACCAGGGCGATCAGGTGATCGTCCACCTCCGCAACGAGCTCCCCGAACCGACGACGATCCACTGGCACGGCATCCGTGTGCCCAACGCGATGGACGGCTCCGAGCACACGCAGGATTTGGTGCAGCCCGGCGCGACGTTCGATTACGTGTTCACGGCGGTCGACGCGGGCACGTACTGGTACCACCCGCACATCCGCAGCGTCGTCCAGCTCGAGAAGGGCCTCTACGCGCCGATGATCGTGCGCGGCGGCGTCGAACCGAGCGTCCACGCCGATCGCACGTTCGTGCTCGACGACGTCAAGCTCGCCGACGACGTTCTTTCAGGTCCTCGATGTCGACGACGTTCCACCCGCGCATCGCGGCTGGAAAGACACCGTGATCATCCCGCGCTACTCGCGGGTACGGTTCGCGGTGCGATACGGCGAACCCGGGCACTGGATGTATCACTGCCACATCCTCGAGCATCAGGAGCACGGGATGATGGGCGTGCTCACGCTCGCGCCGTGAACGTTCGGCCGTCTCGTGAAAAGAACGGGCGGGGGCTGGAGGACCCGTCGCGTATCCCGGTAGACGAGATCGGTTCTCGGCGTTCCGACGCAAACGACCGATCCATCACACTTCACGAGGCGGTGCCTGGGCATGGCGCCGGGCATCGTCGTGTTCGCGGTAGACGGGCGGGTTGCTCCAAGCGCACAACGCGCGCTATAAACGAGTGTCCGTGCGACCCATCCTCGCCTTGCTCGTGCTCCTGCTGACGCTATCGATCTCCGGCATCTCGTCGGCGATGGTCGCCGCGGCTGGTGACGACTGCTGCGCGGACGGTGCGGGTGAGTGGCCCGCGGGAGAGCCGTCCGATGACGGGCGCGACGAGTGTCCGCCGCTGTGTCATGCGTGCGCGTGTTCCCCGTCGTTCGCCGTACCGATGATGGCGGTGCCGCTGATCGTGCGGTCTGTCGATCGCGAGCCGCCGAGCACGTCCCGGTCGCAGCTGCCGGCGAGTCCGACGCTGCCGGGTGTATTTCACCCTCCGCGTCGCGGCATCTAGCAGCGCACGGATCTCGTTGGTTCGTCGACTCACGTCGCCGGCGCACGCGCGTGCCTGCGTGTGCCGGTGTCGTCTGTCCGGCGAAGCGATCGTCCGCCTGCCCGCAGGCGGCGGCATCTTCCTTTTCACTGGAGATTGTTCATGAAGACGTTCGTCACGACCTGGATCATCGCGCTTTGCTTCGTCGCCGGCTGCAGCAAGTCGGGCTCGGACAAGGACAGCGCGAACAAGAAATCAGAACCGACCAAGACCGAGACCGCAGGACACGCCGCGAAGGATGTCGTGCCCGGCTCGCACGAAGACTGGTGTGGGGAGCATCAGGTTCCCGAATCGCAGTGCACGCGGTGCAACGCGGAGCTGATCGCGGCATTCAAGGCCACGAACGACTGGTGCGCGGAGCACGGCCTTCCCGAATCGCAATGCCTGAAGTGCAACCCCGATCTCAAGATCGTTCGCCCGCCGAAGAAGTGATCATGTCCATGCGCCATCTGAAGATCGGGTTGCTGCTCGCCGCCGCGGCGTGTGGAGACGCCGAGCCGAAATCGACGGAGAAGACCGAGGCCAAATCGTCGGCCTCCGAGGGTGCGATGTGCGCGGAGCACGGCGTGCTCGAGGCGATCTGTACCAAGTGCAACCCGAAGTTGATCGCGGTGTTCAAGGCGAAGGGCGACTACTGCGAGGAGCACGGGTTCCCGATGTCCGTTTGCCCGATCCATCACCCCGAGCGCGGAGGCCGACCGGCGACGGACGTCGCGACCGACAAGGCGCCACCCGACGGTATGAAGGTCCGGCTCAAGACCCAGGACACGGCGCGCCTCGCGGGCATCAAGGTGGTGAAGGCAGAGCGCCGGCCCGGTGGCGAGCGACTCGACGCGCTGGCGACGATCACCTACGACGCCACGAAGTGGGCGCAGATCAACGCGCGGGCCGCGGGCGTGGTTCGCGAGATCAAGGTCGACGTCGGCGCGAGCGTGAAGGCGGGCGCGCCGATCGCGGTGATCGAGAGTGCGACCGTGGGCGCGGATCGATCGCGCCTGAAGGCAGCCGCCTCGCGCGTCGCGATCGCGGAGACGACGTACAACCGCGAGGTCGAGCTGAACAAGAAGGGCATCTCGGCCCACAAGGACGTGCTCGCCGCGCAGCAGGAGCTCGACACCGCTCGCGCCGAGCAGGCGGCGGCGACCGCGGCGCTCGGTGTCGTCGGCGGTGGCGCCAGCGGCAGCGGCTACGTCCTCGTCGCGCCGATCGCGGGCACCGTCACGAAGCGCAACGTCACGATCGGCAACATGGTCGCCGCCGACGAGCGCGTGTTGTTCGAGATCGTCGACACCCGCGCGATGCGCGCGGAGATCGAGATCCCGGAGACCGAGCTGCGGCGCGTACGCGTCGGCCAGGATGTGGTCTTGACGATCGACGCGCTACGCGGCATCGAGGTCACCGGCAAGATCGACTATCTAGCACCCGACGTCGCGCGCGAGACGCGCACGATCAAGGCGCGGGCGACCCTCGCGAACCCGGACGGTACGCTGCGCGCGAACATGTTCGGTCACGCGCGCATCGCGCTCGGCGACGCGGCCGAGTCGGTCGTCGTGCCGCGTGCTGCGGTCCAGCGCGTCGGCGAGGTCGATCTGGTGTTCGTGAAGCTCGCCGAGGGCGAGTACGAGGTGAGACGCGTGAAGACGGGATCTCGAGACGGCGACCGCGTCGAGATCATCCAGGGGATCAAGCCCGACGAGAGCATCGTCACCGAGGGGAGCTTCCTGCTGAAGACCGAGACCCTCAAGGGCAGCATCGGCGCGGGTTGCTGCGAGTAGATCATGTTGAACGCCGTCATCACGTGGTCGCTGCGTCATCGCCTCGTCGTCGTGCTCGCCTGGCTCGGCATCATCGCCGCCGGCGTGCTCGCGTTCCGCCGGCTCCCGATCGACGCGTTCCCCGACACGACGCCGGTGATGGTGCAGGTCAACACCGTCGCGCCGTCGCTGTCGCCGCTGGAGACCGAGCGCCAGATCACGACGCGCGTCGAGCAGGCGATCTCCGGCCTGCCGGGGCTCGAAGGGGTCCGATCGATCTCGAAGTTCGGGCTCTCGCAGGTGACGGTGACGTTCGAGGACGGCATCGACATCTACCTCGCCCGGCAGGTCGTCAAGGAGCGGATCGATTCCGTGGAGCTGCCGCGAGGTGTCGAGCGCCCGAAGCTCGGCCCGGTCGCGACCGGGCTCGGCGAGGTGTTCCACTACGTCGTGACCGGCGACGGCAAGTCCGCGGCCGAGCTCCGCACGGTGCAGGACTGGATCATCCGGCCGCAGCTCGTGTCGGTGCCGGGCGTCGCCGAGGTGAACTCGTGGGGCGGCGACGAGAAGCAGTTCCAGGTCGTGATCGATCCCGCGACGCTGCAGTCGCGCGGGCTCGCGCTGGCCGACATCGTCGATGCGCTCGAGCGCAACAACGCGAACGTCGGCGGCGGTGCGATCGACGAGGCCGGCGAGTCGTCGCTCGTGCAGGGCGTCGGCGTCATCACCAAGAAGTCCGAGATCGAGGACGTGATTGTCACGGCGAAGGACGGCGTCCCCGTGCGGATCCGCAACGTCGCGACGGTCGTCGAGGGTCGCGAGATCCGGCGCGGCGCGGTGACGGCGGACGGCAAGAGCGAGGTCGTGCTCGGGCTCGGGTTCATGTTAATGGGCGAGAACAGCCACGAGGTGACCGCGCGGCTCGCGACCCGGCTCGACGAGATCCGCAAGACCTTGCCGGCCGGCGTCACCGCGACACCGGTCTACGAGCGGACAACGCTCGTCGACCGCGTGCTAGAGACCGTGCGCACGAACCTGCTCGAGGGCGCGGTGCTCGTGATCGCGGTGCTATTCATCTTCCTCGGCAACCTGCGCGCGGGCCTGATCGTCGCGTCGGCGATCCCGATCTCGATGCTGTTCGCGTTCGATCTCATGACGCGCGCCGGGATCGCGGGAAGCCTGATGAGCCTCGGGGCGATCGACTTCGGGCTCGTCGTCGATAGCTCGGTGATCATGGTCGAGAACGCGGTCACGCGGCTCGGCGAGAACGACGGCAAGCGCGCGACCCTCGACGTGATCCGCGACGCCGCGATCGAGGTCCGCAAGCCGACGATGTTCGGCGAGCTGATCATCATGATCGTGTACCTGCCGATCCTCGCGCTCGAAGGCATCGAGGGGAAGCTGTTCCGGCCGATGGCGCTCACGGTGATCTTCGCGCTGATCGGCTCGATGGCGATGTCGCTGACGCTCGTGCCGGTGCTGTCCAGCCTGCTGTTGCCTAAGAGCCTGGGGCACCGCGAGAACATCGTCGTGAGGGTGCTCAAACGGGCGTATCGGCCCGCGCTCGAGGCTGCGCTGCGCGCGCGCTGGATCGTCGTCGGGGTGGCCGTGCTGCTGCTCGCGAACGGCGCGTTCCTCGCGACCCAGCTCGGCTCCGAGTTCGTGCCGCGGCTTCGGGAAGGAACGGTCGTGATCAATACGGTCCGGCTCGCGTCGATCTCGCTCGACGAGTCGGTCCGCTACGGGCTCCAGATCGAGCGCGCGCTGCTCGAGAAGTTCCCCGACGAGGTCGAGCGCGTGTGGACGCGCACCGGCAGCGCCGAGGTCGCGACCGATCCGATGGGGCTCGAGCTTTCGGACGTGTTCGTGACGCTCACCCCGAGCAGCCGCTGGAAGCGTGCCGGCACGCAGGACGAGCTCGTCGCCGAGATGCAGCGCGAGCTCGAGGTCATGCCGGGGATGCGCGCGCTACTCACCCAGCCGATCGAGATGCGCGTCAACGAGATGATCGCCGGCGTGCGATCGGACCTCGGGGTGAAGCTGTTCGGCGACGACTTCGACGTGCTGCGCGACAATGCCGCGCAGATCGAACGCGTGTTGAAGAAGATCGCGGGATCCGCGGATGTCGTCACGGAGCAGGTGACCGGACTGCCCGTCCTGCAGATCCAGATCGACTCCGAAGCGACGTCTCGCCACGGCATCGCCAAGGACGATGTCCTCGACGTCGTACGCGCTTTGGGGACCTACGAGGTGGGCGAGCTCCAGGACGGAGATAGGCGCTTCCCGATCACGGTGCGGCTCGCCGACGCGTACCGCACCGATGCGGTCGCCGTAGGGCGCATCCTCGTGACCGCCGCCAATGGCGATCGCGTGCCGCTCGCGCGGCTGGCGACGATCAAGTCGATCGAGGGCCCGTCGACCGTGCAACGCGAGTGGGGCAAGCGGAGGATCGTGGTCCAGGCGAACGTGCGGGGTCGAGACATCGGATCGTTCGTCGAGGAAGCGCGCCGGCGGATCGATGCCGAGGTCTCGCTTCCGCCCGGCTACTACGTCCGGTTCGGCGGCCAGTTCGAGCATCTCGAGGCCGCGCGCGAGCGGCTGATGATCGTGGTCCCGATCGCGCTCGCGCTGATCTTCGTCCTGCTCTACTTCACCTACGGGCGCATCCTCGACGCGGTCCGCGTGTTCACGGGCGTGCCATTCGCCGCGATCGGTGGCGTCGTGGCGCTGTGGCTGCGCGACATCCCGTTCAGCGTTTCGGCCGGTGTCGGGTTCGTCGCGCTGTCGGGCGTCGCGGTGCTCGGCGACATGGTGCTGGTGTCGACGTTCCGCGCGATGCTCGCCGAGGGCCTCACCGTCGATCAGGCCGTACGGCAGGCCGCCGAGCGCCGACTACGGCCGGTGCTCATGACCGCGCTCGTCGCGAGCCTCGGCTTCGTGCCGATGGCGCTCAATACCGGCATCGGCGCCGAGGTCCAGCGCCCGCTCGCCACCGTGGTGATCGGAGGCATCATCTCGTCGACGTTGCTCACGCTGTTCGTGCTGCCGGTGCTCTATGCATGGCTCGGTAGAGCGCGAAGCTCGCCGCTGCCGCTCGCGACGCGACTCGAAGGAGCCGAGTGAATCGTGCCGCGCCGCCGTCTCTGGATCGGGCTCGCGGTGCTCGTCGCGGTACAGGCGGCTGCGATCGGACTGTACAAGCTCAAGCGCGGTGGGCACGTGGAGTCCGCCCCGTTCTCGAGCGAGACGATCGCGCCACGCGATGCGCCTGCGCTCGCATTCGAGCGAGCGGACGGACAACGAGGCACGCTCGTCGGCGTGCGCGGCAAGTTCGTGATGGTCCACTTCTGGGCGACCTGGTGCGAGCCGTGCCGCGACGAGCTTCCAGGTCTCCTGATCCGGGCGCGCGAGCTCGCGGCGAGTGGGCGGTTCGAGCTACTCGCGGTGGCCATCGATGACGACTGGGACGCGATCGGGCGCTTCTTCGGCGGAACCGTTCCGCGCTCGATCGTGCGACCCGAGACCACCGATATTCATCGCCGGTTCGGCGCGTCGACCCTTCCGGATACGTACCTCGTGGATACGAACGGCAAGCTCGTCATCCGCTACGCGGGTGCGCGCGACTGGACCGATCCACGCGCTCGCGCGCACCTCTCTCGAGCGATCGAGATGGACGAAAGACGAAAATGAGCCGATGCGTATCCCGGTGTGCTTCGCGCGATGGGAGCCGGCTAGCGTCGCGAAGACGCCCTGGTCAACGCTTCGCCGTCGCAGGTACGAACGTGTCGATCACGAACTCTTTCACGCGAGCGCCGCCCGTGACGTGGAGCCAAGGCTCGTCCTGCGTGCGCGACCATTCGAGCTGAAAGTCGAGGAAGGGGCAGCAACGATGCTCCAGTGCCACCAGCTCCGCCATTCGCGCGAACAGCCCGATGTCCGCCGGGTATCGGAACGAGTAGCCATCGACGCGTTCCTTCACTTCCCTGATCGAGGCGAGATGCTCTTTGAGGAGCACGTCTTCGCGTCTGCGCTGCTCTGCATCGAGAGCAGTGAGTGCGCACGCGATCGGAATCTCGTCCTTCGGGTCCACAGTTTCCTTTCGAGCGCAAGCGCTCGTCACGAGGGCAGCGAGAAGCGGCCAAGCCGGAAATCGCCTGTGCATGCTCCCAGTGTGGAGTCTGGACGTGACTCCAGAGTCAAGTCATGGTGGCCCATGGCTGATCTGAAGATCGGGCAGGTAGCATCCGCCGTCGGCGTGGGCGTCGACACGATTCGCTACTACGAACGCCTGGGCTTGCTACCGCGCGCGGCGCGACGGGCGTCTGGCTATCGCGTGTTCGACGAGACGACAGTCGAGCGCATCAAGCTCGTCAAGCAGCTCCAGGATCTCGGACTCAGGCTGCAAGAGATCGACGCGATGCTGCGTGCCGTCGGCGAGCATGCATCGGACTGCGCGCGCGAGTCGGCGCACATACGCACGGCGCTCACTCGTACCGAGGGGAAACTCGCCGCGCTCACCACCGTGCGAGATCAGCTTCGATTGGCTCTCGCTCGGTGTTCTGCCGGTCAGTGCTATCGTCGACCAGGTCGCCACGGTCGTAGGTGCATCCAAGAGTGTCATGAACGTGTCGAACAGCGGTGCGGCATTCATGTTGGCTCCGGTTCTGGAGGGATTGTACCTCCGTTCGCCGACGGAGCCTCGGAGGTTCGTGGGCGCGCGAACCATCCATAGAGCGCCGGAACCACCAGCATGTTGAGTGCGGTCGCCGACAACAGCCCGCCGAGGATGACGACGCCCATCGGCGCCTGGAGCTCGTTGCCCGGCTTGCTTCCCGCGATCACCAGCGGGATCAGCGCCAGGCCCGCACACAGCGCCGTCATCAGCACGGGCGAGAGGCGTTCCATCGAGCCACGCAGCACGGCCTCGTCGAACGACGCGCCCTCCTGGGATCGGAGGTGCTCGTAGTGCGCGATCATCATGATCCCATTGCGCGTCGCGATTCCGAACAAGGTGATGAAGCCGACGAGCGACGCGATGCTGAGCACGCCGCTCGTGAAGTAGACGCTGACGACGCCGCCGATCAACGCGAGCGGGAGGTTGACCATGATGAGGAGCGCGTTGCGCACGGAGCGGAACGACAGGAACAGCAGGAGGAAGATGCCGGCGATGACGAACGCGCCGAGCACGTTGATCGTCCGCGATGCCGCTCGCTCGCTCTCGAACTGGCCGCCGTAGACGACGTAGTACCCCGCCGGGAGCTTGACGTCGCGATCGACCGCGGCACGGATGTCGTCGATCACGCTGCCGAGGTCCCGGCCGCCGACGTTCGCGGAGACGACGATCTTGCGCTGCACGTTCTCACGCGAGATCGTGTTCGGGCCGACGTCGTCGCGGATCGTCGCGAGCATGCGTAACGGGACCTTCGCGCCTGATGGCGTATCGACCACGGTGTTCCGGATCGCCTCGATGTCCGCGCGCGCGTCATCGCCGTAGCGCACGACGACGCTGTAGGTGCGCTGGTTCTCGAGCACCTGGGTCACCTTGCGACCGGCGTACGCGGTCTCGATCGTCTCCGCGAGTGCGCCGGCCCGCAGCCCGTAGCGCGCGATGGCCTCGCGGTCGAACGTGATCGCCAGCTGCGGCACATCGACCTGCTGCTCCAGCGAGAGATCGACGACGCCCTCGACCTTCTCCATGACCTTCTGGATCTGCGTAGCCGAGGCGCGGAGCTGCGCGAGATCGTCGCCGAACACCTTGATCGCGATGCTGGCGCGCGTTCCCGAGAGCATGTGATCGATCCGGTGCGCGATCGGCCCGCCGATCGTACAGACGACGCCCGGCACCGTGGTCAGCTGCTCGCGCAGCTTCTCGAGAAACTCCTCCTTCGATCGGTCGCCCGCGCGCAGCCGGACGTCGATCTCCGCGGCGTTGACGTCCTGCGCGTGCTCGTCGAGCTCGGCGCGCCCGGTGCGCCGAGCGGTCGAGACGACCTCCGGGAACGACAGCAAGATCTCCTCGACGCGGCGCCCGAGTCGATCGGACTCGGCGAGCGACGTACCGGGCAGCGTCACGGCGCTGACCGTCAACGCGCCCTCGTTGAACTCGGGAAGGAACGTCCGGCCCAGGAACGGCACGAACGCGATCGCCCCGGCGAGCAGCGCCGTCGCGGCGACCAGCACGAGCCGCGGGTGCCGGACGGCGCGCACCAGGAGCGGCTGGTACGCGCGCTTGAGCACGCGCACCACGAACGAGTCACCATGCGCGAGCGACTTGCTGCGCGGCAGGACGTAGGCGCACAGCGCGGGGGTGACGGTGAGCGCGACGACGAGCGACGCGAAGATCGCGACGAGGTAGGCGAGCCCCAACGGCCAGAGCAGCCGGCCTTCGACGCCGGTCAAGAAGAACAGCGGCACGAACACCAGCATCACGATCAGCGTCGCGAACACGATCGAGCCGCGGACCTCGCGTGACGCGTCGAAGATGACGTCGGTCGCCGGGCGCCGCTGGTCCTCGGGCAGCGCGCGGTTCTCGCGCAGCCGGCGGAACACGTTCTCGACGTCGATGATCGCGTCGTCGACCAGGGCGCCGATCGCGATCGTGAGTCCGCCGAGCGTCATCGTATTGATCGTGATGCCGAGCGCGCGCATCGCGATGAGCGCGACGATCAGCGACAACGGGATCGACATCAGCGAGACCAGCGTCGTGCGGACGTTGAACAGGAACAGGAACAGGATGATGGCGACGAGGATCGCGCCATCGCGTAGCGCCATCGCGACGTTGTGGACGGCGGTGTCGATGAAGTCGGCCTGGCGGACCTTGTTGCGCTCGATCATCATGCCGGCGGGCAACGTCGCCTGGATCGCGTCGAGCTCGCGGTCGATGCGCTCGGTGAGCTCGAGCGTGTTCGCGCCGGGCTGCTTCTGGATCGCGATCACCACGGCGGGCTTGCCGTTCGACGAGCCTTCGCCGCGCTTGATCGCCGGCCCGACCTCGACATGCGCGACCTGACCGACCAGGATCGGAGACCCGTCGCGAACGACGATCACCGTCTGCTCGAGATCGGCGGCCGAGGTCACGCGCCCCACGCCGCGGATCAGCGACTCCTGTCCGCCGCGCACGAAGAAGCCGCCCGTCGAGTTCTGGTTGGACTGTTCGAGCGCCTGATCGACGTCCGCGAGCGTGACGGCGAACGCACGCAGCCGGTCCGGATCGACGTGGACCTGGTACTGGCGAACCTCTCCGCCGATCGGGATGACCTGCGCGACACCGGAGAGCGCGAGGAGCCGGCGACGCACCACCCAGTCGGCGACGTCGCGCACCTCCATCGGCCGGTGACGATCGCTCTGGACGGCGACGAACAGGATCTCGCCCATGATCGACGAGATCGGCGCGAGCGTCGGCGGGCCGATGTCCGGCGGGATCTGGGCGCCGACGAGCTGGAGCTTCTCGTTCACGATCTGGCGCGCGACGTAGATGTCGGTGCCCCAGTCGAACTCGACCCACACGATCGAGATGCCGATGCCCGACGACGAGCGCACCCGCCGGACGCCGGTCGCGCCGTTGACGGCGGACTCGATCGGGAACGTCACGAGCGTCTCGACCTCCTGCGGTGCGAGCCCGTGCGCCTCGGTGACGACGGTGACCGTCGGGGCGGTGAGATCGGGAAACACGTCGATCGGCGACTCGATCGCCTGCATCGTGCCGTAGGCGAGGACGCCCGCCGCCGCGAGCACCACGAGCAAGCGGTTGACGATCGACCATTGAATGATGCGGTCCATGATTCCCATTGCGGACCTCAGTGCGCGTGGCCGTGGGCGGGGACCGCGCCGGATGCCGACGCGAGCTTGATCTCGTACGCACCCTTGGTGACGACGCGTTCGCCGGCCGCGACGCCGTCGAGCACCTCGGTCCAACCGTGCGATCGGATTCCGAGTCGCAGCACCCGGCGTTCGAACGATTCGCCCTCGACCATCACGTACGCCACCGACCGGCCGCCGTCGTCGACGATCGCGCGGTCGGGGATCGCGAGCGCCTTGCGCGGCGCGCCGGTCGCGATCACCGTCTTCGTGAAGTTGCCGATGCGAAGCTTGCCGGCCTTGTTGTCGAGCTCGAAGATGACCGGCACGGTGCGCGTGCTCGGATCGACCACACGCCCGACGGTGACGAGCCGGCCGTTCGACGGATCGACCGTGAACGGCTCCTCGTAACCCTCGATCGTGAAGCGCGCGGAGACCGCGCCCTCGACGCGCGGAACATCCGGCTCGAACACCTTCGCCACCAGCCAGACGCGGTCGAGATCGATGACCGTGAACAGGTGCTGGCCTTCCTCGACCCCTTGTCCCGACGCGGCGGCGGTCGCAGTCAAGGTACCGTCGATCGGCGAACGCACCTGGAACACGCGCCCTCCGCCCGCACCGCTGGCCCCGGCATCGAATTGTGCGAGTCGACCTCGCACGCCCGCGAGCCGAGCCTCGGCGATCTTGAGGCGCGTCGTGGCCTCGTCGACGGTCTTGGCGGGCGCCGCTTGTGCTGCGACCAGCCGCTGCGCGCGCTCGAGCTGCGTTCGCGCGGCTTGCGCCTCGGCCTCGGCAGCACCGACGTCGGCGGCGAGCGTCGGACGATCGGTTCCGCCGGTGACGCGCGGCGAGACGCTCGCGAGGATCTGGTTCTTCTTGATAGGCATCCCGAGTAACGGCACCGGCTCGACGAGCGACACGCGACCCGCGGACGGTGCCGTGACCTGTGCTTCCTTGCCGGCGACCGGGCGGATCTCGCCGGTCGCGCGGACGCCGTCCTGGAGGTCGTGCTCGGCGACGGCGACCGTCGCGAAGTCCGTCTTCCACGCCTGCTCCTTCAAGTAGGTGATCCGCCCCGCCGGCTCGGGCTCGTCTTTCAGCGCGGCGCGCGCAGCGGCTCCGTCGGCGAACACCTGGCAGGGACCGATGACGAAGGAGTCGGTGAGCTGTGGCCCCGAGATCTCGAACGCGAGCTCGCACGGACCGGCCTGCGTCGGCGTCAGCGTCGGACGGAAGATGCCCGGGCTCGCGGGAGCATTCACGGTCCCGGCGAGCGGCGCGGCGCCGGTCATCGCGAGCGTGATCGTCACGGCTCCGCCAGTCACCGGTTTGCCGTTCGCATCCACCGTCACGTGCGTCGCGAACCGCGTCTCCTTCCCGACGATCAGCGGCGGGAACTCCATGAACAGCTCGGTGCGCTCCGACCACCGCGTCACCGATTGACCGGGGAGCTCGGCAGGTTCGCCGTGGCCGTGATCATCCTTCTTCGACTTGTCGTGATCGTGACCGTTGCCGCACGCGACGAGCATCGCGACGGCGAAGACTTCGAATCTGTACATGGTGAACCTCATAGGCGGTGTCCGAGGGCGAGCTCGAGATCGTGCTTGGCGCGCGCGACGTCGAGCCGGAGCTCGAGCGCGCGCAGGCGGGTGTCGCGCGCGGCGCGATGGGCATCGAGGAGCTCGACGACGCCGGCGTTGCCTTCGCGGAACGCGGTCTCGGCCGCGCGCAGCATGCCGTCGAGGCGATCGAGCTGCACCGGTCCGAGGCGGCCCGCCTGTGCGATCCGCGCGGTCAGTGTCTCGTACGCGAGGCGCACGCTCGCGGGAATCTGCACCTCCAACCAGCGCGCCTCGGCCCGCGCGGCCTGCTGGTCGGCCGTCGCCTGCGCGCGCTCGCCCTGACCTCGATCGAAGATCGGCAGCGAGATCGAGAGGCCGACGACGTAGCCGGTGCCGGTGCGATCGCCGAGATCCGCCGTCATCGCGCCCGCGGTGAGCGACGGCAACGGCACCCAGCCGCGCCCGCCCGCCTGGATGCGCCGCGCCGCCGCGTCGACGCGGAGCGTGGCCGCGCGGAAGTCTCCACGTTCGGCGACGGCCTTCGCGAGCAACCCTTCGAGCGGCGGCAAGTTGCCCGGAAGCGGGAGCGTCGAGCTGGCGTCGAGCTCGTTGCCCGATCGACCGGCGAGCGTCCCCAGACGTATGCGCGCGCGGCGCAGCTCGATCTGGCCGGACGCGATCCGATCGTCGTAGCCGGCGAGCTCAAGCTCGAACCGTTGGACCTCGTAGCCGGAGACGTCGCCGGCCTTGGCGCGCTGGCGCGCGATGTCCACGGCGCGCACGAGCGAGGCACGCTCGGCGGTCAGGATCTCGAGATACAAGCGCGCGTACGCGGCCTCGTCGAACACGCGCAGACCTTCGACGACCAGCTCGAACCTCGCGAGCCCGACCTCCGCCGTCTTGCCGCGGACGTCGGCCTCTGCCGCGGCGACGCGCAGTCCGCGACGGCCGGAGATGTCGACCGGCAGCTCGAGGCGCAGGTAGTTGGTCGGTAGCCCGCTTCCGTCGACGTACGGCACCTCGCGGTCGATCGCGAGGAGCGGGTTCGGCCGAACGCCGGCGGTCACGACCTGGGCGCGGGCGGCGGCGATCTCGGCCGCGAAGCGCGCCAGCCGCGGATCGCTTGCTTCGAGCTCGGCGACGAAGCGCGCCTCGTCGATCGTCGCGACCTCCGCGCGCGCGGGCGCCGCGACGAAGAGCATGGCCACTACCGACGATAGTATTTGGTTGCGCACGAAGATCCTCCAAGGGCGACCGATGCTCATCCGAGCAGCGTCTCGAACGCGTGATGCAACGGCTCGGCGGCGAGCGCCGCGAAGCCCACGAGCACGGCCGCGCCGACCACGACCGTGCGCCACAGGATGACCGCAGTGCGGTGGCCGACTGGCGCACCGGTCAGCACGGCGCGAACGCGCTGCGCGAGTTGCTCGGCGGCTGGCGTGAAGCCAAACGCACCGGCCGGTCGCGACACGTTCATCCGGCAGAGCGACACCATCGCGCTCGCCACCGCCGCGGGCTCGCCCGTCGCCTCGACGGCGCGCGCATCGCAAAGTCGCTCGGTGGCAGTCATCCATGCCGCACGCACGCGGTCCGCGACGAGCGGTGCCGCCAGCACAAGCAACGCCTCGATCCAGATCCTACGGCCGAGGTCGCCTTGCCGGACGTGGGCGGCTTCGTGGGCAACGAGCGCGCGTCGCTCCGCCTCGTCGAGCGAGCCCCATGCGCGCGTCGACACGAAGATCGTCGGTCGCCGGTAACCCGCGACGAAGCAGAAGCCGCGATCGGAATCGACCACGCATACGTCGCCGAGCTCGGTCCCGACCGCGCGAAGCTGCGCGATGCTGCGCGTGCCGCGGACCGCCGCCGCGATCAGCAACGCCACGCGCGCGGCGATCACCGCGGCGATGCCGGCCAGCGTCGCGACGACCCACGCCCGGTCGAGCCAGGCGGCTCCGTGCGCGAGGCAGAGGTGTGCGTGATGCGAGTGCGTCTCGCAGTGATCCGTGCCGAGCGCCGATTGCCCCACCAACGCCGCGACGGCCGCGAGCGCGAGCACGACCGGCACGATCGCGACCGCTTCGGCGGCACGACGCTCGGCCATCGCGCCGGCACGCAGGAGTCGCGCCGATGCGCCGCTCAGGACGAGCGCGCCGAGCGCGGACAGCGTCCATGCCACGGTAACGAAGACCAGCGCGAAACCGAGCAGACTGCCGAGGCTCACCTGCGCCTCCGGTGCTTCGCGATCAAGCGCTCGAGCTGGACGAGGTTCGCCTCGTCGAGATCCGCGGCGACCTCGACGAACGCGGCGAGCACGGGCGTGGCGCCTTGCTCCATGAGCGGCGTGAGGGCGGCTTCGACGACCCTGCGCTGGTACTCGGCGCGGTCCATCGCCGGCTCGTACAAGAACGCGTTGCCGTCCTTGCGGCGGCGCAGCAGGTGCTTCTTGTGGAGCCGGTCGAGCGTCGTCATGATCGTCGTGTACGCGTGCCGCCCGCCCAGCCGATCGCACGCCGTGCGGACGGAGATCGGGTGCTCGTTCCAGAGCAGCTCCATGACGCGCGTCTCGAGCTCGCCGAGGACGCGGGCGGCGGAGGAGAAGGTGCGCATCGACCACAGCCTAGCCGCGCCGTGTACTACAGTCAATAGTAGGCATCGGGCCGCGGACGTCAGTGCGAGTGATCGTGGTGAACGTCGGGGGCGTGGTCGTGTGCGTGGGCGACCCGAGCGTGCTCGTGCGCGTGCGTGTGCTCGCCGTCGACCGGCGGGTCGTGCACGTGATCGTGGTGGCCGTCGTCGTGACGGTGTGCGTGCTCGTGGATCTTCGGCTCGTGGACGTGCAGGTGGGCGTGCTGCTCGGAGACGTGCAGGTACACGCCGACGCCGAACCCCGCGGACGCGAGCGCGGTGAGAACCGTCGCGTCGCGGTCGCCGAGGATCCACGCGACGGCGGCGCCGACGAACGGCGCGAGCGCGAACACCGACCCCGTCCGCGCCGCGCCGATCCGGCGCTGCGCGAGCAGGTACAGGCGGAGGCTGAGCCCGTACCCCGTCGCGCCGCAGGCGAGTAGCGCGAGGATCGACTCGGCCGGCGGCAACGCCTCGCCCCACGCGAAGGCGAGCACGGTCGTGAGGGTCGCGCCGAGCGCTCCCTTCGCGGCGATCACCTGGAGCGGATCGCGTTCCGCGAGGCCGCGCGTCAACGTGTTATCGATCGCCCACGCGAGCGTCGCCGCGCCGACCGCGAGGGCGCCGAGCATGCCGCCACCTCCACGCGCCGATGCGTCGAGCACGAGCAGGGCTCCGGCGCCCGCCATGACAGCCACCGCCACGATCACGCGTCGGCCGAGCGGCTCGCGATAGATCGCCCACGCGAGCAGCACGGTCAGCACCGCTTCGAGGTTGAGCACGAGCGAGCCGGCCGTTGCGCCCGCACGCGAGAGTCCCCAGGCCAGACACGTCGGCGCCACCGCGGCACCGGCGATCGCGATCGCGATGACTCGGCGCACGTCGCGACGAATCAGCGGCGTTCCACTGGCTCGCGATCAACCAAGCGTAGAGATATCGTCACGTGTTGTGGATCGGGTCAAGCCTGGTGCGTTGGCGCTCCGCCGCACGCTCGGCCTCGGGCCCGAGGCGGGACGGGATCGTGAGCCGCAGCTCGACCGCGGCGGTCACGGTGCACCGGCGGGCTCCGGATCTCGCACGACCAGGACTCCCGCGTCGTTGAGGTGGTAGTCACAGCGCTGGAGGGCCGCGCGCCAGTCGTCGAGCGTGCCCGTGTCCCCGGAGACGTCCCAGACCCGCACGGTATGGTCATCGCTCGCCGTTGCGATGCGTCGTCCTTGCGAGCTCCACGCCACCGCGTTGACCCAGTCCCGGTGCGCGAGCGGTGGCGTCAAGGCCTGTCCGCTGACCGCGTCCCACACCCGCGCGGTACGGTCCTGGCTCGCCGTCGCCACCTGCGTCCCGTCCGGGCTCCACGCGATCCCGTTGACGCCACGGTCGTGCGTGAGCGGCGGCGTCAGCACCTGCCCGCTGGCCGCGTCCCAGATCTGCGCCGTCGCATCCTGGCTCGCCGTGGCCACCCGCGTCCCGTCCGGGCTCCAGGCTACGGCACCGACCCCGCGCTGGTGCGCGAGCGGCGGCGTCACCGGCTGCCCGCTGACCGCGTTCCACACCCGCGCCATCCCATCCTGGCTCGCCGTGGCCAATCGCGTTCCGTCCGGGCTCCACGCCACCGTCCAGACCGCACCCTGGTGCGCGAGCGGCAGTGTTACCGGCTGCCCGGTGACCGCGTCCCACACCTGCGCGGTGTGGTCCGAGCTCGCCGTGGCCACCCGGGTGCCATCCGGGCTCCACGCCAGCCTCCAGATCGTACCCTGGTGCGCAAACGCTGGCGTCACCGCCCGCCCGCGGGCCGCGTCCCACACCCGCGCGGTCCCATCAAAGCTCGCGGTCGCCACGCGCTTGCCATCCGGGCGCCAGCTCACCGCCCAGACCACCTCCCGATGTGCGAGCGGTGGCGTCACCGGCTGCCCACTGGCCGCGTCCCACACCCGCGCGGTCCCATCAAAGCTCGCGGTCGCCACCCGGGTCCCATCCGGGCTCCACGCGACCGCCGTGACCCGATTGCCGTGCGCGAGCGGTGGCGTCACCGGCTGCCCGCCGGCGTCCCACACCCGCGCGGTGTGGTCATCGCTCGCCGTGGCCACCCGCGTCCCGTCCGGGCTCCACACGACCGCAGTGACCTTGTCCTTGTGGGCGAGCGGCGGCGTCACCGGATGCCGGCTGCCCGCGTCCCAGATCCGTGCGATCCCATCCTCGCTCGCGGTCGCCACGCGCGCCCCGTCCGGACTCCACACGACCGCATGGATCTTGCCTCTGTGCGCGAGCGGGGGCGTCAAGGCCTGTCCGCTGACCGCGTCCCACACCCGCGCGGTATGGTCAGCACTCGCCGTCGCCACGCGCTGCCCGTCCGGACTCCACGTGACGGCACTGACACTATCCTTGTGCGTGAGCAGCGGCGTGACGCGCTGTCCGGTGACCGTGTCCCACATCCGTGCGATCCCGTCATAGCTGCCTGTGGCCACGCGCCGCCCATCCGGGCTCCACGCGATGGCAATGACCCTGTCGTCGTGCGCGAGCGGCGGCGTGATGGCCTGCCCGGTGAGCGCGCTCCACAGCCGCGCCGTATGGTCATCGCCGGCCGTCGCCACCTGCTGCCCGTCCGGGCTCCACGCGATCGCATGGACCCGATCCTCGTGCGCGAGGGGCGGCGTCACTGCTTGTCCGCTGTCGGCGTTCCACACCCGCGCGGTGTGGTCACCGCTCGCGGTCGCCACGCGCTTGCCATCCGGGCTCCACGCCACCGCGAGGACTCGCCCGTGGTGCGCGAGCGGCGGCGTCACCGGCCGCCCGCTGGCCGCGTTCCACACCCGCGCGGTCCCATCCTGGCTCGCCGTGGCCACCCGCGTGCCGTCCGGACTCCACGCCACCCCGTAGACCTCCCCCTGGTGGGCGAGCGGCGGCGTCACCGCGTGCCCGCTGACCGCGTCCCAGATCCGCGCCCCATGGTTCATGCTCGCGGTCGCCAGCTTCGTCCCGTCCGGACTCCACGCCACCGCCTGGACCGCGCCGTCGTGAACCACCTGCACGAGCGGCAGCCCCTTGGTCGCCCACCGAAACAGCATGCCGAGGGGCTCGCCCTCGTCTCCAGCGCCCCGGGCCGCCAGGAGATAGGGAACGGCCTGCGCGGGGAGGCCGCTCATCAGCAGCGGGTAGCCCTTCGAGACGTGGTTGCGGGCGCGCTGCCGCTGCGCCGCTCGCCGGTCGCCCTCCGCAGCACAGGCTTGCATCTCCTTCTCTCGCCACTGTTCCTGCGCCAGGGCTGCCTGCCGCTGCGCCTCTCGCCGCTGCACCTCCGCCACGCGGGTCTGTAGCCATGCGACGATCAGCTGCTCGTTCGCCACCACGGTCTGCTGGCGCGCTTCGCGTGACCGGTTCCCGGCCACCACCGCCAGCGTCGCCACCGCCAGCCCCGCGCCGGTCAGGATCACGAGCGCGACCGTCACCCAGCGCTGCCATCGCCGGCGGCGATTCACGACCGTCACGACCTGCGCAACCAGCGCAGCCTCGCTGCGGGCGAGCAAGCCCTGGACCGCCTCGCTCACGCCCAGATCGCGGGCCTTGTCCTCGGTGAGCCAGCCGCGCACCTCGCGCAGCTCATCGGCGTCCAGCAGGCGGTACCGGCCACGTCCGCTCGTCACCCACTCGGCCGCCTTGGACTCCAGCACGCGGCGGCGTTGCTCGTCGTCCCGTCGGGTGGCAATCCACTGTCCCAGCGCCGGCCACGCCGACAGCAAGACCTCGTGTGCCAGGTCGACCCGCGCCGAGCCGGCCGCGTCGTCGCCACCGCTGGTGGTGATCAAGCGACGATCCGCCAGGTGGTGAATCACCACGTCGATGTCTTCCGGTGCGTCGGCTGCGGTCGCGAGCGCGGCGCGCGGCTGTTGCCGGCGCGTCGTCACCGTCCCGTCGCCGAACTGGACCAGGCGCAAGAACACCCGCCGCGCGATGGCCCGCCGGCCGGGCGACAGATCGCGCAGGGCGCTGTCGGCCCGCCGAGCCAGCGTCACCGCGAGGCCGGTCTGCACGCCATCGCTCATCGCCTCGTACTCCGCCAGCCGCAAAAGGCCGCGCGTCCGCTGGTGCCAGAGCGTCCGCAGGGTGTCTTGCAGGAGCGGCAGCGCGCCGGGCTCGTCGGCGACATCGTGCAGCAGGCGCTCGACGAGCACCGGCTCGAAGTAGACGCCGAGCGCCCGCGCCGGGGCCTCGATCGCCGCTTGCAGCTCGTCGCCGCGCAACGGGCCCACGTCGAGCCGCGACAGCTGGCCGTCGAGGTCGGCCCACAGCGTCGATTCCATCAGCTGGGCGTAGAAGTCGGCGCGCAGCGTGAGCACGAGCGCGACCCGTGGATCGCGGCGCAGCGCGCGCAGCGCGGCGATGAACGCCGTACGCGGCGTGCTGGCGGCGGTGGTGAACAGCTCCTCGAGCTGATCGACGAAGATCAGCAAGCGGTCGCGATCCGGGTGGGCTGCGAGCACGCGGCCCACGGCGTCGCCCAGCCACCGCATCGCCGGGTCGGCCTGCTCGGTGGCCGTCGCCTCGAGCACGCCGGCCAGCCCGGCCGTGGGGTCCACGCCCGGTCGCATCTGGCGGACCAGGAACGCGGCCCCCGCCAGCTCGGGTGAGCTGTGCAGGCGCGGCACCAGGCCGGCGGCCACCAGCGACGACTTGCCCGATCCGGACGGCCCGATGACATACAGCTCGGGCTCGCCGTCCCGCAGCCGGCTCAGCAGGTCACCAACCTCCTTGTCGCGGCCATGAAACCGCGCTGCATCCTCCAGCGTGAACGGCCGGATGCCCGGATACGGACACGGCGGCTCCGCCACCGCCGGCAGGGGGGCGGCGAGCATCTGGCGTAGCCGCGCGGTCTCCTCCTCCCAGTGCTCGCGGTCCTGGTTGCGAAAGTCCAGCGCCACGCGAAACCGCGACAGGAGCGGCAGCTCGCAGTCGGCGAGGATCGCCGGCACCAGCGTGGCGCTGCCGTCGCTCGCCGCCTCGATGCTCCGGGTCATGGCGAGCTGGTGGGCCAGCTGCGCCCAGGGCGACACCAGGAACGCCGGGCTCACCACCACCACCGTCACCAAGCTCAGCGCCCCGCGCGCGATCTGGTCGACGATCACCGCCCCCGGCTCGAGCTTGCTCGACACCAGCACCTCGGCCTCGGGCAGGCGCAGGGCCTCGAGCAGGAAGCCGTCGACGAACCAGGCGTCCTCGGGCGCATGCACCACGAACAGCCGCGGGCTGGTGGCCGGGGCCGGGGGGCGGACCAGACGGATGACGGGCAAAGGCGGCGCCGCCGGCTCCGACGGGGTAGCGTCCCGTGCCTCGCTCGACTCGCTCGCCATGGTTCCCCTCAGGCGACCGAGCCTACAGAAATCCTACAGGCGCACCTCGCAACCTCGGGTTCGGGTGGGGTAGGCGTCGGTTATTTCGCGATCGCGTCGCAGGTCTCGGCGGAGAGCTGGTCGGTGAACGAGGGCTGCGCGGTGGGCGGGGCGGTGGCAGCCGCCTTCCCGCGTGCACGACCGGCGCGACGAGGCCTGCAAGGCCGCCAGCTGTTCCCGCTGCGAATGATATTCGTTGAGGACCAGGCAGCCCAGCAGGGTAGTCGAGATCCACCAGACGCGATATGACTTCATGGTACCCCCTGTATCGGCTGTATCGGCGATCGAGCGACCCGGGCACGTCAATAGTTGACAGAGTGGAGCCTGGCAGTCTGTGCGATATTGCAGCAGAAATCCGGGGCGAGCACCGTGACCTCGACGATGTGATTGCTGCCATCCACGGGCAGCGTCACGCAGTACTGCTTGGTCGTGGCGCACGTGTTGGTGACCGAGCCACCATTGTTGGTGAAGCACGAGTAGTCCGCGGGGGCTTGCGGTTGCCCCATGAACGCGGTGAGCGACCGCGCATCGGAGCTCGACGTGGCGCCGATGACGGCGATGCCAGCGATCACCGAAGCTGCAACTCCATAACCCGGCGCTACCGAAACCCCGTTCATTCTCCTGGCCGCGTTCGTCCTCACATCAGCGCGCGCTCGGCCACGCGGACACGTGCCTGCGATGCACGTCGGCCGTGTTATTGTTCGTCTTGAATGCTCGCGCCTGATCAACGGGACCTCTTGTCCGCAGCGCTGCGTCACCAGGAGGATGCAGAACGTCTGCTGGCGCCTTCGCCTGACCAGTCGTGGCACCTCGCCGGATATGTCACGGAGTGCGTCCGGAAGGCCGTGCTCACGGTTGCGCCATTCCGCGTGGCGCTATCTCACGAGCAGGGGAAGCACTTCGACGCCTTGTTCGAGATCGTCGTGGCATTGGATCCGCGGGCTTCCCGTCTGCGGGTCTCGGGCTGGGCGAATCCCGGGACGCGCCTCGTCGCATGGAGCGAGTCCCATCGCTACGACGCCACCCGCAAGCATGCTGCGGCAGCCGCAGACCTTGTGCGCGAGACCGGCACGCACTTCGATCGCGCGCTCGCAGCGCTCTGGCTGACGGATCCGTTCGATCCGGGGAGCCTCTGATGCCGTGGCGCGCACCGGACGACGTGCTCGCGGCGGCCGTGGCAGCGGTCGTTCGCGTGAATCCACTGGGACGTCGTGTTGTGCTCGTGCGTGACGTTCGCGGACGTGTGCGGGTCGCGGTCGAGCAGGCAGGTAACGTCGCGGGAAAGATCGATGTGACCACGTTGTCCAGCACGTTGGAGGCCGAGCTTGGAGGATGGTTCGCACCACCTGTGCTGGACGGAGACGGCTCACCCGCGCATCGGCGCATCGCCCGCGAGATCTTTCGTGACTTGCCAGAGCCGCCCAACGATTGGCCGCAAGGCTGGCCTACCGAGTACGAGTTGCTCGACGGGGCCCGTGCGTCGAAACCCGCGTGGCTTGTTGGGCGTGCGATTCTGAACAGCAAGGAATCGTGGTTCACGGCCGGAGGAGCCCCGCCAAGCGAGCCGCGCGTCGTTGCGTTCTATTCGTTCAAGGGCGGCGTTGGCCGCACTACCACACTCGCATGTGTCGCCGCGAGGATTGCCGCACGGCCTCAACGTGTGCTCGCGATCGATCTCGACCTCGAGGCACCAGGGCTCGGCAGCCTGCTCGACTCCCAGTCTCCCATCGGCGTTGTGGATCACCTGCTCTCGCATCTCGCCACGGGGGAAGTCGGAGATGTAGATCCGGAACCGGCGAATGGTGTGAACAACCTCTGGGTGCTCGCCGCGGGTCGACTCGGGCCTACGTACCTCGAGAAGTTGGCGCGGCTCGACTTTTTGGTCGGCGACTCCGGTACGAAGGGCAGCCCTGCGGAGGAAGCGTTGCGTGCCTTGATAGCGACCGCTGCCGCGAAGGTCAAGCCCGATGTGGTGCTGCTCGACAGTCGCGCCGGACTTCACGACATTGGTGGGCTCGCGTTGCATCGGCTGTCGCACATGGATGTCCTCGTCGCGCGAGCAAACCAACAAGCCCACGCGGGGATGCAAGTTGTGCTGGAGGCGATCCGCCGGATGCACCCAGTAGAGCGCCGCGACCTCCGAATCGTGCAGACCATGGTCAAGCCACCATTCGACGCGGCGGACACGAAGACCCTCGTCGAGTCATGGCGCAAGAAGGTGTACGATCTCGCGCTCCAGACCATCTACGTCGACCTCGACGACGTACCTCAACTGGACGCCCAAGAAGCCCACTACCCACTTCTCGTCGCCGAACGCGAAGAGTTCCAGCGCCTCGACCGGCTGCAGCAGGTCTCCGCCGCGCTACTCGTCGAATTCGACGAGATCGCGGAGATCGTAGCCCCTCGGAAGGAAGACTGACGTGGCAGGAAAGAGCCTCGATGACGAGGAGCGGCGTGCACTGCTCGATGAGCTATCCAGAATTCCCGTCGACGCCGACGCGGACGACGACGTGATTCGTACGTTCTTGCCGAATCCGGTCTATCAACGCGCGCTTGACCAACGTGTGTTTATCGTGAGGGGCGAGCGCGGGGCTGGAAAGACCGCCCTGTTCAAGCTGATTCACGCGGCGAGCGCCAAGAACATTCCACTGGCCGACCTGATTGCGGGTGCACCGGAAGGAACCCGCGTCGAGGGATTCTCCGAGACCGGAACGATTCATCCGCCCAGCGATGTCGTGGAGACTTTCGCGACGACCGCGACGCCGGAGGCGCTCCGCGCGTTCTGGCTCGGTCACCTCGCTGCGCGACTTCACGCAGAGGTCTATTCGGGCACCGCCCTTCCGAAGGCGTTTGGAGGTGCGTACGCCGGTCACGTCACGGACCTGGGGCACTGGGTGCCGGCTGCACAGGCTGCGTTACCCGAGCTCTACGCTTGGCTCGACGGGCTCGAGCGCGGCGCCAAGACAACGTGCTTCGTGATCTATGATCACCTCGATCGCATCGCCGCGAACCAGAGCGACGTGCGTCGCAAGCTCGCGACCGCGCTGCTCGGTTTGTGGCTGTCGCTGTCACAGCGCTACGATCACTTGCGCGGAAAAATCCTCTTGCGAGAGGACTTGTTCCAGGCGGCGCTCACGTCGTTCGCCGATGCGACCAAGCTCGAAGCACGATCGGTGCGCATCGAGTGGAACGCCGGCAAGCTCTACGCGTTGCTCGTGCGTCGGATGGCGACCTTCGACGCGCTCCTCGAATGGCTCGTGAGCGTGGCGGAGGTCGCGTTGAGCAAACAGAAGTACCTCGGTTACGTTCCCAAACCCGAATTCGATGAGGGCGAGCAATCTCGGTTCGCGAACAAGCTCGTTGGTCAATACATGGGGGCCGGGCCGACGAAGGGCGTTTCGTACAAGTGGCTCATCAGCCACCTCCAGGACGCTAACCTTCGGGTAACGCCGCGTTCGATACTCGAGCTCATCCGTGGCGCTGCCGAGACGGCGCTCCAACGAGGGCCCAAGGCTCCGTACCGCCGGCTGCTCGATCCTATCGAGCTCCAGAGCTCGCTGGAGAAAGCGTCCAAGCGCAGGGTCGACGAGCTCCGGGAAGACTACCCAATTGTCGGATCGCTCGAGAGCTTACGCGGCGAAACGCTGTTCCTGTCCAAGAAGGAAGTGCTGGCCGCCTTACGTGGCTTCAGCAAGAATGCCCCTTCGCGTTCGGACCCGAGCGACGCATTTGACGAGCTGACGCGGATCGGCGTGTTGAGCGACCGAGGCAATGATCGCATCGATGTCCCGGACATCATCCGCTACGAATTCGGCATCAAGCGCAAGGGCGGCGTGCGACGGGTCGTATGACGGGACGAGGCAGGTTCCGTGGTCAGCTGAAGGCAAGGCCGTGGTCGGGGCGCTCGGTCGCGCCGGCGGCTACCTCGACTCGGTCCGCTGGATCTGTCGCGAACGTCGATGCCCCGGCGCTGTCGAACCCGCACGTCGTCGGGCGCGTGGGCGTCACCGCCGCCGCCACCAAGACCTGGGTGAGACGGAGAGGGGGACGCTCCCTGTTTACGCTCGTTCCCCGGACACCGGGCTATTTCGTGATCGCGTCGCAGGTCTCGGCGTTGCCGCCCGCGGCGTAGGTCATGCCGCTCTTCGTGATGCGGTTGACGCAGAAGGTGAAGCTGCCGGGGTTGCTCGAGCGGGCGGAGTAGAACGCCGCGCTGCCGTCCGAGCCGGTGATCTGGCTGGTGTCGCCGCCGGTGACCAGCCCCGACCATTGCCCGGCGATGGTCGCGCCGGCGACCGGCCGTCCGCTGCCGTTGACGACGGTCACGAGCGCCCCGGCCTGCCGGTTCTGGCCCGCGAGCGACATCGTGATGGTCGACACGTGCATCGCCGAGGGGTCGCCGTCCTGCACCGGGGCGGGCGGCGGCGGTTGGGTCATGGAGCACTGCTCGCCCGCGGTGTAGCGGACCCAGTCGTAGGTGGCATGGAGCGCGCCCGCGTAGACGAAGGTGCCCGCCCAGCCGGACGCGCTGCTGTCCGCCGGCCAGACGTTCGTCACGATCTTCTGGAGCGACTCGCTCGCCTTGGGCGTCGGATCGAGCGGCGAGCTCTCCACCAGGTAGACCAGCACGCCGTCCACCCACCACTCGATCCCGGCGGACGTCCACTTGAAGCCGTAGGTGTGGAGCCCGCTCGACGCGTCGAAGTCGAGATGAATGAGCTGCTCGTGGCCGCGGGCGTAGCCGTCGTCGTTGGTCCAGAAGTTCACCTGAACCTGGCTGGTGTCGTAGCCGAGGAACTCGAGGTCGATCTCGTTGTGCAGGCCGTTGCCGCCGTTATCGGTCTGCCCGGCGAACGTGAAGAACGAGGAGACGACCCCGGGAGCCCGCACCGGCTGGAAGCTCGCCTCGTAACAGCCATGGCCGCGGACCCGGCGAGCTGCAAGCGGCGGCGCCCGGCAAGCTGCACGCGTGGACGATGCGTCATGATCTACCGCCAGACCTCGGGAGTTGTGGCAAAGGGCGCCTCCTTCCCAGCGCGAGTCGGCCGTCGTGCGAAAACCTGAATCCCCGCAGGCAAGATCGCCGGCCGAGGACGTATTTCGAGCCGAAACGCCTGCCGATGACGTATCGAGCCGGCGCCCACCCGCTGCGTCAGCTGCCGGCGGTCGCGAGGCGCTTGAGGAACGGCATGACCTGACGCGCGGCGACGTCCTCGGCGACCGCCTCGAGGCAGTCGCGCACGCCGCCGGCGATCTCGCGGTCGCTGTTGCCGGTCGTCGCCTTGGCCGAGCCGGACGCGGACGCGGCCTTGTTGGCCTCCCACTTCTCGCCGCCGTCGCTGCCGCCCCAGGGCGCGACGCGGATCTCGACCCGGCACGAGATCTGGGTCTGGCGGCTGACCTTGCTGATCTCGATCTTCTTGACGGTCGACGCGATGATGAACGCGCGCGCGTGGCTGCTGGTGAGCTCGGTCTGCGTGGGCAGGCCGCCCGGCCAGCTGGTCGAGTAGCCGGTGCGCTCGACGCTCTTCTTCAGGATCCGGCCGAGCCGCTCGCCGGTGTCGCTCGGCGCGACCTTCGACTGGTCGGTCGTGGGGTCGACGTTGACGAACACGCCGGGCCGGTCGGACTTGGCGTCGGGCTTGGGGTCCTTCTTCTTGCGGCGCAGGCCGGACAGATCCTGCTGGGAGTGCAGCGCGGTTTCCTTCACCTTGCGGTCGGCGTCGTTGACCGCGGCGTCCGCGAGGGCGTCGAGCCCGAGCTCGCGCGCGTCCTCGGCGGTGCGGGCATCGATCATCTTGCCCAGGGCGAGCGCCGCGACCCGCCGGATCGTCGAGTCGTCGTCCTTGCCGAGCGCGTCGGCCAGCGCGATCACCGCGCGCGGGTCGCGCGACTTCGAGAGCGCGAGCGCCGCGGCGAGTCGAACCTTGTAGCTCGAGTCGGCCATCTGGCGAATGCTGGTGTCGATCGTGTCGGCGCGCGCCGCCCGACCCCCCAACAGTAGCCAAACGGCTACCACCGCCAGCGCGCGCATCACGGGGGGAACGTAACACGCCGGCGCGATCCCGGAATCAGGGGACCACCACGACATCTCCTACCTCGGCGTAGAATCCGCGCCATGTCTCTCATCGACAGCATGCGCGTACTCGGCGCCATGGCCCGGATCAGCGCACCTACCTTGGTGGAGGCCGCGCGCGGCTCGCTCGATCGGGGCGCGATCGACGAACGCGCGCGGTGGTTCGGCCGCCGCGTCGTCGAGCTGCTCGACATCCAGCTCGAGGCCACCGGAGCCGGGACCGTGCCGTCCCGCGCGGTCATTTACATGTCGAACCACCAGAGCCACCTGGATATCCCGATGCTGTACGCGACCCTGCCGTCGCCGACGATCCGGATGCTCGCCAAGGCCGAGCTGTTCCGGATCCCCCTGTGGGGCCGCGGCCTACGTGCCGCCGAGTTCATCGAGGTCGATCGGTCGAACCACGGCCGCGCCGTGCAATCGATCGAGCACGCGGCACGGCTGATCCGCGACGGGGTCAGCGTCTACCTCGCTCCGGAGGGGACGCGCTCGGTCGATGGCCGGATCGGCAAGCTGAAGAAAGGTGGGTTCCACCTGGCGATCGAGACCGGCGCGCCGATCGTCCCGGTCGCCATCCGCGGGACGATCGACATCATGGCGCGCGGCGGCCTGGTCATGCGCTCCGGGCGGCGGGTCTCGGTGCGGATCGGGCCTCCGATCGACGCCTCCGGCCGCGACATTTCGAGCTTGGTGACACAAGTAGCTGATTTTCTGGTGAAGAACGTCGAGAACGACGCGGGCATCGCTGCCTAAATCAGGTATTCTCCTCCGGTGACCTGGGTCGTCCCGCTGGCGCTCGGGGGCTTCGCCGTCCTGCTGATGGCGGTGTTCACGATGTTGTCTGCCCGCAAACGCCACCGCGCGATCGTCGCGCCGGCCGTCTCCGCAGGCCCGCGGATCCTGATTCACGACATCAATGACGACCGGTGCACCGGCTGCGACGCCTGCGTCGCGGTGTGTCCCACCAACGTGCTCGACCTGGTCGCCAACAAGAGCCGCGTGCTGCGGTTCCACGACTGCATCCAGTGCGAGGCGTGCATGTTCGCGTGCCCGACCGAGGCGCTCGTGATGTTCCCGGAGGGCAGCACGCCGCCGGCGCTCAAGGTCCCCGAGATCGACGAGAACTTTCAGACGGCGATCCCGGGCCAGTACCTGATCGGCGAGGTCGCCGGCAAGCCGCTGGTCAAGAACGCGGCGAACCTCGGGCGCGCGGTGATCGAGCACATGCTCGCCACCGGGCTGCGCCCCGGCGCGCTCGGCCGCGGTGACAACCTGGTGGATGTCGCGATCGTCGGCTCCGGTCCGGGCGGCCTGTCGGCGGCGCTGACCTGCATCCAGAAGGGCCTGTCGTACGTCGTGCTCGAGAAGGAGCAGATGATCGCCTCCACGATCTCGCGCTACCCCAAGGGCAAGCTCGTGATGGCCGAGCCGTACGACACGGTGAACCTCTCGCTCTTGCCGGTGTTCGATGCCGGCAAGGAGCAGCTGATCCCGATCTGGAGCGAGGTGATCGAGCGCGTCGGCATGACGATCAAGCAGGGCGAGTCGGTCGAGACGGTGGTGCGCGGCGGAGACGGCGTGTTCGACGTCCGCTCGACGGTCGCGACCTACCGCGCGCAGCGCATGGTGCTGTCGATCGGCACGCGCGGCAAGCCGCGGACGCTGCAGGTCCCCGGCGAGAACATGCCCAAGGTGTTCAGCCTGCTCGAGGATCCGGACGAGTGGCGCGGGCGCGCGGTCCTGGTGGTCGGCGGCGGTGACTCGGCCTGCGAGGCCGCGCTCGCGCTGGCCGATGCCGGCGCCAAGGTGATGATCTCGTACCGCGGCAAGGGCTTCAACCGCGCCGCGCCCAAGAACAAGAACGCGATCGAGGGCTACGCCTCGCAGGGCCGCATCAAGGCCAAGCTCGGCTCGCAGATCCTGGCGTTCGAGGCCGACTCGGTGACCATGGCGCTGGCCGACGGCGCCCAGAAGCGCTACCCCAACGACGCCGCCTTCGTGCTGATCGGCGCCGATCCGCCGGTCGCGTGGCTCGAGAAGATGGGCGTCCGGTTCGTCGAGCGGCCGCACCAGTACCAGCTCGGCAAGACCGACGACATCGTGCGCAAGTTCGTGGCGCGCGCGGTCGATTGCCCCGAGGACGCGGCGCGCGCCGCGGCCCAGGTCCTGGGCGGCAGCATCGGGGTCGAGCCGCCGCGCGTGGCGGCGCCGTGGGCGCTGCCGATGCCGATGGGCGACCCGGTCTCGGGGCCGCGCAAGTGGCTGCGCTCGGCGACCAGCATCTTCTCGAGCGGGTCGAGCCGCGGGATGACCAACTCCGGGGTCATGCCGATTCCGCAGCCGCCCCCACCGATGGCAGCTCCGGCACCAGCTGCCGCCGCGGCGGCCGCCGTCAAGTCGGATGCCCGCGCGCAGCGCGCCAAGAAGTTCGATGCGCCGGTCCCGCTGTCCGAGTTCGCCAAGCGCGGCAAGTCGGGGGCCCAGTCCCACACCGGCCACGGCCGGCGCGACGCGCTGTCCGCCGGCGAGCGCACGCGGATCTTGCGCATGCTGCGCGACGAGGGCGGCCGCCTGGCCGATGAAGACGAGGAGGTCTACATCGGGGCGGCGCCGAACCACCAGAACCAGGACTACAACTTCGACTTCGACGACTCGCCGGCGCCGGCGCCGACGATGGTGCGCCCCGACGTGCCGGCGAAGCCCGCCGTCGTCGTCGGGATCGCGCAGGCGCAGGCCGCGCGCACCCACAGCAAGCGCGCCGGCGAGAAGTCGACCTCCAGCGCCCACCCGCGGCCGATGGTGCAGCACGCGCCGCCGCCGCCGCCGCAGTTCCCGCCGCAGCATCTGGCGCCGCAGCAGCTCGCGCCGCAGCACCTGGCGCCGCAGCACCTGGCGCCGCAGCATCTGGCGCCGCAGCACCTGGCGCCGCAGCAGCTCGCGCCGCACGCGCCACCGCCACCGCGCTCGCGGCAGCTGAACGTGCCGCAACCGCAGCCGTCGGCGCGCCGACCGGTGCCCGTGCCGTTCGGCGACGAGCCCACGCGGCAGGTCGATGACGATCTGTTGAACGCGCTGCGCAACCAGCTGCCGGCCAAGGCATCGCCCAAGCCGCCGTCCCCCAAGCCGAAGCTGCCGAGGCCGGGCCTCCCCATCCCGGCGCAGCCCGACGAGCCGACGCGAATGGCGCACATCGACTCGCTGTCGTTCGACGACCCGCCGGGCCTGGACGGCGACACGACGCGCCCGAGCAGCGACTTCCCGCCGAAGTTCTTGTCGCCGGCGCCGTCGACCGATCCGGCCTTCGGTGGGTTCGAGGATCACCACGACGGCGACGAGGCGACCCGGCTCGCCAGCATCGATGGCATCGCCGCGATGGAGCGCGCACGCAACCACGGCCCGTCGAATGACGAGCGCACCCGCGCCGTGAACATCCGCAACGATCCCAGCATCTCGGACATCGACTGGGATCTGGACTAGGGACCGGGGCCCGATCGACGCGGATGGCGGAGCCGCCGACAAAGCCCGGTCACGGGGGCGTACCGGTGCGCAACGCGCTGGAAGACACGCTGCGCGCCGAGCCGCCGGCGAGCGAGGGTGATGGCGTGCTCGCGGGGCAGGGGGCTCGCGTCGCCTTGGCCCGAGGCACCCCCCGCGTGGTCGAGCCGTCGGGCTCGGCCACGAAGTCGATCCCGTCGGCCGAGCGCTACCGGTTGGGCGCCGAGCTCGGCCGCGGCGGCATGGGCCGGGTCGTCGAGGCGTTCGACCTCCAGCTCGGGCGCACCGTCGCGCTCAAGGAGGTCTTGCCCAAGGGCGGCCCGGGCGTCGCGCGGCGGTTCGTCCGCGAGGTCCAGCTGACCGCACGGCTCGAGCACCCCTCGATCATCCCGCTCTACGACTCGGGCACCACGGCCGACGGCCGCCCGTTCTACGTCATGCGCCGGGTGTCCGGCCGGCCGCTCGACGAGCTCATGGCGCAGGCCAGCGGCCTCGGCGCGCGCCTCACGCTGTTGCCCGCGGTGCTCGCCGCGATCGACGCCGTGGCCCACGCGCACCGCCGCGGCGTGATCCACCGCGATCTGAAGCCGGCGAACATCCTGGTCGGCGAGCTGGGCGAGACCGTCGTGATCGACTGGGGCCTCGCCAAGGTGATCGGCGAGGACGACGACACGGGCACGGTGATCGCGCAGGCGAGCGACAGCCTGCGCACGCAGATGGGCTCGGTGTTCGGGACCCCGGGCTTCATGGCGCCGGAGCAGGCGCGCGGCGAGGAGCTCGATCCGCGCGGCGACGTCTACGCGCTGGGCGCGACCCTGTACCAGATGCTCGCCGGCGCGCCGCCGCACTCCGGGACCAGCGCCACCGAGGTGATCGCGAAGACCGGCACGCGCGAGGTCACGCCGGTCGACATCATCGCGCCGGGCGCGCCGCCCGAGCTGGTCGCGATCGTCGGCAAGGCGCTCGCGTTCGACCAGGTGGGGCGCTACGCCGACGCGGGCGCGCTGGGCGAGGACGTCCGCCGGTTCCTCGCCGGCCAGCTGGTCGCCGCGCACCGCTACACGCGCCGCCAGCGGGTCGGGCGGTTCGCGCGCCGGCACCGCGCGCCGCTGTCGGTCGCCGCCCTCGCGCTGGCCTCGGTCGCGGTGCTCGCGTGGGTCGGCGTCCACCGCATCGTGCAGGAGCGCGATGCAGCGAACACCGCGCGGATCGACGCCGCGGCCGGCCGCGCCGAGGCCGAGACGGCGCGCGACGAGCTGCAGCGCCGCGCCGATCAGCTCGTCGTGGTGCAGGCCCGCGGCTTCCTCGAGGGCAACCCGACGCACGCCGCCGCCGTGCTCAAGGAGCTGCCGGACAGCTCGGCCCGGCTGGGCGACGCGCGCGCGGTCGCGCAGGCCGCGGTCGTTCGCGGCGCGGCGTGGACGATCCAGACCGGCGACGAGCTCACCGTGCTCGCCGAGCTGTCGGCGGACGCCAAGTTCCTGCTCCAGGTCTCGCGCGATGGCTTCGTCCGCGTCTGGGACCTCGATCGCAGGCAGCTCGTCGTCGCGCGCCCGTATCCGCGCGACACGCGCGCGCTGTGGGTCGGCAAGTCCGTCCTCGTGATCTCGGCCAAGGCCGCGCCCCAGCTGCTCGATCCGTTCGCCGGCGCGATCCAGGAGGTGCCGGTCGGGCCGATGCAGTGGGCCGTGGCGACCACGAGCGGCGATCGGGTCGCGTTCCTCGACGGCCAGCGCGCCGCGAGCCTGCTCGAGGTCGCCACCGGGATCGCGCAGCCGCTGTGGCCCGGCCACGAGGTCCAGGAGCTCGCGGTCGCCGCGGACGGCAGCTGGATCGCGCTGGCCGACAAGGCGGCCGTGGTCGTGCTCGACCCGGCCGGCCGCGAGCTGGCGAGCCACCCCGGCGAGGCGATCCGGCTGTTCGGCTCGCGGTTCGACGAGATCGGCTACGTGACCCGCGACCAGGTCCTGGTCTGCAAGCTGCTGCCGCAGCCGGTGTGGACCGAGGTCGATCTCAAGGCATCGCTGCCGGTCCGCGCGATCGACTTCGCGTTTCGCGGCCACGAGCTCGACATCTACATGAGCTCCGGCAAGGTGCTGGCGCTCAGCGGCACGCGGCTATGGGAGCGCCTCACGCTCGACGGCCTGACCTTCCGCCTGCTCGAGGGCGACCGCGATCTGCTCATCGCGCCGGGCAACGACGGCAAGCTGCACTTCGCCAACGATCTCGTCACCGGCGCCCTGCACCTGCCGGTCCCGCTCGCCAACCTCAAGGTGTACGCGAGGCCCGGCGCGCCGCGGATCGTCGCGCTCGGCACCGGCCTCATCGTCGGGTTCGACCTCGCCGACAGCTTCCCGGAGAACCTCCGCCAGCCGGTCGGCACGATCGCGACGTTCGTCGACGACGACACGCTGATGCTGTGGCGCTCGCAAGGCGGCGCGTGGCAGTGGTACGACGTCCGGACCAAGGCGGCGACCCCGTTCGACTACGATCCGCAGGGCTTGCCCCGGGTGATCGACGTCGATCCCACCGACGGCCGCGTCCTCCTGCGCGACCAGGCCAACGACGCCACCCTCGTGGTGCTCCACAAGAACACGGCCACGGTGCGGCGGATCGTCCGTGGCCCGGCGGTGTGGGGCCGGCTGTTGCCGCACGGCGCGATGATCTTCGGCGTCGGCGACGGCCGCGTGCTCGCGATCACCGACGCCGGGCCGCCCCGCGAGATCGCGAAGCTCGACGGCATCGCCGAGAACGCCGTCGGGTTCGGCGCCACGATGTTCGTCGCGGTGTCGAGCAGCGGCGAGCTCGTGCGCGGCAACCTCGCCACCGGCGAGCTGGCGCGCGCCCGCGTCCAGCCCGGCACCACCGGCGTGGTCGCCGCCGACCGCCGCGGCCGCGTCCTGGTCGCCCAGGACAACCGCCTGATGGTGTGGGACCGCGACGTCGTCGAGCTCGCCCGGCTCGACAAGCGCATCATCCGGATCGAGCCGATCGACGACGGCGTGCTGCTCGAGCTCGCGGACCACGCGCTGGTGCGAACCGGGCTCGCCGCGGGCTCGCCGGTGGTCTCGCTGCTCGGCGCGTCGAGGCAGCCGCCCCTGGTCAGCGGCGATGGCAAGCTGGTCGTCGGACAGTCGGTCAACGATCAGCTCGTCGTCGTCGAGCCGGCGACCCAGGCCCGGTGGGAGCTGCCGGCCTACTACACATCGTTCGAGCTCATGACGATCGCTCCGACGACCCGCCGGTTCATCCAGAGCGGCGCCGGGCGGCTCGCGCTGTGGACGCTGCCCCTGGCGCCGCCGGAGCTGCGGACCTGGCTCGACGAGCGGACCAACGCGGCGACCGACGGCGAGCACGCGCTGGTCTGGCCGTGGCAGGTCCCGCACCCGCGCTAGCGCGCGTCGTCCGGCCGCCGGCCAACCGTGACCGATGTACCGAGAGCGCGAGGTTGGGTGAGATTCGACCTGGCTCCGAGGCGTGCGGCGTACGATGGTCCGGACTGTCATGGAGAGCCGGGATGACGCGTCCAATCCGAGCCGGGGGGGGGAGCCTGCGTCCGGACGATCACGGACCGTGCAGGAGCGGATCTCGCGCCACCAGCACGCGGCGGACGTCATGCGCGCGCGGAGCGTCCTGGTCACCGCGTGCACGATGTGGCTGGTCTCCACCGTGCTCGACGTGGCCGTCCACGGCACGCTGGGAACCGGCTCCTTGCGGTTCGTCGTCGCCGTGCGGTTCGCCACGACGATCTTTCACGTCGCCGTGATCGCACCGCTGTTTCGCACGCCGTTGCCCGCGCCGCGGGTCGCGAACGTGCTGATCGCGTCGGTGTTTCCGGTCTCGTGCTTCGCGCTGATGCTGATCGCGACGCAGCTGGGTGGCCTGACGTCGCCGTACGCGTCCGCGGTGTTCGTGATCGTGATGAGTCAGACGATCACGCAGCCCCAGCCGTGGCAGCGCGGCGCGCTGCTCGCGGCGCTGTCGTCGGTGATCTATCCTGCCGGCATGCTCGTCGCGTCGCTGCTCGATGCCGATCTGCGCGCGCAGCTCCACGACATGCGCGCGATCTCGACGTTCGTGACGTTCCTGTCGCTCGTCGCCGTGGGCTCGTTCGTCGCGGTGCGCGGCGGCCACGTGACATGGTCGCTGCGGCAGAGCGTGTTCGAGAGCCGCAAGCTCGGCCGCTATCGCCTGCTCAAGCGGATCGGCAAGGGCGGGATGGGCGAGGTCTGGCGCGCCGAGGATCGCGCGTTGCGCCGCAACATCGCGCTCAAGATCTTGCCGCAAGAGGCCGGCCGCAAGCCGTCCACGATCGCGCGCTTCGAGCGCGAGATCCAGGCGACCGCCTCGATCGCGCACCCCAACGTCGTGCGGGTCCACGACTGGGGCGTGACCGACGATGGCGTCTGGTACTACGCGATGGATCTGCTCGAGGGCACCGACCTCCAGACCGTGATCCGGCGCTGCGGCCCGATGCCGCCTGCGCTCGCGCTCCACCTCCTCGTCCCCGCGGCGCGGGGGCTCGCCGAGGCCCACCGTCACGGCATCGTGCACCGCGACATCAAGCCCGGCAACATGTTCGTCGTCGTCGTCGATGGCGAGCCGCTGCGGATCGAGCTGTTCGACTTCGGGATCGCGCACAACGGTGACGACGCCGAGCTCACCCTCACGGGCATGGTGATGGGCACGCCCGGCTTCATCGCGCCCGAGGTGCTCGCGGGCGCGCCCGGCGGCGTCCCCGCAGACATCTATGGCTTCGCCGCGACGTTCTACTACGCGCTCACCGGCGCGACGCCACGCGAGACTCGCAACACCCCGGTGTCGGCGTTGATCACCGGCATCCCCGCCGAGCTCGACACCGCCATCTCCGACGCGCTCGAGGCCGAGCCATCGCGGCGACCCGCGAGCGCCCTCGCGATGGCGGACCGGCTCGTCGCGGCGCGCCTCAGCTGGACCGGCACCTGGCGGATCGATCAAGATCATTCGATCCCGCCGAGCTCCGCGGATCCGAAGGCGCCGCCGCCGCCGGTCAAGGCGCCGGTCGCCGCGCGCCGTGCGTAGCCGCTGGGCGAGTTCATGCAGAATCTAAAAATTCTCGTGCCGCGGCCAGCAGGGATGGCGTCGACGCGTTGCTAGCGCGCCTCGGCGTCGCCCAGCGGCGATTCGGTCCAGTGGGCCAGCAGGTCTGACGGGCCGCGGTAGACGGCGATCGCGCCGGCGAGGTCCTCGGCGCTGTAGCCGCCGGTGGTGAAGGCGAGCACGTCGACGTGGGCGGCGCGCGCGGCCTCGATGTCGTAGGGGGTGTCGCCGATCATGAGGACGCGGGAGCGGTCGACGGCGACCCGCGACAGCGCGACGTCGATGGCCTCCCGATCGGGCTTCGACTCGTCGGGCTTGGGCGGCTGCGTGCCGGCGGCGAGCAGGTCGGCGAGCAGGTCGGCGAGCAGGTCGGCGATGCCGGCGATCTCGAGGAGCGGGCGCAGCGCGGCTTCGTGGGTGGCCGAGGCGAGGACGAGCTGGTAGGCCTCGTGGCGGAGCCGCAGCACGAGGTCGCGGGTCTGGTCGATCGGCTTGACGTCGCGCAGCCAGTGGTCGACGAAGATCGACGTGCACTGGTCCTGGAGCACGCGCGCCTTGTGGCCATGGCGCGGCCAGCCGGTGAGCTGCTCGATCACGCGGTCGCCGCCCATGCCGATCATGCCGCGCACGCGATCGAACGCGACGTCGATGCCGTGCTGGGCGAGGGTCTCGACCCAGGCGTGCGCGTGGGCATCGTTGCTGTCGACGAGGGTGCCGTCGAGATCGAGCAGGACGGCGGTGTAGCGTCTCATGTCCGAGGTGCCTGCGCGCGGCGTGCCAGGCGCGGGTGGCGGGCACGCATCCGCGGGATCGGCGGGACGAGCGGAGCGCGCGCCCGGCGAGACGTGGGATCATGCGCGCAGCGCCGCGGCCTCGTCGGTCTGTTGCGGGACTTGCCAGCGCGGCTCGGACGCGAGGAGATCCTCGAACAGGACGAGGATCTCGTTGCCGAGACCGGCGAGCTCGTCGGCGTCCATCGACTCGCGGAGGAGCGGAAACAGCTTGGCTTCCTCCTCGTCGTGGGCGTGGTGCGAGACCTGTTCCTTCAGCACAGCTTCTCCTCGATGGTCGCGTGGGCCGCGAGCTTGTCGGCGAGCTCGACGAAGGCCGCCTGGCGATCGCCGTCGCCGCGTTCGAGGACCTCGAACAGGGCGTCGATCTCGGCGTGTTGTTCGGTGAGGAGGTCGAGGGCATTCAGGAGCTCGGGGAAGCGAGTGGCCATGGCGACGCCGGTTGCACGCGGGATGCCGAGGGCGAGGCTGCGCAGCGCGCGACCGAGCGGTAGGCGCCCGATCACGTGAGCGATGCCGCCCGGCAAGTTTTGCAGACCGTGCGGGCGTGCGCAGCCGGGGGCACCGGGGCCGGCGCGTCGCCCAGTACGTTGACATGGCAGCCGCCGTGCGCTTCCACGCGGACCGTCCGTCCGTGACCCAGGTGTCGGCGCGTCAACCCGCTCGGCGATGGGCCTCGCGACGTGGCGCTGGCGCCGGGCACCTACCAGGCCACGGTCTGCGTCCGCGCCGGCGCGAGCCCCGAGTTCAACCGCGTCCACGGTGGTCAGTGCTCGAATGTCGTCGAGCTCGTCGTGGCGGCGCGGTGAACCGCCGCGCTATGATTTCTTCACGACGATCGCGTCGATCCGATGCAGGCCCGCAAGCTCGCGGCCGAGCTGCAGGCCGCCTTGACCGCGGACGCGCCGATCTTGCTTCGCATCAAGCGCAACTCGGGCCACGGTGGCGCCGATCTGGTGAATCAGCAGGTCGAGCGCGGGGCCGATCAGCTCGGCTTCCTCGAAGGCCTGCTGCGCTAGCGCGCTGGTTGCCACGTGACAGGTCGCGCGACGCGGCCCTGGGAGGTTCTGCAGAGCGCCGACACGCGCGCTCACGGCGATGGAGGGCCTCGCCTCGCGGGAGACAGCGAACGGCCGGATCCTGCAGGACGTGCCGGCGCAACACTCAGCTACCTGTGCCCCGCAGCCACCGGCCGTGGAAGCTACCGCTCGTCGAGACCCCCATCGCCTTCCGCGCGCGTTGACGCGTCCACGTCGCCTGCGTCGCCTGCCGAGCCGAGGGAAGTGATGACGATCGAGGGGCCCCTGAGCCGTGCATCATCGATGTGTCGCTGTGGGCGGAGGTGCATACGCGGCATGTGGCACTCAACCGCACTACGATGCAGCGAGCGATGCAGTGAATGAGTTGAAGGCAAACATGCGTTTCCATTAGGGCTGTGTCGGGTTTGAGCACCCGATCCTGTTGCCCGCGATCCTCAATACTGCAGGATCTCGTTCTTCGGGAGACGGCAAAGCTCGCGCCAGTGAACGCGGGCCGCCATGTAGAGTTTCGCGGCCTCCTTCGCAAGTTGCTCGACGCTCGCCTCGTCCGTACTCGTCCGTAGCTCCTCGATCCGGCGCAGCGTACGGCGCGGGGCCTTGGGATCGGCGAGGAGCGGCGCAGCGCTGGCGCGCCTCGAGCTCGGCAGCAACGGGGTCCGCTACGTTTGCAGCGGTTCCGCGGCATCTTGCTGCGGTCCACGGGGGACCCCGGCACCGTCTACCGGCCTAGGTGCTTGGGATTCCGCAACTGGAGCATCGTCAACCGCATCCGCTCTGGAAGTCCCAGACCTTGAGCGTCTTGTCTTCCGATCCGATGCCGAGACCACGCGCCGGCCATCGGGGCCACCGCGGAGCTCCTTACGGTTCCGGTATGGCCTGCGAGCGTCGCGAGGACGCGGCCCGTATCGCGCTCCCAGACCTTGAGCATCTTGTCGGGGGACGCCGAGTCCACGCGGCAACGATCTGAATCACTGCGCACGCGTTCACCGGGTCGATGTGGGCCAACGAGATCGTGCACAATGCATCGCTTTCTCGGGACCCGAACGCGAGACCGCTTTCCTCGCGAGCCGCAAGCTCGAGTGCTACTTCCACCAGGTTCGCAGAGGCCCTGGTGTGCATCGGCGAGTAGATCTGGGCTGAGCGGGCTCCTGTTGCCGCGGCGACGACAGCGACCATTGCGACCTGAGCGGCGCCGGGGGAGCCGGGGCGTACGTGCTGCGGGCGACGAGGAACGCCAACGTGCGCGGAAGGCGATGGCGGTCTCGAGGAGCGGTAGCTTCCACGGCCGGCCGCTGCGGGGCACAGGTGGGTGAGTGTTGCGCCGGCAGTTCTGCAAGATTCGGCCGTTCGCTGTCTCCCGCGAGGCGAGGCCCTCCATCGCCGAGAGCGCGCGTGTGGGCGTTCTGCACAACCTCCGGGCGCCGGGGAGCGGTGCAGGGGCGGCTCTGCTATCACACGGGGATGAGATTCGCCGTGCTTGCTGCTGCGCTCCTGTTCGCGTGTGGTTGTCCGCACGGGGATACGCCGAAGCCGAGCGCGACGCCGACGGTCGCGGAGGTCGTCGATCGGCTGGCGAGGGCCCGGGCCGAGCTGCACTCGTTCACCGGCGAGGCGGTCATGGAGTACTGGCTCGGCGCCGATCGCTTCAAGGGCGACGTGCTCGCGATGGGCGAGGTTGGCGCGAAGGTGCGGATCGCGGCGCTGTCGCCGGCGGGCGGCAGCACGATCGCCGAGATGGCGTGCGACGGCAGCCGGTTCGTCTCGGTCAATTATCAGGAGAACTGCGTGCTCACCGGGCCGTGCAACAAGCAATCGATCGCGACGTTCTTCGGGATCGAGCTCGCGCCCGATGACTTCTTGCACCTCGCGCTCGGCACCCCGCCGGTGGTCGAGCAGGCGCACGGCGCGGTGACCTGGGACGCCGGCAAGGGCGTCCACCGCGTCGAGCTCGTGGGCCAGGGCGGCAAGCAGACGATCGCGATCGACGATCGCGACCACCGGTGGGACGTCGTCGAGAGCGAGCTCGTGGGCCCGGACGGCAAGCCGGTGTGGTCGGTCAAGAACGCCGCGTTCGACAGCGCCAAGGACCCCGACGGCAAGGATCACCGCGTCCCCGGCAAGTCGCGCTTCACGACACCGAACCGGCAGAAGTCCGATCTCACCGTCGAGTGGCGCGAGCGAACGGTCAACGTGGCGATCGACGCCAAGAAGTTCACGATCGACGTGCCGGCGGGCCTTCCGACCTGCGGGCAGCCCGCACGCCCGGCGCCCAGGCCGTGAGCTACTCGGTCTCCTGGTTGTGCGCGGCCTGCGCGGCGGCCAGCAGCGTCGGCTCGAGCTTCTCCGGATCGAGCCGGACCTTGCCGTCGTGGGCAGCGGCGATCTCGGGCCCGGTGAGCGTGAAGTCGCCGGCGCCTTCGATGTAGATGATGAGGTGATCCTTGGCGACCACCCGGACCGCGCCGATCTCCTCGCCGCCTTCCTCGAGGAAGACGTGATCGCCGACCTGGATGTGAAACGTGCGTAGCGGCATCGATACCTCCGGCGCGACTGTGCCACGGGCGAGATCATGTGACGAGCATCGCCGGCGCAATCTCGCCGCGTAGGTAGGCTTCGCGCCTCGGGTTTCTCCCGCCGATCCGGGGTTGGGTGCAGCTCGTACTTCTGCTGTGGGGCACAAGGCTCGTGATACATGGGCCCGGATGATCCGGGTTCGCGCGCGGTCGGCGCGAGCACGTCTGGCGCTCGCCGCCTGCGTGTTGTGGCTGGCCGGCGTCGAGGTGATGCCCGCGCTCCACGAGGCGATGCACGACCAGCTGGCGCCGCACCGCCACGACCACGGCTCGATCGTGACCGTGTCGTTCGCGGACACCACCCACCGCCACCCCGACGGCTCGATCCACTTCGCCACGCCCGGGTCACGGGCCGCCGGCAAGCCCGCGCGCGACGGCCGCCCGCACGCGACCAGCGGCACCGATCACGCCGACGGCCTCGCCCACCACGCCGCCGCGCTGGCGCCGCCGGCGCCGCCGGTCACCCAGCCCCTCCCGATCGATCGCCGGCCGAGCTCGCTGTTCGTCGCGCGCTCGGTCGAGCTCGTCACCCGCGATCCACTCGCCGCCGCGGCGCGTGGTCCACCGACCGCCGCATAGTCCCCGAGCAACTCTCTTGCACGAGTGACCTGCCGTGCAGGTGCGCAGTTTTTCGATGCGCGCCTCCCGGTGGGTTGCGATCGCGGCTGCGCACGCAGCGCGATGGACGACACGCGATTGGGAATCGATATGACGTATCAGAACACCGTGGTTGCGGCGTTCGCCGGCCTGGCACTCGCCTACGGCATGACGCGCACCGTGTCCGCACAACCTACTCCGAACGAAGCAGCCGGCGCGGGCGCTGCGAGCGATGCGGGCGCTGCGAGCGATGCGGGCGCTGCGAGCGATGCGGGCTCTGCGAGCGGCGCGGGTTCTGCGAGCGGCGCGGGTTCGGCGGCAGGTGGCACGGCCACCCCCGGCGTTGCGGGCGCCCACGTGGGCGCGACTCCGGAATCCACCGGAGCTCCGGCCGGCGCCGCGCCTGACGGCGCCGCGGTCCCGGCGACCGAG
>Ga0137459_1000033_pt1 | contig 42213 bp, 19 predicted proteins | sample EasRivERMGT700_2_FD_104908 | JGI IMG/M metagenome (GOLD analysis project Ga0137459, IMG submission 104908) | Soil microbial communities from meander-bound floodplain in the East River, Colorado, USA - East River MetaG ERMGT700_2 | ecosystem: Environmental > Terrestrial > Soil > Floodplain ...
CGCTGGAGGATCTTGTCCTTGTTGGTGTCGATGGCATCGTTGATCAGCGACGCGTCGCAGAACCGCCCGCTCGCCGAGCCGTCGACCAGCGTCCACGGCTCCTTGCCGTCGAACAGCTGGCCGACCGAGAAGAACTCGACGTGGAGCTGCCCGCGCGAGACCAGATCGGGCCCCGCCGTCCCGACCCGGCCGATCAGGGCGCCGGCGCTGATCGGCTCGTCGAGCAGCGTGACGATGCCGGCCTGGCCGGGCTGCTTGACCTTCTGCCAGCCGTCGGAGGCGAGCCACGCGACCGGCTTGTCCGTGGGCCTGGCAGTCAGCTCGTCGACCAGGTGCATGTACAGCGAGTAGAACTGCACGCGCTGATCGCCGAGCGCCACGTCGTGGCGTAGCAGCACGAAGTTCACCGAGCCGATCGGCGACGCCGGCCCCATGCGCGCCGCGACCAGCCGCCCCGAGAACGGCGCGAACACCGGCGCGCCCTCCTTGCCCGCGAGGTGCACGCCGCCGTGCCACAGGCGGTGCTCGCCCCACGGCCCGACCGGAAAGAACCCGCCGTCGGCGCGCTGCTCGTTCAGCTTGTAGAGATCCTTGGCGTCCTGATCGAGATCGCCGCGGTCGGCCGGGACCTCGGGCCGGTCCTCGAGCCCGTCCTTGAGCTTCTTCGGCTCGCCCTTGGGGAACACCGGAAAGCAGAACTTGCCGCCGCGCAGCCCCGTGCAGAACTTCTTGAAGTCGAACGGCCCCGGATCCCACTTCTGGGCCGTGATGTGGTAGTGCCCGACGTACCCCGCGTAGCGCTCGCGCTGCTGGTTGGCGTCCGGCATCGTGTCCCAGCTCTGCTGGCCCGGCGACGACTGCGGGTACTCGGCGGGCAGGTTCGGCAAGAGCTTCAGCAGCTCGCGCGACAGCGCCGAGAACGACTTCATCTGGGCTTCGTTGTACGTGAACGCCATCAGCGGGTTGCGGTTGATCTTGACGACCTCCTTCTGGCGCTTCTGGTCGGCGATCGTGACCTTGTCGTAGTAGTTCGGCCGCTGCTTCGCGTCGCCGTAATTGCACAGCTCGACGCCGATCGAGTACAGGTTCCAGTCGGCCGCGTGATAGGCCATGAGGCCGAGGTCGATCGTCTGGTAGATGGTCCCGTCGTTGTCGAGCAGGAAGTGCACGGACAGCCCGCGCTCGTTCTGCACGACGTTGAAGCACATCTCGGCCGACGCGCAGCCGTCGTGATGGATCACGAACTGCTTGATCACCGCCTTGACGTCCTCGTAGCGCGGGTTGCGCCCGCCGTTCGACGTCTTGAGGCCGCGCAGCGTCGGCCGCGTCGAGAACCGCGAGGTGTACTTCGGCGAGCCCTCCGGGAGGCCGTACGGGAACTGCTTGCCGGGCCCGGCCGCCCCGGCCGCCGCGCACTTGACTTGCGCGTCGCGCTCCTGGTCCGTGGGGATGCAGTACTCCTTCGTCGAGTCCCACCCCGTGTCGTACCAGTTCTTCAGGTTCAGCCCCGTCTTGAAGATCTGCCCACCGATGATCATTTCCCCGATCGCCATGGTCGACTTCCTATTGTGCCAGGTACTGCAGCTCGGTCGACCCGAACCGGACGCTCTGGCCGTGGGACAGCAGCGCCTGGGTGACCCGCACGCCGTTGACGAAGGTGCCGTTGGTGGAGTTGCGATCGTAGAGGTTGCAGTTGCCGGACGCGTCGAGGCCGATCTGCGCGTGCTGGGTCGACGCGTAGCCGTCGTCGATGACGAGGTCGGACGTCGGCGCCTTGCCGATCAGGAAGCCGTTGCGCAGGAACACGCGCTGGCCGGCGCGCGGCCCCGCGATGAACATGAGCGACGGCCCCGACTGCGGCGGCGGGACGACCACCGGCGCGTGCTTCGGCGGCCTGGACGCCTTCACCTTCGGGGGCTTCGAGGCCGGCTTGGCGCCCGGCATGACGAAGCCCGGCGGCGGCACGAACCCGGGCGGCAGCGCGATCGGCTGCTGCCGCTTCGAGATCAGGTAGCCGATCAGGCCGAGCACGATGATCGCGCCGACCGCGATGCCGGCGACGAGCAGGACCCAGCCGAGCACGCCGCGCTCGTTGCTCGCGGCCGGGATGACGCACGCGGCGTCGGTGCAGTAGCCCGCGCAGGCCGCGCCGTTGCAGCCGAGCGCGGGGATCTTCGGCTCGTTCAGCGAGGTCGTCTCGACACGCCCGCCGATCACGACCTTCACCTTCCTGCCGCTGAGGTCGTCGTCGGCCCGGACGAAGTACGTCAGCACGTACTGCCTGGCGATCTCGTCGCGGAGCTGGCGGAACGCGGGGGCCCACGACTCGGCGGCGCCGCCGAACAGGAAGCGGAACGTGCCGAACGACTTCTTCGACAGCTCGCCGAGCAGGAGCAGCGGGCGGCGGATCTTGCTCGGCGCGTAGGCGAACGAGTGGATGCGGACGCCCTCCTTGTCGGCGCGCCTGCCGAGGCTCGTCACCCGATCGCGGTCGCCGGAGCGGTCGCGGCCGTCGCTGATGAGGACGATCATCTTGCGCAGGGGCGCGCCCTCGACCGGCGCCTTCGCGCGCCGCAAGAGGCCGAGCGCGCGGTCGACCGTGTCGAGCAGCGCCGGGTCGGCCGGGCTCGCGTCCGGCGCGACCTGCGCGAGCTTGTTCCGCGCCGCCTTGACCGTGCCGAGCTTGCCGCCGCCGGTCGCATCGCCGTACTGCAAGATCGCGACCTGCGTGCGGTCGCCGAGCGCGCCGAGCACCTCCTGGTCGAGCGTCGCGACGATCGCGGGGAGCGCGTCGGCGTACTCCACGGTCGCCTGGATCACGAACACGATCGCCCGGTCGCCGGTGGTCGCGCCGTAGCTGCCGAACGCGTAGGGCGCGTCGAGCTTCGCGCCGCCGACGAGCACCTTCGGGCGGATGTCCGGGATGATGTTGCCGCGGAGATCGAGCGCGGACAGCGAGATGACGAGGCGGTTGGCCAGGATCGACGACGGCTCGTAGTCGATGTGGTCGATCGTCGCGAACAGCGCCGTCTTGCTCGCGTCGTCTTCGGCGCGCACCGGCCGCACCATCACGAGCAGCGCCGCCGCGATCACACACGAGCCCAGCCTCATCTCCGGCCTACCGTAACACCGGTCCGGCCGCCGCGGCAGCCGGAAGCGCGACCACTCGCGGGTGCGGTGGTCAGCCCCGGGACTTACCGCCCGCCTTCTCGTACTTCCAGACCATGCGCACGCTGGCCGAGATGGTCAGGGTGCCGGGCTCGATCGGCGTGCCGATCTTCTCCGCAGTCCGCAAGCCGCGCACGAGGACGGGGCTGCCGCCATACAGCAGCTCCACGCTGGTGGTGCCCCGCAGCGTGGCTCCCATCTGATGGGCCAGGAACTCGGCGTCGGACTGCGCGCTCTTCACCGCGGCCTGGACGGCCCGGTGCCGGAACGGCTTCTCGTCGCGAAGCCCGAAGGAGAGCTGGCCCGCCACGTTCGCGCCGGCCCCGATGCCCTCATCGAGGACCTTGCCGGTCAGCGCCACCGCGACCGTGACGCGCAGCGTGTCCTCGACCCGGTAGCCGACGACCTTGCCGAACGTCGGGCTGTCGTCCTGGAAGTCCACGATCGGGGAGATGTTGAACCCCGCGGTCTGGATGTCCTCGGCCGGGATCCCCAGCGCCTTGATCCTGGCGATGACCTGGGTCATCAGCTCGGCGTTCTGCGCCACGGCCTCCTGCGCGGTCCTGGCCTCGGTGACGACGCCCAGGTTGATCGTCGCGATATCCGGCTTGGCCTGCACCTGCCCCTCCCCTGTCAGGGTCAGCGTGCCTCCCGTGTGCTGGCTGTCTGTGGTCATGTCGTGCTCCTTTCCCGTCAGAAAAGGCATCCCCCATGCCAGCGTGTCCTGCCGCCCCCGTGCGCCGACGTCAACCTGCGCGAGCCTTGCAGGACGTCGAAGACGTACGGCTTTTCGCTTGTCTGTCCCCGGGTGTGCGCGCCGATCCACCGCGTGCCGTTGGGTGCCTCACACCGTCCTTCGTGGAGTAGCCGCGGTCCGCCGTGCGGGGGGAGCCCGCGCCACAGAAAATGTGTGTGCTCGGAGAATCAGGCCACTCTTCGATCGACAACCGTCATCTGCAGTGAAGGCACCGCTCCTGATCCGGCCATCAACGCCGCTCTGCTACTATCGTCGACCATGGCTGCGAAGGGCGACTAGGCGCCGATCCCGACGACGCCCCGGCGTACACGACCAAGGCCTACGTGCTCCTGCGCTGGTATCGAACGCCGTCGCTGGTCGATCCAGACGATGAGCAACCGCTGCTCGATCGCGTCGTCGAGGCGGCCACACGCGCGGTCGAGAGCGATCGCGACGGTGAAGTCATCACGCGAGGTCATCGATGCTGGAAGCGCCTATGTAGACCAAGTGCTGGTGCTCAAGCGGCATCGGGCCGAGGCGGAGCAGGTGAAAAAGGCACTGTTGCGGCTGCGCGCGCCGTAGCTCAGCCCTGCGCGCCGGCGAGCCACCGGCCGATCTTGTCCACCCGGACATCCGCCACCAGCCGGCCGATGGTGGCGGCGACCGGCGCGGCAGGTCGATCTCACGCTGCCGCTTGATCACGCGAGCCGTCGGTCACGGGCGGACTCGGCGGGGTGCAGTTCTTATCGTCCGAACACCCCCCTTCATCGGACTCGCTGGTCGAGCTGTCATCCAGGGATTCGACAGGCGCACCGTCCAGGGTGGCAACCGATGTGGTGCGGTTATTCGAATTCTGCGCTTCGGTGTTATTGACCTTCTTGAGTGTCAGCATCTCTGTTCTCCTTGAGAGGTGCTTCAGCAAGCGGTGGGCCATCCGCCTCGGCCCAGTCAACTCCAAGCACATCGTGGCCTCGGCACCTGACGAGTTCCGCCGCCATCCGGACATGTGGCAGCCTGACGAGCTGCGGAGTTGAGCGTGGTAGAAGACCATCGGTGCACCTCATTGTCGAGAGATGCACCGCTGCACCGTGCGCGATTGACACTCTGAACGAACGATCAGGCAATCACTAGTCGGTAGGCTTACGCGCGACGATGACGTGTTCACCCAGCAGATCGCAGGGTCCGCCATCGGGCAAAACGGTAGCGGAATCGTAGCTCGTATCGTGCAGGATTCGGCACCACTCTTCCTTCGAAAGCAGCGGCGAGCTCGCAAGGATACGCTCGTCCGAGAAGTCGCTGAAGCCAGGCATCAAGCCCGGCATGATAATATGGGCAGCACGGGGCATGGTGAGCTCGCGCAGCACCAGGATTCCTCCCTCGACCAGCAGCCGACGTAGCGATCGAAGCGTCGAGCCGAGATTCCGTGCGCAGTGAATGGCGTTTGACGCGAGGACGACGTCGAAATCAGCGTCGGCCAACCCATGTTTCGAGGCTTCATCGTTGATGTCGAACACGCGATACACGACGGTCGGACGATTACCCAGCTGCGCGCGCGCGAAACCGAAGAACGCGCTAGAGATGTCGGTGAAGAAATACGTGGTCCGCTCGGTCGGTAAAGCATCCAGTACCGAACCCGTCGTACCACCGACGCCCGCACCGACTTCGAGGACGCGAACCGTCCTGGCGTCTAGCGCCGCGGCGTACCTGCTGATCAGCGTGGCGACGACGGAGTTATGGTACCGTGATCGCGGCGTATCGCGATGGTAACCCGTAATGGTTTCGAATATCCCTCCGGCACGATCCATCGGCTCGAGCGGGTGCATTTTCCCGCGTAGAACGGCGATGATCTCATCGGGGGTATGCGGCCAATACGGCGGCGGGGCCCCTGTCGGGAGGTTTTCGAGACGCTCGGAATACCGAGCGGTCAAAAGACGTACGTTGTCGGCTCTCCGACCAACGACGCCCGCCAGCTCGAGCTCGATGAGCCATCGAGAGACGAGCTTCGCGTACAGGGGTCGACTCTGGGCGCGGTTCAGGAGATCGTTATTCGAACAGGCGTCGCCCACGCGATACCCGAGTCGGTCCAGGACTCTGCAAACGAGCGAGAGCGCGTGAGTGTCGTCGGATCGGGACGCGGCCAGCTCCAGGCTGATGACGTGGTCGGGTAATGCGTCGGCCGCGGTTGCTGCGCCCGCGCTCACGACGTCCTGGAAGCCTACCTGACTGCGCGCTCGCAGACGCGCGTCGACAACCGTGACGTCTACGGCCGCGGCCGCCGCACAACCGCGAGCACCAGCCGCGAGCCGCTGCTCGAGCAGAGCCCGCTTTTCGGCAGGCAGCTTCTTACGTAGCGCCTCGATCCTCTGTCGCTTCGTATCGCTCACCGTACGGACTCAGGAGTGCTTCGTGCCGAGCATGACCGACGCGTCGGCCTCGAGCGTGGCCACTGCCACGTCCGGCTCCCGCACCGCGCGTGCCACGACCCCGGCGAAGGCGTTCGCCAGGCGCTCCATCGTGGCCGCGTCCCAGAGATCGCGACGGTAGTTCATCTGACCGGTGAGTCCGTCTTGGTTCTCGAGGATCCGGATCGCGAGCTCGTAGCGCGCCGTACCGGAGTCCAGCGGGAAGAGCTCGCCGCGCAGCCCAGGCCAGTCAAGCGAGGGCACGGTCATCGCGTCGATCTGGAGCACGACCTGGAAGACCGGCTGGCGCGACGGGCTGCGCAGTGGGTTCACGACCCTCACGAGCTGCTCGAACGGCAACTCGTGGCCGAAGTCGCCCAGGATGTCGTCCTTGAGCGCGCGGAGTACGTCCCTGAACGAGCGCGCCTTCGTGAGGTCGACGCGAAGCGGGATCATGTTGACGAAACAGCCCACGAGCAGCTCCGTCTCGACGGCGTTGCGATTGGCGACCGGCGCGCCGATCACGACGTCGCGCTGGCCGCCCCACGCGCTCAGGACGACCCCATACGCCGCGAGGAGCGCCATGAAGGGCGTCACGCTCTCGGCGGCGCAGAGCAGGCGAAGCTCGTCACGGAGCGCACCGTCCGCGAGCGCGATCGGAAACAGCGCGCCCTCGTCGCGCTGGATCTTCGGAGACTCTCGGTCGGTGGGCAGCGAAGCGAACGGCGGCGCGCCAGCGAGGCGCTTGCGCCAGTATCTGCGCCGGTGCAACTCGACCGCAGCGTCGTGGCTCCGGAGCTCCCACGCGGCGTAGTCGGCGTACTGGAGCGCGGGCGCTGGCAGCGGGGCCGCCTCGCCCCGCGCGAACGCGCCGTACAGCATGTGCAGGTCCCTCAAGATCACGCCGAACGACCATGCGTCGGCGGCGATGTGGTGCACCGTGCACATGAGGACATGGTCGTCCGGGGCGAAGCGGACGAGGAGCTCGCGGTGGAGCGGGTCGGACGCGAGGTCGAACCGACGGCGAGCCTCGACCGTGGCCAGCGCCGCGAACTGGTCCCACGCCTGCTCCGGCGCGAGGTTCTCGTGATCGCGTCGCTCGAGCCCAGGCGACACGTCCTCGCGGATGCGTTGCACCGGCTTGCCGTCCTCGACGCTGAAGATCGCGCGCAGCGTCTCGTGGCGTTGCTTGATCTCGCGCAGCGCAGCCTCGAGCGCCGTGACGTCGAGCTTCCCCTTGAGACGGATGCCGAACGCCAGGTTGAAGATCGGCGCCGCCGGCATGATCTGCTGGAGGAAGAAGATGCGCGCCTGGGCCGACGACACCCGCCAGTCCTGGACGTCGGCGCGACGCTCGATCGACGGCTTGGCCGCCGTGCTGGAGGCCTGCGCGATCGCCGCGTCGACGACCATGATCGTCGAGCTCTTGAAGAACTCCCCCAGGTCGATCTCGACACCAAACTTCTTGCGCAGGATCGACTGGACGATCACCGCTCGCAGCGAGTCGCCGCCGAGGTCGATGAACGAGCTTGTCGGTGTGACCTGCGCCGCGTCGATGTCGAGCGAGCTCGCGATCGCCGCCTGGATCACCTGCTCTCGCTCCGAGAGCGTGCTCGGTTCGGCCGGGGCCTCCGACGCGGACCGCGCGGGGGGCGCTGGGAGGGCACGCCGATCGACCTTGCCGTTGGCGTTCAGCGGGAAGGCCTCGAGGCGCACGAAGATGGTCGGAACCATGGCGCGCGGCAGTCGCGCCACGAGGAAGTCGCGGAGCTCGGCGTCGCTGGGCGGCGCGCTGTCGTCGACGACCACGTAGGCGACCAGCGCGCGTCGACCGCCAGCCTCCCCCGTGGCAAGCGCGAGCGCTTCCCTGACGTGCGGGTGAGCTCGCAGCGCCTGGTCGATCTCGGCCGGCTCGATGCGGAGCCCGTTGATCTTCACCTGGAAGTCGACGCGGCCGAGGATCTCGGCGTTGCCGTCGGGCCGGAGCAGGCCGCGGTCACCGGTCCGGTAGAGGCGCTCGCCGGTCCTCGGGTGGGCGACGAAGCTCGCCTTCGTCTCCGCCTCGTTGCCGATGAAGCCCTGGGCGAGGCCGAGCCCGCCGCTCCAGATCTCGCCGGGCACCCAGACCGGCCGTGGATCGAGATCCTCGTCGAGCACGTAGACGCGCTGATTCGCGAGCGGGCGACCGTACGGGATGCTCGTCCAGGTGGGATCGACCTCGTCCACGGGGTGGCAGATCGAGACGATCGACGTCTCGGTTGGACCGCCGATGCTGACGAGGCGGGCGCCAGGCACCTGCGCCGCGAGGCGGCGCGGGAAATCGAGCGGGATGAAGTCGCCGCCGAGCATCACGAGCCGCAGGCTGTCGGGCAGCCGTTCCCCCCTCTGCTCCACGTAGTCCAGGAGCATCTGCATCATGGCAGGCACGCTGTTCCACACCGTGACCCGCTCTGCACGAAGGAGTGCGAGCCAGTGAGCAGGGTTCTTCACATGCTCGGGGCGCGGCATCACGACGGTGCCGCCAGCCCCCAGGACGCCAAACAGATCGTACGCGGCCATGTCGTGCTGCATCGGCGTGAGCGACAGCACCCGATCGCGGCTCGTCACGCCGAACCGCCGGTTCAAGTCCATCACGGCGTTCAGCGGTCCGCGATGGGGGAGCATCACGCCGCGAGGAACCCCCGTGGAACCCGACGTCAGGATCACCATGGCGAGGGCGTCCGGATCGGGCGCGCGCTCGGGAGACCACGGCGTCGCGTCGGCCCACGCCTCCTCGGCAGCCAGGACGCGGATCCCGTGGGGCCACTCGAGCGTCTCCGCCAACAGCGACTGCGTGACGACGATCTCGACGCCGGCGGTCTCGAGGACGAGCGCGAGGCGCTCGGGAGGCGAAGCCGGATCGATCGGCAGGTAGGCCATCTGCGCCTCGAGCACGCCGATCGCGGAGGCCGCCTGCTCCCAACCCTTCTCCATCACGATGCCGATGCGCGCGCCGGGCGCCGCATTCTCGGTGAGCAACGTGCGCGCGAGCCGACGCGCGCGGGCGACCAGCTCCGCGTACGTGAGGCGCTCCTCGCCGACCACGGCGAGCGCATCGGGGTGCCGCTCGGCCTGCGCGAGGATCGCCGTCGTCAGCGCGCCTTCGGGGGCGGGCGCGTCCGTCTCGTTGAGGCGCGCGTGCAGGTCGAGCTGCCAGCCTGGCAGCATCGCGGGCGCGCGCTCCTTCCAGGCCTCCGGGGCGCGGGCGAGGCGCTCGACCAGGCGGCGGTAGGCGTCGAACATCGCCTCGCACACACCGGGGGCGAAGCGCTCCTCGACGGCGTCGAGATGGATGCCGAGCCCGCGGTCGACCTCGAAGATGTGGAGGTCGAGCGAGAGCTGGGGCGTCTGCGAAATCTTGTAAACGACCGGCCCGAGGTCGCCGAGGCGGTTCGAGAGATCGCCGATGGACGGCCCCTCGTCGCCCGGCTTCTCGCTGCGCAGGACACTGGTGTAGCCGATGGGCATCGCGACGGGCTGGCCGGCCTGCCGGCTCATTCCACGCAGCACCTCGACTCCGCCGACGCGCGCCCACGGCAGATCCTGCCAGAGCCGCTTCTGCAGGCGACGCGCGCGGTCCTCGAAGCTGTCGGTGCGCTGCATGTCGACGGCGAGCAACAGGAAGGTGGAGAACAGCCCGATGCTCTGGTCGATCTGCGGGTGGACCGGCAGGCGGTTCAAGAGCGCCACGTTCAGCGTGAAGCGGGGTGACGCGGCCCACCACGCGACCGTCTCGGCGTAGGCCGCGAGCAGGGCGCCGGACGGGGTCAGGCCGGCGCGTGCGATCCTGGCCTTCAGCGCCGCCCAGTCGGCGGCATCGAGCGCGCCGGCGTGCCGGGTGAACTTCGGCGGCGCGCCGGAAGGACGACCGCGCGCGAGCGGGAGATCGGGGGCCGGCGGAAGCTTGGGCAGGGCGGCATCCCAGTAAGCGGCGGCTTGCTTCCAGCCCGGGGTGTCACGCAGACGCCGCTCCGCGAGCACGTAGTCGCGGAACGAGACGGGGAGTTCGGGGAGCGCGCAATCGATATCGGCATAGAGCTTCACGAGCTCGCCCAGGACCGCGTGCAGGCTGGTCCCATCGAGCAACAGGCCGTCGATGCCGATGAGCAGCCGCACGCGATCCGGCAGGACGACCGCGCGAAGGTCGAACAGGGGCCAGCTCTCGGGATCGAGCACCTGATGCGACAGCTGCGCTCGGAGCTCCGCCAGGATGGCCTCGGCCTCGGCCGGGGCGTGCCCCCGGAGATCGATGCGCTCGATCTCGTAGGGAGGAACATGTTCGAGCACCTGTTGCTGGCCGTCCGGCAAGATGACGAGGCGGAACACGTCGTGGCGGTCGACGAGCCGCCGCCACGCTCGCGTCACGCGATCGAGATCGAGATCCGGGCTCTCGATCTCGTAATAGAAATACCCTGCGACGCCGCCGAACTCGAAGGTCGAGCCCCGCCCGATCCAGTACGCCTGCTGGACGTCGGTGAGGGGGAACGGCGCGTGGCGGTCGGCGGGCGCCGGGACCAGCGCCGCGGCGATCTCGGCCGCGCTGCCGCCCAGGGCAACTCCGCGGCGCTTCGTCGACGACGTCAACGTGGATCGCTTCTCGTCGGGCAGTCGACCGCCTTCGTCATTGTTCATCGAGGAGTCCCTTCAAACGCGCGCGTTGCAAACGGTGGGTACGGGTCTACGAGCGGAAGCGTCTCGGAGCTGTCAGGTCGTCGCGCGGTCATGCCTCGCGCGTCTCCAGCTCCGCGAGGATCGCCTCCTCGACGGCCAGGGCGAGGCCGGCGATCGTTGGATCTTCGACGAGATGGACCATCGAGAGCTCCGTTTCGAACCGCTGACCGATCGCGTGCAGGATCCGCAGCGCGTGGATCGAGTCGCCGCCGATCTCGAAGAAGTTGTCGTCGATCCCGATGTGCTCTCTGCCGAGCTCGCGTGCCACGATCTCGAGGATCGCGGCCTCGGTCGCGTTGTCGGGAGGCCTCGAGACCGTCTTCGCGTTGTCGAACGCGTCCGGCGTCGGGAGCGCCCGCGTGTCGACCTTCCCGTTCTGCGTGAGGGGCAGCGAGGGAAGGGCCGTGACGATCGCCGGCACCATGTAGGCGGGGAGCTTGTCCGCCAGGAACGCTCTCAGGCTCTGCGTCGAGGGCGCGGCTTCGCCGTCGTCGTAGAAGACGACGTACGCGACGAGGTGCGGGTGGTTGGTCGGGTCACGCTTCGCGACGACGGCGCATTGCCGCACGCGCGGGTGCAGGGCCAGCGCCGCTTCGATCTCTCCGCACTCGATCCGATGCCCGTGGATCTTGACCTGCGCGTCGGTCCGTCCGAGAAACTCGATGGTCCCGTCGGGCAACCAGCGGCCCCAGTCGCCCGTGCGGTAGAGCCGCTGCCCTGTCCGGGGATGCGTGATGAGCTTCCGCGACGTGAGCTCGGCATCCCGCCAGTAGCCCAGCGCCACACCGGCGCCGCCGATGTAGAGCTCACCGGGCACCCAGTCCGGTCGCTCCTCGAGGCGCTCGTCGAGCACGAACATGGTCTGGTTGGCCATGGGGCGACCGTACGGGATGCTCTTCCACGCGGGCGACACGTCGCCGATCGGGTAGAGGATCGACCAGATCGAGCCCTCCGTCGCGCCGCCGAGGCTCGTCACGGCCGCGGACGGCGCGATCCTGCGGACGCGGTCCGGCAGAGCGATCGGGATCCAATCGCCACTCAGGAGCACGTGGCGAACGGCACCGAGCGTGGCGCTGTCTCCGACCACGCCCACGAGCAGCTCCATCAAGGCGGGGACGCTGTTCCAGATCGTGACCTGATGGAGGCGCATCAGCTCGAGCCACGTCCCGGGATCACGGGCCGCGGAGGCCGGCGGCATCACGATCGCGCCGCCACACGCGAGCGTGCCGAAGATGTCGTAGACGGACAGATCGAAGCTCAGCGCCGAGACCGCGAGGACGCGGTCCTCGGGCCCCATCGCGAGGCGCTGGTTCACGTCCGCGATCGTGTTGAGGGCCGCGTGGTGCGCGATCATCACGCCGTTCGGCTGCCCGGTGGAGCCAGAGGTGTAGATGACGTACGCGAGGTCCTGCGCCGTTTGCGCCGGATCGAGCGCGTCGGCCGATACGGACTGCCAGACGTGCGGGTCGTCGACGGCGTACACGGCAACGCCTTCGGGCCACGTCGCGCTCGCGGCGACCTCGACCGTCGTGACCACGTGCGCTACGGCGCCGTTGTCCAGGAGCAGGCGAAGCCGCTCGGCGGGCAGATCGGCGTCCACCGGCAGGTACGCCCCACCAGCCTTGAGAACGCCGAGGACGGCGACCACCTGCTGCCATCCCCTTCGCATGACGACGGCGGTGAGCTTCCCGGGACGAGCGCCCTGGCTCCTGAGGAGCCTGCCGATCCGGTTCGATTCTGCGTCGAGCTCGCCGTAGCTGACGATCCGCGACGCCGTGATGACGGCCGGCCTCGCGGCGCCGTGGGCAAGCCCTCGCGCGAGCGTGTCGGTGAGCAGCCCCGTCGCCGGCGCCGTCCAGGTCTCGTTGGCGGCGCGTCGACGTTCGCTCTCGGCGCGGGAGAGCACGGCGACGCTGCCCTGCGCGGTGCCGCTCAACGACCGGATCGTCCTCTCGTAGTAGCTGAACATGCTGTCGAGCAGCCCGGGCGGGAACAGCTCCTCGACGCTATCCCAGACCAGCATGAGCTCGTTGCCGACCTCGAAGGTCTGGTGATCGAGCCAGACCTGCGGCGTCTGCGTGAGCCCGTAGCCAAACTTCCCGAGCCCGCCGAAGTCGAACCCGGAGGCGGCGACCACGCTCGTGAAGACCACCGGGACGATGATCCCGCGATGATCGGGCTGCCGCCGCCCGAGCTCGCGGATGACGTTCATGCCGTGGTACGCGCGGTGCTGCATGTCACGCCAGAGCTGCGCCTGGATCGCCACGGCGCGCTCCTCGAGCGTCGTGCGTGCGTCGACGTGCGCGGCCGCTGCCGAGAACAGCACAAACGACGTGAAGTCGCCGACGACGCGGTTGACGTCGGGATGAAGCGGCGGACGATCCTGGATGGTGAGGTTCAACGTGAACTGCGCGTCACGCGAGAAGCGCGCGAGGACCTCGCAGTAGCCCGTCAAGAGCAGCGCCGAGACGGTCACCTTCGCCCGCGCGGCGGTGCTCTTGAGCCTCGCGAAGGCACCGGCGTCGAGCCGGATCTCGCGCCGGAAGAACCGGGGGCGCTCGACGGTCGACGGGTCGCACGCGAGCGGGAGCGCCGGCGCGGCAGGCATCGTGTCGATGCGAGCCATCCAGTAGGAGCGAGCTGCCTCCACCGCTGCCGGATCCTCTGCGCGCGCCCCCCCCAGCACGCAGTCACGGAACGACACCCCGATCGGCTCGAGCTCGACGCCAGGGTCGAGGTAGGCGCGAGACCACTCCGAGAAGACCACGGAGAACGACCATCCGTCGATCGGGATGCAGTCGAAGCTCAGGTGGATGCGCGACATGCCGCCGCCGCGCGGCGTCACGCGGATGTCGAAGAACGGCCAGGTGTCGAGGGCAAACATCTGCCTGGACATCTCGCTGCGCGTCGCCTCGAGCGCATCGCGTACGGCCGTTCGCCCCGCGCCGATCGCGGTCGTCGCGATGGTGTAGTGCGGGACCTGCTCGAGCACCTGCTGCTGCCCATCCGGCCGCACGGTTACCCGAAGCATGTCGTGGCGCGCTACGAGTCGGTTCCAGGCGCGCTCGAGCCGCGGCACGTCGAGATCGGTCGCCTCGAACTCCCAGTACAGATGCGTCGCGATGCTGCCGAGCGCGAAGGCGGCGGTCCTACCGAGCCAGTACGCGCGCTGGACCTCGGTCAACGGGAAGGGTTGGAACCGGTTCGCGGCGTCAGGAGGGACCTGCATGATGGCGGCGCCTTCGGCGGCGGTTTCACGCGCGGCCATGACGGTTCGCCTCCTCGACCTCGTGCGCGATGGCCGCGACCGACGGAATCTTGGCCAGGCGATCCAGTGGGATGTTCACGCCGAAGGTCGTCTGGATCGACCGGAGGATCATGATGGCGTGGAGCGAGTCGGCGCCGACCTCGAAGAGGTTCACGTGGAGCCCGACCTCACGGCCGAGCGCCGCCGCCACGATGCTCGCGATCGCCTGTTGCCGCGCGTCCATGGGGTCCATGGGGGTGGCGTCGTCGGCGACGGCCACCAGGTCGGTGTCTCCGCCGGCCGCGTCGAAGTGGTGTTGCAGCGCCTGGTGATCCACCTTCCCGTTCCCGGTGAGCGGCAACGCCGGAATCACCACGATCGCCGACGGGATCATGTAGTCGGGCAGCAGCTCGCGAAGGTATGCGCGGACGTCCGCCGGTCGGATCGCCGCGGCTCCCTGCGCGCCCACCACGAACGAGACGAGCCGCTGCTCGCGCTCGCGCCCCTCGCGGACGCCGACCACTGCCGCGGTGACATCCGGGCACCGGGCAAGAACGGCCTCGATCTCCCCGCACTCGATGCGGTGACCATGGACCTTCACCTGCGTGTCCTCGCGGCCGAGGAAGACGATCGTGCCGTCCTCGAGGTAGCGGCCCCAATCGCCGGTCCGATACAGCCGCTGTCCGGTGCGAGGGTGGGTCACGAAGCTCTCGTGGGTCTTCCGCGGGTCGCGCCAGTACCCGCGCGCCAGCCCCACGCCATCGATGTAGAGCGCGCCGGGGACGTGATCCGGCCGGAGCTCGAGGTCGCCATCCATCACGTAGACCCCCTGGCTGCGCATCGCGCGACCGTACGGGATGCTTGCCCAGGCGTTGTGGATGCGCTCGATGGGGTACAGGATCGACCAGATCGACGCCTCGGTCGCGCCGCCCAGGCTGGTGACCTGCGCGGCGGGGAAGGCGGCGAGCAGCCGGTGGGCCAGCCGGAGCGGGATCCAGTCGCCGCTCAGGAGGATCGTTCGCAGGCGGGCGCCAGGCGCGGGACCGTCCGTCGGTCCGAGCAGCAGATCCATCAAGGTCGGGACGCTGTTCCAGATGGTGACGCCGGCTTCCTGCAGGCACGTCGTCCAGTGCGCGGGATCCTTGATCCCGGCGGCGCTGGGCATCGCGATCGTCGCGCCGGCCGCCAGGCTGCCGAAGAGATCGTAGACGGAGAGATCGAAGCTCAACGACGACAGCGCGAAGACCGCGTCCCGGGGACCGATCCCGAACCGCGCGTTGACGTCGTCGATCGTGTTCGAGGCGGCGCGGTGCTCGATCATCACGCCCTTCGGACGACCCGTGGAGCCCGACGTGTAGATCACGTAGGCGAGGCTCGAAGGAGTGGCCGGGCACGGCGCGCGGTACGGAGCGGCCGCTGCGAGCGTCGCGTCCGACACGATGATGCGCTCGAGCCCTTGGGGCCACGACAGGTGCCCGTCGAGATCAGGCTGGGTGAGCACGAGGTCGACCTCGGCGTCGGCGAGGACATCGGCGAGGCGTTTCGGCGGGAGGTCGGGATCGACGGGGACGTACGCGGCGCCCGCCATGGAGATCCCGAGACACGCCACGACCTGCTCCCACCCCTTGTGCATCGTCACCGCTACGAGCCGTTCCGGCCCGGCGCCGCGCGCGACCAGGACGGAGGCCACTCGGCAGGCGAGGTCGTGCACCTGGCCATAGGTGAGCGTTCGGGTCGGCGTCCAGATCGCGCGGCGCTCCGGAGCCTCCGTCGCGCGCGCGACAAAGCCGGCGTGCAGCAGTCGGTCCGACGCCGACTCGATGGCAGGCGGCGGGGCGAGCACGCGCCCCGGTGGGATGACACGTTCGGCGTCGAACAGGCCCTCGTCGCGGACAAGCTGCTGCAGCAGGTCGACGTACGTGGTGAACATGGAGTCCGGGACGCCCGGCGAGAAGATGTCGTCGACCCCGTCCCAGTGGAAGCACAGGGTCTTGTCGTCGTCCTCCATGACGATGACGTCGAGGTAAACCTGCGGGGTCTGCGACACGCCATGGACGATGTCACCGAGGAAGCGGAAGTTGCTGGGCGCGAACCCACCTCGACCGAGGTTGCTCGTGAACACGACGGGCATCAGCGCGGTGGCGACCAGCCCCTCACGACGACTCAGCTGCTTCACGATGCGTACGCCGCTGTCCGCGTGACGGTGACGCACGGCGTGCTCGAGGAGGAGGGCCTGCACGCGCTTCACGCGCTCGATGAACGTCTTGCCGTGACCGTCCATCTGGAGCAGGAAGGTCGAGGTGAAGTCGCCCAGGATGTCATGCACCTGTGGGTGCACGGGCCAGCGGAACGCCGACGTCGCGTTCAGCGAGAACGCCGGGTGGCGGCTCCACGCGCGAAGGACCTCGGCGAACACGGCGCAGAGGAAGGCCGACGGGGTGACGCCTCGTCGACGGATCCGGTCGACGAGCAGCCCCCACGAGACGGCGTCGACCTGGCCCGTGCGGCGCTTGAAGACGAGCCGATCGAGCGACTCCAGCGGGGCGACGACCGGCAGCTCGGGGCTGGGGAGGACCGGCTCGACGGACCGCGCGGCGTCGTTCGGCTGCGACGCAGCCAGCGCGCGCTTCCTCCGCTCGACCTCGCTGACGTAGTCGCGGAAGCAGGTGGTCAACGTGGGGAGCTCGGCGGATGGGTCCTCGTAGAGCTTGGCCCACTCGCCCATCATGAGAGCCATGCTCCCGCTGTCCATCATCAGCAGATCCATGCTCCAGTGGATCCGGGTGCGCGCCTTGGTGAGCCGGCTGGCGCGCATCTCCCACAGCGGCCAGACGTCGGAGGGCAGGACCTGTGCGCTCAGCCGTTCGCGCGTCGCCGTCAGCCGCGCATCGCGCTCGCTCGGAGACAGACCGGAGAGGTCTTCGACTTCGATCTCGTAGTCCGGGACCTCGGGCAGGACCACCTGCCGCCCGTCGGGCCGGACGATGGCGCGCAGCATGTCATGGCGCCTCACGACCGCCTGCAGCGCGCGCTCGAGGCGGGGCAGATCGAGCCCCTCGCGCTCGAGCTCGAGGTAGAGGTGACACGCGACGTTGCCCTGGGCGCGCACCTGACGACCGATCCAGTACGCCTCCTGGACGTCGGTCAGCGCAAACGGCTCGAAGCGCTCATCGGTGTGGGGCGTGGTCGCGCCAAGCTGTCCCTCTGTGTTTCCGGAGCTGGTCATCGACATCCTAACCGCCGTTGCGATGGCAAAGCGGCAGCGCAATCTTACAGGAGATCACTCGTGCGCCGCGCGGCGATGCAATCGGCCACGACCTGATCGAACCGCGCCCTGGTCTTGCGGTGGAACGGGCTCATGAGCGGGAGGATGCGCGAGCTCGACTGCGAGTTGAGCTCGCGCCCGAGAAACCCCGCGAGCGAGCTCGCCGGGCTGAGGTCGACGTAGATCGGCCGCGAGCCCGTCTGCTCGAGCGCCGCGACCGCCTCACGGAACAGGATCGGCTGTCGCGCGACCGCCCAGAAGTAGTCCTGGGGCAGCTCGTGGATGATCGTGCCGCGCGCGCACGAGGCGATCGGCACGGTGGGCTTGCGGAGCTCGAGCCGCGACAGGTGGCCGCGGTACGGGGCGCTCGCCGCGTCGACGAGCGACGTGTGGAACGGGTAGCGCACGGGCAACCGATGGTGGGGGATCGCACGCTCTGCGAGGAACGCGAGCACGTTCGCGAGTCCGCTCGGTGTACCGGCGACGACGAAGTGGCTGTCGTAGCTGACCCCGATGACCTCGCAGTTCTCGGCCAGGACGGGCTCTTGCGCGAGGGCGCTGTCGTGGAGGATGGCGATCATGCCACCGGGCGGACAATGGATCTCCGCGAGGCGCGCTTGCTCGATTGCCGCGCGGAGCGCCACGTCCTCGTCGACCGCGCCCGCGACGCTCGCCGCCGCGAGCTCACCGAGACTCGTGCCGAGGACGTAGTCCGGCTCCACGCCTGCGTCTCGCAGCGAGCCCGCGAGCGCGAGCTCGATCATCAGGATCGCGGGGTGGCTGTAGAGGAGCCGGTCGAACGCGGCGCCGCTCGGCGTCGCCTCGTCGTAGACGATGTCGAGGATCGAACGGCCGACGTCGCGGCTTGCGATGCGATCGAGCTCCTCGAGGCGCCGCGCGAACCCCGGGTGCTCGGCGCGCAGCGGCTGCCCCATCCCGTAGTACTGAGAGCCCTGGCCCGAGAACAGGAAGACGATCGGACGTGCCCGGGGGCTCATCACGGCGGGACTCCCGGTCCTTCGTTGCCTTCGTTGCCTTCGTTGCCTTCGTTGCCTTCGTTGCCTTCGTTGATCGAGTACACCGGGAAGACATCGGTCTTGCCTGCGAGGAATTCGTCCGCGAGCTGCGGGATGTCGTCGAACGTGTACGTCCGATCCTCGAGGATCGGCATCCATCCGTGCTCCTCGCCGTACGCGACGGCTGCCTCGCACTGCTGGCGACGCGCGTAGTGTGTATGCACGTGCTGGTGTCGGCCGATGCACTCGACGGCGCGGAGGTAGTTGACGACCATCCCTTCCATCCAGCCGGCCGATGTGAGCACGCCCTCCCGCCCGAGCGCCTTCAGCGTCGCCCTGTAGAGGGGCCCGCCGATGTAGTCGACGAAGATCTGCGTCATGAGACCGTCGGTCCGGCGCTTCACCTCTTCGAGGAAGCGCTGCTCCGCCTCGCTGTACTGCTGGCGGTACTCGCGATCCTCCGAGAAGCGCTTGTCGTCGAACGGCAGCGGTCCGAACTGCTTGCGGTCGAGCGGCTCCACGCCGTGTCGACGGATGGTCTCGCGATGGTGCACGCTCCCCGAGAGCATGACGACGCGACAGCCCCAGCGCGCGGCGAGCGAGAGCTCCGCGAGCGTCGTCCCACCGCCCCATCCCCAGACGTGGGGCGACGGCAGCTCGTCGGCGCCGACGAGCAGGCGAAACATCCCGTGCGCGGCCTCCCAGTTGGACCAAGCCGTCACGTAGCGGAGCGAGAAGACGGCCCACTGGCGCAACGTGTGGCGTGTCTGCTCCGGGATGAGTACGACGCAGGCCTGCTTGATGTTCGCGCGCTTCGTCAATAGCCCCATGGTCCCGGCGCCGTCGTAGGCATAGATCTTCTCGGGGTAACCCCACGCGTCGGGGACCGCGACGCCGGTGACCATCCCGTACTGGCCCTCATGCAGACCGCGGACGGTCTTGCCGAGCGCGACGATCCGGAACACGCCGGAATTGCCGATGACCACGCGCGCTTCACCGCGAAGACGACAGATGTCGACGGGCTTGCGTTCGAGGGCGTGCCCCATGTTACCCTCGAAGCTTCCGTAGAGCGGCTCGACCTGGACCTCGTCGTCCGCAGGATCTGGCAGTGTGAAGGTCTCGCGCACGAGCCGGGCGGCGCGCGGCTCACCCGCCTTCCGGCCGTACAGAAACCAGGCTTCAGTCGAGACCGGCACCGTGACCCTCGTTCTGCAAGCGTGAAATCATGAAGAGCGCCCCCGCCTCGCCACAACCGGCGCCAGCACCGGCCCCCACAACCAGCATGGGAGGCAGCGTGGGAGGGGCGACCGACGCCACCGTCGCGATCATCGGCATCGGCTGCCGCTTCCCGGGCGCCCGCGGCCCGCGCGCGTACTGGCAGCTGCTCCGAAGCGGAGGCGATGCCCTGCGAGGGGACTTTCCTGCGGACCGAGAGGACATTCGCGCAGTCTACAGTAATGAATCAAATATCGAGCCACGATGGGGCGGGTACCTGCCGGGCATTGATGCGTTCGACGCGAAATTCTTTGGGTTGTCGCGCCGCGAGGCGACGCACACCGATCCGCAGCACCGTCTGCTCCTCGAGATCGGCTGGGAGGCGCTCGAGGACGCGGGGCTCGTTCGCGAACAGCTGCGCGGCAGCGCCACGGGCGTCTTCGTCGGCCTCATTCACAACGAGTACGAGCGACTCGGTTACGTGCGCGCGAGCGAGATCGACCTCTATCTCGCCGTCGGCACGTCGCGAAGCGCGGCCGCAGGCCGTCTCGCAAACATCTTCGGGTTCGAGGGGCCAAGTCTGGTCGTCGACACCGATCGGTCTGCTTCGCTCGTCGCCGTCCATCTCGCCTGCCAGAGCCTCCGCCGCGGCGAGTGCCGCCAGGCCCTCGTCGGCGCCGCAAATCTCATATTGTTGCCCGACCTGAGCGCGGCGCTGTCACGCGCCGGGATGCTGTCCCCCGACCGAACGTGCCGGTTCGGCGATGCGCGGGCCAACGGGTTCGTGCGGAGCGAAGGTGTCGGCGCCGTCGTGCTGAAGCGCTTGTCCGATGCGCTCGCGGACGGCGACCGCGTCTACGCCGTGATCCGAGGCAGCGCGGTCAACAGCGACGCGAATCGCAGCGGCGACCTGATGGCACCGAGCGTGAACGCCCAGGTCGCGCTGATCTCCGAGGCGCTCCGCAACGCCGGGATCGACGCCGCGCAGGTCGACTACGTGGAGGCGCACGGAACCGGCACCCCCGTCGGCGACGTCGTCGAGCTCTCGGCGCTCGGCAGCGTGCTCGGGAGAGACCGGCCCGAGGAACGGCCCTGCCTCGTCGGATCGGTGAAGACAAACATCGGCCACACCGAGGCCGCCGCTGGCATCGCCGGCCTCATCAAGGTCGCGCTGTCGATGCGTCACCGGCAGTGGCCGGCGAGCCTCCACTTCGAGGTGCCCAATCCGAAGGTCCCGTTCGACCAGATGCGGCTCGGCATCACGCGCACGCTCACGGGATGGCGACAGCGCGAAGCCCCGGCGGTCGCGGGCGTCAGCGCCTTCGGCCTGACGGGCACGAACGCCCACGTCGTCCTCGAGTCAGCCCCCGAGCGCGAGGACACCCGCGACGGCGCCGACACGGGCGAGCCTCGACTCCTGGCGCTCTCGGCGGCCGATCCGACTGCGCTCCACGAACGCGTGCGTGACTTCGTCGCGTGGCTGTCGGAAGCCGACGGCGGTGCGCAGGTCGACTTCCGCGACCTTTGCTACACGGCCGGGGTCCGGCGGAGCCACCTCGGCCACCGCGTCGCGGTCGTCGCATCGTCTCGCGAAACCGCGCGAGCGCAGCTCCGAGCGTACCTGGACGGCGAGCAGCGCCCCGGCCTCGCGTTCACCGCCCCGGACGCGATCGGCGAAGCCGAATCGCGGGGGGTGGGGACCCCAACGGCTTTGCCGGTGGGGCGGGGGTCCTCCCCCGTGGGATCGATCGCCCCCAGGCTCGCGTTCGTGTTTTCAGGACAGGGCTCGCAGTGGCTCGGCATGGGCATCCAGCTCATGGCGCAGGAGCCCGTGTTCCGGGCGACGCTCGAGGCGTGCAACGCGGCCATGCGCCCGTACCGCGACTGGTCGCTGTTCGACGAGCTCCACGCCGACCGCGAGCGGTCGCGACTCCACCGGAACGACGTCGTCCAGCCGGTCATCGTGGCCATGCAGCTTGCCCTCGCGGCGCTCTGGGAGAGTCTCGGGATCGTTCCCGACGCGGTCGTCGGGGCGAGCCTCGGCGAGATCTCGGCCGCGCACGTCGCCGGCATCCTGAGCCTGCCGGAGGCGATGCGGATCACGTGCGAGCGCTCGCGGCCCTTCCCGGGGCAGGCGGGTCCCGGGAGGACCGCGCTCGTGACGGCGCCCGTCGAGGCGGTGCGACGGAGACTGGAGAAGCACGGCGGCCGCGTGTCGATCAGCGGGATCAACAGCCGCGAGAAGATCCTCGTCGCCGGGGAGCCGGACGCCGTCGAGTCGGCGCTCCAGGAGCTCAACGCCGACGGGTTCGTCTGCCAGCCGATCAACACTCCGATCGCCGCACACTGCGCTCTCCTCGACCCGGCCTGTCCGCAGCTCTACCGGAGCCTGGAAGGGTTCCGCGGCCTCCGCGAGCAGCGACCGTTCTACTCGAGCGTCCTCGGCGGCCCGGCGTCGGGCGAAGCGCTCGACGCACGTTACTGGGTCAGGAACATGCGCGATCCTGTGCTGTTCGGGCCCACCACCGAGAAGCTGATCGCCGAAGGCTACAACCTGTTCGTCGAGGTGAGCCCGAACCCGGTCCTCTGGGATGCCATCCTCGACGGCGCGCAGGCCATGGGCAAGAACGTGCGGGCGCTGCCGTCGCTGCGCGCACACCGTGACGAGCGGGGCTCGATCCTCGAGTCCCTCGCCGCCCTGTTCGCCGCCGGGTCGACGGTCGACTGGAGGAGGCTCGCCCCCCAGCCGAGGCGATGCGTGAGCTTCCCGCCCTACCCGTGGACCAGGCAGCGCTACTGGATCTCGGCGCCGGCGCAGGACGCGCCGAGCACCGCGGGCTCCGTGGTTGCACCGTCACCCTCGGCTTCGCCGGCAGCTTCGCCCGGCGCCGCGCGTGTCACGCTCGCGGACCGCCTGGCGACCGCGTCGCCCCGGGACGCCAAGGAGCTGCTCGCCGAGTTCATCGGAGCTCGGGTCGCGCGGACGCTGGGGGAAGCCACGGTGGACCGCCGCCGCACCTTCAAGGATCTCGGGCTGACCTCGCTGATGCTCGTCGAGATCCGCGGCGCGCTCTCGGAGGTGCTCGGACGCGCGTTCCACGCCACGCTCCTGTTCGATCATCCAAGCGTGGAAGCCCTCGCGGCTTTCCTCGCCCGACCGACGGCGGCAACGCCCGCGGTCGCGGCCGCGTCGGACGCGCCGCGGATCGACGCGGCCGAGCCCATCGCAATCGTCGGCATCGGGTTACGGTTCCCCGGCGGCGCGGTCGACCCGAGGAGCTACTGGGACCTGCTGGCTCGCGGCGTCGATGCGATCACGGACATCCCGGCCGATCGCTGGGACGCGAGGCTGCACTTCGCCGAGGACCCGGACGCGCCCGGCAAGATGTACTCGCGGTGGGGTGGGTTCATCGACGGGATCGATCGGTTCGACCATCAACTCTTCGGCATCTCGCGCCGCGAGGCCGACCGGATGGATCCCCAGCAGCGCCTCCTCCTCGAGGTCGCGTGGGAGGCGCTCGAGCACGCCGGCTACGCCGTGGGCGAGCTGCACGGGACAACCACGGGCGTGTTCGTCGGAATGTCGAACAACGACGACTACGCGCGGCTCAAGCGTGATGCGCGCCTCGAGGCGATCGGAGCGCACGACGGCACCGGCGACGCCGTCGCCGTCGCCGCCGGGCGGATCTCGTACGTTTTCGGGTTCCACGGACCGGCGCTCGCCATCGACACCGCGTGCTCGTCCTCGCTCATGGCCGTCCACCTCGCGTGCCAGAGCCTTCGCCGCGGGGAATCGACGCTCGCGCTCGCAGGCGGCGTGAACGTCATCCTGACCCCGCACAACCACATCGCGTACTGCAAGGCGCGAATGCTGTCGCCGAGCGGCCGGTGCAAGACCTTCGATGCGGCGGCCGACGGGTACGTCCGCGGTGAAGGCTGCGGCGTGGTCGTGCTGCGTCCGCTCTCGAGCGCCCTCGCGGCCGGCGACAACATCCTCGCCGTCATCCGAGGATCCGCCGTCAACCAGGACGGACGCAGCAACGGCCTCACGGCTCCGAGTGGCGCGGCGCAAGAGCGCCTCCTCCGCGACGCCTATGCCGCCGCCGGCGTGGAGCCTGCCCAGGTCTCGTACATCGAGGCGCACGGAACCGGAACCTCGCTCGGGGATCCCATCGAGGTTCAAGCGCTCGGAGCCGTGCTCTCCCGAGGACGCGCCCCGAACGATCGCTTCCTGCTCGGCTCGGTGAAGACCAACATCGGTCACCTCGAGCCGGCCGCCGGCATCGCGGGCCTCATCAAGGTGGCGCTGTCGATCCAGCACGGGATGATCCCACGGCACCTGCATCTCGCGCAGCCAAACCCGCACATCCGCTGGGAGGACATTCCCTGCGACATCCCGAGGCAGGCGACCCACTGGCCTGCGGGCAAGCGGCTCGCGGGCGTCAGCTCGTTCGGCTTCAGCGGCACCAACGTCCACGTCGTTGTCGGCGAGCCGCCATCGCCCGCGCCGCGGGCCGCTCCGGACCTCGAGCGCCCCCTCCACGTCCTGGCGCTCTCGGCCCCGACCGACGCCGCCCTCGACGACATCGTCGCACGCTACGACGCCTACCTGGCGGAGCACGGAGCCGTGGCCTGCGATATCGGCGAAGACGGCCGCGTCGCGTACGTGACCCGCGAGACCGCGAACGTCGCCGACATCTGCTTCACAGCGAACGGGAGCCGAGCGCACTGGAAGCACCGAGCGGTGGCCGTGGGAAGCACGCTGGCCGAGCTCCGTGACCGGCTCGCGACGAGACCGCGACGGCCGTCGCCCGACCCCAAGCGCGCGCACGAAGCGCGCGATACCCGCGTCGCGTTCCTGTTCACAGGCCAGGGCTCGCAATACGTCGAGATGGGCAAGCAGCTCTACGAGACGCTGCCGGCCTTCCGCCGAACGCTCGACGCGTGCGCCGCCGTGCTCGACGCGAGGCTCGAGCGGCCGCTGCTCGAGGTGATGTTCGGCGGCCACGGCAACGGCCCGTCCCTGCTCGACGAGACCGGGTTCGCCCAGCCCGCGCTGTTCGCTCTCGAGATCTCGCTGGCGAGGCTCTGGCAAGGGTGGGGCGTCGAGCCGTCCGCCCTGCTCGGGCACAGCGTCGGAGAGTACGCGGCGGCCTGCCTGGCCGGGAGCATGAGCCTCGAGGACGGTCTCCAGCTGATCGCGGAACGCGGTCGGCTCATGCAGTCGCTGCCGAAGATCGGGACGATGATGGCCTGCTCCGCGGACGAGGAGCGCCTCGCGCGCGCGATCGATCTCCACCGATCCGTGGTCGCGATCGCCGCCGTCAACGCGCCGAGCAACACGGTGATCTCGGGCGAAGCGAAGGCCATCGAATCCATCGCCGCGGAGCTCGCGCAGCAGGGCATCAAGTCGACGCGCCTGCGGACGTCCCACGCGTTCCACTCTCCGATGATGGATCCGATCCTGGGCGCATTCGAGAAGTTCGCCCGCAAGGTGGCCTTCGGGCGCCCGCGCCTGCCGGTGATCTCGAACGTGACGGGCCGACCGGCCGAGTCCGACCAGCTGTGCTCGGCGGAGTACTGGGCGCGCCACCTGCGCGCGCCGGTTCGCTTCCAGGACTCCGTCGAGCACCTCGTCCGGGAGGGTTACCGGATCTTCCTCGAGATCGGGCCACGGCCGACCCTCCTCCCGATGGCTCGCCAGACGGCCCAGACGGTCGAGGATCCGCGCTGGCTCCCGTCGCTGAACAAGGCGAACGAGGACTGGTCACCGCTGCTCGACAGCGTCGCCGCGCTCTACCAGGCGGGCGTCGACCTGGACTGGGCCGCGTTCGACCACGCGTACGCGCGGAGACGCGTGCCGCTCCCGACGTACCCCTTCCAGCGCACGCGCTGCTGGATCGAAGACGCTCCGAACCGCACGACACGCGTGCGACCGGCGCGTCTCGGCGAGCATCCTTTCCTCGGCGAGCGGGTGACGCGGACCGATCATGTGCTGTTGTTCGACAACTCGATCGATCCGGACCGGCTGCCGTTCCTCGACGACCACCGCGTCCACGGGATCGTCGTCGTTCCTGCGGTGGTCATGGTCGAAGCGCTGCTCGCCGCGGCCGTCCAGCTCCATCGGGGCAAGACGATCACGCTGCACGACGTCGTGATCCACCAGGCGCTGGCGCTGAGGGACGACGCCTCGGGCCGCCGCGTGCAGACCCTCCTCCGGTCGCTCGGAGATGGTCGGTTCTCGGCCGAGATCGTGAGCTCCGTCGAGACCGACGACGACCCGACGTGGACGCGCCACGTCACCGCCAGCGTCGAGTTCTCGGAGCAGCTTGCCGCTGCGTTCGCTCCCGACGCCGGCGCGCCGGAGGTCCTCGTCGATCAAACGGGGGAGGCCCCCCGCGACTCGCTCTTGCTCGTCGACGGCCCGGCGGTGTACGAGCGCCTGGCACAGCGCAAGATCACGCTCGGGGCGAGCTTCCGTGTTGTCGAGGAGGTTCGATGGCGCGACCTGGTCGCGGAGGTTCGCCTCGCACCGCCTCCGGCCGAACGATGGCCTGCGGGGTTCGTGCTCCCGCCGGCCCTGATGGACGCGGCGTTCCACGCGATGATCCAGGGAGACCCAGGAACCGACGTCCACGTCCCGGTGACGATGGACGCCGTCCGCTACCGCCCGGCGAGCAACGGCGCGGCGCAGCTCGAGCGCTGCTGGGTCCGCCGCCATGGCGCCCTGCGCGCAGACTTCCGCTACGAGAACGGCGTGGGCGAGCCGGTGCTGGAGATCGTGGGAGCGGGCCTTCGCGCGGTGACGCGGAGCGTCTTGCTCCGGCTCGCGGGCGCCGAGGACGCCACCACCCGCTGGGTGTGGAAGCTGGAGTGGCAACCGCGCGGCGCTCACGGCGCGCGCACGGGCCGCGAGGTCCGTGGCCTGTGGCTCGTCGTCGTCGACACGCCCTCTCACACGGTCGGCGCTTCGTTCGCCGAGCGCCTCGAGGAGGCGGGCGCCGAATGCCGCCTGATCACGCTTGACGCGGACTCGATGTCGATCGGCGATACCCTCGGTCCGGCGCTCGCGGAGCTCTCGAGCTCGGAAGCTAGCCAGGGCATCGCGTTGCTCGCGGGCGGCGCGGCGGGAGACGACGTACCGGAGCGAACGGTGGCGCAGTGCGCGTCGGCGCTCAACCTCCTCCAGGCTGTCCTGCGCGCGAAGTGGAGCAAGCACCCGCCGCGTGTGTGGTTCGCCACGATCGGATCGCACGCCGTTCGCCCCGGCGACGCCGTCAGCGGCGTCAGCGCGGCGTCCCTGTGGGGGCTCGGGCGCGTCCTGGCGCACGAGCATGCCAGCTTCTACGGCGGGCTGGTCGACCTCGATCCTGCCGGGTCCGCAGACGACAACGCCGCCCATCTCCTCGACGCCGTGTCGAGCGAGGACCACGACAGCCAGATCGCATACCGCGCAGGCGTTCGCCACACGTTGCACTTGATTCGCGATCCGGACGCCGAGGTGGTGAGCACGAGCTTCGTGGTCGATCCCCGCGGCAGTTACCTCATCACCGGTGGACTCGGAGGTCTGGGCCGCGAGGTCGCCGAGTGGTTGTCCACGCAGGGCGCCCAGCACGTTGTCTTGATCAGCCGTCGCGCTCCGGACGAAGACGTCCTCGATTTCAAGCGCGCTCTCGAAGCGCGCAGCGGAATGCACGTCGACCTGGTGCGCGCCGACGTCGCCGACGAGCTCGCGATGGCCGGAGTGCTCCGGGATCTCGAGGCGGGAGGTCGACACCTGCGCGGCGTCTTCCACGCCGCGGGCGTGCTCGAGGATGGCGCCATGACGAGCCAGAACGCAGAGACGCTGGCCCGGGTCATGGAGCCGAAGTCACGCGGCGCGTGGAACCTGCACCGCTTGACCGCCGGCATGCGCTTGGACTGCTTCGTCCTGTTCTCGTCAGCGTCGGCGGTCCTCGGCAACCCCGGTCAGGCGAACTACGCCGCCGCCAACTGCTTCATGGACGCCCTCGCGCATCATCGACGCGCCCTCGGCGTGACGGCGCTCTCGATCAACTGGGGGCCATGGGCGAGGGTCGGCATGGCGAGCAGGTCGGGTGGCGATCGTGAGCTGTCGAAGCGCTGGGGGCTCGCGACCATCGAACCTGCCGACGGCGTCCAGGTCCTCGGTCGTCTCCTGCACAGCGGAGCGGTTCAGTCCGTCGTGATGCCCCTCGATGCGGGCCGAGGCCCGCCGTCCAGCGCGCTCTACCCGGGTGCGCTCCAGGAGTCGGTCGCCGCGGAGACGGAGCCGGCGGGCGAGATCGCCGCGTTGATCGAGACGCTGGCGGCGCTCCCTGCGGACGAACGGCGGGCGCTGCTGTTTCGCGTCGTCTTCGAGGTAGCCGTGCACGTCATGGGGCTCGACGCCGCCCAGGCCCTCCCGCCGTATCAGCCGCTGAACGAGCTCGGCCTGGACTCGCTGCTCGCGATCGACATCACGACGGCGCTCGCGAAGCGCCTCGGTCGCCGACTGCCCACCGATCTCCTCCTGAATGCGCCCTCGGTGGAGGACATCGTCGACTACATCGAGAACGACATGTTCGGCTGATCACGCGGGGCGCGCGGGGCCGCGTCCGGATGGCACAAACCTGGGGACACCCCGGGCGTAGTCGTCATACGCGTCGCCGAAGGCGGCCCGGAGCGCGGTTTCCTCGATCCGCGACCGCGCGGCGAAATACGCCGAGCGCACGAGCGCGAACGCGAAGATGAGCCAGCTCGACCAGAGCAAGCTCAGCGCGATGAGCAACAGGATCAAGACCGAGAACCACGGGTGCCGGATGAAGCGATAGGGCCCCGTCGTCACGAGATGGTGGTGCGGCTGTGGCGTGACCCCACGGTGAAGGTTGGTCCCCAGGTGACGAAGCACCCAGGACAGGGCCAGGACGCATGCGAACGCGAGCCCCACGCCGATCCACGACAGCCATGGCGGAGCGGCAAGCCGCGACCACGCCATCCGCTCCGGAGCGACGAAGTACCCGACGAGCGTCGCCCAGATCAGGAGTCCGCCGGCCCTCAACCAGATGAGCCGCCCCTCGGCGCGTTTGTCCGCCATCGGGTCCGCCGCTCGAGTGTCCGCGCGCGCCGCTCGTCGCGCGGCGGTGCGGTAATAGCCCGCCAGCACCACGACGCAGACGACGATCGCGATCGTGATGGCTCGAGCCGTCGCGTCGCTCAAGGGTCCGTCTTTCCGCTTGGCTCCGAAGGCCGTGCCGTGCTCTCTTGGGCCGCCAACATCTGCAAGCGGCATCCTAGAGCCGTGGCGCCTGTCCCGTAAAGCGATGTGGAGACGAAGCGTGCCCGAAACGATTTCGCCGAGCCCCCGCTACGAGCCCCTCGCGCTCGCGGCGCCCGACGCGCAGGCGCTTTCCGCGATCGGCACGCGCGTCGCCGCCTTCCTCGAGTCGTCGCCGCCGTGCTCGCTCGCCGACCTCGGCCTTGGCCTCGCGACGAACGGTCCGCACGCGGCGCACCGCCGCGTCGTCTTCGCCCGCGATCACGCCGAGGCGATTCGTGTCCTCCGCGCGGGCGCACCGCAGACGACTGTGGAGGGCGTCGCCGCCGGACGTTCGCCTGAGATCGGGTTCATGTTTCCAGGCGTCGTGAAAGCCGCGAGCCTCCGCGAGCTGTACGAAGCGGAGCGCATCTTCGGGCGGGAGATCGATCGGTGCGCCGCGTTCGCGGAGTCGCGGTATCGCCTTGATTTGCGCACGTTGTTCGAGACGGGCGCCAGCAACGAGGCGCCGGAGCACCTCTGCTTCCTCTTCGCGATCGGGACCGGACTGAACGCGCTCTGGCACCATTGGGGCGTGCGCCCCTCGGTTGTCCTCGGCTTCAGCTTCGGCGAGCTCGTGGCCGCGTGCATCGTGGGCGTCTTCACGCCGGAGGACGCCCTCACGTTGGTGGACGAACGAACCCGCCTGTTCGCAGCCATGCCCCCCGGAACGATGACGTCCGTCGCGCTCTCCGAGGCCGACGCCCGCGTCCTGTTGTCCGACTCGACCGAGCTCCAGGTCGCGATCGAGCGGACGGCGACGTCCTGCGTCGTCTCTGGCCCCGTCCCTGCGATGGCCGCGCTGGAGCAGCGTCTGGCCGCGCGCAACATCCAGCACCAGAAGCTCGAAATGTCGTTCGCCGGGCACTCCGTGATGGCCGCTCGGGCGGCCGAGCCGTTCGCGCGCGCGGTCGCGGGGGTTGCGCGGCGCGCGCCGCAGCTCCGGATGGTCTCCTGTGTGACGGGCGAGCTCCTCGGCGCGGACGAGGCCACGAGCCCGGAGTACTGGGGCGGGCAGGTCCACCGGACGGTGCGTTTTGCGTCCGGCATCCGCACGATGATCCGCGAAGGCTGTCGGTTCCTCCTGGAGGTCGGGCCTGGCCATCACCTGACCTCGATGGCGAGTCAGCAGACCGCGAAGGCCGGAGATGTCATCTGCCAGCCTTCGGTTCGTCCCGCGAGCGGTACACCGTCCCCTCACCTCGGAATGATGCGTTCGCTCGCGCGACTCTGGACGCTCGGAGTCGAGGTGGATTGGGGCGCTTTCTACGCGGGACGAGCGGCGCGCCCCGTCGACGTGCACCGCGTGCTCGCGGGCGGCTGACGCTCGGCCCCACGAAGCGTGCGGGTACGCCTGCGCAGCGCTACTCGTCCTGAGCGGCGCTCGGCGGCGTGGAGCGAAGGTACTCGCCTACGGCCCGGAGCTTGTTGCACGTCTCCACGAACTCGAGGTGGGGCGTGGACTCCGCCATGATGCCGGCTCCGGCCTGGAGGTACGTCCCTTCCTGATCGCGGAAGACCGTGCGAATCGGCAGCGCGAGGTCGGCGCGACCGTCGCCCGTGACGTACCCGACCGCGCCGGCGTACACCCCCCGAGGGCGCGCTTCGAGGTGGTGGATGCACCCGAGCGCGTCTTCCTTCGGGAGCCCCGTCACCGTGACGCCCGGCCCGATCGCGGTGAGGGCGCTCCACAGGGTCTCCCCTGGCGAGAGCCTGCCGTTGATCCGCGACGACAGGTGCTGAACCGTCGAGTACTCGCGCACGGACATGAAGCTTGTGACGGAGATCGTCTCTCGCGCGCAGACGCGCGCGAACTCGCCTTGTACGGCGAGCACTGAAACCACGTGCTCCTTGATCTCCTTGGGATCCCGGAGCAGCTCCGACCTCATGCGCTGGTCGTCGAGCTCGCCTCGCCCGCAGCGACGCGTGCCGGCGAGCGGATTGGTAGAGATCGTGCCGTCGCCGCCGGCGGTGAGCAGGATCTCCGGACTGAATCCGGTCGCCGACACGTGCCGGGTCTGGAACAGGAAGCTGCGGTACCAGATGGAGCGCAGGTACCCGGCAACGAACGTCCTGAGGAAGTCGACATCGGCGTCGAGATGAACGCGACGAGACAGCACGACCTTGTCGAGGCTGCCCTCCTGGATCCGGCTCATCGCCGTGCGGACATGGTGCTGGTAGGCGTCCTCGCCGTCGAGATACACGGCACGGTCCAGGGCGGGCTGCTCCAGGCTCTCCACTTCTTCCGAAGTTCTGCCGAGCAGGCCGTCGAGCTTCGCGTGGAGCGCACCCGGGAGCGGCACTCCGTCGACACGGACGACGCCCTTGCCAACCCGGAGATGGGTCCGGGGGACGACGAGGTGCACGAACGGCAGCGTCCCGAGCGCGAGGGTCGCCGCAGTGGGCCGCTGGAGGGCCTCGTACGTCAGATACCCGAATGCGAACTCGTGCATATCGAGCCCGCGCGCCCACTCCGCGGCAGTGCGGACCGGATCGGGCTCGGTCGCCGACGCTGCGACGACGAGCTCGCGAGAGGCGCCAAGCGCAAAGTGTGTCTCGCGCCCGTCGTCATAGACGAAATACTCCGGAAACAACGTGTCGAACTCGCTCGCCCCGGCGAGTGCTCTCAGGATCGCCGCCACGGTTGTGGCGCGCGAGTGGCCGTTGACGATTTGCAGGTTCATCTGGCGAACAACATCCAGGGTCGGATCTTGTATGAATGTACCAGATGAGAGAAGCTGGCAGGGCTACGGCGCTCGAGCAACAACTTCCATGGCATTCATTGTCGAGACCCGAGACCTCGTGAAGCGCTATCCCGGGGCGGCGCATCCGTCGGTGAGCGGCATCACCTTCGGCATTGCCCCGGGTGAGATCTTCAGTCTCCTCGGCCCGAATGGTGCCGGGAAGACGACGACGATCTCGATCCTTTCCTGCCTGCTCGCGCCGACCTCCGGAGACGCGCTGGTCGCCGGGCACTCCGTGAAGTCCGACGCCCTCGCCGTGAAGCGCGCCATCGGTGTCGTGCCACAGGACATCGCGCTCTACCCTTCCCTGAGCGCGCGGGAGAACCTGAGGTTCTGGGGACAGATGTACGGGATGAGCGGCAAACCGCTGCGCACCCGGATCGACGCGGTGCTGGAAACCGTCGGTCTGCGTGATCGCGCCGACGAGCGTGTCGAGGTGTACTCCGGCGGCATGAAGCGGCGCATCAACATCGCCGTCGGCCTCCTTCATCGCCCGCAGGTCGTCTTCATGGACGAGCCGACCGTGGGCATCGATCCGCAGAGCCGCCGCGCCATCCTCGACATGATCGGCGCCCTCAACGCCGAAGGAATGACCGTCCTCTACACGACGCACTACATGGAGGAAGCCGAGGAGCTCAGCGACCGGATCGGCATCATCGACGGCGGCAAGCTGATCGCGCTCGGTACGCAGTCCGAGCTTGCAGGCATGGTCGGTCGGGACGATCTTATCGAGCTCAAGATCGACGCCGAGCACACCGCGCCGCCGCTGCTCGAGGCCATGGCCGCCGTACAGGGCGTCAAGAGCGTGACGGCGGCCGACGGCGTCGTACGCCTCTTGGCCGAGGACGGACAGGCTGCGCTCGCGGAGTTGATCGGTGTCGCCAACGCGCACGGAGCGAAGGTGGCGGGCGTGACGGTCAAGGAGCCCCATCTCGAAGCCGTGTTCCTGCAATTGACGGGGCGGGCGCTCCGGGATGAGTGAATCCGACGAGCGCGCGACGCGGACGCGCGGGTTGCCAGATCGATGAAGAAGATCCTGACGCTCACGCTCAAGGAGCTCCTCCTCACGTCGCGGGACCGCCCGGCGCTCGTGCTCGTCATCATCGCGCCCTTGGCGCTGATGACCGTGCTGGGCCTTGCGTTCGGTCGCGGGGACAAGCTGTCGCCGGTGCCCGTCATCGTCGTGAACCAGGACCACAGTGAGGTCGGCCGGAAGCTCGTCGAGCAGTTGCAGCGCGACTCGAGCGAGCTGCTCGTGATCACCGAGAGCGACGACCTCGCAGCCGCGTACAAGTCGGTCGACGACGACAAGGTCGCCGCGGCGGTCGTCCTGCCGGACCTCACGTCGCATGCCGCGTCCACCTCGGGCGACCCGGCGCGTATCGACATCTATTGCAATCCGGCACGAGCGATCGGCGCCGGCGTGGTGAAGACCATCTTCGCACGCACCGCGGAGCGCATCTCGAACACGCGCCTCGGGACGTCCGTGACCATCGGCCAGCTGCTGGCGACCGGCCGCCTCGAACCGCGAGATGTCCAGGCATTTGCGCCGGGTCTCGGCGCGCGCGTGGCGGCGTCTTTCGGTCAGGAGCGCGTGACCCTCCGAGAGCGCTCCGGTGCGGCCGCCCCGGCCGACGCACAGACGAACATGCTGGGGTACTTCGCGCCGAGCATGGCGATCATGTTCTTGATGATCCTGATGATGTCGCCCTCGCGATCGATCCTTTCGGAGCGCGACAACGGCACGCTGGATCGGCTGCGAGCGACGCCGACCTCCGCATCCGAGCTCATGGCCGGCAAGATGTCCGGGATGATGGTGACCGGCCTCGCACAGATGGCGGTGCTGGTGGCAATCTCGTCGATCGTGCTGGGCGTGAGGTGGGGCAATCCTGCCGGGGTGGCCCTGCTCATCGTCCTGCTCGTCACGTCGATCGGGTCGATGGGGCTCGCGCTCTCGACGCTCTCGAAGACGCTGTCCAACGCCAACACCGTCGGAACCACCGTGCTGATGATCCTGTCGGTCGTCAGCGGCAACTTCATCCCGCGCTCCTCGTTTCCGACGTGGATGCAGAAGATCGGCTACATCGGTCCCAACGCGTGGGGCATCGAGGGCTTCGCGAAGCTGTCACACGGCGGCGCCGCGCGCGACCTCGTGCCCGAGACCATCGCACTGCTGACGATGACCGCCGTGTTCTTCATCCTGTCCGTGATGGGCTTCCGGAGGATCCTGCGATGAGGCGGCTGCTCGCACTGGCGCTCAACAGCGTTCGTCTCGAGTTCTCGACGGTGGGCGCGTACATCCAGTTCCTGGTCCTGCCGCTGGTCTTCACCGTCGTGATCGGCCTCGGGATGCGCAGCGACGGCGACGCACGCTTCCGCGTGGCCGTCGTGGATCGCGACCACGACGCGCTCGCCGCGAACTTGCTCGACAGGCTGCGCGCGTCCGAGGTCGTGCGGCCCGAAGTGATGGACGAGGCGGCCGCGCTCGATCTCCTGAAGAACCAGGACGTCTCGGCGGTCGTCACAGTCCCTGGCAATTTCACCGCGCGGCTGCGCGCGGGGACGACCTCGGACCTCGAGTTGCAGCTCCAGAGCTCGAGCGTGTCCGGCGCGGCGATCCGCGAGGCGGTGCGATCCGCGACCGCGCAGACGATCCGCGCGACGATCGCCGCGCGGATCAGCGTGGACGAGGCCGAGCGGCAGCGCCCTTTCGCCGACGCCGCGGAGCGCCAGCGCTATCTCGAGGCCGCGACCACGGCCGTGGCGAGCGTGCCGGCCGAGATCTCGGTGCGGCGAGCCGCGCGGTCGCCGGCCGCAACGGTCACGGGCTTCGCGCTGTCCTCGCCCGGGCAGCTCGTCACCTGGGTCCTGTCGACCTTGCTGGTGGGCGGGATGAGCATCGTCGCCGAGCGGCGAATGGGCACGCTCCGGCGCTTGCTGACGATGCCCGCCCGCCGATCGACCATCCTGGCCGGGAAGTTCCTGGGGCGCTTCTTGCTCGGTGCACTCCAGATGCTCATCATGATCGTCTTCGGGGTGACCGTGCTCGGCGTGACGTGGGGCAACTCGCCCGTCGCGCTGGCGATGGTCGCGACGTGCTTCGGATTGGCCGCGACGTCGCTCGGGCTCTTCATCGCGACGATCGCGCGGACCGAGCAGCAGGCTTCGGGCTACGCCGCGCTCGGCACGTTCGTGCTTGCTCCGCTCGGCGGCGCGTGGTTCCCGATGGAAATCACGTCGCCGACCTTTCAGCACGTCACGCAAGCTCTCCCCACGACCTGGGCGATGCGCGGCTTCACGGACGTCATCGTGCGTGGCGTCGGCCCGGAAGGCGTGCTCGTCGACTGCGGCGTGCTCGTCGCCTTCGCTGTCGCGTTTTTTGTGCTGGGCGTGCGCCGATTCGAGTTCCAGTGACGCGCTGTCCGACGCGAGCAGGTAGCGAGCCGCAGCGATCCCGTGTTACGATGGTCCTCCCACCTGAGGGGTGCCCATGGCTGGTCGTCGTCTAGACTGCGTGATCGTTGGTTACAACGACGTCCCTGTTGCAGAGCTGATCGACCGTGTCGCCAACTACCGCGACACAACGGGGACGTACCAGCATCTGATCGCCAACACCGTCCTGCTGAACGGTGAGCGGGTCAAGTACCCCGAGCTGTTTAACTTTGCCAACGGGGCGGCGACGGGCGCACGGCCCTCGTACAACGTCGCGAACGTCCCCAATCTCGGCGCAACGTACCTGGCGAGCTTCCTCCGCAAGCGCGGCTACGGAGCGGAGATCGTCAACTTCTTCAACCACGACCGGCTCCGGCTCGCCGACCTGCTCGACGAGTCTCCGTCGCTGGTCGCGATCACGACCACCTATTACTACGACTCGCGCCCCGTCCGCGAGGTCGTCGATTTCGTGCGCGCCCGAAGCCCGTCGACGACGATCGTCGTCGGTGGGCCTCACATCTTCAACCTGTGCTCCGACTTCAAAGCAGACGGGCAGGACACGTTCTTCGCCGAGATGGGGGCCGACATCTATGTGTTCGACTCCCAGGGCGAGCTGACGCTGGCGCGGCTTTGCGAGCAGTTCCGGAAGGCCAGGCCCGATCTCGATGTTGTCCCGAACCTCGCGTACAAGGAGGCCGGCACCACGTTTCGGCGGACGTCTCGCGCCATCGAGGACAACGACATGGATCAGAGCTCGATCGACTGGGACCTGTTCCCGGACGACTTCGTCGCGCCGATCGCGCAGATCCGGACCGCGCGCAGCTGCGCTTTCAAGTGCTCATTCTGTCGCTACCCCGTGGTCGCGGGCGCCCTCAACCTGACAACGCTCGACGTCGTCGAACGCGAGCTCGACCAGCTGGCGACCAAGGGAACGAGCCACCTGCTGATCATCGACGACACCTTCAATATCCCCGAGAAGCGGTTCAAAGAGCTGTGCCGGATGATGATCCGCAACCGATACGGCTTCGAGTGGTTCTCGTATTTCCGCTGCGCGAACGCCGACGACGAAGCTTTCGACCTGATGGCCGAGGCGGGCTGCAAGGGTGTCTTCCTGGGCATCGAGTCCGCCGACCGAAGCGTCTTGCGCATCATGAACAAGGGCGCAACGCCCGAACGCTACGCGACCGGCCTCAAGCGGCTCACCGACCTCGGTATCATGTCCTACGCGTCGTTCATCGTCGGCTTCCCAGGCGAGACCGAGGAGACCTCCCGGAACACGATCGCCTTCATCCGAGAACAGCAGCCGACCTTCTACAGCCTCGAGACCTTCTTCTACGACAAGAAGGTGCCGATCGCCTCGCGCGCCGCGGAGTTCGGCTTGCAAGGCAACGGGTACGCGTGGAAGCACAAGACGATGGATTGGCGTCGGGCGAGCCAGATCGTCGAGGAAAGTTACCGATCGATCGCGGAGTCGAGCGTCGTCCCGCTCCACGGGTTCGACGTGTGGTCGATCGGGTACCTGATGGCGCACGGCTTCCCCAAGGCGCAGCTCCTCGACTTCTTGCGCGTGGCGTCCAGGTCCCTCATCGGAGGTCTCGACGGCAAGGGCGCCGACGCGTCCGCCTCGCTCCCCGATCTCAAGGCCGTGTTCGCGACGCCGCGGAACACCGAGCCTCGTCCTCCGGTGAACATCATTGGATACGAAGAGCGCGCCAGGCAGCGCCTCGCGGCGACCGCCGCGGCGGCCGCAGCTGCGACCACGTCCGCTCCTGCGGAGCTCGTGCCCGCCCCGGCAGAGAAGCTCATCACCCTGAGCAAGGCCGCTGCCGCAGCTGCCGGCGAGTAGCGAGCCGGCGGAGATCCAGGACAGGAGTACGAAGCATGAGCGATGTTTCCAGAAAGGACCCGCCCCACTACGACGTGACGATCTGTGGTGGGGGCCTGGCCGGCCTGACCCTGGCGCGTCAGCTGAACCTCAGGATGCCCGAGCTCTCCGTGCTCGTCATCGACAAGATGGCGCGCCCGCTACCGCCGGCTTGCCACAAGGTCGGAGAGTCGACGATCGAGGCGGGCGCGACGTACTTCTCCCGCGTGTGCAAACTCAGGGACTACCTCAAGAAGCACCAGCTCCCGAAGCTCGGCCTCCGGTTCTTCTGGGGCGACTCGAGGCTGCCGCTCGAGCAGCGGTGCGAGTACGGCCTGTCCAGGTTCGCAGATCACGCGTCCGTGCAACTCGACCGCGGAACGTTCGAGTCCGATCTCCGCGCGTTCGCGGTCGAGACCGGCTCGACGCTGTGGGAGGGCGTCGCGGTCGAGGACGTCGTCATCTCCGAGAGCGACGAGCCGCACCGCGTCGTATGCCGCGATGTGTCCTCGAAGGAAGCCCGTGTCGTCTCGACGCGGTGGTTGATCGATGCCTCCGGTCGCCGTGCGCTCATCAAGCGGAAGCTCGGGCTCGCGCAGGAGTTCGGACGGAAGCACAGCTCCTCCTGGTGGCGCCTCGAGGGCCGCGTCGATATCGACGACGTCGTGTCGCCCGACATGAAGGCGTGGCATGACCGTGTCCCGGGGAAGATCCGCTTCTATTCGACCAACCACCTGCTCGGAAATCACTACTGGCTCTGGCTGATCCCGCTCGCGTCCGGGTACACGAGCATCGGGATCGTCGCCGACGAGGACCACCACCCGTTCGACACGTTCAACACGTACGAGCGCTCGCTGCAATGGCTCCACGACAACGAGCCGGTGCTCGCGAAGTTCCTCGAGAAGCACGAGCCCAAGGACTTCCTCGTGATGCGCCGGTATACGTACTCGGCCAAGCAGGTGTTCTCGCATCATCGCTGGGCGTGCGTCGGAGAAGCGGGGGTCTTCAGCGATCCCTATTTCTCGACCGGCTCTGATCTCATCGGCGCGGCCAACTGCATGGTGTCGGAGATGATCCGCCTCGACATGCGGGAGAACAACCTCCGCGAGAGCGTCGTCGCGACGGCCGACCAGATCTTCCTGATGGGGTCGCGTGCGATCACGGAGAACATCCAGCGGCTCTACGACTTCAGCACCAACGCCGTCGTGGGCGGGACGCGGTACCTGTGGGGCAACATCGTCGGCCCGCCGCTGAGCCTCCCCGTCATCTTCGGCTTCCTCCACCACGAAGGCTGCTTCTCGGACAAGGAGAAGCTCGCGGCATTGACCAAGATCCAGGCGATCGTCACGGGCGCGGCGTTCACCGAGCTCGGCAAGGCCATGGTCAAGCTCTTCGAGGACTGGTTGGCGCTGTCGCCGAACACCGGGCGGTTCGAGTTCATCGACTACCTCGCGATTCCGGCCATCGCGCAGATCTTCGAGCGCGCCTTCGATACGACCCGGTCCGCAGCGGAGCTGGTCGAAGGTACCCAGGCGATGGCCGACCTCGCAGAGCGCGTCGCCCACGCGGTCTTCCTGATCGCGGTCGAGGACGTGATGCCCGAGCAGCTCGCGCGCTTCCGCCAGCCGGTGTGGCTGAACGTCCGAGCCCTGAGCCTCCATCCAGCGCGCTGGGAAGCCGATGGGCTGTTCAACCCGACCACGCCGCCGCGCGACGTGGTCGAGTTCTACCGCGAGATGCGGAAGCTGTTCACGTTCGCGCCGCGCGGCCCCTCAGCCCGCGCGCCGGAGCTCTTCGATGCGAGTAGCCAGGCCGGATAGACTCGGATGAGCGATGAAGTCGCTGGTATCGAGGCGTACCCCCAACCGCGCCTCGACCTGCTCGGCGATGTCCAGCGCCGTGAGTGAGTCCCCACCGATGTCGCCGAACTCGGTGTCGCGCGAGAGGGTGTCGACCCCGAGGATGTCCGCCCACACCTGACCTAGTCCGCGCTCGGTCTCGGTCACGCCTTCGCTTGCGATGGTCACAGCGGTGCGCGGCGCGCGTGCGGCCGTGGCGGCCGTCGGCGGAGCGGCAACGGTCACGCTCCCCGGCACGACGGGGTCGATGAGCCAGCAGCGCGTCCTCGCGAACGGGACGCCGGGTAGCTCGACGCGGCGGCGGCCACTGCGTCGGAAGTGGGCATCCCAGTCGATGTCGACGCCGCGGGCATAGAGCGTCGCCAGGGATCGGAGGACAGCTGTGAGATCGCTCGCATCCGGCGAGACCACCATCGGCTTCGTCGCGTGGCGCCGGACCTCGTCCACGAACGCGGAGGCTCCCGCGATGCCGAGGAAGACGGGCATGGACTTCTGGAGGCTGTCGAGCGCACCGCCTAGCTGCTCGCGGCTGAATCCTCCCGGAGGCGCCTGCCACTGCGCGGCCTGATCGAACGCGTCGTGCACGGAGTGCTTCCCGCGGAGCGCGGCGATCACGAAGTTCCCGACCCCACAGCCGAACACCGTCTTCGAGCGGACACCGAGCGCTTGCCACACGCGGAGCCAGCCATGGAGCGCCACGAAGACCCGCTTGGCGGGCGAATCGAGCATCCGCCCGCCGGAGAGGCACTCGTCCATCGCCGCCGCGAACGCCGGGTGCATCCTGCGCATCACGTCGAGCAACGAGTCGGACACCTCGATGTCGCCCGGCAAGAGGAGTGCGACCTCCTGCGTTGCGACCGGGACGGCGGTCGTCGAGCGCGCGAGCGCATCGTTGAGCCCGTCGAGCAACTCCTGCTTCGTCCGGACCATGAACGCCTCTCGACAGGCGTAGTCGTCGCGACCGGCACACAGCACGAACGCCAGGTCGGCGACGTCGGCCTCGGACTTCTGCACGGCGGGCAACAGCTGGCGCAGGTACCGGTCAAGGAGAGCGGCGGTCCTCGCGGCGAGCGTGACGAGGCAGGGGCCGCCGAGATGAGGGCGCGCTTCGATCGGCGGCGCCTCTTCGATGATCGCGTGGACGTTCGTGCCCGAAAGTCCGAAGGCGCTCACCCCGGCGCGCCGGGGGCTCGGGCCGGCTTCCCAGTCGCGCAAGCGGTCGTTCACGTACAGGGCGGAGCTGTCGAGATCGATGAGGGGGTTGAGGTTCTGGAAATGGAGCGTCGGATAGAGCCGCTTGTGCTTCAGCGCCAGGATCACGCGGGTCAGGCTGGCGATGCCGGCCGCGATACCGGCGTGGCCGATCGACGACTTGAGCGAGGACATGGCGCAGAAGTGCTTGCGGTCCGTCTGCGTGGCGAACGCGGCGGTGAGGCCGCGCGCCTCGATGGGATCGCCGACGCGCGTCCCGGTCCCATGCACCTCGATGTAGCCCACGTCGTCCGCGCGCACACCGGCGTTCCGCCACGCGCGAAGCACCACCTCCGTCTGGGCGTCGGCGTTCGGCGACGTCATGCCGTTGGATCGTTCGCCGTCGCTGTTCACGGCGCTGCCGAGGACGACCGCGTGAATGTGATCGCCATCCTCGATCGCGCGCGCGAGCGGCTTCAGGACGATCACCCCGACGGCCTCGCCGATGCCGGTTCCGTCCGCCGAGGCATCGAAGGTCTTGCTCCTCCGGCTGCTGGCGAGGATCTCCCCTCCCCAGTTTCCCTTCGGGTCCTTGAAGTCCGTCTTGAGGCTGACACCGCCCGCGATGGCGCAGTCCGCCTCGTCGAGCCACAGCCTGTTGCACGCCTCGTGGACGGTCATCAGCGATGACGAGCAGGTCGTGTCCAGCATCATCGACGGGCCGCGGAGGCCGAGGAGGTAGCTGACCCGCGCGGTGAGCATCGCCGGCTGGTTGCCGAACGAGGCCGCTGCGGTGACCTTGGGGTACAGGTACGTCATGTAGTAGCTGAAGCCGCCCTGGGCGAAGATGACCGCGGTCCGGCTGCCCCGGAGCTCGCGGAGGCTGTAGCCGGCGTTCTGGATCGCCAAGCAGGTCTGCTCGAGGGTGAGCCGTTGCTGCGGGTCCATGTGCTCGGCCTCGCCCTTCGACAGGCCGAAGAACTCGTGATCGAAGAGGTCGACGCGGTTCAGGTGCCCCGATTCGATATGGTCGTCACCCGGGATGCCGGAGTACGTCTGCCGATCGATGGAGAGCGGCGTGACGCAGTCGAGGCCGTCGCTCATGTTCTGATGGAACGCCTCGAGCGTCTCGGCGCGGGGATAGAGCCCGCTGAGGCCGATGACGGCGATCGGCGATCGGCGCTCACCAGATTTCGAAGTGTTGCTCATCCTGGGACCCTTCCGTACCGGCCAGGAGCCTGGCCATGGTTTCGATGCTGGGGTGGTTGTAGAGGTCCGCGACCTGAAGGCGGTTGGGATACTTCTCGTTCAGGAGCGAAAACACGCGGATCAGCGTCATCGAGTCGCCTCCGATATCGAAGAACTTGTCCCGGACATCGAGCTCGGAAGCGCCGACGATCTGCTCCCAGACACTGGCCACGAACTTCTCGGTCTGCGTTCGCGGCGGGACGGCCGCTTTCTTCGCGCGCGTCCACTGCGCCGGAGGGTGCAGGCGAGACCGATCGATCTTGCCGTTGTTCGTCGTCGGTAGCGCGCTCAGGAACACGAAGTGGGACGGCACCATGTAGCGCGGCAGCAAGTCGGACAGCGCCTTGCGCAGCTGCGCCTCGAAGCGCCACAGCACGTCGCTGCGCAAGGGCATGTTCGTGAGCTGCGCGAGCTCGCCATCGCCGTCCTCGGGCTCCGGGGCGGCGATGGGCCGGCCTGGGGGGGCGACGATCATGTCGAATGCGCCGCCCGCCTGCCCACGTCCCCAGCTCAGCCGGACGTGGTGAGCGGCATCCTCCAGCGCCCAGAGCTCCTCGGGATCGAGGGCTGCGCCCGCCAGCTCGGGCACGTGCTGCCCGAGCGCGATCCGCCGCAGCCGCTGCGCGCGGAGGCAATCGACGATGCGCGCGTTCGCGATGCCGCTGACGATGAGGCCACCCGATCCGCGGGAGGTGATCAGCGCGCGCAGCGCCGGGACGTCGAGGCCGTCGTGCCAGTCGACGAGCGAAGCCGAGTCGCGGGGGGTGGGGACCCCGACGGCTCCGCCGGCGGGGCGGGGGTCC
>Ga0137459_1000037_pt1 | contig 41356 bp, 38 predicted proteins | sample EasRivERMGT700_2_FD_104908 | JGI IMG/M metagenome (GOLD analysis project Ga0137459, IMG submission 104908) | Soil microbial communities from meander-bound floodplain in the East River, Colorado, USA - East River MetaG ERMGT700_2 | ecosystem: Environmental > Terrestrial > Soil > Floodplain ...
CAAGCGCCTGGTCTGGCTCGACAACGCGGCGACCACCCAGAAGCCGCGCCAGGTCATCGATCGGCTGGCGTACTTCTACGAGCACGAGAACTCCAACATCCACCGCGGCGCGCACGTGCTCGCAGCGCGCGCGACCGACGCCTACGAGGGGGGCCGCGAGGCGGTGCGCCGCTTCCTCAACGCCGGTGAGGCCAGCGAGATCCTGTTCGTGCGCGGCGCGACCGAGGGCATCAACCTGGTGGCGCAGAGCTGGGGCCGCCGCAACGTCGCCGCGGGTGACGAGATCGTGCTCACCCACCTCGAGCACCACGCGAACATCGTGCCGTGGCAGCAGCTGTGCGCCGCGGCCGGCGCGCGCCTGCGGATCGCCCCGGTCGACGATCGCGGCGACGTCGTCCTCGAGGCCTACGAGCGGCTCCTGGGGCCGCGGACGCGGCTGGTCGCGTTCCCGCAGGTCTCGAACGCGCTCGGGACGGTCACGCCCGCGCGCGAGATGATCGAGCTCGCGCATCGCCACGGCGCGCTCGTGCTGGTCGATGGCGCGCAGGCCGTCTCGCACATGCGGGTCGATGTCCAGGCGCTCGACTGCGACTTCTACGTGTTCTCCGGCCACAAGGTGTTCGCGCCTACCGGCATCGGCGCGGTGTTCGGCAAGCGCGCCGTGCTCGACGCCATGCCGCCGTGGCAGGGCGGCGGCAACATGATCCAGGACGTCACGTTCGAGCGAACCACGTACCAGCAACCGCCGTGGCGGTTCGAAGCCGGCACCGGCAGCATCGGCGACGCCGCGGCGCTGGGCGCCGCCCTCGACTACGTCACCCGGCTCGGCATCGACAACGTCGATCGCTACGAGCACGAGCTGCTCGCGTACGCCGAGCGCCGGCTCGCCACCGTCCCGGGCCTCCAGATCATCGGGACGCCTCGCAACAAGGCCGGCCTCGTGTCGTTCGTGCTGGCCGGCCAGCGCACCGAGGACGTCGGCGGCGCGCTCGACAAGGAGGGCATCGCCGTCCGGTCGGGTCACCACTGCGCGCAGCCGATCCTCCGCCGGTTCGGCGTCGAGGCCACCGTGCGGGCGTCGTTCGCTTTCTACAATATCTCCGAGGACATAGATGCCCTGGTCGAGGCCCTGTGCCGGCTCCAGGCTGGGCATCCGTGAATCCACCATAACAGACACCTTGCCTATCATGACGTCGTCCGTTATAACGGACGCATGGTGGCTTCGGTGTCTCCCCAGCAGCTTCCAGCGCTCCTCTCCAACCCCAACGCGTACCTGATCGACGTTCGCGACCACGATGAGTGGGTCAGCGGGCACATCGACGGCGCGCGGTCGGTCCCGCTCGATCAGCTCCGCGCGGACCCCGATCACGAGCTGCCGCAGCAAGCGGTCCTGGTGTTCGTCTGTGCCAAGGGCGCGCGCAGCCTGACGGCCGCCAAGCTCGCCGAGCGGCTCGGCTACGAGGCGATCTACAACGTCGACGGCGGCACCGCCGCCTGGGCGCGTGCCGGGCTCCCGCTCGTCGCCGCCCGCGCCGCAGCCTGAACGCGTCGTCGTCGCGTCGCAGGTGCTGCTACGGGCCGCGCTTGCGGAGCGCCGACAGCGGCACGTCCGGCGCGGCGATCGCGGGCGGTTTGTCGGGCAGCGGCATCAGCGTCTCGATCTCGTGGCGCGCGGCCTCGAGCGCTCGATCGGAGAGCTTGCCGCGCACGCCGTCGGCCAGGGTCGCGCAGGCCATTGCGAGCGGCGGCAGCGCGATGCCGGGGGCGATCAGCTGCTCGGCGACCAGCTCGACGACCCGCGCGATCGATCGGGCGAGCGGCGAGCCGACGCGGCGCAAGCAGGCGACGAGCTCATCCACCACGGCCGGGTCGGCGTCCGGCGCCTGCTGCACCAGCTGGGTGATCAGCGGCTCGATCCGGTCGAGCATCCGGTCGAGCGGCCGGTCGCTCGGTCGCTCGTGCAGCCCGTCGAGCGGCCGACCGGGCTGCCGGTCGTGCGGATCGCTCGCGCTCACATCGCGCCGGGATCGTGATCGTCATTGGGATCCTCGCTGCGGGCGAGCAGCTCGGCGCTGCGCTGCTTCAAGAACTCGAGGAACGCGATCGCGGTGGGCAGATCGATCGCCGGGATCGTCTCGATCAGGTCGCGCGCCTGGCGCCGCAGCGCCTCGCCCGGCGCCTCGCTGCCGTGCACGACCGGGCGGCCGACCGCCGGCAGCTCCTGCGGCGCTTCCACAGCGCCCCACGGCGGATCGTTGGTGGTGTTGATCTCGTGCTGCTCGAGCCACTGCGCGATGTGCCAGTGCAAGAGGTCGGCGCGATACGAGAACCAGCGCTCGCGTTCGGCGGGGTAGGCGAGCAGGACGTCCTTGAACCGGCGGAACGCACCCTTGCCGTCGATCGAGATGATCAGGCGCTCGCGCAGCGGCTCGTCGACGACCGAGCCGACGAACCGCTCCATCCAGCGATACTGCTCGCGCGATGATGCCGGCTCGACCCGCAGGAAGTTGCGGATGTTCTCCGAAACACTCTGACGGTTGATCGCGGCCTCGGGATCTCCCGAGGTGATCGTGAGGATCCGGCCCGTGGTGAGATCGAGGTAGCTGTCGGTGTCGGGCGAATTTCGCTCGACGGCGATCTCGAGGGCGTCCCAGTCGAGATCGACGCGGACAGCACCCCGCGTGGCGGGAACAGGTGGTCGTAACGTCATAATCTAAAGCGGAACGCCTACTTGCCGGTAGGACGAGCCGCAGCGCTAGGGTAGTGGTTTGGCCCCGGTCTGGCAAGCGCGCCCTTGACACGCGTTGGTAAGCGAGTAAGTTCCGCGGTCCATGGCTCGCGTTACCGTTGAAGACTGTCTCGACAAGGTCCCCAACCGGTTTGCGCTGGTCGTCCTCGCCGCGGAGCGGGCGCGCCAACTGTCTCGTGGTGCGAACCCCGGCGTCGACTGCGACAACAAACCCGCCGTGACTGCGCTGCGCGAGATCGCCGCCGGCCTGGTGACGTTCCGCGAGGACGTCCGCAACACGGTGATCGAGTTCATCGTCGAGCGCCGCAAGGCCGGCTTCATGTGATCGCCGGCTGATCGGCCGCCGCGCCGGTCAGCTCCTCGTCCGCGGCTCGGCCGAAAAATTGCCGCGGGCGGCTCGTTCGCCAAAGATGCCCGGGTGCAGGGCGCCACCGAACCAGACCTGCGCCGCGGCCGCGGTGAGCTGGTGGCGCTGGTCTACCGCCTCGGCCACAGCACCGCGAGCGGCGTGCTCACGCTGACCGCGCGTGGAGCGCGTCCCGACGTGTTCGTGCTGCGCCGCGGCGCCGCGGTCTGCGGAGACGGCGAGCTCGCCAGGCGCACGCTCGTCGCGCGGCTCGCGCGCGCGGCCGCCGAGCCGTCGATCGCCGCGACCTTCGACGGCGGGGTCACCGCGTATCCGCCGGGCGCCTTGCACCAGGTCTCGCTCGCGGGCTGGGTGCGTTCCCACCTCGAGGCGCAGCTCGACGGCGCGCTCGCCGAGGTCCTGGTCCGCGAGCTCGCCGGGATCCCGCTGTCGCTGCGCGCCGAGCTGGCGCCGCCGCCGCTCGACGAGGCCGATCGCCGGATGCTCGCCGCCATGGCGCAGCCTCGCCGCCTCGATCAGATCTGGCCGCTCGCGCGCACGCCGCGGTTCCGGCTGCTCGCGTTCCTGCACTTCCTGCGCGCGGTCGGCGCCCTCGCCGGCATCTCCGTCCCCGCCGAGCGCAGCGCGCCGGTCCGCGGGCTCGATCCGCGCCGCGTCGCCGCGCTGCGGCTGCTCGGAGTCGATGACGCCGCCGACGCCGAGGCCGTCAAGCGCGCCTACCGCCGGCTCGCCCGCGCGCTGCACCCCGATCTCCAGCCCCACGTCGACGATCAGCGGCGCCGCGCGCTCGAGCGCCGGTTCGCCGAGGTCACCGCGGCGTACGAAGCCCTGGCGTGACGCGGGCCCCGGGCGGCAAGCGCGAGGTCGTGGTCACGGTCACGGTCAGGGAATCCCGCAGGCGGTACCATCGCGGACATGAGGTCGATCGCGCTCGCGATGCTGCTGGTGCTCGTCGCGTGCGGCGACGATGGCAAGGGTGGCAACGCCGCGTGCCTCTACAACGGGACGTCGTATTCCCTCGGCGACGTGTTCCCCGCGGGCGACGGCTGCAACTCGTGTACCTGCATGGCGAGCGGCCCGAGTTGCACCGCGCTCGCCTGCGGCGATGGCGGCGTCGATGCGAACCCGCTTTCGTGCGGCGGTTTCGGCGGATGCCCGGAGGGCCCCGTGTGCGGCGCGCTGTGCTGCAACAGCGGCGAGCGCTGCGTGAACGGGACATGCCAGTGCGGCACGAAGCCCGCGTGCGGCGGCGGTGACTCGTGCGAGGGCGTGGGACCGCTCGGGAGCGATCGGTGCGGCACGCTGTGCTGCGGCGTCACCGGCCCGTGCCCGCAGTAGGCAGGCCGTGGCCGCGGGCCGGGGCAGGCCGTTACGGCGGCGCGACGATCCAACCGTCGTCGGTGAAGCAGCCGTCCGGCGTGGGCCAGCCGTCGCGTGCCCACAGGTACGCGGTGTAGGCCGACAGCACGGCGTCGAAGCAGTGGTCGCTCTGGAGGACGTCCTCGCGCGCCATCCGGCTCTGCGGGGCGAACGACAGATCGTCGAGCCGCTCGAGGATCAGCGCGCGGGTGTGCCATGGGTCGGCGTCGCGCTTGTAGCCCCGCGCGGCGTGGGGACCGCACAGCGCGGCGACGGTCGCGGCCGGTGATACCTCGAGGAGGTTTCCGTGCAGCTCGAAGCCGATACCGCGCAGGCGGCGGCGGAGCTGGCCGGCACGCGCGGCGATCGCCCCGGTCGTGTGGCCGATCGCGGATAGCGGGAGCAACCCGCGCTCGTAGGTCATCACGATCTCGGTCGCGCGATGCGCGTACGGGGCGAGCCGCGCCTGGGCGGTGAACGTCGGCCGCGAGCCGCCGCCCACCGTCTCCACGGCGACCTTGCGGACCAGGGCGCGGCCCTCGGTGCGCAGCCAGATGACCGCGGGATCGGCGCAGGCCTCCATGCCGGGGCACACGGGCCGCTCGCAGCGGCCGCACGCCGCCTGGGTCAGCGGCGCGTCGACCGCGATGACCGTGTCGGCGGGCGAGGCGGCCATGAGGCGGCCGAGCAGCGTGTCATCGGTCCATGGCAGCCGACCCGAGCGGGTGGCGACCTCCACGACCTGGGCGCCGGCCGATCTTCCCTGGGCCTGGGCACCGGAGCCGCTGAGGCCGGGGCCGATCGAACTGCTCCGGATCTCCGCGATGGCGGTCGTCTTGCCTCGGCCACCGCCGAGATCGACCCCGATGAACCTGGAAAACGCTCGCTTCAAGATGGGCTTCCTTCGATTGTATCACGATCGCTTGCTGCGAAATCGGCTTGCAGCACTGGCATTTGGGCGGATGTGTTGTGTAGGGTGCGGCCCCTGTAAGCCCCGATCGCCTGCTGCGTTACGTCACGGGTCGAAGTTGTCACCGAGCTCGTTCATGGACCGGATCGCTACCTTCAAGAGCTTCATCGCGCGCTCCCCGGCCGATCCGTTTCCGCGTTACGGGCTCGCCATGGAGCTCAAGGGCCGGGGCGACCTCGCCCAGGCATGGACCGCGTTCTCCGACCTCCTGGACAACTTCCCTGACTACGTCCCGACGTACCTGATGGCCGGCGGAACCCTCAGCGGCCTGGGCCGCAAAGAGGAGGCCGCTGCGGTCTACCGCCGAGGCGTGGAAGTTGCCACCCGCAAAGGCGATCAGCATGCTCGCGGCGAGCTCGAATCAGCCCTGAACGAGCTCGAGCCGTCCTGATGGCGCCCCCGGCGCCAGCCCATCCGCAACGGAGAGAATCGATGAAGAAGATGTTCGTAGGTGTGCTCCTCGCTTCGGCTGCCCTCATGGCATGTGGCAGCAAGAAGGCCAGCACGACGCCCCAGGACAAACCGCAGGAGATGACCGGCGGCGCGACCGGGGGCGCGACATACGGCGGGGCCACGGCCCAGCCGCCGACCGCCAACCCCTGCGCCACCAAATAGGTTTTGTCTGCCGGCAGCGCCGGTGGAGCAAATGTCGACCGACCAACCAAGAGAAGAGAAGAAGGACTAATCCCATGAAGAAGACCTCGTTTGTGATCGCGATCCTGGCTTCGGCGTTGCTCGCGGGTGCCTGTGGCAAGAAGAAAGACGCTGCAGCCCCGACCCCCCCGCCCACGGATATGGGCTCGGCCGCGGGCTCTGGTGACGGCTCGGCCGCCCCGGCCCCGAATGCGACCCCGGGGACCTAGTCGCCGCTCCGCGACTCGTTAGACGTGAAGCGCCGGTCGGCAACGACCGGCGTTTTGCGTTGGAAGCGGAGCGGCGCGAGCAGCCTGGGATGCCGCGACGGCCGCCCCGCGCGGCAGATTTGTTCGGGTCCTGGCACGACGGGCTTGACCCGGCGACCCGGCTCGTGTGACTGGAAAGCCAGGTAGGGGCAGCGGCCTGGCGTCGGGATTGCCGGAGTGGAGAAATGGTAGACTCGGGGGTCTCAAAAGCCCCTTCCCGCGAGGGAGTGTCGGTTCGAGTCCGACCTCCGGCACCAGCTAGCGATCATCGCGTCCACGGGCGACCCGACGATGACGAACCCCCCGACCGACGCTTCCCTACCCGGCGCCTTCGACGGGCCCACGCTCGCCGCCACCCCGGAGGTGTTCACCTGCGAGCTGACGGCGCCGGTGCGCGCCGAGCTCGACCGGCTGCTGGGCGCCCTCGAGCGAGGGGACGGCGAGGCCGCGATCGAACTGGCGGTGCACGCGGCGACGACCGATGCGACCGTGCGGACGCTCACGGCGCTGACCTCGGGCCCCGGCTTCGTCCTGGTGCGGGGGCTCCCGGTGGCAGGCCGGTCGCCCCGGGCGGTGGTCGCGCTCTACACGATGATGGGGCGCGCGATCGGCCGGCCCGTGCCCCAGAACCTCGACGGCGAGCTGCTCACCCATGTCCGTGACACCGGTGAGGATCCTGGCAACCCGGACGTTCGCCGCTATCGCACCAGCGCCGAACAGGACTTTCACACCGATGGCGCCGACGTGATCGGGCTCCTGTGCCTGGCGACGGCACGGTCCGGCGGCGTGAGCCGCATCGTCAGCTCGGTCCGCGTGTACCAGGCGGTCCACGCCGCGCGCCCGGATCTGACGCCGTTATTGTTCGAGCCGTGGTTCTTCCACCTGCCGGGCGGCCGCGCGCGTGGGCTGCCGGAGGCGCTGCCGCGCCCGATCGCGACGTTCGACGGCCGCAAGCTCGAGACGTTCTTCATCCCCTGGTACATCCGGAACGCGCAGGGCCTCGGGTCGGTGCCACTGCTCGATGGTGCGCGCCGCGAGCTGCTCGCGCTGTACGAGGCGACGGCCAACGACCCGTCGCTGTACCTCGACATGGAGTTCCGCCCGGGCGATGTGCAGTGGCTGCGTAACGCCTTCGTCCTCCACAAGCGCACCGCGTACCAGGATCACCCCGAGCCCGAGCGCAAGCGCCACTTGCTCCGCCTGTGGCTGGCCGCCACGGCGCTCGACGATGCCACGCCGCGGTTTCCAGTCGAGGTCAACGCGCGCTGACCGGCGTGGTTGGCTCGCAGGCGAGGCGGCGGCGGACCTCGTCGTGGACGGCCGCGGCGACCACGGACTGCGGCGCCGAGCCGCCCAGATCGGCGGTCAGCGGCTCGCCGCGCTCGACGAGCGTGGCCACCGCGGCCTCGATCGCGGTGTGCGCGCGGAGCAGCCGGTCGTCGGAGAACCTGCGTCCGAGCCACGCCATCGCCTCGCCGGTGGCGAGCAGCATCGCCATCGGGTTCGCGCGATCCTTGCCCGCGAGCGGCGGTGCCGAGCCGTGGATCGGCTCGAACATCGCGTGGTCGTCGCCGACGTTGCAGCCGACCGCCATGCCCATGCCGCCCTGGAGGACCGAGGCGAGGTCGGTGAGGATGTCGCCGAACATGTTGGTGGTGACGCAGACGTCGTAGCGCTCGGGCTGGGTCAGCACGAACATCGCGAACGAGTCGACGATCGCGACGTCGGGCTCGATCTCGGGGTAGTGCGTGGCGACCTCGCGGAACACGTCGAGGAACAGCCGGCAGCCGCTCAGCACGTTGTGCTTGACGATGCAGGTCACCCGGCGCTTGCCGTCGCCGGGCGCGCCGTTGTCGCGGCGGCGCGACAGCTCGAAGGCGGCGCGGATCACGCGCTCGGAGGCGCGCCGCGTGATCACGCGCAGGTCGGTCGCGCGGTCGGCGGTGCGCTCGCCGACGCCGGAGTACAGGCCCTCGGTGTTCTCGCGGATGATCACCATGTCGACGTTCTGCGGCGACCAGACCTCGCGGAACGTGCCCGACAGGCCGTGCTTGGTGCCGAGCAGGCAGCGCACCGGCCGGATGTTGGCGTAGAGATCGAGCGCGATCCGGTTGCCGATCACCGGCGACCAGCCGGCCATCTTCTGGGTGCCCTGCTCGTCGGTCATCGTCACGGGCTGGCCGTCGGGGCCGTTCCAACCGACCGCGCCGAGCAGGATCGCGTCGGCCGCGCGGCAGCGCGCCTCGGCGCCCTCGGGCCAGTCGCGGCTTTTGTGCTCGAGGTAGAACTTGCCGCCGCACGGGATCTCGTCGATCGCGAACGCGGCCCCGGTCCCGTTCGCGACGAGGTCGATCAGCCGCCGCGCGTGGCCGACCACCTCGACGCCGATACCATCACCCGGGAGCAGGACGAGATCATAGGAGGCCTTGGGCATCGCCGCGAACGTACCGCGATCGACGCCGGGGGTCAGTGGCCCGCGGAGCCTGCGCGTGCTTCCCTGCGCCTGCGCGGCATGCGGCTGCCGCGCGGTGCTCGAGCGGCGATATACTGCCGCCGTGCCCTCTCGCGACGACTGGCAGCGCCGGCTGGGACCGCTCTACGGCGGCGCCGTCGCGCTGGTCCACTCGACGCCGTGGCGGTGGCCCACCGAGGTCGGCGATGACCCGCGCGCGGCGGGCTGGCTCGTCGCGCTCGGCGTGCCGATCGGCGCGGTCGCCTGGAGCGCCGCGGCGCTCGTCCGCGCGGCGGGCCTGCCGATCACGATCGCGGCGCTCGTCGGCCTCGCGACGCTGTCGCTCGCCTCGGCGGCCCTCATCGAGCGCGGCCTCGCCGAGCGCGTCGATCACTGGGATGGCCGGGATGGCCGGGATGGCCGGGATGCGGCGACACGCTCGCCCGGCGTGGCCTCGCTGCTCGTGCTCGTGTTCGTCACGCTCGTGCGCGCCGCCGCGCTCCTCGCTCTGTCGCCGCCCAGGTGGCTCGCCGTCCTGGTCGCGACCGCGGTGGTCGGCCGGTGGTCGGCGATGTTCATCCAGGCGCTCGGTGATCCGATCACCCACGACGACGCGCGCCGCTCCCTGGTCGCCACGCCCGCTCCGGCGTGGCTGGTCGCCGCGATCACCATCGGCGTCGCCGTGATCACGATCCTCGCCGTCGGCAAGCCTGGCATCCTCGCGCTCGCGATCTCCGCGATCGCCGCGTTCGCGCTCGGCCTCGAAGCGCAGCGCCGCGACGGCGGCCTGTCCGGACCGGCGATCGCGACGGTCGCCGCGGTCGGTGAGCTCGCCGTCCTCTTGATCGCGACGATCTGAACGTCGCCGGGGCGAGCGCCGCACGGCGAATCGCCGGCGTGCCGGCAGCGTCCTGGCTAGCGCTGTTTCTTCTTCTGCTGGAGGAGCTTCACGGTTTGCTCGACGCGGGCGGCGCGCGTCTCGGCCTGCTTCGCGCCGGTGATCCACGTCAGGTAGGTATTGCGATAGAACGCCGACAGCCCTTCGAGGAAGGCCCGGGCTTCGGGCTCGTCGGCGAGGGCCTGCGCGAGATCCTCGGGGAGATCGCTGGTCGCGCCCGCGGCCTGCGGCTCGATGACAACGGTCACCGCGTCGCCCGGTCCGACCCCGGCGTTGCTCTGCAGGTCCTTGTTGATGGGCATGAAATGGCTTCCACCCCGGCTGCCGAGTGATCCGCTGAACGCAACGCCGTTGATCGTTCCGGTCACGAAGTGCCGCGGCTTCTTGCCCCACTTGTCGCCGGGGACGAACGGAATCGTGATGAACACTCGACCTCGCTCGCCTGTCTCGATCTTGGTCGTGAAGCGCTCGCGCGGCATCAATCCACCTCCTTGTCGATATCTGGCATCCGGCCTGTCGTTGGAATGTTCCGACGTCGCCGCAGCCTGCGGCAGACACTATCTCAACATCGAGCATGGTCAAGTGATCGAAGACAGGAATCCGCTCCCTCTGCATGTGATCGAGAGTCATTGAGAAAATCACCGAGGCTTGCGATCTTCGGGAGTGTACGTTAGCTTGCCAATCACAGGCGTCATGGCGCTCAAGGATCGTGTCGCGATCGTGACGGGTGCCGGACGCGGCATCGGCCGTGCCATCGCGACCCGGTTTGCGCAGGAAGGCTGCCGGCTGGTGCTGTGTGATCGCGAGCCCCGCGAGCTGCACGCGACCGCCACGGCGATCGTGTACGGCGGCGGCTCCGCGGTGGCGGTCGGCTGCGACGTGTGCAGCGCCGAGGCGCCGGACGCGCTGGTGCGCACGGCCGTGGATCGCTACGGCCGCCTGGATATCCTGGTCAACAACGCGGGTGTCGTCGAGATGGGCTACATCCAGGACGTGTGTGCGAGCGACTACGACCGCGTCATGGAGGTCGACGTGCACGCCGTGATCCGGATGACCCGCGCGGCCGTCGATCCGCTCAAGGCGTCGGGGCGCGGCCGCATCATCAACCTGGGCTCCGTCGAAGGCGTGCGTGGCAGCGCGCCGCTTCCGCTGTACTGCGCGGCGAAGCACGCGGTCGTCGGGCTCACCCGAGCGACGGCCCTGCAGCTCGGCCGGCACGGGATCACGGTCAACGCGATCTGCCCGGGCCCGATCGACACCGAGATGATGAAGCCCGCGCTGCCCAGCCCCGACAGCAAGCGCCGGTTGACTCGCTATATCCCCGCCGGCCGGCTCGGCACACCGCAGGACGTCGCCGGCGTCGCGTACTTCCTCGCTGGTGATGACGCGGCGTTCGTGAACGGCCACGCGCTCGTCGTGGATGGTGGCATGAGCGTGGACGCGCTGGGCGCCGACAAGCTGGGCTGAACTACGGCGCCAAGGCGAGGTCGGCCTCCCCGATACGCAATGACGCGGAAGTGGTCACTGCGGCAGCGCGCAAAAAAAGCAACCCCGGAGAAGACTGCCGGGCGCGAGGACCCTAGACTGCAATCAACTGAGAGGTCGCGCCATGTCCATTGACTTGTGCAACAAGGTCGAGCTGGCGAACGGAGTAGGCGAGTTTCTCTCCTGGGAGAACAGCTCGCACAAACCGCCGGTAAGTCAGCCCCAACGTGAGGCGATGCAGATTGCCCACCGCACGCTGCGCAACAGCGCCGATCCGCGCACTGCCGCGGGGGATCCCTCGGCGTGGTCCAGCGAGTTCGCGTATGCGCTCGATCGCGCGGCGATCCGCCTCGATCAGCGCCCGAGCGAGATCTTGCGCGCGGACGCGCTGGGCCACCCCGATCCCGCGATGCGTGAGCAGGCACTCTACGAGTACGCCGATCGCAACACCGACGACGCGATCGAGTTGCTCGCGCAGGTCGCCCGCAACGACCGCGACCGCCAGGTCCGGTGGGATGCCCTGTGGGCCATCGAGAAGCTCGGCGGGCTGCGTGCGATCCAGGCGCTCGGGGGCTTCCTGGCCGATCCGGATCCGGAGATCTCGGAATGGGCACGGCTGTTCCTCGGCGAATTGCAGACCAGCGATCCCGCGTTCGATACACGGGATTGCCGTTTCACCGAAGGTCGGACCTTCGATGAAACGATCTTTCTCTTGATCCACTGCGATCTCTACATTCGCCTCGACGACACCAACCGTAACTGGGGCAAGTTGTCGCTGGCGCCTCAAGGCCTGGCCCGGGTCTACGGTCAGGCCCATGCGTGCCCCAACGTGAAGACGCGGGAGCACAAGCTCGTGATCGCCAAGACGATCTCCGGGCTGCATGCCGACGGCAGCCCGCATGTCGACAACTACCTGTTTCGCGGGTTCACCGATCGCACGCGCACCGATCGTGGAAACTTCTTCTTCGAGTCGCACGTGGCGCGACCGTTCTACCTGTCGGGGCGCGCCGACGACCGCTCGGAGGGCGTCGTCGACTCGCACATCGGCTTCATGCGCCAGGGCAGCTGGTACCTCGACCCCCGCTTCCCGATCGGCGACGCTCCGGCGATTCGCTACGTCCGCGGGCGGTTTCAGGGCTGGGGGTTCACGAACCTGGCGAACGTCGCCGGCAAGTCCCTCGAGGACATCCTGCTGCCGGGCAACGCCATCCTGTCGACGCTGCATGACCCGGTCGTCGGCCCGCTGACCAACGTGTTCATCTCGGGCACGTTCAAGGGCAAGCTCAACGATTGGGACGGTGATGGTCATATCGACCTCAATTCCCGAGATGTCTACTCGACCGCCGAGGGCGAGGTCGACAGCAATCAGGATGGTATTGCCGATCAGCCGGGCGTGGCCTGCTGCCCCTGGCAAGGTCCGGGGATCTAACCCATTCGCGCGGAGAACCAGCATGGAAACGACGAACGAAAAGAAGATCGCCTTCGGACCCGAGGTCAACCTCAATGGCCTCCAGAACCTCTACGCCCCGCAGACGGTGACACCGTTCACGCCGCCGCCTACCGGGATCGACAACCTCGGCATCATCTCCACCGACACGTTCGTGGTACCCGGGGTGGGCGAGGACACCGTCGACTTCACAGGCTGGGTTCGCGTCGCGCGATCCAAGCCCACCGCGGACTCGTGGGACGGCGCCGAGGTCTATACCAACCTCATCGAGATGTACATGCGCGGCGAGTCCGCGCAGTTCGGCGAGATCATCGTCCGCCTCCAGCCCGAGGTGCTGTCGACCGGCATGATCCGCACACCGTTCGGGGACGCCGGCCGCGCGCAGGCCGCCAAGGCGTGCCGCATGGCGGTGGGCGCGCAGTTCGATCTGCCCAGGTTCGGACTCGTGTTGTTCAACAAGGAGCCGATCGAGCTCACCATCGATGACGTCCGGATGATCCCGCCAGCCGGCAATCCGGGAAACGGCCAGATCTACCACCTGCTGCCGCTGTTCTCGCGTAGCTCGCCGGACAGCCCGCCGGTCGCATTCCTGACCAGCTTGAAGTTCCAGATGGGCTCGTACCTCACGCCAGAACAGATGGCAGTCGGCAGGTAGGGGGCGACGGTGTCGGGCAAGCCCCAGAACGGAGCCCTCGCGGAGGCCGAGCAGGGCGCGGCGCGCCCGGCCGTGGCCGAGGTTCCGTCGTTTCCGGGCCTTCCGCGCGTGGACCGGGACTTGCCACCGCTGCATCTTCCCCCCGCGCAGACCCTGGTCCGGGACCGCTGGGAACGCCTGGTGTCGGCGATCGACCTCCCCGGGGCCGCGCCCGAGGACGTCTGGCATGCCCTGACGTCGCCGTCGGTGCTCAAGCAGTGGTTGGCGGTCTGTCACGGCTCCCTGGTTGCGACCGATCGCGACTGCACGCTCGACTTCGAGGATGGCGAGTTCTTCCTCGTGCGAACGCGCACCGTCGAGCGCCCCCACCACCTCGCGTACGTGTGGCGCTGGCTGGGCATCGGTCAGGCGACCCAGGTCCAGTGGAAGCTCGAGCGGGGCCCGGGCGGCACCCGGGTGACCGTCACCGAAGAGGCGATGAACCCGCCGTGGGACTGGCAGACGTGGAACGGCGGCGGCTGGCCGGGCATCCTCGACCAGCTTGCCGCTCACCTACGCACCGGCATGAGCTGGCGCTGGCCGTGGCGCCGGATGGGTCCGTACGCGCAGGTCGAGCTTCCCGTTCCGTTCTATCAGGCGTGGGAGAAGCTGCTGGCTCCGATGGGGCTCCGGTTCTGGCTGCAGGTCATGCGGGGCGAGACGATCACGGCGGGGGCCTCGCTGGATCTGCTCATGGGCGACGCCAGCGGTGCGATCGAGATGCGCGTGCATCGCGTCGTCGCGCCTGGCGAACAGCCTCCCTCGTTCTTGCCGTCGGTCGACTTCTCGTTGACGCGCCCGGTGTGGAACGCCGAGCTCCAGGGTCGGTTGTGGCTCGAGCCGGCCGGCTGGGGACGCTGTCTCCTGCAGGTGTTCCACGCCAACTGGGAGAACCTGCCGCCCCAGCTGCAGCTGTCGGAACGGAAGATCGTGACGGCGTTCTGGTCCGGGGTCGCACAGCGCGCGCGGCTGCTCACGATGTCGCCCGCGCCGCCCACCGCGATGGCTCCCCATAGCTGGTAAACCTCATGACCGTCGACAACCACCATCAGGTCCAGCGCGCCCAGCGGGCGCGGTTTTGCCGGCTGTGGATCGACAGCCTCACCCACGCGCGGGCGCGCACCGGAGGACCATGACGACGCAGGCGCAGCACCTCGATCCGCCGATCGACTTCGAACGCGCACAATCGTTCATGTCGCGGGTCATGAACGACATGAGCGGAGCCGTGATGGGCCTCGTGTGCGCGGTCGGCGATCGGCTGGGGCTGTTCCAGGCACTGGCCTCCGGCGGCGCCTGCACGAGCGAGCAACTGGCGCACCAGGCCGGGGTCACGGAGCGCTACACGCGCGAGTGGCTGCACGCCCTGGCGAGCGCCGGATATGTCGAGTACGACGCCGAGCGCGCGACCTATCGCTTGCCGCCGGAGCATGCCCTGGTGATCGCCCACGAGCAGAGTCCCATGTTCCTGGGCGGTGGCTTTCAGCAGCTGATCGGGCTGGGCCGTCCGCTGGACATGCTGTGCGAGGCGTTCCGCCACGGCGGAGGGGTCCCGCAAGACGCCTACGGCGAGGACCTCCTGAACGGCATGGAGCGGATGAGCGCCACCTGGTTCGAGAACATGCTCGTCCAGCACTGGCTACCGACCATGTCGGCCGTGGTCGAGCGTCTCGAGCAAGGTGCCTCGGTCGCCGATGTGGGCTGTGGCAGCGGCCGCGCGATCGTGCAGCTGGCGAACAGCTATCCGCGGTCCCGGTTCGTCGGGTTCGACCGGTTCGCGCCGGCGGTGGCTCGCGCGACCGCGCGCGCCGAGGCGCTGGGGCTGCTCGGCCGCGTGCGCTTCGAGGTGCGGTCCGCCGAGGACGGGCTGCCCGATCGCTACGACCTGATCACGGCGTTTGATTCGCTCCACGACATGGTCGATCCGCTGGGGACGCTGCGCGCGATCCACCGGGCGCTCGACCCCCATGGCACGTGCCTGGTGATGGAGATGAACTGCGCCGAACGTCTCGAGGACAACTTCGGATCGAACGGCGTGATCCTGTACGGGACGAGCGTCCTGTACAACACGCCGGTCACGCTGGCGCACGGCACCGAAGCGCTCGGCACGATGGCACTGCCGGAGCGACGGATCCGGGAGCTCTGTACCGAGGCCGGCTTTGCCAGCATCCGCCGGCTCCCCGTCATGAACCCATTCAACATCCTCTACGAAGTGCTGCCGGAGTAACGGACAAGGAGCAATGCACATGGAGGGCCAGGAGCAAGCACGGTCGATCGCACTCCGGTGGGTGGAGGCGTTGAATACCGGCGAGCTGGGCAGCTTCGACGAGATCGTTGCCGAGGACGTGCTCGATCACTCCGGGTTCTCCCGGATCCACGGGCGCGGACGCGACGGCATCAAGCGCCTGGTCGCGGAGCTGCGGCGGGTGATGCCCGACTGGTCCTCGCAGATCGACGAGATCGTCATTCGCGGCGACCGTGTGACGATCCGGCACACGGGGAGCGGCACGCCGCCGCCGCCATTTCGCGGCCGCGCCGACAGGCCGGCGCCGCCGTGGACGCCGCGCAAGGTCCGGTTACAGCTGGTCTCCACGGTGCGGATCGATCAGGGTCGCATCGTCGAGCACTGGGCAAAGGGCAATCCCTAGCAGAGAGGAGGACGCCGTGGCTGAGTACGACAATGGCTGGAACGCGCCGCCCGCGCCGAGCAACGGCGGCTTGCCCCCGGACTCGGGCGTGAGCTCCGGCGAGCCGCTACCCGATTCCGACAACAAGCGCTTCATGCGAGCGTACGTCCACAACGTCATCGACGCCCAGGATCCCGCCCGCGGCGATGACTACTTTATCGAAAACTTCTACAACCACGACCCGGCGCCGGGCGAGCAGCCGGGGCTCACCGGCGTCAAGGCGTTCATCGGTTCGATCTTCGCGGCGTTCTCCGGATTCCGGACGAACGTGAACGAGCAGATCGCCGAGGGCGACTTCGTCGTCGGACGCTGGACGCAGACCTTCAAGCAGACCGGATCCTACCTCGGGTTTCCGGTCAGCGGCGTCCAGATCCTCATCGGCGGCATCACGATCACCCGCGTGCGCAACCACCGCATCCTCGAGGAGTGGGAGGCCCGCGACGCGGCGGCGCTGCTGCACCAGATGGGCGTCGCGCCCAGGCTCATGCTCGAGGGAGGAGACGGCATGTCGTCCGACGCCACCGACGTGGTCAACCGGTTCTTCTACGACGTCTGGAACGCGGGCAACATCGACCTCGTCGACGAGCTCCTGGCTCCCGACTTCGTCAACCATATCCGGCTCGACGGCCAGCGGCCCGGGCGCGACGGCGTGACCCAGCTGCTGCAGCGCTGGAACCGCGCGTTCCCCGACGCCAGCATCAGCGTCGACCTGATGGTCCACGAGGGCGATCGCGTCGCGACCCGGTTCACGGCGCGCGGCACGCACCGCGACGCGTTCCTCGGGATCGCCGCGACCGGCAAGCCCGTGGAGCTCTCCGGCATCCAGATCTTCCGGGTGGCCAACGGCCAGCTCGTCGAGGGCTGGGGCTACCTCGACCTCGCCACGCTGCTGATGCAGCTCGGCGCGCTCAACTTCCCGACGGCCGGCGCCCCGTATGCCGGGGGCCAGGCCGGGGAGCCTGGTGGAGGTGGATCATGGCCGCCTGGCGGAGGCATCCCCGGATCGGGCGGTGGTCAGCCTCCGGGCGGCGGTCAGCCCTCGGGCGGCGGGTACGGCGGGTATGGCGGCCCCGGGGGAGAGGGCCGGCCTCCGGGCGGCAGGACCGGCGCTGCGCCGGGGTCTCCCGAGGATGTGGCGCGGCGGTGGTTCGACGCGGTCAACCGCAACGACGATACCGTGCTGGCACAACTCGTCGCGCCGGACGTCGTCGATCACTCCGGGCTGTCCCAGGCGCACGGCCACGGCCAGCAAGGTCATCGCGGGTTGGTGCGACAGCTGCGCACCGCCCTGCCGGACTGGCGCTCTCAGATCGAGAGCGTCACCGTCGACGGTGATCTGGTCACGATCAAGCACACCGGCCGCGGCACGCTGCCGCGCGGCTACGGGAACATCTTCGGAGCCGACACCGGCCAGCCGCTCGACTTCGAGATGGTCTCGACGGTGCGGGTCCGCAACGGCAAGATCGTCGAGCACTGGGCGAACCGCGGTCCGTTCGGGACCAAGGGCGGTGCCTCTGCGCCGTCGGCCTCGCCCGACACGCTCAAGCAGATCACCGGGCGCTGGTTCGACGCCATCAACCGCAGCGACGTCGAGGCGATCGACGCACTCGTGGACTACGACGTCGTCGATCACTCGGGGCTGTCGAGCCGCCACGGCTACGGCTGCGCCGGCCACAAGCAGCTCATTCTGGAGCTACGCAACGCCATCCCCGACTGGCGATCTCAGATCCAGAGTATGACCGTCGACGGCGATACCGTCACCGTGCGGCATACCGGTAGTGGGACGCCTCCGCCGGAGCTGGCCGGCATCGCCGGCACCGGCGCATCGCGCGGTCGCATCGACTTCGAGATGGTCTCGACGGTGCGGATCGCCAACGGCAAGATCGTCGAGCATTGGGCCAGCAAGGGCCCGTTCGGCGCCAAGTACGTCAACACCCCGGCTGCCTGAAAACAGGACGGAGGACACCATGTCGCACAATCAGCAATCCGTCACCGCCGAACCCCTCGTGCGCGTCACGGTCGACACCTTGCCGGCAGCTCCCGCGTTGCTGGCGCTCGCACGGTTTCGCTATGCCCCCAAGGCCAGGTTCGGTCCCGCGGCCGGGCCCGGGCCGGTAGCCTTCCTGGTCGAGTCGGGGTCGCTGAGCTTCAGCGCCGAGCGCGCGGTGTCGCTCAGGCGCGGCGCCAACGGCGGGAGCCCCGAGTCGCCGCCGCCCAACAAGGAGTTCACCATCGAGCCCGGCGACGAGGTCCTGATCCCGGGCAACGTGGTGCACGCGGTCCGCAACACCGGCAGCAGCCCGGCGACGATCCTGGGCGCGGCGACGTTTCCCGGCGGCGGCCCGCCGAAGAGCTTCCCCGATGGGGTCGATTTCCAGCCACTGGTGATGAGCATGGTGTCCACGCTGGCGTCGGCGCCGGCGGAATATGCCGTCCAGCGGGTCACCTACGCACCCGGCAGCCGCGATCCAGAGACCTACTATTCGGGGCCGGGACTGTATTACGTCGAGAGTGGCACGCCGATCCTGCAGGTCATCGCCGGTGACGTGCAGATCGTCTCCGATCCGGCGGGGGGCGGCCAGCCCGAGACGGTCAAGGCAGGCCACGAGGTCCAGCTCTCGAAGGGCCAGGGCGTGAGTATCCCGGCCGGCGCGGTGGTCTCGCTCGGCAACACCAGCTCGCGGCCGGCGGTGGTCTTGTCGCTGCGGACGGGGCCGGCGTTCTCGGCGGCGGCGATCGATATCAGGCAGGTCTTGCCGAACTTTGTCCACTCCGTGATGGACGCGGCGAACCCGGCCGCCGTCGCCCGGTTCCTCGATCCGACCTTCTTCAGCCATGACCTCCCACCGGCCTCGACGGCCCTGATCGAGAAGCAAGGCGATTTCGGGGTCGCAAATTTCCTCAAGACCACGATCTTTCCCGCGTTCTCAGGCTTCGAGACCAAGTTTCCAACGCTGATCTCGGACGGCGATCTGGTGGCAGGTCACTGGGTACAGAGCTTTCAGCACACCGGGGACGGCTACTTCGGGGCCCGCGCAACAGGGAGACCAGTGACCATTGATGGATTCACGATCGTGCGAGTCAAGGATGGCAAAATCGTCGAGCACTGGGAACAGCGCGACATCGGGACCTGGCATCGCAAGATCGGGCTTGGCTTCCCGCTGGGGCCGCTCGAGAGCCGGCAGGGCACGGTGGCGACGGTGGCCGCGGTGACCGATCCGAACAAGCGCGTCGTCGCGGAGTACTTCTCGGCGTGGAACACTGGCGCGCGCGCGACGCTGGACAGGGTCCTGTCACCGGAGTTTCGCAACAACCAGGTGATCGAGGGCCAGCTCCCGGGGCGCGAAGGGATCGCCCAGCTCATGGAAGCGCTACGGAGCTCGTTGGGCGGCTTCCGGGTCACCGTCGATCTGCTCGTCTCCGATGGCAGCGGGACGGTGTTCAGCCGCGTGCGCTACAGCGGCCGGCACCAGGCCACGCTGTTCGGCGTCCCGCCGACCGGCCGCGACGTCGAATTCGCGGCCATCGATCTGTTCACCGTCCGGAACGGGGTGATCGTCGAGCGGTGGGGCCAGCTCGACGAATCCTCCCTGGCCATGCAGCTGGGCGTGCTCCAGCCGCCGGGTGGGCCGTAGCTCCATGCTGCGTGCGATCATCGTGGGCGCCGGCCCCGGTGGGCTCAGCGCGGCGATCGCGCTGCGCCGCGCTGGCTGGGAGACCGTCGTGTGCGAGGCGGCCGAGGAGCTGCGCGAGGTGGGATCCGGGCTGACGCTGTGGCCCAACGCGCTGCGCGCGCTGGACTTCCTGGGGCTCGGGGATGCGTTGAGCGCGAGCACGGTCCCGCTCGAAGGAATTGCCATGCGGCGGTGGAACGGCGAGCTCATCTTCCACGTCGGTGCAGGGCCGGGTGGGCTCGGCTGGTCGGTCGCGATGCCTCGCGCGGAGCTCCAGGCGCTCCTGGTCGGCGCGGTCGGCGCATCCTCGATCCGGCTGAACGCACGCTGTGTCGACCTCGAGGACCGCGGCACGGCCGCGACCGTGGTGCTCGAGACGGGGGAGCGCTTGCACGGCGATGTCGTGGTGGGGGCCGATGGGCTGCATTCGCGCGTGCGGGGCGCGCTCGTCGGCGAGGAGCCTCCCCGGCGCGCCGGGTACCGGGTCTGGCGCGGCATCGCCACGTACGAGCTCCCCGAGCGGATCGGCGTGACCTACCTGGGGCGGGGCGCGCAGTTCGGGTTGTTTCCGATGAGCGGCGGCCGCGTCTACTGGTTTGCGTCGCTCAACGCCGCCGCGGATGAGCCACCCCCCGCCTCGGCGCACGCACACTTGATGCCGGTGTTCGGCCGATCGTGTCCTCCGATCCCCGCGGTCATCCAGGCGACCCAGGACGACACCATCGTCTGCACGGAGATCTACGACCGCAAGCCGCTCAAGCGCTGGAGCTACGGGCGTGTGACGCTGCTCGGCGACGCCGCGCACCCCAGCGTCCCCACGCTCGGCCAGGGAGCATGTCAGGCGATCGAGGACGCGGCCACGCTCGGCCACTGCCTCCACGATGACGACGATCTGTCGAGTGCGCTGCTGCGTTATCAAGCGCGGCGCGTCCGCCGTGCCAACTCGATGATCAACGAGGCGTGGCGGATCGGTCAGGTCGGCCAGTGGCGGAACGCCATGGCGTGTTACCTGCGCGATTGGCTCATCAAGATCATTCCCGAGTCGCTGCGCAAGTCTCAATTACGCTCGATGTTCGAGTTCCAGCCGTGATCGATGCCGGAGGCCAATCATAAAGCGATCGCGCGCCGCTTCCTCGCGGCCATCCCCCGGGGAGGGTCGGCGCTCGCCGATGACCTGATCACCCCCGCCGCGCGGGACGCGGTGATCCGCGCGCTCGCAGCATTTGCCGAGGTCCAGCTCGCCATCGAGCACCTCCTGGCGGAGCGCGACATCGTGGTTTGTCAGGCACGGCTGCGCGGCCGTCACGTGGCGCCGTTCGCGGGTTTGCCCCCGAGCGGGCGCGTGGTCGAGGTGGCGATGGCGCTCGCGGTGCGCATCGACGCCGGACGCATCGTGGACAGCTGGGTGACCTGGGACGAGCGCGCGCTGCTCGACCAGCTGCGCTCGTCCGGAGCGCAGCCCGAGCCGGTGCTCGACGCCAGCGAGATTCAAGGCAACATCCTGCCGGGGTTCGCCAAGGACCATCAGACGTTCGTGCTCTGGCGCATCGTCGATCCTGCCGCGGCGCGCGCCTGGCTTGCCCGGCTGGTGCCCCACATCGCGACGGCTCGCGAGGTCGTCGACTTCAAGTGCGTGTTCGAACAGGCGCGACGGCGCCGCTGCGCCGAGGGCGCGGTGTGCTCGACGTGGGTCAACGTCGCGTTCAGCGCCGTCGGCTTGCAGAAGCTCGGTAGAAACCCCGACGAGCTCGCCGATCGCGCGTTTCGCGAGGGCATGCCGCGGCGCGCGGCGCAGCTCGGTGACCCGGTCGATCCGCGCAGGCCCGGCCACGCCAGTCACTGGCGATTCGGCGGCGTGGAGTCCATCGCAGACATCCTGCTCATCGTCGCGGGTGACGATGCCGATCAGGTCGCGCGCGAGACCGCTCGCTGGGTCGCCGCGGCACCGCCGGGTGTGCAGGTCGTGTTCGAGCAGCGCGGCGCGACCCTGCCGCCACCGCTGGCGGGACACGAGCGGTTCGGCTTCTCGGATGGCATCTCGCAGCCCCGGCTGCGCGGCCGGTGGTCCGAGCGGGGCGATGACTTCATCACCCCGCGAACCGCGGACGGGGACGTTGCGCCTGCGCTGCGTGGCACCGGCCTGGTCTGGCCGGGGGAGTTCGTGTTCGGCTATCCATCCGAGGGCCCGGACGGGACCCCCGGCCCGGACTCGCTGGGAGGTCCGGCGTGGACGCGCAACGGCGCCTTCCTGGTCGTCCGCCGCTATCGTCAGGACGTCGAGCAATTCGACCGCTTCCTGCGCGACGGCGCCGCACGCCTGGCTCGGCAGGTTCCCGAGCTCCGTGACCTGACCGCCGGCCGGCTGGGGGCGCTCATGTTCGGCCGCTGGCCGAGCGGCGCGCCGCTCGAGCTCGCACCCCACCACGATGATCCTCGCCTGGGTGGAGACGACACCCGCAACAATCAATTCTCGTTCTCGCCGAGCGCGCAACCGTGCCCCTACGCCGCCCACATTCGCCGCGCATACCCGCGCAACGATCCGGACGCGGCGGGCGAGGTTCAGCGGCATCGCTTGTTGCGGCGTGGGATCCCGTTCACGGACGGCGCGGAGCGCGGCCTCTGGTTCCTCGCGTACATGGCTTCGATCGAGCGACAGTTCGAGTTCGTCCAGCGGGCGTGGCTTGGCAATCCGAACTTCGGAGGCCTCGGCGCGGGGGTCGACCCGATCGTCGGGACGGCGCCGACGGGGCGGCCGTTCGTCGTGCCGGTCAACGCCCAGGGCGCCGGTCCGGTCCTGACCCTGCCCGAATGGGTCACGACCACCGGCGGCGGCTACTTCTTCGTCCCTTCCATCAGCGCTCTGGCGCAGCTCGCTGCGAGGTACCTATGACCGCGCGCCTCGTCCCCATCGTCCGCAACTTCGTCCTCTCGCAAGAGGTGTTTACCGTCGGCAGTCCGGATGTGATCGACGGCTGCATCACGCCGGGAGCTCACCGCCTCTTGCGGTTCGATGTGCTGTGCCACAACTCCGGAGATACCGACCTCGTCGTCGGCCCGCCCACCGCGCGACCGGACCTGTTCGCGGTTTCCGCGGTCGATCGCCGGTACTACCTGGATGACTTCGTGCACGTCGCGCTGGAGGATGCGGCCGGAGCTCAGGTGGCCGTCGGCCGCAAGCGATCGTTCTGCCTGGTCGACATCGAGCGCATCGACGCGGGGGCCCGCGGGACGCCGCAGTTCACCGATTGCAACAGCAATCAGGGAATCTCCGCCGGATGGGCCGACCTCTACCCGGCGCGCCTGAAGTGCCAGTATATCGTGATCGATAGCGTACCCGATGGCACGTACACCTTGCGGGTGCGCATCGACGCACAACGCATCCTGCCGGACGAGGCGGGGAATTCGTCGGTGACGACGCGGCTCCGCCTGGGCGGCGATGCGGTCACCGCGGTGGGCGAGGAGGGAGCGTGGTCGGCCGAGCCCGGATCAGTGCTCTAGGACCACCGGCGTAGGCGAGTCGCGCTCGGCCACCCGCCGCAGCAGCACGCCCAGGAGGTAACTCGAGATATCCCGGAACGTGTTGCGCGACGGATCGAGCGTCTTGCCGATGCCCTCGGAGGTGAGCGAGCCGACCAGCACCAAGGTGATCTCCGGAACCGGGCGAATCTGGTGCTTGCGGAACAGCGCGAACACCTCGTTGCTGAACTCGCTGCTCTCCAGCTCGGCGGACGCCTGGCGTTGAAACTTCTCCATCAACGCAGCGATGTCATGCTCGACGGCGTCCCAGTCTGCGTTCGTGAGGTACGGATGGAACCGGCGAAGGTGCTCGACGAAGTCGCGCGGCGTGCCCAGTACGAGGCAGCGCGAGAAGCTGACGAACTCGTCGAGGAAGTGTTCGCTGAACCGCTTGACCAGGCCGGCGTCCAGGATGGCCAGGCCACCCTCGGGCGTCACGAGGAGGTTGCCGGGGTGCAGGTCGGCGTGCACGAAGCCGTCTTCGAAGCACATCTTGAAGAACGAGTTGCGCACCAGCTCCGCGATGTCATCGTGGTTCCCGGCAGGCAGCTGATCGATCTTGACGCCCTCGATGAACGACATCGTCAGCACGCGCGGCGACGAGTGCGCGTGAAACACCGACGGGAAGATCACGCCGGACACGTCCTGGAAGTTGCGCTGGAAGCGCGCGTAGTGGTCCGCCTCGAGCGCCAGGTCGGTCTGGTCGATGACGCCCTGGAGCAGCTGCCGCAGGTGCGCGACGGGATCCGACAGCCGCACCTTGGGATGCAGCGACGCCACGCGCGCCACGCCCAGGAGCAGCGCCGCGTCTCGCTCGATCTGTCGCCGGACGCCGGGCCGCCGCACCTTGACCGCGACGACGGTGCCGTCGTGGAGCTCGGCGCGGTGGACCTGCGCGACGCTGGCAGCCGCCACCGGTACCACGTCGAAGCGGCGGAAGTGGTCCGCCAGCGGCGCGTGCAGATCCTGTTCGATGATGCGCCGGACCTTGCGGAACGCAAACGGACGCAGCCGGTCCTGCAGGCGCTGTAGCTCGTCGATCATCGCCGGCGGCAGGACATCGGGCCGCGAGCTCAGGACCTGTCCCAGCTTCACGAAGGTCGGCCCTAGCGCCGTCAGCGCCTGGCGAAGCACGCGGCCGCGAAGCCGGGCGACCGCACGGCGCCGGCGCTCGGCGTCGAACACGAACCACGTCCCGACGCGGCCCACGGCATAGACGGTCAACCCGACACCCGCGGTGAGGCCGATCGTAAGCAGTCGCCGCAACCCGCGTAGGAAGCTCATCGCTTGCATCAGCGGACCATGCAGATGGGGACTCGTCAAGGCTCGCCTCGTCGGTGGCAGTCGGGGATACGGCAGATGCTCTCCGTGCACGGTCTGGCGCGATCGGGCAATTGCGGAGAAGACACGAGCAGCGAAAGGTTTTATCAAAGTAGCCAGTGGCGAGCCCAGGTACGCCGTGACCCGCGCTTACGAGTACCGGCATATCGTGGTGTTCCAGGACACGAACCTGGTCGGCAACGTCTACTTCGCCAACCACGTGGCCTGGCAAGGTGCGTGCCGCGAGCACTTCCTGCGCGATCATGCACCGGAGGTGGTCGAGCAACTCCGCAACGGCCTCTCGCTCGTCACGCTGTCCTGCCAGTGTGAGTACCTCGCCGAGCTGGTGGCGTTCGACGAGGTCGTGATCCGGATGACGCTGGCCGACAGCGTCCAGAACCGGATCGACCTCGGGTTCGACTACGTACGCGTGCGTGGTCGCGACCACGAGCTGGTCGCCGTCGGCCGCCAGCGCATCGCGTGCATGCAACGCCTCGGCGAGCGCCTCGCGCCGGCGCCGATCCCCGATGCGCTCCAGGCAGCGCTCGCACCGTATGGGAGTGCTCCCGAGCCGCGAGCACCGCATTGAGGGCCGTGGCCATGGCGAACCCCCCCACCACGTGGCGTACCGACCGAACAGCGCACCCTGCGACGCTCCGGCGGCGCGGCGCATCGCGCACGCAGCCGTCGCAAGCCCGGCGGTGTGGGAGCGGTGTGACGGGGCAGCACCCGTCGCTGCGCGTGGTCCTGCCGCTCGTGGTCGGCCTCGCCGTGCTCGCCGCGTGGTGGGCCGCGTGTGGCGTGGGCGCGTTCCCGCCCGGCACGGTGCCGCCGCCCGACAGGGTCGCGGCGGCGTTCCTCCAGGAGCTCGGCTCGGGGCGGCTGGTCGTCCATGCGGTGGCCTCGCTCTACCGGGTCGCGTGGGGGTTCGTCGGCGCCGTCATCACCGCGGTCCCGCTCGGGCTCGTGATCGGCCGGTCCCCGACGATCCGCGTCGCGCTGCTGCCGTGGATCAACTTCTTCCGCAGCTTGTCGCCGATCGCCTGGGTGCCGTTCGCGATCGTGTGGTTCGGCCTCGGCGATCCGCCCGCGATCTTCCTCATCTTCCTGGCGACGTTCTTCCAGCTCGCGCTCGCGACCGCCGGCGCCGCCGCCGCGGTGCCCGAGGTCTACTACCGCGTTGCGGAGGACATGGCGCTCGCACCCCGCGAGGTGGTGTTCCAGGTGACGCTCCCCGCGATCCTGCCGCAGCTCGTCACGGCGCTGCGCGTCGCGATCGGGGTGGCGTGGATGGTGGTCGTCGCGGCCGAGATGATCGCGCGCGACAGCGGGCTCGGCTACCTGATCCTCGACGCTCGCGCCGGCCTGCGGATGGATCTCGTCGCCGTCTCGATGATCACGATCGGCGCGATCGGGATCGGCCTCGACGTCGTGTTCGCCCGGCTCGCGAACCAGGACCGCGTGCGCTGGGGGTTCGAGCGATGACGGCGATCCTCGAGCTGTGCGGCGTCGGCTTCGACTACCCGGGCGTGCCGGTGATCGACGGCCTCGACCTGGAGGTCGCCGAGGGAGAGCTCGTCGTCTGCGTCGGTCCTTCGGGCTGCGGCAAGTCGACGCTGCTCGCGCTGCTCGGCGGACACCTCACGCCGACCCGCGGCACGATCGTGCGCCGCGGTCAGGGCCGCACGATCTATCAGGACGGAGGCCTGTTCCCGTGGCTCACGGTGCGCGAGAACATCGCCCGCGGCCTGCGCCGCGGCACCGCGCCGGCCGAGGCGCGTCACAAGGTCGCCGACTGGCTCGCGATCACGCAGCTCGCCGAGTTCGCCGGGGCGTATCCCCATCAGCTGTCCGGCGGCATGCGCCAGCGCGTCGAGCTCGCGCGCGCCCTCGCCGCCGAGACCGACATCCTGCTGTTCGACGAGCCGTTCAGCGCGCTCGACTATCAGACGCGCACGCGGATGCGCCGCGAGCTGGTCGCGACGCTGGCGGACCGGCCGCGTACCGTCGTGTTCGTCACCCACGACATCGAGGAAGCCGTGCAGCTCGGCGATCGCGTCGTGGTGCTCGGCGCGAGGCCGACTCGCGTGCAGCGGATCCTCGCGCTCGCCATGCCGCGGCCACGCTCGCCCGTCGGGCCCGGCATCCCCGAGGCCGAGCAGGCGATCCTCGCGGAGGTCGGCTTGACATGACGGCCACCCGCACGCTGACCGTGGTCACCGCCGGGGCGCTGCTGGCGGTGACGCTCGCGCACAAGCGGCCGTGGCAGCACGCCGAGGCCGCGGCGCTCACCGTCGGCTACTTGCCGGTGACCTGCCACCTGACGTGCCCGGTGACCGCGTTCGCGACCCGGACGACGACGACCTCGACGCGGTTCGACTCGCAGCGGTTCAGCGAGTTCCCGACGGTGGTCGAGGCGCTGAAGGCGCGCAAGATCGACGCGACGTTCTTGCTCGCGCCGCTCGCGATGGTGCTGCGCGAGCAAGGCGTGCCGATCCACATCGTCTACCTCGGGCATCGCGATGGCTCGACCGTGATCGTGCGCAAGGCGTCGCGCGCGAACACGCTGCGGGACCTGAAGGGCGCGGTGTTCGCGCGGCCGAGCCGATTCTCCAACCAGTACCTCGTGATCACCAAGCTGATGGCGGACGAGGGCATGGCACCCGGCGATCTGCAGTTCGTCGATCTGCCGCCGCCCGACATGCCGGCCGCGCTTGCCGCCGGCACGATCGACGCGTACTTCGTCGGCGAGCCGTTCGCGGCCAGGTCGGAGCTGCTCGGCACCGGGCGGGTCCTGTACCACGCCAAGGACATCTGGCCGCACTTCGTGTCGTGCGTGCTGGTCGTACGCGACGAGCTGATCCGGGACCACCCGGAGATCGTGCGCGACCTCGTGCGCGGCATCGCCGAGAGCGGCGAGTGGGCCGAGCGGCATCGGCTCGATGCTGCCAGGGTCGCGGCCCGCAAGGAGTACTACAACCAGGATCCGGAGCTGCTCGCGTTCGTGCTGACCCATCCCGCCGACCGCGTGTCCTATCGTGGGTTGACGCCGACCGACGAAGACCTCCGATCGATCATGCGCTATGCGATCCAGGCTGGGATCTTGACGCACCCGATCGATCTCGGCAGCCTCGTCGATCGCCGCTTCATCCCCGAGCACATCGAAGCCGCGAAGATCTCGATCGGCGCCGACTGACGGCCTCTTCGCCGGCTTCACGACGCCGCGTCGAGCGTGGTCGCGATCGGGCATGCTGCGGTCGCGACGCCGACCGCGACCCAGCCCACGCCGAGGACCTCGCAGGCCAGCGTGGTGATCTCGATATCGCCGGTGCGGATGCAGACCGCATCGCCGGTCGCCGAGACCACGCGCAGCGCCGGATCCGGGCACCCGAGCTTGGCGGCGCACTCCATCGCGGTCCACAGCCGGGTCGCCGCGTGATCGAACGGGTCGCCGGTCAGCTCGACGAGCCGCGACGCGAGCTCCGCGTTGGGACCGAGCAGATCGCGCCAGACGGCGTCGCTGCGAGGCGCCACGATCTCGACGTCGCACGCCACTCGCTCGGGGCCCGTCACGGCGATCCGGATCGGCCCGGCCGTGCTGGCCGAGATCGCCGGCCCGTCGGTTTCGGGTCGGTGGTCGGGCCGATGTCGAACCGGGCGAACCCCGAGGTCGGTGAGGTCGGACTCCGGCGCGCGTTCGTCGAATACCCCGATCTGCAGCGCCGGCACCAGCGTGCCCAGCCGGCGCTCGAGCCACGGTCGCAGCACCAGGCGAGGGATCGTCTGGCGCCGACCGAGCGAGCGAAACGTCACCTCCGACCAGTGCTCCAGCTCGCGGCCGCTGGGGTCCCGGACCACGAGGCTCCACGTGTAGTCGCCCGCACCGGCCGCCAGCTCGCGGGCTTCGACGATGACGTCACCCGGTGGCCAGTGGTGGGCGAGCTCGATGCCGCGCGCGGCCACCGGCACGAGCCGCTCGTCGGGCACGGCGACCTGCAGCCCGTGCAGGAGCGCATCCCGGACCCCGGGATCTGCGAGATCGAATCCGGCGGGCATGTGATGTGCGAACCACGGCCCGGCGTCGTTCGTGGTTCGCACGACGAAGCGACAGCGTCGCGTCCCGATCTCGTGGTAGCCGCGAATTCGCGCGAACCTGCCGCGCTGCGGCAACAGCTCGCCGTAGGGCGCCGGCCAGCGCGCGTCGGCCGTGACGGCGTGGTGCGACCGATCCGGGCTCGGCGCGCAAGGCGACAACCGCAGGCGCATGCGCTCGGAGGTGTGGGCGTCGCCCGCCGCGGTGATCACGACGTCGGCGCGACCGTCGTCGTCGACGCACGCCGCGACGCGGAGCCGGGTGCCGTCCGTCTCCACCAGGATCGCTCGCGGAAACTCGACCGCCGCGATCCGCCAGCCCCGGGTGTCGCCGGTGAGCGCCGCGACGACCTGGTGCGCGGCTTCGATCTGGAGCACCGCCGGCATCACCCGCGCGCCCTCGAGCACGTGATCATCGAGATAGAGATCGACCGCGGGCGACAGCTCGATCTCGGAGACGAGCTCCACGCCCGGCACGTGGAGGATCGGCCGCTCGATGAAGCGCGCCAGCGGCAGCTTGTGTAGCCGAAACGCCGCGAGGCCGGCGTCGCCGAGCCGCCCCGCGATCACCAGCGATCCAGACGTGCCGATGGCCCGGAGGAACATGCGGACGCCGTCGTCGATCGAGATCGGCGACAGCCCGCGCTGGATCAGCGCATCGAGCCGGCCGATCCGTTCGGCCATCCCGACCTCCGCCCAGGCCGACCACTCGAGCACGGCGCACCGGCAGGTGGGCAGCTCGGCCTGCAGCTCCTCCATCGCGCGCCGCAAGAGGTCGTTGGCCAGCGCGTAGTGGCCCTCGCCGGCGAGCCCGGTGCGGGCGATCACCGAGCCGAACGCGACGATCGCGCGCAGGCGCGACCGGTCGACCGCCGCGATCACGTGGGTCAAGCCGGCGAGCTTGGGTGCGATCGTGCGGCGCAGATCGTCGGCCGTCAGATCGCGCAGCACCCGCGGCTCGTTGACCGCAGCGGCGTGGACGACCGCGGTGATCGGGCCCATCGCGTCCACGACCGCTTGCACCGCCGCCGCGAGCGCGCGCGCGTCCGTGACGTCCGCGGCGACGTGCATCGCGCGGACCCCGCGCGCCGCGAAGCGCTCGAGGTTGGCCGCCAGGGCGCGGTCGGCGCCGGGCACCTGCCGTCCGATCGTGGCGATCCGGCAACCGGAGCGCTCCGCGAGCGCGAGCGCGCACTCCGCGGCGATGCCCTTCCCGCCGCCGGTGACCAGCACGACGTCGCCGGCGCCGAGCTCGAGGGCGGGCATCGGCCCGAGCGTGATCGCCTCGAACACCGGCGTCGTGAGGCCGCCGTCGTGTCCGATGCAGACGGCGCGAAACCCCGCGCCGAGCCCGGCCGCCTCGGCCCGAAGGCTCGCGAGCGCCGCGGCGGAGTCGAGCGCCTCGAGCGAGGCGATGGTCACGGGCTGGCCGGTCTCGAGGTGCAGGGTCCGCGCGAAGCCGCCGCCGATCCGCGCCGGATCGAGCACGAGGAACGGGCCGTCGCGCTTGACCGCGTCGATGACCGCCTCGCCGATCGCGTCGCCGATCGCGTCGGGATCGCCGGCCTCGGGCAGGACGATCACCGTTCCGCCGCCGGCATCGCGGAGCGCGTCGACGAGCCGCGGGTCCGGGGGCGCGGTGCCCTGCCAGCGCCAGCTCCCGCCCGATCGGCGCGGCGGGCCCGGCGGCGCAGCGGGCTCGTCGACGGTGGCGAACGCGCGGACCCAGCTCGCCGCGGGCGTCGCGGACACCGGCGCGGGCGCGAGGCGTGCGTCCTCGCAGAACGCCGCCACGACCTCGCGGATCGTCGCGCGCGCCCACCCGGTCAGCGGCCGCGGCGCGGCGATGCCGACCGCGCGGGCCGCGCGCGTCACGATCTGCGCGATCGTGATCGAGCTGAGGTGGAGATCCTCGAGCAGCCGTGCCTCGTCGGTGATCGACGCGAGCGGCAGCTCGGTCGTCTCGGCGACGCAGCGCCGCACGGCGGCCAGCACGGTCGCCGGCGATCGCGCGTCCGGCTCGAGCTCGGCAACGCCCGGCACCGGCGATCGCACGGACGCGGGTGGCTCCTGGTCGGCCCCGGGCAGCTCGGGCGGCGGCCCCGGCGGCTCCGCGCGCGCGTCGATCGCCGGTGCCACCGCCTCGCACGGGTTCGCGAACAGGCGCGGCGGCGTCTCGAGATCGATCGGCTTGTACCAGCGATCGGCGAACAGCTCGCGGAGCTCGACGTTCGCGCCGAGCGTCCACGCCGCGCCGAGCGCCGTGAGCAAGCCGCGCAGCGAGCGCCCGCACGCATCGACCGCGATGACCGGCGGCGACACCAGCGCGCCGGCGAGGGTAGCGAGCACGCGACCAGGACCGACCTCGACCAGGAGATCGACCTCGCCGGCCCGCCGGAGCGCCTCGCTGAACAGCACCGGCGCGGTGAGCTGGTCGACCAGCAGCTGCGCGAGGTCGCCGTCATGCAGGAGCCCTGTGATGGTCGACATCACGGCGCGCGTTCGCGGCCTGGGCGGTCTCGCCCGCAGCGCCTCGCGCAGCGGTGATGCCGCCGCGGCCATGAGCGGCGAGTGAAACGCGTGCGACGTCGCGAGCGGCGTGACGGCAAGCTCGCCGGCGATCGCGCGGCGGATGACCGCTTCGACCGCGGACCGCGGGCCCGAGATCACGGTCTGCTCGGGTCCGTTGTACGCGGCGATCACCGCGTCGCTGCCGGCGATCAGCATCCGGACGCGCGTGGCGTCGGCGCCGATCCCCGCCATCGCGCCTGCGGTCGGGCTCGCCGCCGCCATCGCCTGGCCTCGCGCCGCGGCGAGCGCGATCGCCTCGTCGGGGGTCCAGCACCCGGCCCACGCGAGCGCGGACAGCTCGCCGAGGCTGTGCCCCACCGCGACGTCGCCGACCAGGCCGAGATCCTCGAGGATCTCGGCCGCGGCGAGCGACGCTGCGACGATCGCCGGTTGGGCATGGCGCGTGTCGGCGCGGTCGATCCCGCTCGTCGGCGCGCTCGCCGGCCCGCTCGCCGGCCCGCTCGCCGGCCCGTTCGCCGGCCCGCTCGGCGCCGGGACGTGGCTCCAGAGCTGGGCGGCCGCCGCGAACCGGCGCGCCAGGGCGCCGCCGTCCGGAGGCACCGGCGCCGCCTGACCGGTGAACAGGAGCCCGATCCGGACGTCGCGCGCCGGCGTCCCGAAGAACCGGCCGAGCGCGCCGTCTCGCAACACTCGCCCGGCCGAGGCCGCCTGCGCGATCGCCTCGAGCGAGCTCCGGGCTTCGTCGGGACTGGCCGCGACGATCGCGGCTCGCACCGCGCCGCGCGGCTCGTCGTCGGCGAGCTTGCCGGCGAGATCGGTCAGCTCTGCGAACGACGCGCCCCCGGTCCGCGCGGCGAGCAGCGACGCCCGCGTGGCGAGCTCATCCGGGTCACGGGCCGAGACCACGAGGAGCTCGACGTCCTGATAGGTGCGCGCCAGCCGGCGTGCCGCGGCGGACAGGCCTCGCCGCGCGGTGCCCGACGTACCCTCGACGGTGACGTGCACGTTGATGCCGCCGAACCCGATGGCGCTGACGCCGGCGCGCGCGGGTCCGTCGTCCGGCCACGCCTCGATCGTCGCGGGTGCGCGCAACACGGCGTCGCACCCGACGAGCGCTTCGTGGGGATCGTCGACCCCGAAGCTCGGCGGGACCAGCCGATCGCGCACCGCTCCGACCACCTTGAGGAGCCCGGCGACCCCGGCGGCGGCCTTGGTATGGCCGAGCAGCGCCTTGATCGATCCGATCGCCGGGCCGATCGCCGGGCCGATCGCCGGGCCGATCGCCGAGCCGATCGTCGATCCGATCGCCGGGCCGGCCACCGCCGGGCGCGCCACGCCCGCCGCGCGTACCACGCCGGCGATCGCGGTCAGCTCGGCCGCGTCGCCGACCTCGGTGCCCGTGCCGTGGCCTTCGAACACCGCCACGGTCTCGACCCCGAACCCCGCGCGCGCGTAGCAGCGATCGATCGCGGCCTGATGACCGGCCGGGCTCGGCCGCGTGATGCCGCCCTGGCCATCGGACGACACGCCCCACCCTCGAATCACCGCGTGGATCCGGAGCCCGCGCCGCTCGGCGTCCGCGCGGCGCATGAGCACGACCAGGCCCGCGCCCTCGCCGGGCAGGAACCCGGTCGGGTGGCGGTCGTAGATCCGCATGACGTCGACGGCGAGCGCGCCGAGCCGAGCGAACCCGACGAGCTCGAACGGATCGAGGCTGACGTCGACCCCGCCCGCGATCGCGGCGTCGAGATCGCCGGCCACGAGCGCGCTGCACGCCTGCGCGATCGCGAGCAGCGACGAGCTGCACGCGCCGTCGACGGTGAACCCGCCGCCGCCCAGATCGAAGGTGTTGCAGATCCGGCCGGCGATCGTGTTGCTGAGCCCACCGGCCAGCGTGTCCTCGCTGGCCGCGGCGAGCGGCTGCTTGAACTCGGCCGCGGCGGCCGCGAGGACGGCCGCGCGCCGCGTCGCGTCGAGGCCTTCACGCGCGAGCACCGGTGCGAGCACGCGCTCGACGTAGGGCCACCGCAGGCGCAGCGCCGACGCGCGCGACATCTCGCCGGTGAGGCTGTTGCCGACCAGGACGCCCGTCGTGGCGCGCGGCAGCCCGTGGCCCTCCGGGAACCCCGCGTCTCGCAGCGCGTGATCGGCGATCTCGAGCGCGAGCCAGTGGACGAGATCGGTCGCACGCGCCGTCGGCCCCGAGATCTTGAACCGCTCGCGATCGAGCTCGAAGTCTTCGATCAGGGCGGCGCGGCGAACGTAGGTCGAGTCGGGATCGCCGGCGAACCGCGGGGCGTAGTCGGCGACGCGCAGGCGGCGATCGGGGATCGCGCGGAACGCGCGCCGCCCGGAGAGCGCGTTGTGCCACAGCTCGTCGTGTGACCGAGCGTCGGGGTAGCGGCAGCCGATCCCGACGATCGCGATCTCCGGGGTCACGTAGGGCGCTCCACCAGGCCCGGCTCGGCGAGCGCGCCGCTGGCGGGCACCATGCGCGCGCGCCGGACCACCGCCACGCCCTCGCGCGCCCACAGCGTCAAGCCGCGCACGACGCAGACGGCGGCGAGCGCGAAGAACAGCCCGTACACGACGTGGAGCACCTGGAGCGCGCCGTACGCCAGCGCCACGCTCGCGCCGAACCACACCTGATCGCGCGGGCGCGTCGGGGTCGTCCCCGGATCGGAGACCATGTAGAACGTGAACAGCACGAACGCGACCCCGGTCATCGGCCCGAGCGCCGGCCCGAAGCGCACGTCGAACAGCGCGCTGCGGATCGCGGCCTGCAGCACGAAGCCCGCGGCCCACGCGGCGATCAAGGGGATCCGGTGGGTGAACCGCGCGTTCAGGAACGAGCCCACGCAGACGAACACCAGCGGCAGGAGCCAGTCGGGCGAGCCGTGCAGGTTCTCGGTGAACTGATACGGCATCGCGACGCCGACCCACGGAAACACCAGCAGCGTCGTCGCGATGCCGGCGTTCGAGGGGTTCATGAAGTGCCGCACCGCGCCGCCGATCCGCGCACGGAGCACCGACTTGGAGGCCACGCCGGCGGCGGCGGCGAACGCGATCGGCCCGAGCCGCTCGTTCGGGTAAAGGAGCATCGCGCACGCGAGCGCGGTGATGTGCGCGGGGAGCAGGAAGCTCACCAGCCGCCCGGCGCCGCCCCGGAACGCCGGCGCGCGGCGACACGCCCACGCATCGATGAGCTCGAGCGCCAGCTCCACGCCATACGCCGTCGCGAGCGCGACCGCGACATGCGCGTAGCTCTGCTCGAACCCGAGGACCGCGTGGCCCAGGCACGTCAACACCGAGATCGCGATCGCGAAGCGCCGCAGCGCTGCCAGGCGGAGGTCTGTCATGGTTGTTCCCCGAGCACCACGGTCCAGCTCCCCGGCGGCAGCGCCAGCGTCGCGTGGCGAACGATGCCACCGCGATCGCGGTAGTCGACGTCGATGGGCAGCGTGCGATCCGCGGGGAGCTGGCCGAGGCCGATGTGGATGACCGGCGCCGACTTGCCCGAGTGGCCCGAGCCGCCGTCGACCTGGTGCGCGAGCTGCTTGCCGTCGGGGAGCGTCACCACGGCGACCGCGCCGATCGCCGGACTGCCCAGCGCCTTCGAGCCGCGCTCGATCCGCAGCGGCGCCGGGGTGACCGGCAGCTGGAGCCGCAGCGACAGCGCGCGATTGCCGTGTGGCGCCTGGTTGATCAGGATCTGCGAGTCCTCCCACTGGTTCGCGACGACCAGGTCGAGATCGCCATCGCCGTCGACGTCGCCGATCGCGAGGCCCCGCGAGACGTCCGCGGCGGGCAGCCCGAGATCCTCGGCGAGATCGACGAACGGCCCGTCGCCGGCGCGGGCGAACAACCGATTGCGCTGGTGGCCGCTCAGGTCGTCCCCGGGCCGGATGTGCGGCCACGCCGCCGGGTGCGCCAGCAGGACGTCGTTGCTGGTCGCCAGCTCCTGGAGGTCGGGCCAGCGGTTGGTCGATCCCTTGACGAAGCCGTTCGCCTGCACGATCTCGAGCCAGCCGTCGTCGTCGAAGTCACCGAACCGGACATCCCAGGCCCAGCCGCCGCGCGCGACCCCCAGCGGCTCGCTGCGATCGCGGAACCAGCCGCCGGCGAACGGCTCGCCGGGGTGCCGCTCGTCGATGAACAGGAAGTTGCTCTCGAGCAGCGCCCACGGCGACGCGATGTTGCTGACCACGATGTCGTCGTCACCGTCGCGGTCGACATCGCCGAAGTCGACCCCCATGCCCTTGAACGAGTCGCGGCCGAGCACCTTGGAGCGTGCGGTCGTCACGCCGCGTGCACCCTCGACGAGCTCGAAGCGCAGCGCGCCCGCGGTGCTGACGTTGTGCAGCAAGCGATCCGGACCGAAGTCATCGGCGACATAGATCTCGGGGCGCAGGTCGCCATCGAGATCCCGCGCTCCGAGCGCCAGCGTCCAGCCGTGCGCCACGGCGCGATCGAGCTGCGGATCGGCATCGTCGTAACGCACCCGATCGGCGGCTCGCGCCTTCCACAACAGAAAGTGCTTCGCGCCGCCGTTGTACGCCCGAGACATCGAGTCCTGCATCACGGCCGGGCCGGTCGCGGTGGTGTCGAGCACGGCAGACCCGTCCGGAAAGTAGTTGCCGATGACGAGATCGAGGTGGCCGTCGCCATCGACGTCTGCCACCAGGGCCGCATTCGAGAACCAGCGCGCCGGCGCGGCCGTCTCGAAGCCGACCACGCGATCGTCCCGGTGGAGGAACCCGACCGGGACGCGCCCCCAGTAATACACCACCGCGTCCGTGACGCCGTCCTCGTCGAGATCGGCGAGCAGGCAGCCCATCGGCGCGATCGTCTCGGCGCGCTCGGCGCCCTCCGGCGGCACGAGCGAGATCGGCGCGTAGCGCGCCCCGGTGCCCGGCACCGGCATGATGACCGGGTGGTCGCTGCGCGGGTCGACCAGGCAGAGATCGTTGTCGAGGCCGTCACCGTCGAAGTCACCGACCGCCGCGCCGGCGCCGACCGACGAGATCCACGCGTTGATGTGGTGGTACGCCGGGTGGACGTTGCGCAGTGATCGCCCACGATCGGCGTCCGGCGCCGCCACCGCGCGCGACGCGAACGCGAACTGGGTCGCGAGGCCGTCACGGTCGGTGTCGCCGGTCCGAGCCGGCACCGCGCTCCGGTACGCCGCGACCACGAGCGCGATCGCCGCGACGCGGCGCGCCTGACTTCGGCATCCCGCCCGGATGGTCATGCGGCCTCCGAGCTGCCGAGCGCCGCGCGAAGCCTCGCGCGCCAGTGCTCGTAGTCATCGCCGAACCTGCCATGCGGCGCCCGAGGCTCGCAGGTCTTCGAGAGCTTCCAGAGCTCCACGCCGCTGAGCCCGGACAGCGCGTGTGCGGCGCGATCCACGGAGGGCGTCAGGTTCCCGGCGACGGCCCGCGCGGTCGCGGCGAATGCGGCGCCCTGGGCGAGCGGTGCTCGACAGCGGCCGGCGAGCGTGACGAGTGCCTCCAGATCGGCAGCCTCGCAGCCGCCGGCATACGTCGCGGCGAGGCCGACCCCGCTCCATAGATCGGCGCGCCGCTGGGGCGCGAAGCGTGCCGGATGGAAGTATGTCTGGTGGAAGCCCCACCCGTCGGCCACGAGCCAGCCGAGCAGCGGATCTCGCCGCCCGATCGCGCGCCGGAGCGATCCGTGGCGTCGCGCGGTGGCCCAACCGGCACCGATGTGCGCCATGTAGATGTGCTCCGGTCGATCCGCGAGGAGCCGCGTCCACCGATCGCGGCGCCACGGCGTGAGGTAGTCGAGGTAGTCGAGCAGCGTGCATGCCATGGCCGCACCCTCCACCGCGAAGCCACACAGCGCTGGATCGCCTTGCGCGAGCTCGGAGTCCAGGTCCTCCGCCAACCACGCATGATAGCCGTCGATGAACCTGCGGCCGACCGACTCCAGGCAGGCGCGCTTGTCGGCGGCCGTGGCCGTGAAGCCGCGCGTCGCAAAGTCTGCCTCGCGGCGCGACAGGCCGAACAGCGCTCGCCGGACTCGAATGCTCAGATCGGGCATCACCGCTGGCCTCTTGGTTACACTAAGCAGATGCGGAGTCGCTGTCTAGTGTTTAGCTGCACCCTATGGTGTGCAGTATGACGGAACCGGCGATCGGCGCGAGATGACCCGATCGAACTTCATTACAGTAGAGTCTGTTCATCGAGTGTACGTTCGGGCCGCGGGGTGTGCTTCCGCGCGCTGTGTCCTGGGCGCACCTGGTGGCGCCAGGACATGGTGTCTCCTGGGCGCACGCCGAGGGTCCTCGGCGCGCAACCGGCGCGCACCGAGCTCCTCACGCAAGCCTCAGCTCGACGATCGCCGGCGCCAGGCACGACGCGGCGAGGGTATTGCCTGCGCGTCGCCCGCCGCCCGCCGCGTCCGTGCGCGGTGGAATTTTTGCGACAGTCGCGCTCGTGCAGACAACGTGAATGCCAGCGGCAGGCTCGCCTGATTGCAGAGCTCGCGGCACTCCGGACTCTGTGAAATCGAGTGGTGATTCGATGTGAGCGTGTCTAAACTCTTGATGGTGTCATATATGTATTGCCGCGCTGTCTGATCGATCTCGCCTGCAACGATACAAAGTATGAATATGACGTCTGTCATCCTGGTCGCGCCGCGATCCGTGAGGGCTGTCTGCTCGGTGGCACGGCTGGGCGCCCGCTTGCCGGTGGGTGATCCTCGCGCGCGCAGCTGCTGCGGCCGCAGGGCGGTGCAGGGCGCACGCGAGCGATCTCACGTTGCATGGCAGGCCGGGTCGGGCAGGGCGACCTCGGGAGCGGTCACGTGGTGACCGCTCATCGGATCCGGGAGTCAACCGTCGCGAGTCACCGCGTCGGTGTCGCGCACGCGATCGATCTGATGCGGGCAGACGTGAGCGCGCCGCTGCGCCTGCCTCATCTCGCGAAGGTGGCGGGGATGAGCGAGTATCACTTCGTCAGGGTCTTCCACGAGTCGACGGGTCTCCCGCCGCTTCGGTTCCTGTCGGCGCTTCGCCTCGCACGTGCCCGCGACATGCTGATCAGCACCGATGATTCCGTGATCGAGATCTGCCTCGATGTGGGCTACAGCAGCATCGGGACCTTCACGCGGCGCTTCACCGAGCTGGTCGGGATCTCACCGCTGCGTCTGCGCCAGTGTGCCCGCAGTCACACGCTGCCGCCCGGAGCGCCCGGTGGTGGTGCAGGAGCGTTCGTCCGGGTGCATCTGACGTGCCCCGTTGGCGAGATGGAGGATCTGGAGGGGCCGGTGCTGGTGGCCGCGTTCGATTCGCCCCTGCCCTTTGGCAGGCCAGCGGCCTGTGCCATGGCGCCCACCGCGGCCTCGCTCTCACTCACGGGCCTGGCGCCGGGTCGGTATTACGTCCTGGCGTTCGCGAGCCTCGGCCGGCTGAACCTCGGCACCAGTCCGGTCTCGCTCTCGATCGACGATCGGGTTTCGCCCTGTGATATCGACCTCGCGCTGCGTCGCTTCGAGCCGACGGATCCCCCGTTGTTATCCTTCGCACCGTTCATCCTGCACCGAGTCGCCCTGGCGCCGGTAGCGATACGGGGCGCGTGCGACGGGTAGGCGCGCCGCCGCGATCCTCGCCCTGCCGCCGCCGGAGTGGCTCGCCGTCCTGGTCGCGACCGCGGTGGTCGGCCGGTGGTCGGCGATGTTCATTCAGGCGCTCGGTGATCCGATCACCCACGACGACGCGCCCCGCTCCCTGGTCGCCACGCCCGCTCCGGCGTGGCTGGTCGTCGCGATCAGCATCGGCGTCGCCGTCATCACCATCCTCGCTGTCGGCAAGGCCGGCATCCTCGCGCTCGTGATCGCCGCGATCGCCGCGTTCACGCTCGGCCTCGAAGCGCAGCGCCGCGACGGTGGCCTGTCCGGACCGGCGGTGGCGACGGTCGCCGCGGTCGGCGAGCTCGCCGTCCTCTTGATCGCGACGATCTAGCGGAAAGCTCAGCGCCCGTCCGATCGCGCTAGTGGACGATGAGGTCGCCGCTGTCGATCTGGCCGACCGGGACCTTGATCCGCTTGCGTCCGCGGATACGCGTGAAGTCGACGAAGTAGGACGGCAGGCCCTCGGCGTGGCCGGTGGGCGTGGTCTGCAGCTGATAGTGGAGGTGCGGCATCAGGCTGCTGCCGGAGGCGCCGATCGCGGCGAGGACCTGGCCGGCGGCGACGCGGGCGCCGACCTTGACCTTTGCGCTGCGCTGCTGGATGTGGCCGAACACGCTGACCTCGCCGTGGCCGTGATCGAGCACGACGTAGTTGCCGAACACGGCGAGCAGGTCGGCCTTCAGCGCGGCCATGTCGAGCTGGCGATCGTCGGGGCGATCGTCGACCACGGCGACGATCGTGCCGGCCGCCGGTGCATAGATCGGCGCGCCGAAGCCGAGCCAGCTGGCGTTGTTCGCCTCGTCGCCGTGGACCATCGCGCCGGCCTCGTCGATCGGGATCAGGTCGTAGCTGTAGCGCATGAAGTTGCTGTCGAAGCCCAGCGCGCGGATCGGCTCGAACACGTAGTCCCATCGGCGGTGGTGCGCGAGGAAGTCGTGGCCGTCCCACACGATGAAGCGGCCGCGGATCGGCAGCTTCAGGCGGGCATGATTCGCGTAGACGATCGGGCTGACCTCGGCCGTCGCGCTCATCTGCTGCTCCCCGGCGGTGCGCGCGTAGGTCAGCTCGAAGCGGAGCTTGCCGAGCTCGAGGTCACGCGGCAAGTCGTAGAGCGGGTTGATCACGAGCACGCTCTTGCCGGCGGCGAGCTCGCGGTTCGGGATCGTCGTGATGCTCGGGCTGACGCCGCTGCCGTTGAGGAACTTGCGGAACCCGAGCGTGCCGCCACGATCGAAGACCGAGACCTGGAGGTCGGTCAACGTCCAGTCGGCGGCCGACGTGTTCGTGACGAGCAGATCGCAGTTGACGAGCTGCGCGCCGTCCCGGAGCTCGACGTAGGCCGGCGCCGGCAGCACGCGCACGGTGATCGCCCCGTCGGGGACCGGGGTGACCGGTGCCGGCCTCGCGGGTGCTACCGGCATGGGTGCCGCCGGTGCGGGTGCCACCGGCGCGGGTGCCGGCGTCGCGGGTGCCGGCGTCGCGGGTGCCGCGGGCGCCGCCGCGACCGCGACCGGCGCGCGTCCGCCACCCCCGCAGCCAAGTAGCGCGACGCCGCACGCGAGCGATCTCAGGACCAACACGAGTCTCGGCAGCCGCAGGTCGCCCAGCGGTCGTGCGCGTGCTCGGGCTGCCTCAGCGTGCGGCAGCTCGGACATTCGGCGCCAGATCGCAGGTGCCACGCGGGGTCTCGGACGGTGCATCGGTTGCCTCGCGCGCATCGTGGCACGCGCATCCGCGAAAGTCGTGCGGCCAGGCGAGCACCGATCTGCGCCTTAGCCTCCTGGTGCTCGGCCGCAGAGGTTGATCGGTTCGAGCCATGGGATCGTCCTTCTCGGAGCCATCCCAGGCCGCGTCAACGCGCAGCGCAGCGACGCGGGCTGGGTCCCGAGGGAGATAAATTGCACGGCCGGGTGGTGGATCGCCGGCCGGTCGTGGAGATGGCACCACCCTTCATCGTGATACGGCGGTTAACGGACGACCGAGGGGGCCCAGACCCGCGTTGCCAGCGCGCGTGCCAGCGTTCTCCCGCACGCCGGCCATGGCACGAACGAGGCCACGCGATGTCTCCTGGGCGCCTCGCAGGGCAACCATTCGATCCTCCCGCGCCGGATACGAATCCAAGGCTAGCCGCAAGGCTCCGGATCCCGCGGCGCGGCAGGGTGCAGCTCGACGAGGGTCGCGCCCCAGCTGCCGCCGCGCTCGTCGCCCATCCGGTACGCCCGCACCGCCGGGTGACGGTCGAGCACGCCGTGGACGATGCGCCGCAGCGTGCCGGTGCCCTTGCCGTGCACGATCCGCACGGCGGTCATGCCCGCCTCCTGGGCGGCGCGGACGTACTCGGCCACGACATCGGCGCAGTCCCTGGGCAGGAACGTGTGGAGATCGAGCTCGCCGGTGAGCGCCGCTGTGGCCGAGTCGTCGTCGTCGAGTAGTTCGTCGGGTGCGGCGCGTAGATCGGCGTCGATGTCGTCGAGATCGGGGCCGGGACCGGGAGGGCGCCGCGGGGACATCACGGTCACGCCGGCTCACCCGGGCCAGTGCGCGCCGGTGGGGATGAACGGG
>Ga0137459_1000039_pt1 | contig 40018 bp, 42 predicted proteins | sample EasRivERMGT700_2_FD_104908 | JGI IMG/M metagenome (GOLD analysis project Ga0137459, IMG submission 104908) | Soil microbial communities from meander-bound floodplain in the East River, Colorado, USA - East River MetaG ERMGT700_2 | ecosystem: Environmental > Terrestrial > Soil > Floodplain ...
CAACCGCGTTTGTACCGTCGAGGAGCCATCTTCGAGACGCGGACTCTTGCCCAGAGCTCAACGGTCCAACGACCGATCGAGCGGAAGCGCGCGAAAGAACGCGGGCGCTCATTTTCACGGCAGTGTCGTGATCGCGGGTTCGAGTTTCTGACTGCTCTCGAACGCGGCGCATGCCTCGGCGAGCTTGCCCGCCTGCAATAACTTACGGCCTTCGTTGAACAAGCTCTGCGCCTACGCGCCCGCCGACTGCGCGAACGCACACGGAGAGGCAGTGGCCAGCACGACGAGCGAGAGCACCAAACAACGAGTACGCATCACGAGTTCTCCATCCTAGAGTTCTCCATCCTACCATCCACTACCCTACCAGGTTCTGAATTGGCATTTATGTCTCTTTGGGTTGCGGGCGTCAGCCGCGCTATGAATGCGAGCACAGAAGCTCCGCAACGCCGCTTCGTCGCCGGCCAACATGGGCGCTACGCCCCGCTCCCGTATTGGGCCAGCGCCACGGCGATGTGCTCGGCGGTGTGTTTGGCCAGCCGCGCGGCGAGCTGATCGCCGAACTTCGTGGCAGCACGCAGCGCCTCTACCCCTGCTCCAACGAGGTGAGACACGCTCTCGAGGCGGTGGCGATCCTCGTCAGCGTCGTCGCCCCATGTGCCGACCTCGATCATGGCCTGCGTGGCAATGCCCATGGCGCTGGCTCGCGCGAGGACATAGCGGAGGTTGTTGACCTCGCCCTCGATGTCGAAGGAGCGCTCTTCCGAACCTGGGTCCGCGACGTCGAAGGGACGCTCCTCCGAGCCTTGGTGACGGCTGGTCATCGCTCACCGCTTTCGACCAGTTCGGCCATGGCGGCCGCCTCGATGCGCGCCGTGCCGGAGTCGATCCACCCTGCGGAGCACGAGTGAACCTGCGTAGGCTGGTCGTCGAACAACGAGCTGACGCGCAGCACCGGCGCGGCGATGGGGTGAGGTTCACCGAGCGGTTCGGCCAGCTGGGAGATCTCGTCGATGTGATCGCCGAGCCGTCCGACGGCGATGGGGTCGTCGGGATGGCCGATGACGCGTGCCGCAGCGGCGGCGTGCCGGTGGAGCTTCTCGAGGGTGGTTTGCGGGATTTGTTGGTCCATGCTCCTAGTGTTAGATCATATGGCGGCCAATGGCCGACCTTGGCTGCCATTCTAAGCCTACGGTCGGCCTTTCACGACCGGGAGTTGCAGGCGAGACTCACCGGGCTGTGAAGGGTCCGACCAAGCGCGACGAACGCATCTCGATCCGGCTCCCCGGCGATGTGCTTGAGCGCCTGCGGATCGTCGCCACCTCCGACGGTCGCTCGGTCGCGGACTGGTCATACCGTGTGATCGAACAGGCGATCGCGCGCGCAGAGGCCAAGCTCGCTCGGGGCAAGCCACGGTCAAGGCAGTAGCCGCAGGCAACCGCCGCGCATCCGGCCTCGAAGCCTTCCGTATCCGAGCGCGACCCCGACGCAGCCAAGCGCGGCAAGTAGCCCCATCGATTCGGACCCACGATCATGTCTCAGCGGAGCCAGCGAGGGCGCCATCGTCTCAACGGCGCCACAGGCTTCAGATCGGGCTCCGATGCGCCACGGTCGGTCACCCCTCTTCGACACGCCACGTGTCTTCCAACGCTCGGACCACGCGCACGATCATGGCCATCGATCACGGGAGCATTCCTCGCTCCGAATCCTGACCGCGAGCACTCGGTTCATGGACAGCGAAACGACCGTTACGCGACCCATCGCGGTGAGCCCGAGGATCTCGCCCGATGCATCCGCACGGAAATGATCACTCCACGCGTGGAGCCTCGGATGGAAGAGCGGCGTCGCATCGCCCGTGGCCAGATCGATCGCCGTGGTTCGAGCTCCTTTCCGCAGCGAGCACGAGACGCATGCGAGCGCCAGGTTCTCGAGCGAAGTCCCGCCGCCGACCACGCGAGGAACGATATGGTCGACGTGGAACGGCGCTTCCTGACTGACCTGCGCGATCCGGCAATACTCGCATCGATCGCCCGCTCGTAGCCGCACTCGGCGCTGCAAGGAGACCGGATTGTGGCCGCCGCTCATCCGATGTCGGAGTGCTCTTGGAAATGCGCAGGCGCAGGAGTGTCAGTAGATCGGCCAGATCGACCAGCCCTTCCGCCTCCGCCTGCTCGTCGGGCGTCAACGGCGTCCCGTCGTCTTGCTTGTCCAGGAGCGCCTGCAATCGCCGATCAACCCCTTCAGGCAGGTGCAACCGCGCCAGATCCTCGGGGACTTCGATCTCGACCTTCGCGCCCGTGCTCACCGAGCCACTCTACCGCAGCGTCCGCGTCGTGGCCACGGTACTGGCGGTTCCGCATGGGATTCGACTCGCCACGGTCGCTCAGCAGCCCGGCGACGCGGTCCGGCCTCGCGGAAGGCGCAGATCGACACGCGCTTCGCGCCGCGCCCGGCGCGTGCGTCGCTCCAGCGAACGCCGAGAAGGCCGAGGTCAAGAACCGCGTGCTCGCGTGGATCGATCGGCAGTTCCCCGACGAGAAACAAGCCCCAGCCTCCGACATGGACGGGATGGAGCTCGTGTTCAACGCCGTCTGCAAGGACGGCAGCGCGGTGTTCGCCGACGTGAGCCAGGATCGCACACCGAAGAAGCAGGACGACACCTTCCCGACGCGCCGCAACTTCGTGCTGCGCATCGACGGCAACAACATCGAGACCATCGCCGCGCGCACGAGCACGGCGTCGATGGGGTGGATGGAGTGGGCCGATGAAGGCCGGCTCGCGGTGGTCACGCAGATCGATCTCGATGGCGACGGCGCCGCCGACCTCGTCTGGACCGATCACCAGCACGAGGGCGGCGACATCTCGACCTGGGACAGCCTCTCGGTGCGGTTCACGACCGGCAAGACGGCGCCGATCGTGCGCGTGAAGAACCTGGCAGATGTGCGCGTGGTGAAGAGCCAGCTGGTGATCGCCGGGCAAGATCGTACCGACACGCGCGCGATCTACGCGTGCGTCGGCAAGGACCTGCGGGTCGCGCCATGCGCCGCGGCGGCTTCGCTCCAGCGCACCGCCGACCAGCTCGACCTCGAGACCAAGCTCGACTCCCTGGACGAACCCCGGATCGCGACCTCGCCGTCGAATGGCTCGGCACGCTCGGCGGGAAGGGCTCGGCAGCGCTCCTCGCGGCGCTCCCCGCAACCACGCCGCGCCAGAAGGCCGAGCGCCACGTCGCGAGCTTCCTCGTGTCGAAGCAGCTCGACGACGCGTTCCAGACGCTGTTCGAGCAACCGCACCCCGAAGCGATCGCCTACTTCGATCAGCTCGCCTCGCAGCTCGGCGACAAGCCGTGCACGCCGGCGCCGCTCACCGACGCGACGCGCGCGAAGCTGAACGCGTGGATCGCCAAGCAGGACGACCATCCCGAGATGATCGAGCTCACCGCCGAGTGCGGCACGTACGCGTGGGTCGAGTGGAACCATCGCGGCGATCCGGATCGCAACGAGCTCCTGATCGGCCTCGACGGCCCCGAGCCCGTGCGCGTCGCGAAGTTCAAGCAGGACCCGATCCTCGGCCCGAGCCGGTCGGCGGGTCACGTCTACGAAGGCGCGTTCTTCCAGCACGGCGGCGTCACGGTCGGCATCGTGATCCGCGGCAAGAACGTCTCGGTGATCGCGAACGACAAGGTCGTCGCGCAAAGCCACGGCGAGATCGTGCGCTACGGCTACGATCGCTGCTGGAACGAGCGCAGCCCCGACCTGATCGTCGACAGCGGCACGATCATGCACCCGACCCCGACCCGCCTCGAGAAGGTCGATCGCGACATGGTGAAGCCGCACGAGGCGTACCGCGCGGCGCTCGGCGCGGCCCCCAAGCTCGTCGCAGAATGCAAGGCGCTGGCGCCCTAGCTTCGCCAGCGTCGCTTCGTCACTTCTTCGCGAACCCGATGGTCGAGGATCTCAGCACTACCGACTGCGGCCCCGACGACGATCACTTGTAAATCGCCGCGCATCAGACGTCCGAGAACGCCTTGCGCTTGTAACGTCGCTCGGCGGCATCCGGGGACAGTGGCACGCTCAGGGTCGTCCGGACCCGGCGCACGCCCATCATCGCGGCCTGCCCGCCGAGCTTCCACTCGGCGAGCATCGCGGCGAGCGTGGGATCGACGCTCGTAACCAGTCGAGATCCAGCAAGAACTGGGCGCGGTGACGCGCGCGATCAGTGCGATCGAGTAGATCTACACGATGGCGGCAAAGAAGAAGAAGAAGCCATCCGGGATCGAGTGGGTGGGAGGCCTGGTCTCACTGCCGAGCTACGTCACGGGCGAGGGCGAGCCATTTCGCCCCGAGATGCTCCTCTGGATCAGCTCCGAAGGCGCGGTGCTCGGCATGCAGGTCGCGAAGCCCGGAGAGCTGCTCGGCACGGCCTGCGAGCACCTGCAGCACACGATCGCATCGCCGATGCTCGGCCGCCCGCACGCCCCGGCGCGTCTGCGCGTGGCGTCGCCCGAGCTCGCCGACACCCTGCGGGCCGGCTGTCCCTCGATCGAGATCGTGCGCGCGCCGACGCCGGAGCTCGACAAGATCGTGGCGATGCTGGCGGAGCAGCTCGGCGAGGGCGACGAAGCGGCGCCGAGCTACCTCTCGCCGGAGCTCGGGCCGGACGCGATCGCGTCGCTGTTCCGGGCCGCGGCGGGCCTGTTCCGGGCACAGCCCTGGAAGCACGTGCCGAGCGATCAGAGCGTGTTGTCGGTCACCATCGAGAAGCTCAAGCTGAGGGATGCGGTGCTGTCCGTCATCGGGCAGATGGGGCAGAGCCTCGGGATCATTCTGTTCTCGGGTCTCGAGGACTTCGAGGCCTACCTCGAAGCGGCCGAGGCGGTGGAGCTCGGCGAGGAGCCGGAGCTGCCGCCCCACTTCGCCCTGAACTTCGATCAACGTGACGAGCTCCCGGCGGCCCTGCGCCTGGAGATCGCCGAGCATCAGTGGGAGGTCGCCGGCCCGGACGCATTCCCGTGGTTGATGGCCCTCGACGAGGACATGGTGGTTCGGCCGCCCACGCCGACGGACGTCGCGATCGCCGAGGCCGTCGCGTGCGCGCTGGCCGAGGTGCTCGTGGAGAAGGAGGCGCTGTGCTCGGCGTGGAGCGGGGGCGCGCCGTTCTCGCGCAGCCTGTCCGTCCACACGCACCTGGGCGATCTGGAGGTGACGCTGCGGGCGCCGTACGAGCCGCGGACGTGAAGCCCGCGGTCCCGGCGACCTGATCGCAGCGCTCGCCGAGCCGGCGCGCCGGCGAGCTCCTCCTCGAGGGAGTGACGATTCCGCAGGCCGCGCGGCAGCGTGCGCGACGATTCGCGCTGGCGCGTCATCGTTCTTCGAGTTTCCGTACACGAGCGAGCACCTCCTGCCTGCGCTTCGAGTGGCGGGGGTGATCGGGAACGCGATGGAGCAACATGCGGACCCGCTCGTGCTGGCGCGGTGAGAACACCGACGCTTCGATCAAGCTGACGCAACACTCTGCCATGTCCAGCAACTCTTCGTCGTTGGGGTTCGGGACGTGGAACAGGTCTTCATAGCGCTGCCGCTTGTGCGCGATCCCTTGTTCTCGCTTGCGACACCGGACGCATCGCACGCAATTCGCGTCGAGCGGAAAGCCGAGCTCTTCGTACCAGTGTCGTTGCTCCTCGGCGAAGAAGAGGAAGGACCCGGAGCAACCCTGGCAGGTTCGTTTGGCGTCGAAGTAGTGCGTGACCGGAAACGTGGTAAAATTCTGCTTCGACACATCGGCGACAATTGCCGTGTTCGGAATTCGACAATCAGAGCCCGAGTGCCAATGGAACTTGACCAATGGCATACCGGGTTTGGTGTATTCCGGCCTCGTCGGATTCAGGCCGGTCACCCGCGGGCCTCGACCGTAGCGCGGATGCGCTACGAACCCTTGATACTCGTCGTTCTTGCCCATGGAACCGATCCTACGCGATGCCGCGCGACCTCGCGCGCCGTGCTGGGCCTACAGCCCCAGCGGCGCAAAGATCGCCGAGCACAACACGTGCTCGCCGACCGCGATCTCCGCACAGGCGGAGATGAAGCTGTGCCCAAGCAACGCCGGCAAGTGGATGGACTACACGATCCAGACGATGGGTAATCCGACACGCAAAGCGGCGAAGGTCTACTGCAACGCAACGACGAAAGACGCGAACGTCGAGAAGTACAAGGAAGGTCCGAAGAAGACCGACAACACTGCGGTTCGGGCGACCTTCAGCTTGGGAACAAGTCGGGAGGGTCTGATCTTCGACGAAAGCCCAGTCAGCACGCCCGGATAGCCGTCTCATGGCGTCCCAAGGTGTCGCGTGCCAACGGGCCCCAGGTGGGAGTGGAGGTGAGAGCCAAGAAGTCGCTCCACTTAGAACGTCTGTTCCCACGCGTTCGGCGCGTCGGCCACCTTCACCGTCGCCTTCACGTCGTCGCCCTCCTGCGCGCCCTGCGGGCGGCCGGTGACCCACACGCGCAGGCCGTTGCCACTGCCAAGCGCGAACCAGCCCGCAGGCGCGATCTGCTCCACCACGTACGGGTCGAGCTCCGCCGGCTTGCCGTCGGTGGGGCGGCACAGCAGCACCGGCGTGGAGAGCTGGCCCTTGCCGCTCGGCGTCGCGAGCACGCAGCGTAGCTTCACGCTCGGCGCGCGGGCGAGGGCCAGCCCACCCTCGAACACGTGGGGGCATACCGCGTTGTCGAGCGCGAGCACGACCTCGGCCACACCGTCGACCACCGTGTAGCGCCCGCGATAGCCCTGCTGCTCGCGGTAGCGATCCTCGGTGTGGACCTCGGGGCCGTCGTTGCGAAGCTCGTAGCGCCATCCGCGGCACGCGGTCGCCGTCCCGTCGGCGGCGAGCTCGAGCGCGAACGCGGAGGTCGAGTCCTCGTTCAGCACCTGCAGGTCGTGCGTTCCGTGCATCGTTCGCTGGATCGCGGTCGCGTAGCGCCCGGGGGCGAACGCCGCGGGTGCAAACCCGTGGCCGAGTACGACGGTGGGCATCGTGCCCGCCGTCGCCGGACCTGTCGGAGTGTCAGCAGCCATGTTCGTCGACTTTCGGCAGGACGGCGCCGCGAGCACGAGCGCCAGTGCGAGGAGCCATCGGTCAGTCCGCAAATCCACTGAGGTCCCGGTGGGTGAGCACGGTACTGAACGTGCTGTTGAGGGTGAACAGCTCGTGAACGACGCGCAGGTCGCGCTCCTCCGGGCCGGTGATCGATCCGACCGCGCGCAGCGCGACCTCGATCCACAGATCGCGGTGCGTCGCGGGCGTCGCCTGCGCCGCCGTGATCTCGGGAGCCGTCGCGCGCCCGTTCAAGAAGGAATCCACCACTCATGCCGCCCGTCTCCTTTGCAAGGCTTCGCCCTCGTGCCCGAGTGTATCGTACGTATCGAGCGGGATACCGGATTCGAACCGGCGACCTTCAGCTTGGGAACGCTTCTGAGCCCTCTGCCTCCAACCATACTTCCAAGTCATTCCTCACACTTATCTGTCCCGCGTGGTCCCCAAGACGTTGCATGTTGTGGCACTGGAAGTGGGGTTCGAGGTGGGTCGTTTTCGGAGCTCGGACAAGCCTCGGCAGCATGCATGCGCCCGCGCCCTGATGGGTGAGGACGAGTACCCGCACCTCGATCCGGGTCCGCGGCCGGGCCGCGGCCAAGGAAGACGCCGGCGCGTTAACCACCGGGTCGCCTACTTGGCGCCGTGTGGAGCTATGCGAACGCCGGCCCGGCGAACGCGCTGCGCGTCGAGGGCAAGGACCCCGGCGCGTGCGCCAACCGTCTGGAGGCCGAGGTCCGCGCGCCCACCTCGGGCGAGGCCGGCCTCGTCGACCTCGTGGTCAACAAATTCTCCAGGCATGTGTAGGATTAGGCAAGCGGTTTGGAGGAACTGGCAGGCACTGCGGCCCCGCGTTGGGGTATGGTCCTTTACATGTCGAGTTCCAAAGAGAAGCGAATGAAGACTCGGACACTGACAGCAGATGTCGAAATCCCGTACCTTGGCTTTGGCACGTACCTCATCGCCGCCGATGAGGCTGCCGCAGCGGTGAGTGAGGCCATTCGCGCTGGCTACCGGCACATCGACACCGCGGAGGGCTACCAAAATGAATCGGGCGTCGGGGCTGGAATCCAGCAGGCGCTCGAGTCCGAGGGTCTAGCGAGAAGCGATCTCTTCGTCACCACGAAGCTCTGGCCCGGGAACCCAGCGTGGGGCCAGCCGGCGAAGACCACCGTGTCAACGGTGACATCGCTCAACGAGAGCCTCGAACGGCTGGGGCTAGACTACGTCGACCTTTACTTGATCCATGCACCGTTCGAACGAGACCAGAGGCTCGCCCAGTGGTGCGGGCTCGTCGAGCTGAAGCGGCAGGGAAAGGCGCGTGCGATCGGCGTGAGCAACTTCAGTATCAAGCACATCGAGGAACTGAAGGCAGCGGGCCTGCCCATGCCGGTTGCCAACCAGATCGAGCTTCATCCGTGGTCGCAGAAACCCGAGCTGGTTCGATACCTCAACGACAACGCGATCACACCCATCGCCTACAGCAGCCTAGTTCCGCTCTCCACCTGGAGAACCGCCGAGGGGCAGGACAGCGCGAAGACGGACCAGATGAAGGCCGACGGCGAGCAAGCGGACGCCCCATTCAAGGTCATGGCCAAGAAGTACGGCGTGAGCGAGGCGCAGGTCCTGCTGCGCTGGGCCATCCAGAAGGGGTATCCGGTGCTTCCGAAGAGCACCAACCCCGACCGCATTCGGAAAAACGCCGACATCTTCGGCTTCAATATCGACGACGAGGACATGGCTACGATCGTGAAGATGGACCGTGGCGACGGGGTTGCCTGGGCCATGGGCGATCCCACGAAAGCTCCATGAGCCGGCCTGGGAGCGCTAGGGAAAAATCATCGTCGTTTGTCATTTGGCTCTGAGTGGGTTGACCCATAACCGAGACGCGGTGCAGCAAAGCGCCGAGGGGGTCGACAGGGCCGAGAGGACGAACCTGAGCAAGGGCATCGGAGTTATGAAACAGGTCAATCTAGGATCACAAGGACTTCATGTTCCAGCAGTCGGTCTGGGATGCATGGGAATGTCGGATTTTTACGGCGCCTTTTCAGAAGCTCAAAATCTTTGCGTTCTCGATCGGGCAGCAGACATTGGGTGCACGTTCTGGGATACGTCAGACGCGTATGGCCCGTTTACGAATGAAATCTTGTTGTCAAAGGCACTCAACGGGCGCCGCGACCAAATCACCTTGGCAACCAAATTTGGCGTTTCCCGCGACGAAGACGGCAGCTGGCAAGGTATCAAAGGAAGTGCGGATTAACATCGGATTTGTGGCTTACAGTCCCCTTGGCCGAGGATTTTTGTCCGGGGCAATCCGGTCACGAAGTGATCTACAACCCGGAGACTGGAGGTTGAAGAATCCGCGATTTACCGAGGAGGCAATCGCCATGTGCGTCCAGTGCGGTACCGCTGATCACCTCTACCTGGTCGCCGGCGCTCGGGAGGCGGCTGACGCCCTCCTGTCGCGCTGCCTTCGCCTCGATGTCGAGGGGGCCGTCGCGTTGTCGAGAGTCGAAATCGGCTGCTGTGGCTACGACACCGGAGAACGGACCTATCCCACGCGGACTAGTCTGGCTAGGATGCCACTGGAGGCCGAAGCATGCACCTGGAAGGACTCATCAAGCAAGCTTCCCGCCGGTTTTCGGCGCCCGAAAACGGCCATCAACAAGCCGCACAGCCGATGGATGGTCTTCTGCTCCTCCGGCAGAACTCCCCGAGTTCGTTCGAGGCCTCGTTGTACGAGCCCGTCCTATGCCTGATCCTCCAAGGCAGGAAACAGTTATCGATCGGAGAGCAGACCTTGTCGTTCGGCCCGGGGGAGTGCCTCCTCGTGAGTCACGACCTGCCCGTGTGCTCCAGAATCACGAAGGCTCCATACTTGGCGTTGGTGCTCGAGGTTGACGTCGCCACCATCAGGAAGCTCTACGATGAGGTCGCAGGGTCAGCGCTCGACAGTGAGCGTGCTCGTGCGGCGGAGACACGTCGGGCGGATCCCGGACTGCTCGATGCCTTGTGTCGATATTTGGCGCTCGCCGACTCGCCTGCGGACGCGAAGGTACTCGGTCCGCTCATCTCGAAGGAGATCCACTACCGCTTGCTGATGGCCCCGTTTGGCGGAATGCTCCGCAGTCTCATTCGCCACGACAGCAACGCGAGCGCCATCGCCCGCGCCATTGGCCACATCCGCGACGACATCCGTTCGCCGATTGCGATCCCAGATCTCGCCCGGCAGGTCGGAATGAGCACGTCGACATTCCACCAACACTTCAAGACGATCACGTCAACGACGCCGCTGCAATACCAAAAGGAGCTTCGCCTGCTCGAGGCAAGGCGACTCCTGAGGACGGGCGGCGCCTCGGTTACCACTGCCGCCTTTGATGTTGGGTACGAGAGCCCGAGCCAATTTAGCCGCGAGTACGCGCGCAAGTTCGGAGTACCGCCGAGCCAAGATATGGCAAACGGGACTGGCTAGGTGTGGTTGTCAGCCGCGCCACGGCATCATTCGCGCCCGATTCACCGCTGTTCCAGCTCGGTCTATGCGGGCTGGACGGGGGATGTCTCGCGCTCGCGTCGTGAGATCGACGGCGCGAGAACCACTCGCCGAAGGCAGCGTGCGACATGCCCAACAGCTCCGCAGCGCCTGCGACGCTGCCGGCGTGCCGGAGCGTGAGCATGCGCAGCGTGGCCATCTCGATCTCGTGCAGGGACGAGGCGCAGCGAGCGCGCACACAGTCACGGTCACCGGGCGCGCTTCAGCCCGGCGCGGCAATTGATACCTTCGAGAACCGCATCGATGGCGGCCTCGATATCACCATGGAGTTGGCAGCAAGATCACGACCACGAGTGGGGCCGTTGCCGAGCGCGTTCTCGCAGGCATTCGCGCGCCGGTTCGGCCGCTCGCCGACCGTCCGCATGCTCAGAACTGGATCCCGGAGTCGAAGCTGCTGATCCGGTAGTACGGCGCGAGCTCCGCGGTGCCTTCGATCGTCTGACCGTCGAAGCTGACACCGTTCAGCGTCGTGCCGTTCGCATGGATGTAGCGATGGAACCCAGACTCGTACTGGCGCTGGTCGTCGAGTGCGAAGCCGCTCGTGACCGACAGCGTGTTGAAGCCGGGATCGCCGGGGCGGCCGAGGTCGGTCTGCGAGTCGAGCGCGTGGCACTGGAACGCCGCCTCGGTCTGGTCGCGGATCGTCGAGTGCCGGAGCCAGAGGTTGTTGTCCATGTTCTCGTACGAGATCCCGACGTGGCCACCGACGATCTCGATCCCTCGCGCATCGAGGAACGAGTCGTCGATGCCGTTGTTCGGGCTCGGGCTGGTGACGCGGATGCCGACGTGATCCTGATCGAGGATGTGGCTCGTCGCGACATACACGTCGGCGGTGTCGACCCACAGTCCGACCGAGCTCACGGCTGGTGTGGTCTCGTCGTCGCGGATCGTGGTGTCGGTCACCGTCGCGCCTCCGTAGGTGATCCGGATCCCGAGATAGTTGTCGACGAAGTCGCAGCCGACCACCGTCGCGCCGCCGGTGTGCGACGGCGCGCCGGCGATCCACAGACCGGTCGCGCAGTTCTCGACCGTCACGCCGTCGAGCGTCACGCTGCCGCCGTCCCGGGCCACGATGCCGTCGCCCGAGGTGCAGTAGATCGTCGAGCTCGTGAACTGGATGACGCCGTCGGTCTCGACCGCGGGGCCGACGCCGGTGAACGTGTAGTGATCGATCGCCGCCGGGCGACCGAACGCCGCGATCCCGCCGCTGTCGTGGACGCGCTGCACGACGAGGGTCCCGTAGGCGTCGATGCTCCACGGCAGGAGCGGCTCCGCGAATGTCAGGTCGCGGAACGTCGTCGTCTGGGTGTCGGGACCGTAGATGACGGCGAACCCGAACCCTTCGTCCGCGATGCCGCGCACGATCGCGGTGGCGCCTGGTGCGCCGGCGACCGTGACGCCGGTGTTGAGGTTGACCCAGCGGCCACACTCGTGCGTGCCACCCTGGAGCTCGATCGTGTCCCCCGCGCCCGCGAGCTCGAGATCCGGATCGCACAGGCCGAGCGGCGAGCCATACGTACCGAGGCCGCCGCTGCCCGTCGGCGAGACCACGAACGGCGTCACCGCAATCGCAGCGGGCTTCGTGATAGTGCCGGCGCTCGCCACGATCGTGACGGGCTGTGGACCGACGACAGCCGGCACGTACAACGTGACGCGGACCTCGGTCGCACTCGCACTGTCGATCGCCGCGGCCGTGGTGCCGACCGTGACGCTGCTCGCGCCGTCGAGGTTGCGGCCCGTGATCACGAGGTGCGCCTCCGCGTCCTGCCGGGTCTCGGTTACGCCCGCTGTGGTCGCGACCGTGAGGATCGCCGGGTCCGTGCTCGGTGCGTCGGGTGGCGCGTCGACCGGCCCATCGACCGCCCCATCCGGGCTCGCATCGCCGGCTGCATCACCTGGAGGGGTACTCGAGCCGCCGCCACACGCGATCAGAAAGACCAGGAGGTACCTCGCCATGATCTGAGTGGATGCACCGGGCGCGCCACGCGATCTGGCGAGCCTAGCGCCCGCGCGGGCGCAGGCCGAGCGTGGGCTTCCTCGGGATGCGCAAGCCGCGCGCCGTTCATGTCTCGCGATGCCGCAGCGCGCCGGCTGATCACGTGCCAAGCACGCGCCGAGCATAGGGCGGTCTTGCCGTGCGCCGACCTCGTCGTACATGGCGTCGACCGCGACTTCGATCCGGGCGGGGCGAGCGGCAGAAACTCCGCGGGGTGGAATGTCTCGCGGTTCTGGCGCTGCGCGAAGTCCCGGACGCGGACAAGCTCGGCGCGCAGCCGCACCAACGCGGACTCCCGCCGCCGCAGGTCGCTGAACTGGCCGCGGAGGTCTTCGTGCCGCATCGCATCGTTGCCGCGGTCCGTCCGCTTGGGGAACCACCAGCGGCCATCCTCCTCAATGCCGTGGGGGGCGACGGCTGCTCGGCGGGATGTGGAAAACGTGCACCAGCCGGCCGTCGGGAAGCGGCAGCGACGGGTTGAGCAGCGTGAACGGGACCGGCGGCGCGCAGGTTGAGGCCAGCATGCCGAAGTCGCGCGGCACCTCGTCGGCCGGCGCGCAGCCGACGAGCCGGTCCGCCGCCGCGAGGGACCTGTCGTCGCGGACGCCGATCACCGGAAGCCGCCGTCGCTGTTCGCGAACGCCGAGACGGTGCCGCGCAGCCGGCGCCGGGCGTCTCGGTCCTTGCCGTTCGGCAGCATCTCCTTGAACTCGAGCCTCCGGTCCTCGAAGATCCCGCGCTCCAGCAGGCCGCGCAGCGCCTCGAGCGTCCAGCCCGCCAGCGTCTCGGGGATCACGGCGCACCCGCGCTCGGCCGAGCCGGCGGCGCTCCCGGGCGGCTTCTTGATCGATCCCCAGACCGCCGAGATCTCCTCGCAGGCGGCCACCAGGTGCTCGCGACTTCACGTCCTTGGTCAGCGGGGCGGTCTTCGATAGGTAGATCGGTCACGCGGAAGAAGCGAGCGCCGAAGGCGTACCCGGTCGAGCCCGAGCTCGCGGAGATCCTCCAGCAGCACCGGATGCGTTTGCTCAAGGAGCAGGCCCCTGGCCTGGCGAAGGGCCTGATGTTCCCGTCCAAGGTCGGTACGTTCCGAGCTCCGAACAGCCTGGATATCGCGTGGGCAAAGTGCCTCGCGGAAGCGCAGATCGACAAGCGCTTCACCACCACGGCCTGCGCTAGCGACCTTCAGCTTGGGAACAAGTCGGACGTGAGCTGATCGTCGACGAAAGGCCTGTCAGCACGCCCGGATAGCCATCTCATGGCGTCCCAAGGTGTCGCGTGCCGACAGGAGGAGGTGGGAGTGGAGGTGGGAGCGAGAAATCGCTCCACCTCGTCGTTTTCGAGGCCTCCGAGCTCGTCGCGCAGGCCCTGACACGGCCGGCGTGACGCGCAAGATTGCCACCATCGACGTCGCGCGCGTGGCACCGCCCACACATCATCGCGCTCGGTCCAGCGCCGCGGATCCGCACACGACGCGCGCGGCGTGAACGCGATGACCTTGCCGCGCGCATCGTGTGCGATCTCGCAGCACTCGTCGAGCATGCGGCCGGCGTTAGTCCGGTGCGAACAGCGCAGGCGCACTGTGGCTCGGTAGCGGCGATCTCCCGCCGCACGAGAGCTCATGAGCATGCCCCGCCGTCGTGGCGGGCCCACATCTCAACGCAGGCGCTTGGCGAGGCCGCGCGGATCACGTGGCAGATCGTCGAGCAGCACCGTGATGCCATCGCGCGTCGCGAACACGGCGGCCTCGTTGCGCACGGTGAAATCGAGGAACTTGCCGGTGAGGCCGGGGTGGGCCTCGCCCGATTCGACGTCCACGAGCGTGCCGGAGCCATCGAGGAACGTGCGGTCGTCGGGAGAGAACACGATCGGCCCGGTGATCACGTGGCCGCGCAGCGGGATCGCGGTGCCGCGGTCGAGGTCGAGCAGCTCGGCGTCGCTGGGCGAGCCGAGCACGGCGTGCGTGCCGTCGCGCGACAGCGCGGCCAGCTTGCTGTCGCGGGCGGGGGCGATCGGCCGCGATGTACGCGTCGCGACGTCCCACAACAGATAGCCGCCGTGCTCGCCCGCCGTGAGCGCGCGCGTACCGTCCCCGGAGAGCGCGCCGGCGTCGCCGGTCGAGCCGGCGAGCACGGCGAGGCGGCCGGTCGCCGCCTCGACGAGACAGCGCCGCTCGATGCCCTCCGGTGCACAGCCCACCAGGAGGTGGCCGCCGGCGTCGTCGACCACGAGCCGGCCGTCGAACCGGAGCTTGCTGGCAGGGATCGCGATCCTCCGGGGCGAGGGCGTCCATACCACCACCGCGCCCGGGCTCCACGAGATCGGCGCGCCGTCGCGCCGGACCGCGACGCCGAGCGGTCCATCGCCCGCGCCTGGGTGGGCGCCGAGCTCGCGCGGTGCCGCGCCGCGCGGCCAGGCGAACACGCGCGCGCCGAAGCTCAGGGCGGCGTCGCCGGCGTCGTTCACCGCGATGGCGCCGCGGTGCGCGAGGGCGAGCCCCGGCACGCGCTCGACGTGCGATCGATCGATCGGATCGCCGCGGCGCAGCTCGTCGTCGTTGACCGTCAGGAGCTGGGCGCCGCGCGGCGACAGCGCCACGCCGGGCAGTGAGTGATCGTGCGCGCGAGCCCGCCGCTCGAGGCGCCAGACGTGGAGCCGGCCATCGCGGCCCGAGGTGATCAGCCGGTCGCCCGCCAGCACGCGCGCTTGCACGACGCCGCGCAGCGTGATCGACGTCCAGGCTGCGGGTTCCAGGACCACCAGCGAGTCGTCGTCGCGAACGCTGATCAACCAGGCACCGTCGGGCGACACTTCGAGGGAGCCGTCGGGTACGTCGTCGTCGCGGAACGCGTTGCGCTGCCCGCGGGTGATGCTCCACCGCCAGTCACGGCCGGCGCCCCACGCGTGCGAGCCGTCGGGCGCGACCGCGACGCTGTCGGTGATCGCGTCGTGCGCGACGAAGTGCGCCGGCTGCGCGAAATCCCAGTACGTCGCGACGCCGCGCACGCTGGTGACCACCACCTCGGCGTCGCGCGACATCCACGCGTCGGCGGTCCCCGGCGATCCGGCGGTGTCGCCGGCGATCGCGCCGAGCTCGTGGCCATCGCGATCGAGCCGATGGAGCGCGCCTTTGCCGTCGAGCACCACGACGTGGGCGCCATCCGGCGCCAGCCACGCCCCGGCGGCGGTCGCGGGCGCTGTGCTCGGGTCGACGCACGCCGCGATCTCGCGGCGCTTCGCAGTGTAGTCGACGACCCGTTCCGTGGTGGCGCCGGTGGTCAGGTTGACCTCGATCACCTGAATCTCGGCGGCCCCGAACACCGCGAGCGCGCGCTGGCTGTCGTGGCACGCCCACACCGCGGGCAGCGCCGCCGTCGGCTCGGTGACCCGCACGGGCAACACGCGGATCCGCCCGGTCGCGAGCTCGCCGATCCAGATCCTGCGCACGTCGGAGGAGATCGCGAACCGCCCGTCGGGGGTGATCTCGAACGCGGGGTTGGGCAGGTGGTCGAGCGTGCGTTCGAGCCGCGGGTACACCCGCGCGCCGGCCGCCATCGAGCGCGCCATCGCCCATCCTGGACCGTCGACATTGAGCTCGGCGAGCAACGCGAGCGCGGCCGGTGGATCGGCCTCGAGCGTCGCGCGCGCCTGGATGAGGATCGCGCGGTTCGCCTGGGCGATCGCGGCGTCGCGCTCGGCGACGATCCGGCGCAGGCTCCAGCCGCCGAACCCCAGCAGGATGGTGGCGGCGATCGCGATGACCGCGGCGATCGCGCGATGGCGCGCGAGCCAGCGCCGGATCCGCTGCGCGAACGTGTAGCGGTGTGCGCCGACGAGCTGCCCGGCCTGGAACCGGCGGAGATCTTCGGCGAGCTGGCGCGCGGTCGGGTAGCGCGCGGCGGGCGCGAGCGCCATTGCCTTGGTGACGATCGCGGCGAGATCGCGCGGCGCGCCGGGCGCGCGGTCCGCGAGCGGGCGGACCTTGCCGGTCGCGACGCGGTCGAGCATGTCCGCGAGGGTAGTGCCCTCGTGCGGTCCCGTTCCCGAGACGACATGATAGAGCATCGCGCCCAGCGCGTAGACGTCCGCGCGCTCATCCACGGCCTCGCCGAGAGCTTGCTCGGGCGCCATGTACGCCGGTGTCCCCATCAGCGCTCCGGCGACCGTGGCGTCTCCCGGCGGTTCGCGATACGGGCCGCGATCGTCGGCATCGACGTCGCCGCTCGCGAGATCCTTGGCGAGGCCCCAGTCGATCACGATGGTCTCGCCGAACTGACCGAGCAGGACGTTCGCGGGCTTGAGGTCGCGGTGGATGATGCGGTGGTCGTGCGCGTACGCGATCGCGTCCGCGACCGCGAGCACGGCCGGCAACAGCGCGAGCCGCTGCGCGAGGCTCGTGGCCTGTGCGATCGCCCGATCGAGCGGACGGCCCGATACCAGCTTCATCGCATAGAACGGCGAGCGACCGCCCCGGTGGCCGGCGTCGTAGATCGGCACGATCGACGGATGCTGAAGCCGCGCCGTGATCAGCGCTTCACGCACGAACCGCCGCTGCGCGCCGTCGTCGCTGGCGAACAGCTCCTTGACCGCGACCGACCGATCGAGCACGCGATCTCTCGCGCGCAGCACGCGCCCGATGCCACCGTGTCCGACCTCGCCGGTGATCTGATAGCGCTCAGCGGCGGGCAGCTCGTCGAGCATCGTCGCGGGGCCGCGCGGCGCCGCGCCCGCGTGGGTCGCGTCGAGCGCCGGATCGCCGTGCGACGCACGGGTCGACTCGAGCGCCGCGTCCACCGGCGATCCGGGGCTCCTGGGCGTCCCGCTCACATGCGCCTCATCGAGCGCTGGATCCTCTCGGGCAAGACCACGCCGACATTGGGCGTGATCACGACACGCACAGCGCGCTGGTGCATTCGCGGCGAACGGTACCATTCCGCCACCGCGCCTGCATCTGGTGCGCTACGCAGGCGTGTTCGGGCCGGCCTACCGGCAGCGCGCCAAGCTCCCGCGCGCTGATGCCCGCGCGCGCGGTCGAGCCATCCGGCGCGCCGCCTGGGATCGGATTCCACCAGCATGCGCACTGTTGACCGTCTCATGCTGCGATCCGTTTGCGCGATCCCGATTGTCCGATTGTCGATGTCGCCGCCGAACCTGCGATCCCTGCCGCGCGAGATCTTGCCCCTGTCGTGCGAGGCTCCTACGCTGGCCCCGTCGATGATCCCGAACCCGCACGATGCGCTGGTCAAGGTCGTATTCGGCAAGCCCGAGCACGCCTAGGGCATGCTGCGCGCGGTCGTACCGGCGGCGGTGGCCGAGAAGCTCGACTGGTCAACGCTCACGCTCCGCCCCGGCAGCTTCGTCGATCTGGCCCTGAAGGAGCAGCATACCGATCTGCTGTACTCGGCGCGATGCTGACCGCCCTGGCCAAGCTGGCCACGATCTGCCTGAAGCATGCCCGGACGAGCACGGACTTCATCAAGATCCTCACTCGCTGGATGGACGTTGCCAGCGAGGTGGCCAGGGCACCGAACGGCCTCTCGGGGCTGGCGCAGGTCCTGTGCTACATTCTCGAGGTCAACGACCATGTCGAACGAGAGGCGCTGCAAGCCCTCATCGAACGCGAGCTCGGACCCGAAGCCAAGGAAGCCATCGTGACAGCCGGCCAGCAAATCCGCCAAGAAGGTATTGAGCAGGGCCGCAGGGAGGGTGAATGCGCGCTGCTGCTGCGCCAGCTGCGGCGGCGCTTCGGCACGGCGGTAAATGCCGAGATCGAGCAGCGCATCGCGACGGCGTCCATCGAGCAGATCGACACCTGGGCCGAGCGCGTGCTGTCCGTTGCCACACTGACCGAGCTGCTGGCCGACTGAATCGAGCCGCGTTCGCCTTGTCGCTCAAGTGTTACCTGCACTCGGGCATCCCCGCGGTGCTCGTCCTTGAAGACCCGCGGGGCGGCTATCAGTGCCGACGGTGCCCGCGCGTTCGCTCCTGCCTGGGAGGCGAGCTGACTCGATATCAAACCCTGGTTCAGCCCAGCGCATCAGGGACACTGATCGCGGTGACGGCTCGGTCGAGCCAGCGCGCCAGGGTCGCGAGGTCAACGCACGCTTCGATGCGTGCGTCGTCGTCCTTGCTCGGCGTGAGTTGCCGACGCGCGAGCACCCGGCGCAGGGAGGCACGCGCCTCGGTCAACCGACCTTCCGCAATGAGCTGCTGCTGCGTCTGCGGGCTTGCTTCCAGCAAGCCGTCGAGGATGCGCTGCCGCTCGATCTGGGGGCTTGCTTCCAGGAGGACGTCGAGGATGTGCTGCCGCCGGGCCTCGATCTCGGGATCGTCGACCTTGCCGAACCTCCAGAGCAACTCCTGACGAGTTGGCATCGACATCGGAAGGTACTCTAGCATGCCCAGCACCCACTCGAGCGGCCGGCGTGGCGCCATGGCCTGCGCTACACGTTCACCGACCTGGTCCGGCTGGCGAACGTGGACGCGGTGGTACGGCGGGCGCTGACCGGGCACGTGACGGAGGAGATGCAGCGGCACTACTCGACCATCGGACTCGATGAGAAGCGGGCCGCGGTCGCGGGCGTACTGCGGCTGATTCCTCCCGAGCTTGCCTCGGCCCCCACTTCCCACCGAAGGTGGGTTCCAGGTGGGGTTTCGGGTCCGGGAGGAAGACGGCCAGTGGAGGGCTGTATCAACTGGCCAACTTTGTTACCGATTCTTGAGCGGGATACCAGATTCGAACTGGCGACCTTCAGCTTGGGAAGCTGACACTCTACCGCTGAGTTAATCCCGCAGGTGCTTGTAAGTATAATCGAAATCCGTCCCCGGTCAAGCCTTGAAGGCCGCTGTTCACACCGGCGTTCACACTTTCGGATGTAAGAAGTACGTCCATCGGACCAAGCTGTCCCGCGTGCAAGCCCTTGGAACTGTTAACCCGGCGCGTCCGGAACCGGGGAGTGAACTGCAAGAAATCTGAAGGTCCACTGGGGCGTGGGCCGGAAGGCGCCGCAGAGGAGCCCCACGAACGAAAGAGTGGGAGAAGACGCAGGTCGTTTCGAGCGCGCCACGAACGCCGTGCGCGACTTGGAGCGTGCCCGATGCGAGAGCCTGGACGTCTAGACGCGTCCAGGTTCGAGATTCGCAACGTCGATGGCTTTCCTGGCGGGGTGCGTTGTGCGCACGAGCTGGATGAACAGGACGTCAAGCGGCTCGTCGATCTACGCGTACGCGTGAAGGGCCGGCCCGAATATGGACCCGGGATCGACGTGCGTCTCCTCTGGGTCGATGAAGTCGAGATCCTGGAGTGAACGAGTGGGTACCTGGCATGACGCCGGCGGCGACGACCACAACGGTCAATTGAGGTGGTCGGACAATTCAGCGGGTGCGCGGCGCATCGAGCTGAGGTCGGCCAGCTCGGTCGCCTGGATGGCGGCGAACCGCACGGACTGCATCTCGTGAAGCCGGTCGAACGCCTCGCGGCCGCGCTCCTTCAGGCGCACTGCGCGTAGCGCGATGATCTCGTCGAGGAGGTGGGCGACGCGGGGGTCGCGAACGAGGGTGCGGAAGAACTGCTTGGCCTGGCGCGATTGCTTGGCGCGGTAGACGTGAAGCGCGCGCGACAGCGAGACGCCGGTGTTGTGATCGCTCGCATCGTCGTAGGACGCCGGAGACCGCAGCGCCATCGCCTTGTCGGCAAGCATCCGGGCCGCGCGCGGGGCGCTGAACGCCGCGCGCAGAAACGCCGGTAGAGCGCGGTCGAGGCGGCCGCGCTCGTACTCGGCGAACGCGATGAGGAAGCCCGACGAGGGGTCGATCTCCAGGAAGCCTTCGCTCGGAACAACTGCAGCCCAGTCGCGGGTGTTCAGGCCAATGGTGCCGCGATGCCACACCGCGTGACTGATGTCCCCGCACTCGTGCTCGAGCCGATCGCACACGCGCAGGGCATCGTCGAATCGGCCGTCCTCGACGAGCGCGAGGGTCAGGTTGCGCAGGCCGCGCATGTACGGCCGCGTGTCGTGGTCGCTCCAGTAGCGCTTCCTGGCGATCTTGGCTGGGAACAACTTGCGGCCGAGCTCGATCGTCTTCTCGAAGTGGGCGATAGCGGCGCGCTGGTCGTCGCGCGCGAGCGCGATCAGGCCGAGGTAGTTGTAGCCCTCGGCATAGCCGTCGAAGCAATCGATGAGCAGCTGAAAGATCGCCGCGGCCTGGTCGTAGTCGTGGCGATCGTACAGATCGGCGGCCTGTCCCTCGATCTCGGGCGGGACGTGGCGGCCCCAGCCGCGCAACGCAAACTTCCAGCAGAACTCGTCATCGGCGGTCCACTCGTTCTGCTCGCGATCGCAGAGCTTCAGGCGCCACTTGATGAGGTCGGCGAGGAACGCGAGCTCGCGGCGGTGGTCCTGGAGGACCTTGGCTGAGGTCGCGAGAGCCTGCGGATCGGTGAGCATCAGCTGGCGCGCGAAGCTGCACAGGTCGCCGCGGAAGCGCTGGCGCAGCCGCTCGGGGCCGTAGTCGTAGCGATCGGGCAGCACCCCGGCGTTGTCAGCGATGGCGCGACCGATCTTTTTCCAGTCGAGCTTGATGTCGGGATACCTGTGGGCCCAGAACGCGCGGAAGCGGTGGTTGCCGTCGGCACCAGTGCCGCGGATCGCGAGGGCTTCGGGCTTGGAGTAGATCGTGAACAAGATCTGCTGCTGCACCTTGCCGGTGCCCGGTTCGCGAACCCCGTGCACGATCGCGAGCTGGTTTCCTCTGACCCGAACGTACGGCATTGACGGCTCCTGTTGTGTCTTCCCCAACAGCAAACACAACGCGCGTCTGGCAAGCGCCTGGAACGAACGTTGGCTATCCGGCTGGAAGCGCTGGGACAGATCCCGGTAACGATCGACGTCACGGTGGTCGCGCGGTCGGCCGCCCGGCCCGATGTCAGCCCCCTGAGCGACTGTTGTCGTCATGGAGCCCGATGACCTGCTTGCCCATGCGCGGAGCCTGCGCGCAGGGGGCGCAACCCCGAAGGCAATCGCGAAGACGCTCGGGATCACGCGCGCGGAAGCAGATGCGCTGGTCCGGCGGATCGCACAAGCGTCGGCGACCGGGCCTGCGCTCGTCGGCTGCTGGGTGAATGCTGGATGGAGCCAGGGCTTGAGCTGGTCCGATCATCCCGAATGGCACGACGGCGGCGGCGGTAGTGACGATGATGTCCCGGATCTGGTCAGCGTGCTCGTGATCCGCGAGCACCGCTATGACAAGCTGATCGCGTGCGCCTACCTGGTCGACGCGCAGTGTCTTGGCGTCAAGGATACGCTCGGGCCTCGCGAGCTCGATCGAGCCGAGCTGAACGGGTTCGTTGCGCGCCAGTACGTCGCGTACGATCGGCCTCCGCTGCGGGCACCACTGGAGCTGGCGCGCGAGCTGGTGTTCGGGGCGGAGGCGTATGCGCGAACGCTCGGCTTCGAGCCACACCGCGACTTCGAGCGCTGTCGTGGTCAGCTCGGCGCGTGGAGCGGCCCCAGCCAGATCGTGTTCGGCTACCGCGGGAAGCCGTTGTTCATTCGAGGGCCGCACGACGACGCGGTCGCGGTGGTCGATGCCCTCGAACGGTCGGTCGGAGCCGAGGACTTCGACGTCGTCGCCGTGGAGCCGCGCGATGACGTCGGCGCCCCGGGGCCGGACAGGAGCGACCAGCGACGGCGACCACGCTCGCAAGCGCTCGCGAGGAGACCGGATCGGTCCGGGGTGGTGCCGGGCTCGTACAATATCCTTCCGGTACGCGTCGGCGTCCGGGTCGGGCAAGCACCTCCGGATGCGCCTCGCGGGAATCCGACGACCCCGGTTTCGGATTCGCTCGTGCGAGTGATGGAGCCCTACATCCCCTGGCCACCGACGCCGGACGAGCTTGGTGAGCTCGGAGAAGAGCTGTCGTTCGGGGCGACCGTGTGGAACGCGACGACGCAGTCGACGGATCCCAAGAAGACCTCCGCTCTGCTCGAAGCTGTGATCGAGATGTTCTCTACGGGCGAACCTCGAGACGAGGCAACCCTGCGTGCGCAGGTGGCAGACATCGCGGACCGCAAGCGACGGTTGTGCCCCGACGACCCACGACAGATCGTCCGCGTCGATGTCGTTCCCCGCGGGCGCAACATCGAAGTGGTTGCCATGAGTGCGTGGTACCGCTGACCACGACAGGCGCGTCTCGATCCGACGCTGCGCGAGGATCGCGATCGAGGTGATCGATCTGGTCGCAGGCGCGTCGGTTGGAACGGCGAAGGTCAAGGAGTTACAGCGCCTCCTGCCCGCGAATGACCAGTTCTGGCCGCGCTGGTTACTGGATGGTGACGCGATGAACCTGGTGAAGCCGAAGAAGAAGCGCACGAGGTCGGCGTGATTCCCGTTGCAAAGGTCGCCGAACCGCCTGGCTACGCCAGCATCAAGGCTGGTGGTGATGCCTGGCTCCAGGCGAACCCAGCAGCAAAGCACCCGAAGGATCTGTGGTCGCCGTTCTTGCCGGAGCTCGCCGGGCCACCTCATAGCGCCGCCAGCTTCTTCTTCAGTGCGGCGATCGCGGCGTCGGTGACGTCGAAGCGCCACACCCTGGCGAGCGCAGCGATTGCCGGCTTCACGAGCGCTCGGGCTTCATTTCGCTTGCCGGCGAGGGCGAGCGCCTGAGCGTGGCGGGCATCGAGATCGGGGAACTGGCCGACGTCGTGAATGCGGTTGATCTCGGTGAGCGCTGCCGGGCCGTCGCCCGCGTGGATCGCAGCCAGCGCGCAGACGTAGGCGGCGTCGTCGGTCCAGGTGCCGCCACGGGCCTTCGCGCGTGCACAGGCGTCGTCAGGAAGCGGCGGCGCTTGGTCCGGGGCAAGATCGTCGGCGAACGCCAGGTGTGCCAGCAAGCGCGGGTGATCGGGCTCGGCGGCCAGCGCGCGCGCGAGCGCATCGGTGGGTGAGTGGACAATGACCGCTCCATCGGCGGTGGGCAGCTGGGCGTCGGCGGCGTGACCGACGAGCTGCGCGGCGGCCAGGAAGAACGTGCCGCCGCGACAGGCGGGTGGCAGGGTGGGCCAGAGCGCTCGTGCCTTGCGGCCATGGGGTTGCGGGTTGGCCGCCACCCGCGACATGGTGATCGCGGAGGTAAGCGTCGGTAGATCGGCGCATGCGGGATCGTCGTCGGGATGGAACACGCTCTGGTTCGCCACCGACGGTGCTGGCCGAGCGTCGGGCATCGGCGGAGCGGGCGGTGGCTCGCTGGCACGCGGCACCGCCGGTTTTCCGCAACCGTCAAGACAGAGCAGCGTGTAGATGGCAATAACGTAGGTGGCTCTCATCTGGTGGGCTTTTCATGGAGCGGCTTGTCTCCTTGCATGATCTGGCGCATCGCCTCGGGCAAGAGGTGCACGGTGTACTTGCGTACCACGAAGGTCACGCCCGCCTGCAGATAGCCGCGATCGCGGAGACGAGATCGGCCCGCGGGGTCCAGGTGCACGCATCCGTGGCTCGCCGCAAGCTCGGGCGAGCTCCCCGCGAGGGTCGTCTCCTCGTCCTCAGGCGTGGTGTGGATGAACTGTCCGTCTGTACCCTGCACACGCCAGCCCATCTCACCGAAGTCGTTGATGCGCCAGGTGTTGCGCCCCTGGTTGCCGCCGTTGGCCTCGAACACCGAGATGGGGAGCGGGTGGGCCAGCTGTGACGTGGCGCCGGTGGCGATCTTCCATTGGCTGGTGTCAGGATCCTTGAACTCCCATTCACCGTCGGCGCGCTTGCGCACCTCGGCCCCCCACGGGATCTGGCTGTGGTCCCACGACGTGGTCACCACGGACTTGCCGGTGCCAAGCGTCCACGTGCCGGCAGTCGTCGGATCGGCGGTGTGACCACCGAAGTCCTTCACCGTCACGGCAGGGCCGCCGCGCGCGTCGAGGACATCGACGATGTTGCCTTTCACCTTCACATAGATACGTCCGGTGCCCGGCGGCATGGGGACCAAGCCCTCCAGGATCGCGCGGTAGGGTTCCCTGGGGTTCTGCTTGATCGCCTCCGTGACCGCGGCCTGCCATTGTGCGACCTCCTCGAGCTCGCCGGGGATGAAGAGAAGCTGAACGTCCTGCGCCCTGGCTTTGCCCCGGGCGCCCAGCGTGAGGCCCGCGTGGAGCAGGATCGCCATCGTGGTATCGCCGATCATCCCGTCTGCCTTGGTCGGCTCGACACCAGCGCCGAGCTGGATCGTGCGCACTGCGCGCACGTCGGCCTCGGTGAAGTCGCCCTCATCGGCGGCCGTGTGTGCCAGGAACGTGCGCAGCTCCTGGCGCTGCTTGCCAGTCCAGTGCTTGTCGTTCCAGGCGATGGCATCGTGGATCTGCTTGTCAGTCAGATCAGCGGCGCGTTGCTCGTCGCCGCGGGTGCTGAGATCGGCAGCAGTGACAGCGTGCGTGGGCAGCTTGCGCTGCACGCCTGTGCGCTGCGGAGCCGACGGCGGGTGCGCGCCGGCGTAGCGGTCCAGCAACGCCTCGGCGCTGTTGCCCTGCACGACCGCGTCGGCCACGGCATCGGCGTGCTGCTCGTACGTGTCGCCGATCTCGCCGACGCCACCTTTCAGCTGCACGCCGCCGCGCTGTTGCACGACGTGCGCGGCCTCGTGCGCGGCAGTGTGCAGATCCGGTGTGCCTGCGAACGCGACCTGGTGGCCGGTCGCGTAGGCTTGGGCGCCGATCGAGCGGCTCGCGGGTTCAGCGGCACCGCCAACGTGGGCTTCGACGCCGCTGATGTCATGGCGTCCGAACAGGCGCTGGATCGTGTCGCCGTGGGGTAGCGGACCGCCTCCGCCGGCGACCCCCTTCGCGGCGGCCTGGTGGACCGCGCTGCCATCGCTGGCGTCGCTCCGGTCCGCTCGAGGAGAGCTCGTCGACCGCTGCACCGACGTGACGCGCGCGGCCGCGACGATGTCGCGGTGGCCAGGGGCAACGGCCTCGCGCTGGACGGGCTGGCCACCGTCGCCCCCGTCGATGAGCCGCTGGATGGGATGGATCGCAGGTGGCGACGGCGCGAGCTGCTCGGTGAGCGTCCGCTTGCCGGCTACGCCGACCGTGCCCTGATTGCCGCCGCCCTCGAAGGCTCGCTGGACGAGGCTGCTGCTGCCTGGCTTGTTCTCGACCCCGCCACCTATGTGCTGCTCTTTCGCTGGTGACCGCTGGAAGCATTGGTACATGAGCCGGCTATCGGCCAGGCCGATCCGCGGGTGCGAACTTTCCGCACGGTCGGTCCATCCGGAGGATCGGAGCTTGGTTTCACGCAACGCCGCTGTCGCCGGCCGTATCGGCCGCACTGCACGACCCGGCGGCCTCGAGGTCGTGGTCAGCGATGCGATCGCGCCTCTCCGCCGGTGGACACGCTCGGCCACCTCGGCGTTTGTCGCGATCGGTCACGGCCGGCGTGTCACTCGTCGGCTTCGATCGGCGTTCGCGGCTTGGTGCGGGACGTCGCGAGGTAGATCGCGCTCCCGACGACGAGCACGGCGGCGATCTCGAGGCTGAGCTTCGGGTCCGCGGAGGCCCCGAAATACACGATCCACAGCGACAGCGCGATGAACAGCAGCGGCGTCACTGGATAGCCCGGCGTGCGGTAGGCGGCGACCTTGCCGCGCGCGCGGAACACGAACACCGCGCCCACGGTGAGCGCCGCGAACAGCGCGAGCGTGAAGCCCACCAGGCGGATCAGCTGATCTGGATTGCTCATGATCGCAAAGCCGATCGCGAGCACGCACTGCACGATCACGGCAATCGACGGCACGCCGCGCCTGGAGTAGCGCGCGAGCGCGGAGGGCAGCGCGTGATCGGCGGCCATCGTGGCGTACACCCGCGGACCGGCCATCATCATCGCGCTCACCGCCGACATCAGCGCGAGCGCGATCAGCGAGCTCACCAGATCGCCCGCGCGGGTGCCGAACAGCGCGCGCGCCGCCAGATCGCCCACGGGCTGCTTGACCGGATCGACCGCCATCACCTACGGCGGCACGGCGTAGAGGAACACGAGGTTCAGCGTGATGTAGAGCAGCATCACGACGCCGGTGCCCAGCAGGAGGGCGCGCGGCAGGGTGCGCTGCGGCTTCTCGATCTCACCGGCGATGTAGGCGGCGGCGTTCCAGCCCGAGTACGCGAAGCTGACGTAGATGAGGGCGGTCGCGTAGCTTGCCGCGCCGGCGCGGGTCCCGAGCATCGACAGCCCATCGCCGCGCGCCGCGAAGTGCCCCCAGTCGCCGGTGCCGACGACGACGCCGGCGATGACGAACACGACGATCAGCAGGACCTTCGCGATCGTGAAGGCGGTCTGGACGCGGCCGCCGAGCCGGGCGTCGAGCGCATGCAAGGCGGTCATCGCGACGATCAACGTGCACGCGATGATCTTCACCGCGGGCCCGCCGGCGAGCCCGGGCGCGAGCGCGGCGACATACGACGCGAACAGCAGCGCCGCGGCCGCGATCGGAGCCGAGAACCCGACGATCAGCGAGACCCAGCCGCTCATGAAGCCGACGGCCGGGTGATATGCCTCGCGCAGGTAGACGTACTCGCCGCCGGCGCGCGGCATCAGCGAGCCGAGCTCGGCGTACGATGCGGCGCCGCACAGCGCGAGCACGCCGCCGACGACCCAGGTCGACATCATCGTCCATGGGTCCTTGAACGAGTAGGCCGCCTGGAAGCCGGCGCTCGTGAACACACCGGCGCCGATCATGTTCGCGACCACGATCGCCGCGGCGATCAAGAGCCCGAGCTGGCGTTTCGGTGGGGTCACGCGCGGGTACCGATGATGGCCGCCGCGGAACGCGACCGCGTGGTGCCCGCAGCGCCGGACGACTGGGTGACAGACCGCCTCGTGAGCTGCATGGATGCCGCCGGCACAGTAGCTCGCCTCGCACCGTACGTCTCGCGTGGCTCGTGGTTTTTCAGGCCGGCACGTTTCGTCGAGCAAGGCGCGCGCGTGCGAAGCACGGAGGCAGAACGCGCCGGCCCCGCGCGCCTGTTCCAGCGGCCGCAGCTCGCGGCATCGTGCAGGACGCGCCGGCCCCGAAGCCGGCAAGATCGCGCAGAGGGCGTGACCGCGCGTGGCGCGGCGCTGACAAACACCTCGCGCGCTCCTCACCTGGGTGTAGCTGCCGGGCGGACCGCCGGGTTCCCTCGACCGCTGCGAACAACGCGCCCCTTCACCCCGCCCACGCCTCACACATCAAGCAACACGGCGAGTGACGCCGTGACCAGGATGCCTGCTCGTGGTCGTCATCGTCACGGCTTGACGATCGCCGTGGAGTGCGCTGGCAGACCTGGCAGACCACATCGACCGGCTCCTGCAGCCCGCGCTCGTGGTCGGCAAGGCGCTGAGATGCCAACCACCAAGGAACGGCGAACCAAGAACGTCGCCCGGGGACTGGAGGTACGGTATGGTCAGCTCGGCTCGTGACCATCCCCAGTCTCACCGCTGCCGGCTTGTTGGCTGCAGGAATCCATCCTGCCACGCTTCAAGAAGTCGAAATCGCCTTCGGAACCAAGACGGACAAACCCAACCCTAGCGACATCGATGTGGTCCTGATTCTTCCAGCTCCCCAGCTGAAACGCCTCATGGGTCATGCTGACTATCTCAAGCTCGAGAACGCTGTCGTGAAGGAGCGATTCATTATCGATCTTATCGATCCGGACTTGGATGGGATGGCAACGTTCTTCCAGAAGTTGAAGGTGGAAGATGCACTTCAGCGTGGCGTGCCTCCCCGGCATCTGCGCGGGGTCGTACAGGTGACACTATGACGGCTGATACATTTACCGCAGTTGCTCGCGAGCAGATTCGCTTCATCCAGGATCGTCTCCTGGCCACCGCGCGGTGGGCGAACGGATCGGGAGTCGACGAGGCCGCGGCAGAGCTCCTGATTCAGCCCTACCGCCGACTGCTCGACGAGATCTACCAGCGCGATCTTCCGCTAGCGAAATTGGCCGATGAGTCAGACCTCTTGCTGCATGTCCGGGGGCCGGCTGCCTCCGCGCCAACCCCCCGAATTTCGGTCATTACTCGTCTCCTTGGTGGAACAAGAGATCAAGTAACGCGGCTCGCGAAACAGCTCGGCGGAGTTACGACCGTTCGGGTGCCAGCCGCCCTTGATATGGGATTCGTCGGTCTTGCCGAGGGTAGCCTGTATATCGGTTTCTCCACGGACGACGACGCGGATGCTGAGCTGACACGAAGTGCTGTAGATGCAATTGCTACTGCGAGTAAGCTCGTAGCTTCGGACGAATCGGTCGAGGCTCTCGCAAACGAGCTCCCAGATCCAGCAGTGCGTGACATGGCCGTCGCAGCGATCCGCCATCTATCGCCATCAGGGCATGCTGGTATCACGAACATCGATCTGCTCGGACGCAGGGTTCATCATCGGGTTTCTTTGTCGACCGAGACACGCCGCCACGCGCGGCGGCTCATGGCTCAGCCTCCGCTGGTCGTGGCGCCGCGGATCTTGCCGTCGACGACGGTGTTCATCGGAACGGTGCGGGAGCTGGATCTAGATGCATCCCGGTTCGAGATTCGCAACGTCGAAGGCCTTCCGGGGAGCGTACGCTGTGCTCACGAGCTGGACGAACAGGATGTCAAACGGCTCGTTGATCTGCGCGTCCGCGTGAAAGGGCGAGCGGAGTATGGACCCAAGAACGATGTGCGCCTCCTCTGGGTGGATGAGCTCGAGATCTTGGATTGATCGATGACGATGACGGGCTCCGCGACCGAGGTCTGGCGCGCCGAGCACCTGCGGTTCGAGGGCGAGCGGCTGGTCGCGACGTACGACTGGGACAGCGCGGCGCGCGACCGCGAGCCGGTGTTCGTGGGGGTCGCCGCGCACCTGTTCACGACGAACTGGCAGGCGCCCGCGCTGCATCGGCTGCCGGCGGTGGGCGAGCTGGTCGAGTTCATCGACGATTACGACCGGGCGCGTCCCGTGCGGTTCGATGCCGCCGAGCGCGCCGTGGTGGACGCCGCGCTCACGCATGCGCTCGCGTACAGCGCACGCTGCGAGCACAGCGACGAGCACAAGCTCGGCTGGACGGGTACGGGGATCCGCGCGCTGCTGCGGGCGTGGGTCGCGCGCGGGTCGTCGCGCGGCTGAGGGTGCGCTGTACGGTCGCGAGCGCCCCCGGACGGTCTGCATGCGGGAAAGCTGGATGGCCGCGAGCCCGCGGGATGCCCGAGTGCCCCCCGGTGGCGAGCTCGCTCGGCGGTGAGGCCCGAACGGCTCCGAGCGTGCTGGGCGGCTCGAGCCACAAGCGCGAACCGCGAGGAGTAGGGTACTCTGCTGTCGGCCTTGGAATGACGACGCGCGATGGCGCAAGGGAGCGACGATGCTCGTGACTCGACTGAAACTGAAGAACTGGCGCAATTTCAGGGAGCTCGACATTCCCCTCCAGGAGGTCACGTACTTACTTGGCCCGAACGCATCCGGGAAGTCGAACTTGCTGGATGTCTTTCGCTTCTTGCGCGACGTTAGCAAGACACGAGGCGGTGGACTGCAAACTGCGGTGGCAGACCGGGGCGGGATCAGCAAGCTGCGTTGCTTACACGCACGTCAGGACCCCGAAGTGCAGATCATTGTGGAGCTGGCGGAGTCTGCTGGAGCGGTAGCAACGTGGAAGTACGTGTTGGGGTTCAAGCCTGAGGGCAAAGGAGCTCAGCGAATTCTGATTTCCAAAGAGGAGGTCTGACAAGGTGGAAAGAAGCTTGTAGATCGCCCGCGGTCCGAGGACCGATCTGATCCGGTGCTTCTCACTCAGACCCATCTGGAGCAGATTCAGGCGAACGCAGGATTCCGTGCGCTTGCAGATTTCTTCGGCAGTACAACCTACCTTCACTTGGTGCCACAGCTATTGAAGTATGCTGACAAGATCGGTGGGCAACGCCTCGAAGATGATCCCTACGGCCAGGGGTTTCTGGAACGGATCGCAAAGACGCCCGAGAAGACTCGAAATGCTCGGTTGCGCAAGATCGAGAAGTTCCTGACGTTGGCGGTTCCGCAGTTCAAGGAGCTCAGATTCGAGGCCGATGAACGTGGTCATCCACACCTGAAGGCGCTGTTCACCCATCATCGTCCAAACGCTGGATGGCAGTCAGAGGAACATTTCTCGGATGGCACCCTTCGGTTGATGGGCCTGCTGTGGTCCTTGCTCGGGGGGGACTCGATGCTGCTCTTGGAAGAACCCGAGATTTCACTCAATGATGAGATCGTTAAACAGATCCCGTTGATGTTGCACCGGGCGCAGCACGGCAGGAAGGCTCAGCGCCAGATCCTGATCAGCACCCACAGTGTATCCCTGCTAGATAACACTGGTATTGACGGACGCGGAGTGATTTTGTTGGAGGCTGGTTCCGAAGGCTCGACCGCCAGAACGGTTGACCAGGAGGAAACGCAAGCGCTCGAGTCCGGCTTGTCGGTAGCCGAGGTGGTGCTACCCAAAGCCCGGCCGAAATTCGCCCATCGGCTCGGATCCTTGTAGATGACGCCGGTCGCGTTGGCTACCGAAGACGAGCTCCGTGAGGCCGTCGGGCGGCGCTTGCTTGCAGGGGCGCTACATCACCTGCATGTTGGCCTCCTGTTTCGCAAGGGCGGCTCGGGCTACCTGCGCTCCCGTGTGGATAACTGGTGTGCCCTCGCGAAGCGGCAACCGCTGTTGCTGCTGACCGACCTGGACCGCGAGCACTGCGCGAGTGCCCTGATCCAGAACTGGCTTGGCGGGCGCGATCAGCCGGAAGATCTAGTCCTTCGCATCGCAGTCCGCGAGGTCGAGGCCTGGTTGCTGGCTGACCACGAGGCCATGCAGCACCTTCTCGGTAAGAAGGGACAGCTTCCGATCGATCCCGACGCCCTGAAAGACCCCAAACAGCGGCTACTGCAGCTCGCAAAGACCGCACGATCGGATCGCGCAGGCGGGGCGCCGGATCAGCGGGACGCGCAGGGGTTGCGCGCGCGGCCGTAGCCACGCAGGGAGCCCGTAGGAGAATCGATGTGGCACGTCCATTGCTGAATGCGGGAGTATGGGTGTCAAGCTTCTCACGGTAGCGGTGTTGATCGCGTGGCGTGTGGCCAGCGTGGCCGCCGCACCGGCCCCAGGTGCGCTGCCGTGGCTGCACAACTTTGTGCCGGCGGCCGAGGCGTCGGAGGCGACGCCGAGCGTGATCGCTCGTATGGCGCAATGGCATGCGGCGGATCGGTCGTGTAGTGCTGCGGCGTACGGAGGGCTTGCGATCGCCGCGGAGGTCTCGCCCGCGGGCGGGCTCGAGACGGTGCTGGCGTCGTTCACGCAGGGCGTGCTGGTGCTCGATGCCAGGGCGACGTTGATCGCGTCGGCGCCGCCGCTCGGCTGCCAGGGCTCGGCGGACGAGCTCGTTGCGATCGCGGCCGGAGACGCGCGGATCGGCGAGCCGGTGATCGCGCTCGCGGTGACGGCGGGCGGGCATCAAACGTCGGCGACATGGCTGATGCTGTATCGCGTGGCCGGCGCGGCGGTGGTGCCGATCTTCACCGGGATCGTCGAGGATCACACCGGGAACCGGACGCGGGTCGGTGAGGTGACGTTGCTGCCGGGGGCGCTGGTGGTTCGCGCCCCGTCCGGCGTGCGGACGCTGTGGTCGTATGACCCGGACGAGCGCCGCTACGTGCCGGTCCGTGCCGACGGGCCCGGGGTATAGGAGGTGGCGTCGTCATGGCGGGGCATCCGGAGGGAGTGCCCGGCGTGCTCGTCCCAGCGGATCGGGAGGACCGGACACGGCGCGCGGCGCTGGATGTCCTCCCAGAGGCTCGCGTGGAACAGGCGCGACAGGCCGCGGCGGCCGTGGGTGCCGATCACGATGAGATCGGCCTGGACGGCCCCGACGGTCTGGATGATCGCATCGCATGGGTCGCCCTCGACGACGCACACCTCGCCGAAGCAGGCGACCGTGCGCCATGGCTCGACCAGGGTGGCGAGCGCCGCGGCGCTGCTGTCGCGGAGCGAGGCGATCATCTGATCGGTGAGCGTCACCGATAGCTCGGGGAGCGCCGCGCCGGTCGCGTGTACCACATGGACCTTGGCGCCCAGCTTGGACGCCAACGCACAGGCATAATCAAGCGCACATTCTGCACAGGGGCTGAAGTCCGTGGGAACAAGGATGTTCGTCGGAATCATACGGGGCAACATTGCATTCGGAACGCCAAAAAGGACGACGCTGCACAAAGCCGCCTGACCTGCGCGGCACGTGCGATGCACTGGCCTGAGAGGATGACGGCGATCGAGTTGCAAGAGCCGGAGCTGGCCGCGCGGCTGCGGGATCATGTCTCGCGGCTGTACCCCGGGGCCCACGTGGTGGCGATCGAGCCGCTCGGACCGGACGGTGGCGCGACGGCGGGGGCGACGACGAAGGCGGCCGGGTACGGGCTGCCGGTGCGGATCGCGATCTCCGAGGGAGGGGTGCGCCGCGAGCTGGTGTGGCGGGTCGCGTCGGCGAACGAGTTCGGGCACGACCGGCGCGCCGACCGCGCGGCGGCGATGGTGCAGGCGTACGACGACTTCGCGCGGATGCCGCAGCACGTGCAAGCGCTCGATCTGGGGGTGATCGGAGCCGGCGGCGCGCTGATCTCGATCCGCGACGCGACCGAGCACTACCTGATCACGACGTACGCGCCGGGGACGATCTACGCCGATGATCTGCGCCGGATCGCGGCCGAACGGGTCGCGACGCCGCGCGATGTCGAGCGGGTCGATACGCTGGCGCGCTACCTCGCGGCGCTGCACACGCCGATCGCGCCGCCGGGGATGCGCTACCGCCGCGCGATCCGCGACCTGCTCGGCAGCGGCGAGGGGATCTTCGGGATCATCGACGGCTATCCCGACGGCGTGCCCGGGGCATCGCAGGGCCGGCTCCGCGAGATCGAGGCGCGCTGCACGCCATGGCGCTGGCGGTTGCGGGACCGCGACGCGCGGCTGACCCGGACGCACGGCGACTTCCATCCGTTCAACATCGTGTTCGACGGCGATGTGCCGGCGATGCTGGATGCCAGCCGCGGCGGCTGCGGCGATCCGGCCGACGACGTCACCGCGCTGGCGGTGAACTTCGTGCTGTTCGCGCTCGACGCGCCGGCCGCGTGGGAGCACGGGCTCGGCGTGCTGTGGCGCCACCTGTGGCACCGCTACCTGACCGAGCGCCCCGATCGCGGGCTCTTGGAGGTCGCGCCGCCGTTCTTCCTGTGGCGCGCGCTGGTGGTCGCCAACCCGGCGTTCTATCCGCGGATGACGCAGCAGGCGCGCGAGACCTTGCTCGGCTTCGCGACCGAGCTGCTCGACGAGCCCGCGCTCGATCCGAGCTGGGCGGAGGAGCTGTTCCCGTGACCGGCGCGGTGGTCTGGTTCACCGGGCTGCCGGCGTCGGGCAAGTCGACGCTGGCCCGCCGCGTCCACGCGCACTTCGCCGCGACCGGCCGCGCCTCGGTGCTGCTCGATGGCGACGAGCTGCGCGACATCCTGGGCGCCCACGCGTACGCGCCCGGCGATCGCGATCGGTTCTACGGTGTGCTGGCCGGGCTGGCCGGGCTGCTCGCGAACCAGGGCATCGTGGTGCTGGTCGCGGCGACCGCGCCGAGGCGCCGGGATCGCGATCGCGCGCGCGCGGCGCTGCACGCGGACGGGGTGTTCGTCGAGGTCTGGGTCCAGACGCCGCTGGCGGTGTGCGAGGCCCGCGATCCCAAGGGGCTGTATGCCCGCGCGCGGCGCGGTGAGGCCGGCGAGCTGCCCGGGGTCGGGGCGGAGTACGAGCCACCGCTCGCGCCCGAGGCGATCGCCGACGGCGGGCTCGACGATACGGTCGTGGCCGCGATCGAATGCCAGCTCGACCACGGCCGCGCCGCGTGAGCCGACACCACCGCTCCGGCCTTCCTGGCCTGCGTAGGGCGGTATCCCACACTGCCAGGAAGCTCCGCATCGCCGGTTTTTCGACGAGGACAAATCGCGCAAAGCTTGCGGGGCTGCGCGACGAGACGCAGGGTTTGCACGAACCACCTCGCCAGGCTGCGGATTTTCACTGGCACGATCATCGCTACAGTGGTCGGCATGAGCCGCCTGGCACGAATCCTGGTCGTCGATGATGAAGCCAACGCAAGAATGGCGCTGGCGGAGCTGCTGCGGGACGAGGGCTACGAGGTGGAGACGGCGGCGGACGCCTTCAAGGCGCTCGGCAAGTACGAATCGTTTTCGCCGCACATCGTGGTGACCGATCTGAAGATGCCCGGGATGGACGGCATCGAGCTGGTCAAGAAGATCCGGGCGACCGACGAGGCGACCGGGATCATCGTGATGACGGCGTTCGGCGCGGTGCAATCGGCGATCGAGGCGATGCGGGCGGGCGCCGCCGAGTACCTGACCAAGCCGCTCAACTTCGACGAGCTGCTCGTGGTGCTGACCAAGGTGCTGGAGAACCAGGCGCTGCGCCGCGAGGCCCGGCAGCTGCGCCAGCGGGTCCGCGACCGCGTCGCGCCCGGCAACATCGTGGGGATCAGCCCGCCGATGCAGCGCGTGTTCGAGGTCGTCGATCAGGTGGCGCCGAGCCGGGCGACCGTGCTGATCACCGGGGAGAGCGGCACCGGCAAGGAGCTGGTCGCCAACGCGATCCACCAGCGCTCGCCGCGGTCGGCCGGCGCGTTCATCAAGCTGCACTGTGCGGCGCTCGCGGAGTCGCTGCTCGAGAGCGAGCTGTTCGGGCACGAGAAGGGCTCGTTCACCGGCGCGACGGCCCGCAAGGACGGCCGGTTCCAGCTCGCCGACGGCGGCACGCTGTTCCTCGACGAGATCGGCGAGATCTCGCCGGCGATCCAGGTCAAGCTGCTGCGGTTCCTCCAGGAGCACGAGTACGAGCGGGTCGGCGGCACCCAGACGATCCGCGTCGATGTCCGCGTGATCGCGGCGACCAACCGCAACCTCGTCGAGGAGGTCGCCAGGGGCCGGTTCCGCGAGGACCTGTATTACCGCTTGAACGTCGTCGCGCTCGAGATGCCGCCGCTGCGCGACCGCAAGAGCGACATCCCGGCGCTCGCGAAGTTCTTCCTCGATCGCTACACCAAGGAGAACGCCAAGCCGCTCGACGGGTTCGCCCCCGAGACGATGGAGCTCCTGATGGCGTACGACTGGCCGGGCAACGTGCGCGAGCTGGAGAACGCGGTCGAGCGCTCGGTCGTGCTCGCGACCGGGCCGACGATCGAGGCCCGCCATCTGTCGCCGAACGTGCGGCCCCGGCTGACGCCGAGCGGCATGCCGATCGTCCCGGGGGCGACGCTGCGCGACCTCGAGCGCTACGCGATCCTCGAGACCCTGAAGGCGACCGGCGGCTCGACCTCGAAGGCCGCCGAGATGCTCGGGATCAGCGTGCGCACGATCCAGTACCGGCTGCACCAGTACAACGAAGCTCCGCGCTCCGACATCGAGGTCGTCCGCTCGTTGATCGCGGGCGCAGAGAGCTCGCGCGAGTGAGCTTCCTCGAGGAGCTGTTCACGTTCGTCGGCCTGGACGACGCGGATCGCGCGCGGCTGGTGGCGCTGCACCCGCGGCTGGCGCCGGAGCTCCCCGCGATCGCGGACCGGTTCTACGAGGCGGTGTTCGCCAGCCCGAGCGCGGCGGCGGTGCTGTCGGGACCGGCGCAGGTCGAGCGGCTGCGCGGCTCGCTGATCGACTGGATGTCGACCGGCCTGCTCGGGCCGTACGACGAGCGGTTCTACGAGAAGCGCTCGCGGATCGGCCGCCGCCACGTCGCGATCGGCCTCCCGTCGCAGTTCATGTTCACGTCGATGAACGTGGTGCGGCTGGCCTATCAGGATCGGGTGACGGCGCTGTATCCGGCGAGTGAGGCGGCCCAGGTGATGCGCTCGGTCCACAAGCTGCTCGACTGCGAGCTCGCGATCATGGTGCGGCACTACCAGCTCGACACCGAGGAGAAGCTGGTCGCCCGCGAGCGCCGGACCCAGGCCGACCGCATCCTCGCCATGCAGACGATGTCGGCCGGGCTCGCCCACGAGGTGCGCAACCCGCTCAACGCCGCCAAGCTGCAGCTCGAGCTGCTGCAGCGCCGCCTGCACCGCCAGTCCGACGACCCGCGGCTCACCGAGCCGACCGAGCTGGCGCAGAACGAGATCGAGCGCCTGACCGCGCTGCTCAACGAGTTCCTCATCTTCGCGCGGCCGCCGGAGCTCCACCTCCAGGAGGTCGACGTCGTCGCCATCGTGCGCCAGGTCGTCGAGCTCGAGCGCATCGCGATCGAGCAGCGCCGGGCGAGCGTCGAGCTGGTCGCCGAGCCCGCGCGGCTGCTCGCCCAGATCGATCCGGCGAAGCTGCACCAGCTCGTGCAGAACCTGGTGCGCAACGCGTGCGAGGCGGTCTCGGCCGGCGGGTACGTGTCCGTCCGGGTGAGCTGCGACGAGAGCCGGTGCCAGATCCGGATCACCGACGATGGGCCGGGAATTCCCGAGGAGGTGAAGGCCCGGATCTACGAGCCGTTCTTCTCGACGAAGGAGGGCGGTACCGGGCTCGGCATGTCGATCGTCCACAGCCTGGTGTCGCTGCACGCCGGCACGATCGACCTCGAGACCGGGACCGGCGGGACGACCTTCCAGGTGTCCATTCCACGCTGGCGGTGAGCCCGGCCAGTCCTCGCCGGCGGCAGCTCCCCTTGCCGACCGTGGGCCAAGAGGTTCGGCGCGGCGTTCGCAGGGCGTGCAGCCCCGATGCGCGGGCTCCGCGCCGGTGAGCCGGCGGCTGGCGTGTCCCATGCAACTGCGCTCCGCATGACCACCACACAATCCGCCGACACCCACAACGCACGCGCGCAGCTCCAGACCCGCCGGAGCAAGTTGCTGTCGCGCTACCAAGGAGAGCTCGAGCGGGCCGACGAGGAGCTCGCGACGCCCCAGCACGAGCTGGTCGACATCGCGTCCGATCAATGGGACGCGCAGGTGCTGTCTGTGATGAGCGACGTCGATTCCCGCGCGCTCGAGAACGTGGTGGATGCGCTCCGCCGCATCGATGCGGGGACGTACGGCACGTGCGCGAGGTGCGGCGATCCGATCGAGCCGAGGCGGCTGCACGCCCTCCCGGAGGCCGCGGAATGCGCCGAATGCGTCCGGTTCGCCGAGGAGACCACGCCACGCTCGGTCATCTCGGTCGGCGACGGCAGGTAACGTACGAGCGACCGCGCTCGCAGGCGCACACCCGCACGCTGGCAGCGACCACCGGGCCCGCGATGTGGCGCTGTTCGTGCACGCAGGGCGACGGTATGACCGATGACGAGCTCGAAGCGATCGACGCCTACTGGCGTGCGGCCAACTACCTGACGGTCGGGCAGATCTACCTGCTGGCCAACCCGCTGCTGCGAGAACCGCTGCGCCCGGAGCACATCAAGCCGCGCCTGCTCGGGCACTGGGGGACCTCGCCGGGCCTGAGCCTGATCTACGCGCACGCAAACCGCGTGATCCGGCAGCGTGACGTGGACATGATCTTCCTGGCGGGCCCCGGCCACGGCGGACCGGCGGTGGTCGCGAACGTCTACCTCGAGGGCAGCTACACCGAGGTCTACCCCACGGTGACGCTCGACGAGCCCGGGATCGAGCGGCTGTTCCGCCAGTTCTCGACGCCGGGCGGTGTGCCGAGCCACGTCGGGCCGCAGACGCCGGGGTCGATCCACGAGGGCGGCGAGCTCGGCTACGTGCTCGCGCACGCGTTCGGCGCGGTGTTCGACAACCCCGGGCTGGTCGCGGTGGCGGTGGTCGGCGACGGCGAGGCCGAGACCGGGCCGCTCGAGGGATCGTGGAAGGGCATCCACTTCCTGAACGCGGCGCGCGACGGCGCGGTGCTGCCGATCCTGCACCTCAACGGCTACAAGATCGCCGGACCGACGGTGCTCGGGCGCGCCGGCGACGCCACGCTGCGCCAGCTGTTCGAGGGCCATGGCTACGAGGTTCACTTCGTCACCGGCGACGAGCCGCGCGCGGTCCACCGCCGGCTGGCGGCCACGCTCGACACGTGCATGGACCAGATCCGGGCGGCGCAGGACGCGGCGCGCGGCCGCGGGGTCCGGGGCGCCGTGCGGTGGCCGATGATCGTGCTGCGCACGCCGAAGGGCTGGACCGGCCCCAAGGTCGTCGGCGGCCGGCCGGTCGAGGGCACGTTCCGGGCACACCAGGTCCCGCTCGCCCACGTGCGCTCCGATCCGGCGCAGCTCGCGATGCTCGAGGCGTGGCTGCGGAGCTACGCGCCCGAGCGCCTGTTCGACGGCGACGGCCGGTTGATCGAGCGGCTGCGCGCGCTGGCGCCGGCTGGCGCGCGGCGGATGGGGGCGAGCCCGCACGCCAACGGCAGCGCGACGGCGCTCGACATCCCGGCGTACGGCGACTACGCGATCGAGGTCGCCACCCCGGGCACGCGGCACCACGAGTCGACGCGCCCGCTGGGCGAGCTGTTGCGCGACGTGTACCGGCGCAACCCGCGGACGTTTCGCCTGATGTGCCCCGACGAGACCAGCTCGAACCGGCTCGGCGCGGTGTTCGAGGCGTCCGACCGCTGCTTCCAGGGCCCGACGATCGCGAGCGACGATCACGTGTCGCCCGAGGGCCGCGTGATGGAGGTGCTGAGCGAGCACAACTGCCAGGGCTGGCTCGAGGGCTACGTGCTGACCGGGCGCCACGGCCTGTTCGCGACCTACGAGGCGTTCGCGCTGATCGTCGCGTCGATGGCGACCCAGCACAGCAAGTGGCTCGACATCGCCGAGGCGTTGCCGTGGCGGGCAGCCGTGCCGTCGCTGAACTACCTGTTGACCTCGACGTGCTGGCGCAACGACCACAACGGGTTCAGCCACCAGGGCCCCGGCTTCATGGACACGATCCTCTCGAAGAAGGGCACCGTCGCGCGGGTCTACCTGCCGCCCGACGCCAACTGCCTCTTGTCGGTGGCGGATCACTGCCTGCACAGCAAGAACTACGTGAACCTCGTGATCATCGACAAGCAGCCGCAGCTGCAGTGGCTGTCGCTCGCAGCGGCGCGCGAGCACTGCGCGCGGGGTGCGTCGATCTGGACCTGGGCCGGGACCGAGGGCGAGCACGAGGCCGAGCCCGGGACCGGGCATGCCGCCGCCGCCGCCGAGCCGGACGTCGTGCTGGCGTGCGCCGGTGACACCGCGACGCTCGAGACGCTCGCCGCGGCGGCGTGGCTGCGCCTGCACGCGCCGGTGCTGCGGGTCCGCGTGGTGAACGTCGTGGACCTCATGCGGCTGTTCTCGCCGCGCCAGCACCCGCACGGCATGTCCGACGAGGCGTTCGCGGCGCTGTTCACGCGGGACGTCGACGTCTGCTTCTCGTTTCACGGCTACGC